>Ga0214473_10001819_pt1 | contig 27313 bp, 22 predicted proteins | sample RVTome_7_FD_203509 | JGI IMG/M metagenome (GOLD analysis project Ga0214473, IMG submission 203509) | Soil microbial communities from uranium-contaminated site in the Upper Colorado River Basin, Wyoming, United States - RVT98D197 | ecosystem: Environmental > Terrestrial > Soil > Contaminated >...
AAGTTCGAATCGAAAATAGAGGAATTCTCGGGAAACCTCCCGAGAGCTGCTGTCGAACTGGCCAAAGAGTGGCGAACCGACAAATACCTGCGGCGATTGGAAGCCGTGTTGGCCGTCATAGATAAGACCAAAGCCTTAATGATATCCGGCAACGGAGATGTTATAGAGCCCGACGACGGTATCATTGCGATCGGTTCCGGAGGAGCTTTCGCGCTGGCGGCCGCCAGGGCGTTGAAATCAGAAACGAAATTATCCATCGAGCAGATTGTGGAAAAATCCATGAAGATTGCCGCCTCAATTTGCGTATACACCAACGAAAACATTACCGTGGAGAAGCTATGAGTGGGCCCATTAACGATAGAATTCCTCATTCCAAAACCCCCGGAGAAATCGTCGCCGAACTGGATAAATACATTATCGGACAGAATAAAGCTAAACGCATGGTGGCGATCGCCATCCGCAACCGCTGGCGGCGCCAGATGGTCGAAGGCGATCTGCGTGACGAAATCATGCCTAACAACATCATAATGATCGGGCCCACGGGAGTCGGAAAGACAGAAATAGCCCGGCGCCTGGCGAACCTGGCCAACGCCCCGTTTATCAAGGTCGAGGCCTCCAAGTACACGGAAGTAGGATATGTGGGCCGCGACGTGGAATCCATGGTGCGCGATTTGACTGATATCTCGGTTAGCGCGGTGAAGAAAGAAAAGCAGGAGAGCATCAGGGCCAAGGCCCGCAAATTGGCCGAGGAAAAACTATTGGACCTCTTGCTCCCGTCATCGACCAAAAAGAGGGTAAACCAGATTGCGGATGATGATTTGAATGTCGATAAGAGCCTGGCGGCCAGGGAAAAGATCCGGGAGCATTTGATTGACGGCAGGCTTGATAAAAGACAGGTCGATATCGATGTCTCATTGAATCGATTCCCCATAGTGGAGATATTTTCCCCCATGGGTATGGAGGAATTAGGTGTAAATATGCAGGAAGTATTTTCCGGTATGGTGCCCCGCAAATCCAAAAAAAGGCGGATGACGGTTCCGGAGGCTCTGGAAGTTCTCGAGGCCGAGGAAGCCGGCAAGCTTATAGATATGGATGAGGTAATCGCCGAGGCCATAGAACGGGTCGAGAATACCGGCATGATCTTTGTCGACGAGATCGATAAAATCGCCGGGGAAAAATCCAGGACGGGTCCCGATATTTCCCGGGAGGGGGTGCAGAGGGATATTCTGCCTATTGTCGAAGGAACGAGCGTGATGACCAAATACGGACTGGTGCGAACCGACCATATCCTCTTTCTGGCGGCCGGGGCTTTCCATGTTTCCAAGCCGTCCGACCTGATTCCGGAACTGCAGGGGCGCTTTCCCATAAGAGTGGAACTCGACGACCTCAAGGTCGAGGATTTCGTCAGGATTCTGACCGAACCGGAAAACGCGCTGATCAAACAGTATATCGCCCTTCTCAAAACAGAGGGAGTTTTCGTTTCGTTCGATAATTCCGCCATCGACGAGATAGCCAGGATCGCGTTCGAAGTCAATTCCGAAACCGAGAATATAGGCGCCAGGCGCCTGCAGACCGTGATGACCAAATTGCTCGAGAACATTATGTTCGAGGCTCCCGATATTCCGGTGAAGAAAATCAAAATCACCAGGAAAGTCGTCAGGGATACCTTAAGCGAAATCGTGAAAGATAAGGATCTCTCGAGGTATATACTGTGACGGGTTATCCTTCGAGAGTAAAGAGATGTCCGATATTGCTCTGTCGATAAAGGATTTATTCGGCGCGCGTGAAGGCAATCGCGGTATTGCCTTATTTATTGTCATACCGATAATAATCAGCTCCGTATCCGCGATTGCCCTGGGATTATTTGCCCTGGCCATACCAGTTATAATCCTATTAATATATTTATTTTTAAAATATGAAATATTCCCGATCTATTTTTTTGTTATATCTATTCCTCTGGTGACCCTGCTCTTGAATTCAATATACACTAAATATTCGTTCGCCGTTTCCATTTTGATTATCATCACGTGGCTGGCCAGGAAATTGCTTCACAAAAACGGCCGTATCAACTATAGCGGATCTATTTTGACTTTTTTTATTGTATTTATGACGATCACCTTGATGTCTTCCATCCATAACGGATTTTATTTGAGGGAAGCGATGTTTCTTGTCAGGCTGATTATATTCATATTATTGATTTTAGCGCTTTATGATTATTATCGACCGGAGCACACATTTTGGTTGTTCTTTTCAACCGCGATTCCGCTTATTATCGTCGCTGCCGCTCTCTTGATGAAGTATCTCGCCGCGCGAAACCTGATCGGATGGGTGGAATTATATAGAGCGAAAGGGGGCGATTTCGGAATAAACGTTAACGCTTTCGCTATGGGCGTGGTCATCGCGCTTTGCTTTTGGCTTGCTCTGGCAATCTGGCATCCCGCGAAGAAGATCCGGAATATTTCGACGCTATTGGCGGCTGTTTTATCTTTTTGTCTGTTTCTGACCGGGGCGAGGGCATCCATTCTGGGATTTATATTTACCGTTGGATTATATTCTTACTGGCGGAAAAAAGTTAAATATATCATATTCGCAGTTATTGCCGTTATTGTCGTGGTTGTTTCCAGCCCCGTTATTCGGACAGTGCTATCTGTCGCTTTTAGATCGGATACGAATGTAAGCGGCAGGGATGTCATATGGAAAAACAGCTTGGATATGATAAAGAACAATATCTGGCTGGGCGTAGGCGTTGGAAATTACCATAGGTCATATTTTCGTTATATTGACAGCAAATATTGGCATTATGAATTGATTCCGCCGAGCGCGCATAATCAGATATTGGATTTTATGGCTGAATTGGGAATAGCAGGTCTTCCGCTTGTATTATTTTTGTTTTATTTGCCTGCGAAATGCGCCAGAAGGGCGTTAAAAGTGGTTACTAATCCTGCTGATCGTAGTGTTATTTATGGATTGTGCGGCGTTATAGTGGCATTATATATTCGCTGGATATTCGAAGGTGGCGGAATGTTAATCAGGGCTATTCCGTATCCTGCGATATTATACTGGGTCGTACTATTTGCATTATTGAAAGCTATTGAAACGAAAGGATTAAAAGAAAGCAGCATATTTTTCCCGACGCAATAGACTGCCGCTTTGCGCGATATAAGGCGGCGGATTCTAACTATTGACAAAGGATTGCGAAGATACTCATGTTTACTCGGATGCTGGTGAATTATCGATTATTTATGCCTACGATTTTCGCGGGAAGGAAAGTTGGGAAAAATATAGTTGAACTGAATGGCGTCGAGTGATAGTATGAAGAAGATTTCGAGTCTTATTCTGGCAGCCTATTGTATCGGTATGGTGATTTATGTTGCCATTAATGATGATCAATTTCAATGGGATTTCAGGATTTATTATTATGCAGCCGAGGCTGATGCCATAGGATTGAATCCGTACGATAGCGAGACCATTTCCACGCTGGCTAAGATGCCGATTGGACTTAACTTTGTTTATCATCCTATATGTCTTTTTATATTCAAACCTCTATTGGCCATGGATTATAAGACGGCGTATGATCTATATCTTTTGGCAAAATGCGCTGTCCTATTGGCTATTATGCTTCTATGGCGAAAGGAGTATTCGGTCTGTAGGGACGGACCGATGTTCTATCTATTCTGCGTCCTGGCTTTTAATAGCGCGATACCGCTGGACTTGATGGCGGGTAACGTTTCCATATTCGAACAATTATTTATATGGCTCTCTTTTTCATTTCTGCTTAGAGGAAAGCCGCTGCTTTTCATGATTTCGGTCGTTGTGGCTTCGATGTTCAAGATTTCGCCGCTGATATTGTTGACGCTTGGCCCAATCGTGATGGGGAAAAGGGGCTATTATTTTCTTTTTGGCGGTTTGATAAGTTTCGGACTGATCTTGGTTATTAGTTATATTTCGGACCCGGCGCTTTTCGGGAATTTTATCAAAAATGCTGCGGCCCTGAACAAAAGGGGTATTGTCGATCCTTCGGTGCTTGCGTTGATCAAAGACCCATTTATATTGCTCGAAAGGCGAGCTGGGATTTCGCTGCCGATTGGAATCGCGTATGCTTTATATGCGGGTGGCATAATCGCGATACTGACGGTCAGCCGGAAATCGTATTTGCTGTTGAAAAATAGTCATATCGAGGAAAAGAATATGCTGATTATATTTTTCGTCTGCGTCGTTTTGGCGCTGGTGCTGCCGCGATTCAAGAGCTATTCTTATATACTTCTGATTGTGCCTTCCTATTATTTGATAAAAAGCATTACGATAAAGAACGTATATCCGTTTCTCTTTATAGCGATGATTCTAACCACTGTGAGCAGGTGGAATATTCCGGGAAGTCAAATAATGATCAGGGCATTCTGGGATTATTATTCGCTTCTATTGGCGTTCGGCATATGGCTTTTGTATATAAAATATATAAAAATACTGCTTCGAGAAAACGACAGCGGTCCGACCGAAGGAATGGAACTGAGGGGATGTTGATTTCAAGGAGCAATCACAGAGTCAATCTGTAAGGACGGCATAAATGAAAAGAGATTTTCTGGCCATAACCGATTTTAACGAATCGGAGATTAGAGAAACATTGCGCTCCGCGGCGGAGTTGAAAAAGAAGAAGGGGAAAATTCTCGACGTATTAAAAGGCAAAACAGTTGCCTGCATCTTCCATAAACCGTCGCTGCGAACAAGGATTTCATTCGAAGTCGGAGTCCACGAGCTCGGGGGGCATTCCCTTTACATCACCGACAGGGAAATCGAGCTCGGAGTCAGGGAATCCATCCACGACGTGGCTAAAGTGCTTTCGCGTTACGTGGCCATGATCGAAATCAGGACATTCTCCCACGACAATGTCGTGGAATTGGCCAGGCACGCGGATGTACCGGTCATAAATGGCCTTACTGACCTATTGCATCCCTGTCAGATCATGGGGGATATGCAGACGATTATCGAGCGCAAAGGGAAGATCGACGGCATGAAAATCGCGTATCTCGGGGACGGGAACAACGTCTGCAATTCCTGGCTGGAAGCGGCAGCCAGGATTCCGATCGATCTAAGAATTGGCACCCGGAAGGAAACGATGCCCGATAGGCGAATGCTGGAAAACTCGAAATCCGCCGGACGTTCAAAAATCATGATTACTGAAGATCCAAAAGAGGCAGTCCGCGGCGCAGACGTTATCTACACCGACGTTTGGGCGTCAATGGGCCAGAAAGACAAAGCTCAATCGCAAGCCGAGCTTTTGAAAGCGTATCAGATAAACAGCCATCTGCTGGCTGCCGCAGATCCCGACTGTATAGTAATGCACTGCCTGCCCGCCGAAAGGGGGCGGGAGATTACCGACGATGTTATCGACGGCGAACATTCGGTGGTTTTCGACCAGGCCGAAAACCGTCTGCATATACAGAAGGCGATTATGGTGAAGCTATCTCTAACTTGAAAGTTCCTGTCATAGATCCACCTTTTCGAAATCCGCTCGCAGGCGGATTTTTTTTGCCGATATTTTTGGCAATAAATTGGTTGATTTTATAGCATTCGTTATTATCTTATCGCGTGTTTTTTGACAATGGCGCTTGGAGGATTCGATGCCCGAAGTTCTGGATAATGTGAAAATAGGCCCTCTCAACTGGAAAATGAGGGTTCGTGTGCCCAAACTGGTCGCCAAGGCAAAGGCGGGACAGTTTGTGATTATCAGGGTCAACGAAGAAGGGGAACGGGTCCCCATGTCTATCGCCGGTCTCGATAAGGAAAACGGTATATTAACTATCATCTATCAGGTCGTGGGGAAAACGTCGGCCTTGATGTCAACAGTTGAAGCGGGTGCACAGGTCCTCGATTGTGTCGGTCCGCTCGGACTGCCGACTCACGTAGAGAACTGGGGTACTGCTATCGTGGTCGGCGGCGGAATCGGAATCGCCCCCATCTATCCTATCGCGCAGGCCTGGAAAAAGGCGGGCAATAAGCTTTACGCCATTATCGGCGCTCGTTCCAAGAACGCCCTGTTTTATGAGAATGAACATGCGGCCGTGGCCGATAAACTGGTGGTCTGCACCGACGACGGTTCTTACGGCCGACACGGTTTTGTCACCGACCCGCTCAAGGAAATTCTCGATAGCGGCGAGAAGATCGGCATGATCATGGCCATCGGCCCTGTGCCCATGATGAAATTTCTATCGAAGCTGACAAAACCTTACCAGGCGCCGACCTGGGTTTCTCTAAATCCGCTGATGGTCGACGGCACCGGGATGTGCGGCGGATGTCGCGTGGCCGTAGGAGATACCACCAAATTCGCTTGTGTGGACGGCCCCGATTTCGACGGTCATAAAGTGGATTTTGATCTTTTGATTAAACGTCTTTCTGCTTACAAACTGCAGGAATCCGAATCGTTTCATAAGTTTGTCGAATCTTCCGGCTGCAAGCTGCATGAGTCCATAAGAGAGATTGCCAAAGCCGGTTAATAGAAATCAATCATGCTGAAATTTGTGACGATAGCCCGGCGGTGAAAGAAGTTATGATGCATAGATGTGAAGGAGAATAGATTTGGCTACCGATAAACTTCAAAAAAAAGACCGGATGAAAATACCGCGTTGTGTCATGCCGGAACAGGACCCGCAAGAAAGAATCCGGAATTTCTCAGAGGTTCCTATTGGCTTGCCGGAGGAATTGGCCGTGCAGGAGGCGTCGCGCTGCCTGGAGTGCCCCAAAGCCCCCTGCGTAGCCGGCTGCCCGGTCGAGGTCGATATTCCCGGGTTCATTACATTGATCATGGAAGGTGATTATGCCGCTGCCGCCCGCAAGATCAAGGAAACCAACGCGCTACCGGCCATCTGTGGACGCGTCTGCCCGCAGGAGGAACAATGCGAGCAAGTCTGTATCCTTTCCAAGAAATTCACTCCGGTGGCGGTAGGGTATCTCGAAAGGTTTGTGGCCGATTACGAAAGAGAAAATAATCTTGTTCAGATGCCCAAACTCGCCCCGTCTACAGGCTTCAACGTGGCCGTGGTCGGCTCCGGCCCCGCAGGCCTTACGGTCGCCGGCGATCTTACCTTGCTCGGCCATAAGGTCACGATTTTCGAGGCCTTGCACAAACCGGGCGGCGTACTGGTTTATGGAATCCCCGAATTCCGTCTCCCCAAAAAGATAGTCCAATCCGAATGTGATTACCTCGCCGCCATGGGAGTGGAATTCACGACCTCCACGGTTATCGGTAAATCCGATACCATCGACGAACTCTTTGAGATGGGTTACGACACTGTATTTATCGGAACCGGAGCGGGTCTGCCTAATTTCATGGGAATACCCGGCGAAAACCTGATCGGCATTTATTCGTCGAATGAATACCTGACCCGATCAAACCTGATGCGCGCTTTCGATTTCCCCACCTACGATACCCCTATTATTCGCGGCAAGAACGTAGCGGTTCTCGGTGGCGGCAATACGGCCATGGATTCAGTCAGAACCGCACTTCGCTTGGGCGCGGATAACGCTTACATCGTCTATCGTCGTTCCGAGGCCGAGATGCCCGCCCGCGCCGAAGAGATCCATCACGCCCAGCAGGAAGGAGTCCAATTCCACATGCTGACCAACCCGATCAGATTTATCGGCGACGACGATGGTAAAGTCGCGGCCATGGAATGTATCCGCATGGAACTCGGCGAGCCCGACGATTCCGGGCGACGTCGCCCGGTGCCTATCAAGGATTCGAACTTTACGCTCGATGTCGATCTTGTGGTAGTGGCTATCGGCAATTCGTCGAATCCGTTAATTCCGCAAACTACTCCGGGCCTGGAGACCAATCGCTGGGGCAATATCGTGGTTAACGAAGAGACGATGCAAACCTCGCGCCAGGGCGTTTACGCTGGCGGCGACATAGTGACCGGAGGAGCCACGGTCATCCTGGCGGCCGGGGCAGGAAAAAAGGCGGCCAGGGCCATGCATCAATTTTTAATGGCCAAAAAGGAAATGGCAACCGCGGAAGATTGAGCTATATATAAGAATTCCAGATAAACAGCCGCCCGATATTCTTTCAGGCGGCTTTTTTATTTCATCAACGCTATCCGGATAACATCCATATTGTGGTTGGCATACGTCCCCGTATGCCAACGGATTCTTGTGGTCGGCATACGTCCACGTATGCCAACGGATCGTGCAATCCGCGATACGCCGTCCGAAGCTGCTTCTCGCCGGAATCAGAATTCCTGGCGTTTATTTCAATAGAGCCATGCGAATTGTCTCAGTTTTTCCCATGGATCCGTAGGACCGGTCGTAGGTCAGTCTCGCGAAATACACCCCCGAAGCCAGATCGGATGCGTGCCATGTCACACGGCGCTCGCCTGCCGGAAGCATACCGTCAACCAGGGCGGCCACTCGCCTTCCCAGAAGATCGAAAACCTCCAGTTTCACCGCTCCCGCTTCGGGCAGGGCGAAGGCGATAGTCGTCGACGGGTTGAACGGGTTGGGATAATTCTGGCTCAACATCAGCTTTTCCGGCAATCTTTCAATCTCGTTATTAATCCCTGTTCCCTCGCCGGCGCCGAGAATTCGAACGCCCCACTGATTTAATATCCCCTGGTTGCCGGCAACGAGATCGCCTATGAAAATCCGCCAGTTGCCTCTCGATTGACGCCCGAAATAGATATCCATGCCCGACGTATCATCCGGGGGAAAATCATCGTCGTACCACCCGATGATATTGTCGTTGCTTCCGCCGGTTCGATTATGCAGAATAAGCCTGGCATTATCCGGGGACCAGATCACGAAATACAGATCTCCTACGTTGGGATGAGTGATATTGGAGTAAACATCGATATCGTAAATCTCGAGATCGTCGGGAACGTACAACGTATCGAATATGCTATGCCCGTTGCCGTCGGGGATGGGAATGGGGTCCTCGGTTAAATAGGTAATCTCCAGCATCTGCAATATATCGAATGCAAAAAAACCGTCAGCCGGGAGATACGAGGTGTTACCGTTTGACGAAACGTCAGCCGCCGATATTCTGTATTCGATAAGGTCGCCCACGTCGACCGAACCGGTGAATTCTCCCTGCCAGATATCCTCAAGGGAATCGTAAGCGAGATCAAACGATTCGCTCGGCCCCGAGTTTATTTTGAATTCCACTCTCGCCGACTCCACGCCGATATTATCGGTGACCGAGGCCGAGACGGTCGGAGGCCAGGCAATTTCCGGTATATCGGCCAGCGGTTCGTGTTCTATGACCGGGAAGATGATGTCGAGGCCGGCGAAAAACTCGAATGTCTCGTCGGGGGCGCCGGCCGGGAGCGTATTTGTCAAGCCGATATTATCGGTTGCGCTGATATAATAATATACGGATGATTCCTCACCGGGGCCGGGCATTTCCGCTGAATATTCTTCCGGATTTCCCGTAGGCAGCATATCGATTACTGCGAATTCAGAACCGGCGTCATAACGATAGTATACGCGCACGGCGGCCAGAGGATTGGTATGTTCCATAGTCGCCGGCACGGGGTAAGGGCCGTTTAAATCCTCGGTGTCCGTAAGCGGCTCGTGGTAAATCTCGAGCTCGATGGGCATCTCCTCGAGAATTCCGCGGTCCACGAAAGCCTGGCCGATATCCATCAAATGCGCGCCGCTATAAAGATTGATGTCGGCTTCCACAATGGCGTTAGCCCCATCAACGAACTCCGCTGAACTCGTAAGATAAAAATGCGATTCCAGCACAAGCTGGCAGGAGGTGTCGTAACCTATGGCATTCTGTATATCCCAGAGACAGCGGCTCCAGATCTCGCCGTCGGCATGGACGCCTCCGGTCATATCTTCGGGGTAATGCTTGTTTCGATCGACTCTCCGGCCCGGCCAGAAATGATCGACCGGCCCGAGATCCCAATCGAACACCTGAGCTTCGTCCCAGCCATTGTAAACCGGATGGGCGTAGGCTACGGAAAGATAATCGCCGAAACCCTCTCCCATGGAACCGCCTTCATGCGTCTGTCCCCAATTCGGAACCTGGTCGAACTGAGTGGCATGACCGTATTCGTGAATTACCACGTCGCAGTCTTCGCCGTCATCGACACCCCCGGAGCCGAACGTCAACTGCCTGTTCCAGGGCGAGTACCAGGAGTTATCGTCGGTAGTGCCGTTGACGTTTACCCCTATGGAGAAGTTCATGATATTATCGAAACCCAGAGATTCGTAGAAATCATGGCATTCGTTTATCTGGTAATAAACTACTACTTCTTCGAAATAATCGGCCTGACGATTATAATGAAAATTGTTCGGGTCGGTATCGTTGGCCCTGTTTGACGTGGGGGTCGTGTTAACGTATGGTCCCGATAAATAATACCGGCCGCCCTGCGGCGGGTCGAGATCCTCAAGGGTAACGTCGAAACGAGCCGCCGTCAAGGCCGCGTAATTCGCGTCCCCCGAGTCCGGGAGATTTAAGGTTTGTTCCGAAACGACCGGATTCGGATCGAATGTGTAACCGGAACCGTCGATAAAGCACATAATATTCGATTTATTGATAATAACGCCGTTGGAGGCGTCCACGAAAACCTGCCAATCACCCGGAGGCTCGGCAGCCGGAATCAGGACTTTCCAGCAAAGATGGATATCGTTTTCCTTGCCGAAAATCACCAGCTCGTTTTCGGGCTCGCCCCTGTAAGATGAAACCCCCACTGACGCTATGGCCAGCTCCTCGGCGAAATCATGCGCAATGGACGGTTGAGTCGAGATTCCATTGAAATGTCTATAGTCGGAAATTACCGACGATATCGCGCCGTGATGATTCACGTTGACCAGCAACTGGGAAGCAAATACGGGGATACCCTGGTAAACTTGCTGATAACGATAATGATATCCCGACAGGGATTTTTGCGCCGATATCAAATCAAGATCGGAGCCATCATCCGAAATTCCGAGAATTCCCGAATACTGAGTCAGAAATTCAGCCGCTATTTCGTTCGGTTGACTGAACTTAGAGGCAAAAAACGGATAATACAGCCTTTCGGCAAATCCCTCTGAATCATACTTATCCGTTAAGGCGGCCACCATCCGATTTTCGGACGGGATCTGGTTATTTTTCCCTACGCTGTCCGAAAAGGGCGGCTTTTTCGCCAGGACATTACCGCTGATCAATAACCCGATTACCGGGCAAAAGACAATTGTTCGAACAAGTTGCATCATTTACCTCCTGATATCATGATATTCAATATAAGGGACAACACTATTTTGACAAGCGAAAGTTTCAGGAATTTCGCCCTCCCTGGCCTGCAAATTTCTTCGGAATTTGGCCGGATATTCATACAGTCTTGATTAACGCGTTCGAGCAAGGTATAATTCGCGTGGAAGGAGTCAATATTGAATGAATTGAAGCCTGGCCGCGGTACTGCTCGGAACAGGGGAGACCTCAGGCTGGCGGTCTTCGCCTCCGGCGGCGGCTCGAATTTGCAGGCGCTCATTGACGCGACCAAGAGCGGGGTCATTAAAGGTAGAGTCGGCGCCGTCATATCCAACAATTCCGGAGCCTATGCTCTGGCGAGGGCCGCCAATGAAAATATCCCCGCTTTTCATATCAGCGGCAAGACTCATCCCGAGCCGGAGAATTTTATAGGGACAACGCTCGACGTCCTCGAAACCAACGGGATAAATCTGATTGTCCTGGCCGGCTACATGAAACTTCTCCCTCCCGAGGTCATAAGACGATACCGTTACAGAATAATAAATATACATCCCGCCTTGCTGCCCAAATATGGGGGGAAGGGGATGTTCGGGTTGATTGTCCACAAAGCCGTGCTTGACGCCGGGGAGAAAATTTCCGGGGCCACGGTGCATATGGTCGATGAGACATACGATCACGGTGTCATCCTGATACAGCGCACCGTTCCGGTATTACCCGGCGATAGTCCCGAAACCCTGGCGGCCAGGGTTCTCGAAGTCGAACACAGGATTCTTCCGCAGGCGGCGGGAATGTTTCTATGCTGACCCTGGCGCTGTCGACTCTAATATTGACAGGCTCTCCCGGCTATGGCGATCAGCCGGGCGCAACCTATAGTTTTTCCAAATTCGAGGGCCGGATCATTACAGGCATCGAGATTGTAAGACGCGACGTTTTCGACGATAAGGTCGCGAATAATAGCCGTTTTTACTATAGATGGGGAAACTCGCTTCATATCAAAACCAAGGAGAAAATAGTAAAGGACGAGCTATTATTCGAGGTCGGCGAACCATTCGATTCGCTTAAGATCATTGAAAGCCAGCGGAATCTGCGTCGTCGCGGTTTCATAGGCGAGATTTTTGTCTCGGCCAGGCCCAACGGTTCCGATAGCGTCAACCTGACCGTAACGACTGTCGATTACTGGACTACCAGGGTCGCCATGTATTCGGAGTTGGGCGGCGGAAATTACGCCGTCGGAGCCGCCGCCTCAGAGGTCAATTTCCTCGGCTACGGCCAGGCGCTCGAGATAGCCGGGCAGACCGGAAGCGACAAAGATAGCTATTCGATGTACGCCGGCGACGACAGAATCGGCGGTTCGCGATTGGCCGGAAGCCTGTATTATACGGGTACAACCTATGGCAACTCTTTCGCTACCTACCTGGCCCGACCGCAATATTCCCTGACAGTCAGAACGGGATACTGGATCAAATATAACCAATCTGACGCTGTCCTGCGGTTGTATACAGGCGGGGAAGAATTTTTTCGATATAAAAGATTGTTCAGAGAATTCGATTCCAGGCTGACCTATTCGATGGGACTTTCAAGACGGCTGGATCTGTTCGTAAAGTATAATTATGATTTCAAGGATTATTCCCCCGACGATCCGAATTCGCCCTTGAACCATATTATCCCCTTCGATGAAACGAGGTCATATATATCTCCGGGGATCGGGATGTCGATCATCAAGTATGATCTGCAAAGATATCTTGACGAAGCCGGTACGCCGGAAGATCTGACTCTGGGCGCGGGATTTCGGATTTCGATCGGCAGATCGCTTAAATCTTTGGGGGCTGATTTTGACGAAATCCGACCGGAGATCTCCGCCAAATTCCTGGTTAAACCATATGAATGGATTTTTCTGGGAGCCAGGAATAAGGTATTCTGGTGGCGGCGCGACGGCCGGGATAAGGAAATCAGAAGTCAAAGCGAGATTATGATGTATTTGAAAACCGGCCGTACCAATGTCCTGACCGCCCGTTGGCTGGCCGATTTCGCCTGGAGACAGAAATCGACATATCAGTTAATTCTCGGGGGAACCAACGGATTGAGGGGATATCAGGCTTACCGTTTTGCCGGCAATAGAGCCGTCATAGGTAATTTGGAATATAGGTTTTACCTGCCTTTGGAAATACTGACCGTTCGCCTCGGGGGGGCGGCTTTTTTCGATATCGGCAACGTCTGGCGCGCCCCGGAAAAAATAGAAATTAAGGACCTCAGATCCGATATCGGATTGGGATTGCGTTTCGGTCTGACGAAATCGTCAACCTCGCGCGTGCTCAGATTCGACATGGCCAAATCGCTGGCCGATCGCGACGTGTATGTTTCTTTCGGTTCCACCGTGTTATTCAGCCTCAAGTCATTGGACAGCCATGAATAAAAAACTAGCCAGTTTTCTATCCTGCATCACCGCGTTTAGATTGATTTATGCCGTTTTTTTGCCAATATCCCCGCAAGAGGCTTACTATTGGAATTACTCCCGCCATCCGGCCCTCTCTTATTTCGATCACCCGCCCCTGGCGGCGTATCTGATCAAGCTGACCACGGTATTGGGGGTATCGAATTTTTCCATACACCTGGCGGCCATAATCCTGTCGCTTTTTTCGAGTCTGGCCGTCTATCGGCTGTCCGAACTTCTATTCAGCGGCGAAATCGCCTTCTGGACCGTGGTGGCTGTCAACCTGGCCTTTATCTACGCCCTGGGCGGGCTGATAATCACGCCCGATAATCCCATGATGCTCTTCTGGATCTTGAGCATGATTGCCTGCTATCACGTGGCCGACAAGCAGAAAATGGCCTGGTGGATACTTCTCGGGATTTTCATGGGAGCCGGTTTCGCCGGTAAGTATACCATGGCCTTCGCCGCTCTGGGGACGCTATTATTTTTCCTGATTCATAATGAGAGGTCAAAGATTTTATTAAGCCGCCGGCCGGTATTATCCGTCGTCGCCGCCCTGGTTGTCGTTTTTCCCGTCCTATTCTGGAATTATCAACACGACTGGGTCAGCTTCCTTTTTCAGACTCAAAGGCGGGCCGGAGAGATGACCGAATTCCGTTTCGATTTCTTTTTCGGCTATATCGGGACAATCATAGCCGTCTACGGTATCCTGCCGATCCCCCTTCTGGCGGCGGGGATTTTCAATTCCGTGAAATTGGCGCTGGTAAAGAAAAAGGCGGCGCACCTTCTATTGATTTCATTCTCACTGCCCCTGGTGATATTTCTCTTGCCGGTGTCAGCCCGGTCCTGGATAAAGATGAATTGGACCGCCCCGGCGTTTATCGGCTGGTTTATGGCCGCGTCGGCTTACTACCATGAATATTCGCCCCTTAAAAAATGGGTCAGGGTCTGGGGGAAAGTTTCCATCGCTTTTCTGGCCGTCACGTTTTTGACCGTTCATATAATAGCCGTCATGCCGGGAATTTATATCGGAAAGGGAGATTACTCGGTCGGCTGGTCAGAGCTGGCCGAAAAGGTGGATTCGATTCGCGGGGAAATGATCGAACCGTATTTCATCTGCGGCTACGAATATAAGACGGCCTCGTTGTTGGCTTTTCATCTTCGTGATCATCCCGAAACTGTCAGTAATAACGTGGTCGGGCGCCCCGGACTGCAGTATGACTGTTGGTCCGACCCTGATACCCTTACTGGCTACAACGCGATTTTTATTTATGACGATCGCGTGAAATACCGGACGCCGGAGAAGCTGGCCGAGTTTTTTCAGTCGGTTTCCCGCGAAGAAATAATTAGCGTAAAAAAAGGCGGGAAAAGACTGACCGATTTTCATATATTCCGGTGCTATGGTTATAGAGGTTTGCAAGAAGGCCAATAAATGAAAGACGCGATCTTAACTACAGATATAAAGGAATACCCGCTTCTAAGGCGGGGCAAAGTCCGGGACGTTTACGATCTCGACGGCATGTTGCTATTCGTGGCCACCGACAGGATTTCGGCCTATGACTGGGTATTACCCAACGGCATACCGACTAAAGGTCGAATTCTGAATTCAATGTCCCTTTTCTGGTTCGATTTCACCAGGAATATTATTCCCAATCATCTGATCAGCGGGGACTTTAATTCATTCCCCGGGATATTGAAGAAATATAAGTATCTTGACGGGCGCTCCATGTTAGTCAGGAAAGCCGATAGAATCGATATTGAATGCGTGGCCAGGGGTTATCTGGTCGGATCGGGCTACAGAGATTACAAAGGGTTTCTGCAGAAATCAGGTTCGATAAGAGAAGTCGACCTTTACGGAACAAAATTGCCGACCGATATCAGGCTGGCGGGGAAATTGCCCGAAACCATCTTCACCCCGGCCACGAAAGAGGAAAACGGTCACGACCTGAATATCTCTTTCACCGAAATGGAAAAACGAGTCGGGGCCGATCTGGCCGCAAAACTGAAAAAAGCCACTATCGCCATCTACGAAAAAACGGCCGAGTACGCTCTTCCCCGCGGCATCATAATCGCCGATACTAAATTCGAATTCGGCATCATCGACAGCGAACTTACCCTGATCGACGAGATATTATCGCCGGATTCGTCCCGCTTCTGGCCGGTCGAATCCTACAAAGTCGGGGTCAACCCCCTGTCTTTCGATAAACAATTTATTCGCGACTGGCTCGACACGACCGGCTGGGATAAAAACTCCCCGCCTCCGTCGATGCCGGACCATATTATTGAAAAAACGCTTGAGAAATATCGCCAGGCCCACAGGATTATTGTGGGTCGGGAAATAGATTGAGGGTCGGCCATGAGGATCAAGCGAGCGTTACTGGCTGTCTACGATAAGTCCGGAATAGTCGAACTTGCCCGCAAACTGCGCGAGTACGACATAGAACTGGTTTCCACCGGCGGAACCATGAAAACCCTCCGGGCCGAGGGTATCGAAGCAAAATCGGTGTCCGATATTACCGGTTTTCCGGAGATACTCGACGGTCGGGTGAAAACTCTTCATCCGAAGATCCACGGCGGCATACTGGCCCGACGCGATAAAGGGGATCATCTGTCTCAGCTGAATCGCCACGGCATTCTCCAATTCGACCTGGTTATAGTCAATCTTTACCCTTTTGAGGCCGTTACAGCCAGAAATGATGTCGGCGATGATGAGGCCCTGGAGAATATCGATATCGGCGGGCCGACCATGATAAGATCGGCTGCCAAGAATTACGCCTCGGTTTGCGTCCTGACATCGCCCGCGGATTATGATTCGCTGATCGACGAGCTTAAGGCCCAAAACGGGAAGACCACGCCGGAATTTCGTCGCAAAATGGCGGCCGCGGCCTTTGCCAGAACCGCCGCCTACGATTCGGCCATAACAGCTTATTTCGGCGGCAGGGGGACCGATTTTCCGACCGCCTTGAACCTGTCTTATCGATTGAAATCGACCTTGCGTTACGGCGAGAATCCTCATCAGGCCGCCGCCCTTTATTCCGTTCCCGGTTATCGGTATTCGTCTCTGGCGAAAGGGGATTTGCTTTCCGGTAAGGAACTCTCTTTTAACAACATCTGGGATATGGAAGCGGCCCTGCAGATGGCCATGGATTTCGACGAGCCTTTCGCGGCCGTGGTCAAGCATACCAATCCCTGCGGCGCCGCCATAGGCGATACTCTGGACGAGGCGTATCGAAAAGCGCTGGCATCCGATCCGGTATCGGCGTTCGGCTCGGTCATTGCTCTCAACCGGGTGGTGGATATGGAAACCGCTCGACTGCTGCATGAGACTCCTTTTGTCGAATGTATTATCGCGCCCGGATATACCGCCGATTCTCTTGAGCTGTTGGCCAAGAAGACCAATCGCCGATTGCTCGACATAGGGGCGATAAAAAAACCGGGCTTAAGCGATCTCGAAATCAGGCCGATTGCCGGTGGCGTGTTATGTCAGACCATGGACAGAAGAGAGCTTTCTCCGGATGAATTGAGAACGGTAACCAGAACTGTCCCTACGGATGCCCAGGTTTCCGAACTCCTTTTCGCGTTTAAGATCGTCAAACATATTAAATCCAACGCAATAGTGATCTGCAAAGATAAAGCCACCGTCGGGGTCGGACCCGGGCAAACGTCGAGAGTGGAATCGTCGATAATCGCCATTCGCAAGGCGGGGGATAGAGCAAGGGGAGCCGTGGCGGCCTCCGACGCGTTTTTCCCCATGGCCGACGGTCTCGAGGTTCTGGCCGAGGCTGGGGTTGCGGCAATCATACAACCCGGCGGCTCCAAAAAAGATCCCGAGGTAATCGAGGCGGCCGACCGTCTGAATATCGCCATGGTATTTACGGGCATACGGCATTTTAAGCATTGATAGATTTCCACATCGGGTGTTGATAAAAATCCCTTGTATTCGCGGCCTTTATCCTTATCTATATGACGCGGAGGATGAAGCGGAGATATCAATGGATACGGCATGTCGATCATGAAAGAAAAAAAAATCCTTCTCGGTGTCAGCGGCGGGATCGGAGCCTATAAGGCCTGCGAGCTTCTGCGGCTTTTTATCAAAGCCGGCGCTCAAGTGCGGGTAATCATGACCACCGCCGCCGGAGAGTTTATCACGCCGTTATCTTTCCAGTCGCTCGGCGCCGATGCCGTCTCGATCGATATGTTCCGCGATAAGAGAGATACCCTGGAACACGTTAACTGGGCCGACTGGGGCGATATCCTGGTGATCGCTCCGGCCACCGCCAACATCATCGGGAAAATGGCCAACGGCATAGCCGATGAAGTTCTTTCCACACAGATTTTGGCCTATGACGGCCCTGTTCTCATAGCCCCCGCTATGAATGTCAAAATGTTCAGAAATAAAGCCGTCCAGAAAAATATCTCTTATCTGAAATCTATAGGCGTTTCTTTTATCGGCCCGGAGGTGGGTCAACTGGCGTCATTGATTACCGACATCGGCCGCATGGCGGCTCCGGAACAGATATTTTTCAAAAGCCGGCAATTGTTGCTGGGACAGAATAAGCTGGGGGGCAAAAATGTCGTGGTCTCTGCGGGACCGACCGTAGAGCCGTTCGATCCGGTCAGGTTTATCTCCAATAGATCATCGGGCAAAATGGGTTACGCCCTGGCAGACGCTGCGGCGGCCTACGGCGCGAATGTGACTCTGGTATCCGGGCCGACGGCTCTCCAGACTCCTCCCGGCGTGGAGAAAATCGAAGTTCAGACGGCTGAGGAAATGAAAAACGCCCTCATAAAATACTGCAAAGGATCTGATTTTCTTTATATGGCCGCGGCGGTGGCCGATTATCGACCGTCGAGTTACAACAAACAAAAAATTCGGCGCACGGGGAAATCGATGAAGCTGGATCTCTCTCCGGCCCCCGATATTCTTAAAAGCCTCGGCCCCAGCCGCGCCAGAGTTGTCGTGGGATTTGCCCTCGAAACTGAAAACCTCGAGGCCAGGGCGTTCGAAAAGATGCGCGCCAAAGGAATCGATATGATTGTGGCCAATAATCCGACGGAAAAAGGGATCGAATTCGGCTCGGAGTCCAACCGCGTGACCATCTTCACCCGGGCGGGCAGAAAAATAAGGCTCGATATCGGGCCCAAGTTCGATATTGCCGTGGAAATCATAGAGGAATCGCTAAAATTACCGTCGGGACGCGACCGTGGCAAGAAATAAGCTTCAGCGATATATCATACAGCAAAGAGATCTCGGCTTTACCGAATTGTATTTGCCGATCGCCACGCGCCCGAGAAGCGCCGCCGCCGTCAAACGCCTGGATATCGCCAGATTCAATGAGGCCGAAACTTTGATCCAACTTGAGAAAACTATCGACTCCTGCCAGAAATGTCCGCTCGGCAAGACACGTACCAGATTCGTTTTCGGGGTGGGCAATCCTGACGCCGACATCATGTTTATCGGGGAAGCCCCCGGCCGGGACGAGGATCTGCAGGGCGAACCTTTTGTCGGACGCGCCGGCAAGCTTCTGGATAAGATGTTGGCCGACGTGGGTCTGAGGCGAGAGAACGTTTATATCGCCAATATCTTGAAATGCCGTCCCCCGAATAACCGCGACCCGGAGCCGTCGGAAGCCGAGGAATGCGAGCCGTATCTTCTGGCGCAGATAAAGTTGATAAAACCGAAAGTGATCTGCTGTCTCGGCCGGATCGCCGCCCAAAGGCTTTTGCAGACCAACGCCGCCCTGGGCGCCATGAGACAGAGACAATACGATTTTCACGGGGTCAGGCTTATGGTTACCTATCATCCGGCCGCGATTCTGAGGTCCGCGTCTCATCTGCCTTTGGCCATGGACGATCTGCGTAATCTTGTTGCTATGACAAGGCAATCTTAGGAAGGGAAAGATTTCGATGGCCGTGCGCAGAGAAAAAATTCCTCCTCAGGCGATCGAGGCGGAACAGGCCGTTCTGGGGGCTATCCTTCAACACTCCGAGGCTCTTCATCGCGGTTTCGAGTCGCTAAGAGAAGACGATTTCTATCTACCTAAGCACAGAAGAATTTTCATCGCCATAAAGAAGCTCTATGAAACGTCCAGCGCGGTGGACCTGATAACCGTGCCCGACGAACTTTCCAACCGGGGACAGCTCGAGGAAATAGGCGGGCGACGATACCTCCTCGATCTTGTCGATTCGGTGGTTACCATTGCCAATCTCGACGATTATATAAGGATTGTCCGCGAGGCGGCGGTGAAAAATCAGTTAATCCAGGATTGCAGCGATATCGTGGGACGATGTTACGATCCAGCGTTGGCCGCCGACGAGCTTCTCGACTATTCCGAATCGAAGATATTCGCCATCAAGGAACAATCGTTGAAAGGCGACTTTATTCCCTTAAGAGATATTCTACCGCAGACCTTCGAGCAGATAGAAGAATATTCCCGGAGAGAAGGGCACGTTACCGGTATTCCCACCGGTTTCCCGGAACTCGATTCGTTGACCTCCGGATTCCAGCCGTCGGATCTGGTTATCCTGGCCGGCCGACCGTCCATGGGCAAGACCGCTTTTGTCCTGAATATCGCCGAATACGTGGCGGTTAACAAGGGTACCCCGATTTGCATATTCACGCTGGAAATGTCCAAAGAACAGTTGAGTCAGAGAATGCTCTGCAGTCGGGCGCGTATATCGTCGCATCACTTGAGAACCGGCCGGATCGCCGATCATCAATGGACAAATCTCTCTATCGCGGTCGGCCCGCTTTCCGAAGCGCCGATTTATCTCGACGACTCCCCGGCGTTAACCGTGATGGAGATCAGGGCCAAGGCCAGGCGCATGAAGCTTAAGGCCGATATCGGATTAATCGTTGTCGATTACCTGCAGCTTGTGCGGGGTCAAAGCAACGCCGAAAGCAGACAGCAGGAAATGACTTTCGTTTCACAATCGCTAAAAGCCCTGGCCCGCGAGTTGAAAGTGCCGGTGGTGGCTCTTTCCCAGCTTTCACGGCAGGTAGAACAGCGCGGGCGGGACGCCCGTCCCCAGTTATCCGATCTGCGCGAATCGGGCGCTATAGAACAGGACGCTGATCTCGTTATTTTTATCCACAGGCCGCCCGATGATGAAGGCCATCTCGGGCCTGTTGCCGAGATCATTATCGGCAAGCAACGAAACGGCCCCACGGGCAGCGTCAAACTGGCGTTTGTCAAAGATTTCGCCAGGTTCGAGCTTCTGGAACTTCATCACGGCCCTTCCTACCAGGGCGAGCCGGCCGGATGATCCTTGCCAACACCTTTATACTCCATTATATTCGCCGATCATAGGTTATGAAGGGACAGGGGGATCGGTTTGACCGTTATTTCAGGCGTCGCTGACAGGCTGATAAGATTCGTCGGACAGGTGGGTGAACTATTTATTCTTGTCTGGCGTCTTGTCAGATCGCTTCCCCTGATGGCCAAGAATCCGCATCTGACGTCCGAGCAGATGCTTATTATGGGCGTAAATTCGCTGCCTCTGGTCTGTTTCACCTCGATCTTCACCGGCGCGGTTTCGGCGGTCCAGGCGGCCTATCAGTTTCAAAATTTCATTCCGATGCGCTATCTTGGCACAGCCGTGGGTAAAGCGGTTATTATCGAGCTCGGGCCGGTGTTGACGGCCCTTGTCGTGGCCGGCAGAGTCGGGGCTTCTATCGCCGCGGAACTTGGAACCATGAAGGTTACCGAGCAAATCGACGCCTTGGAAACTATGGCCCTCGACCCGGTGCGTTACCTTGTCGTGCCCAGATTTCTGGCGGGCATCATTATGCTGCCGGTATTGACTATCATCTCCGACCTGGTGGCGATTTTGGGCGGGCTGGTCGTAGCCGTCTGGTTTCTAAACCTGACATCTTACACCTTTCTAAACGGCGTAAAGCTCTTTTTCGACCTGCAGGATTTGTTCGCAGGCCTGGTCAAATCGGTTTCATTCGGCGGGATAATCGCCGTGGTGGGCTGCTTCCAGGGTTTCAGAACCTCAGGGGGCGCCGAGGGGGTCGGTTTCTCGACCACCCGGGCGGTAGTCTTGTCGTCGATATTAATTCTTTTAACCGACTACGCCATAGCCACGATCATATTCGGCTGATCAGAAGACATAACGGAATATTGATATGATAGAGATTGTCGACCTTCACAAATCCTTCGGCGGTAAAAAGGTGCTCGACGGTGTCAATTTGACCGTCAATAACGGCGAGACTCTGACCATTATAGGCCGCTCCGGCGAAGGAAAATCGGTTCTTTTGAAGCATATTATCGGGCTTTTAAAACCTGATTCGGGAACGGTGAGGATCGACGGCGTCGATATTACCAGGTTCGGGAGATCTCAAATGGTCAAATTGCGCATGAGATTCGGCATGCTGTTCCAAGGGGCGGCCTTATTCGATTCAATGACCGTTGACGAGAACGTCGGGCTGGGACTTCGGGAACATAACGTTTACGACGAGGGCCGGATCAGACAGATCATAACCGAAAAGCTGGGACAGGTAGGTCTTCAGGGCGTCGAGCGGGTCAAACCGGCCGAGCTTTCCGGTGGAATGAAGAAACGCGTGGGTCTGGCCAGAGCCATTGCCATGGAGCCGGAATTTGTCTTATACGACGAGCCCACCACCGGTCTGGATCCGATCATGGCCGACGCCATTAACGATCTGATTATCCATTTGAAGAATACCTTGCATATCACCTCCATAGCGGTCACCCACGATATGGTTTCGGCCTATAAAATCTCCGACAGGATAGCCATGCTCTATAAAGGCCGGATCATAACGACCGGCGCGCCCGAGGAAATAAGGAATTCCGATTCGGAAATAGTCCAGCAATTCATCAACGGCCGGGCTGCCGGCCCCATTAGTGGCGATTTCGGCTTAATTAAAAAATATTGTTAAGATTTATTTATATCAGTCGAAAAAAAAATAGGTTGTGTTTTTTTTGACCGTTGGGTATTATCAAAGGATGGTGAATAGTGGAAGCCGTTTTGGACGCTCGCGATAGCGGGAAAGTGGAAAGAATGCCCTTATTCGGTTTTCTCACTAACGACATCGGTATCGACCTCGGCACCGCCAATACGCTCGTTTATGTAAAAGGACAGGGAATTGTCCTCAATGAACCGTCCGTAGTCGCGATCGAAAAACGAACCGGCAAAGTCCTGGCCATCGGGATCGCCGCCAAAGAGATGCTCGGCAGAACCCCCTATGAGATTTCCGCTATTCGTCCACTCAAAGACGGCGTGATCGCTGATTTTGAGATTACCGAGAAGATGCTGGCCGATTTCATTCGGCGGGTCGTCAAACATAGATACCTCATGAAACCGCGCATCATAATATCCGTTCCATCCGGCATAACAGAGGTTGAAAAACGGGCTGTCAGGGATTCGGCCGAAAATGCCGGCGCCCGCGAAGTTTATCTTTTGCCGGAGCCGATGGCCGCGGCCATCGGAGTTGGACTCCCTGTCGATCAGCCGTCCGGGTCGATGATTATAGATATCGGCGGGGGAACATCGGAAATAGCCGTAATAGCCTTAAACGGTATTGTCAACAATACCTCCATAAGAATCGCCGGCGATGAGCTTGACGAGTCAATCGTAAACTATCTGAAGAAAAATTACAGCCTTTTGATAGGCGAACGAACCGCGGAGGATATTAAATGGAAAATCGGTTCCGCCTACCCGCTTGAGCACGAGGAGTCGATGGAGATCAAGGGGCGCGACCTGACCGCCGGAGTCCCCAAAACCTTGAAAATCTCGTCGGCCCAAATCCGCGAAGCCATGTCAGAGCCTATTTCGGCCATTATCGAGGCCGTCAGACAGGCCCTTGAACAGACGCCCCCCGAGTTGGCCTCCGATATTGTCGATCGGGGCATCATAATGACCGGTGGCGGGGCGCTTATTCGCGGTCTGGATAAAAGGTTACGGCAGGAAACGAATTTACCTGTCATAGTCGCGGATGATCCCTTGACCTGTGTCGTCCGGGGGACGGGCAAATGTCTGGAAAATATCGCGCATTATTCGAAAGTTCTATCGAAATCACGTCGCGGATAATTGACATTTTTCGTATAATTTCATATTAAGCCGACTGGGCTTTTTGGGGTCTAATAAATTGAATGCATGAAAAACCGGGATTTGAGGGGAAATATCGACGATGAGGCCTTCAAAGATGCAATCGTCAGCTACAAAGAGAGGATTTTCCTGGTGATTTTGAAATATGTTCGAAATCGAGACGACGCCAAAGATATTACGCAGGAGGCGTTTCTCCGGGCCTACCGATCGCGGAATTCTTTCCGCGGCGATTCCTCTATTTATACCTGGCTCTTCAAAATCGCCGTCAACCTGGCCTTGAATTTTAAAGAACGAAGCCGGGTTTCGGACCTGACGTCCATTGAGAATTTGTCTCAATTGTATTCTACTTCGGATCCCTCGGAGGCGGCCCGGAGCAATGAGATTTCCAGGTCGGTCGATCAGGCCGTCCGGCTTCTACCGCCCCGTCAGAGAATGACCTTTGTTCTAAGATATTACGAGGAAAAACCCTTTTCCGAGATCTCCGAGAACCTGGGCATAACCGAAGGGGCGGCCAAGGCCAACTATCATCAGGCGCTGAAAAAACTCAAATACCGTTTGCGCCATTATACAGAGGATATGAACAGATGAAATGCGGCGCGTCTAAGAGGGAAATCGATCTCCGACTGCTCGGGGAGCGTTTCGATATTTCAGCCGAGTTGCTCTCGCATATCGAGGGTTGTGAATCGTGCCGATCCTATTATCGAGATTCGAACGGGCTCAGGGCGGCGTTAAACGTTCGGAATTTTGAGGTTTTTCCCGGCGACCTTGATAGTATATCTTTTGAAAGACTTACCGCCAATCCTCGGGCCAGGCAAATGGAAGCTGGAATTTTCCGGCGCTATTTTGCGGGTTTGCTTAAGTGGTCCTGGGCCCCGGCGGCGGCCGCAGTTGTCATTCTTGCCTTGATTCTGCTTCCCGGCCACAGCGGGCTGCAGATCGACATGGAACAGGCGGCGGTTCAGGAAACACTGGATTGGGTTGAAATCTACGATGCCGCGGAAAACACCGACGCTTGGCCGAAAATCGCCGGCTCATTGGAGTCTTTCGGGGATGAATTTTCTCTGGCGGCCGACGAGCTATCGTCGCATATCGACATAGATGACGTTTTAGGAAGCCTTACCGATGATGAATTAAGCGATCTTTATGATAAGATCGATAAGATGAATGGGAGTACATGATGCGAACTCTGAAATATCTTGCCGTAATTCTGATATTTTCCACCGCTATCGCCCAGCCTCCCGGCCACGGTATGGGGCCCGGCGGCGATGGCGGTCCCCTGAGGGAAAAAGTACGACAGAAAATCAAGACAATCAAAATCTGGCGGCTGACCGAGGCTGTGGGATTGACACCTGAACAATCGGAGAAATTTTTCCCGCTTTACAACAGGCACGAAGATCTGATGGAAAACCTGGAAATTGAACAACGGGAACGACTTAATCGGATCGAGCAATTGACGGCTGACCCCAAATCGTCGGATAAGGAAATCGAGGACGCCATAGCCGGCATAAAGGACATTTTTTTGCGCCGGATGGAACTCAAGGAATCGTTCATGGCCGAAATTTCCGGTGTGCTCTCGACCCGGCAGAAGGGCCGACTTTTGGTATTCGAAGAGACTTTCAGAAGAGATATGCAGGACATCATCAGGGAAATCCGCCGTGAAATGGGAGGCGGGCCCGGAAGGGGTAAAAGGCAGTGAAAGGGAGGTTTAGGATGTTCAAAATGATCCTGGCCGTGTCGGCGTCTTTATTGACGCTGATATCGGCCGCAACCGCGCAACCGCGGGGCGAAATGTTGATGGCCGCCGACGAACTGGGGCTCACCGAAGATCAGGTAAACAGGCTCGATGATCTCATGCTGCAGCATCAAAAGGAAATGATCCGCAAAAAAGCGGCAATGATGGAAGCCCGGCTCGATCTCAAGGCCATGATGCGCGAGGCCAAAGTAGACGAGAAGACGGCTCTGGCAAAACAGGACTCTATCTCGAAAATAAAAGCCGATATCGCCAGCGCTAAGCTGAAACATAAGCTGGCCATGCGCGGAGTACTGACGTCCGAACAGCTGGATAAATGGCTGAAGATGAAAAGAAAACATGAAGGCTTCGGCAAACACGGGTCGAAGAAGCATCGCGGCCCCTGTATGCAGGGTCCTCCGCCCGGGATGGGTCCTGGAATGGGGATGGGATGGGGTCCCGGTCCGGAAATGAAATAGCTAAGTTTTTTTCGAGGATATTTATATCATAAATAAGGCTCCGGTTCTTCCGGAGCTTTATTTCGTTTTACTCCCTGCCAAATTGGCAGTTTTAACTTGCGCCGGTATATTTGATTTGCTATGATAACTGCCATGAAAGATTTAAATATCAAGAAAATCCTGGCAGTCATAGCATGCCAGCCTCGTCCCTCAAGGATTCGAGAAATTTCCCAAAAAATGAAAATCGCGCCGTCCGATTATCCGAATTTTCGCGGAATGATCAAAGAGGCTCTGGCGGAAGGAGCGTTGGTTAAGATCAAGGGCGGGCGATTATCTTTGCCGGTCCAGGATGATCGAATCAGCGGGAAATTATTTGTCAGCAGATCGGGCCACGGGTTTGTGATTCCCCATGAGGGGGTTGGAGACATTTTCGTTTCCTCCAGAGAACTTGGGGGCGCTATTCACGGCGAAGAAGTCAAAGTTGTGATCAAGCAATCACGCACCGGCCGAAGCCGCGAGGGGAAAATCGTCGCGGTTATGAATAGGGAGAAAGGACGTGTGGTAGGGCGAGTTCATCGAGGACAAAATGGATATTATGTTGTCCCCGATGACCCCCGGATACGCGAAAAAATCGATATTGACAACCCCGAGAAGTTCGCGGTCGACCGGGATAGTGTCGTATTGGTGCGGCTTTATCCCTGGGAAGCCCCGTTTCTGCCGCCGCGCGGGCAGGTCGAGGAGGTTCTCGGTATCGCCGGTCAACCGGGCGTCGATATCGACTCGCTTATAATTTCTCATGGTCTGCCCCGTGATTTTGATGCCAGGGTAAAAGGCGAGCTTGCTCATATCAGGGGAGCTATTCCCGGATCCGAATTAGCCCGCCGTCTGGATTTTCGCGGCCGGCTTACGTTCACGATAGACCCGGCCGACGCCAAGGATCACGATGACGCCATCAGCCTGGAAATGCAGAAGGACGGGCGATTTCTCCTGGGCGTTCATATCGCGGACGTTTCGTATTATGTAAAGCCCGAAAAAGCGCTTGATGAAGAAGCCATGCTTCGGGGCAACTCGGTTTACCTGGTCGGCAGGGTCATCCCCATGCTGCCGGAAAAATTATCCGGCGATCTTTGCAGTCTTCATGAGAAAGTCGATCGGCTGACCCTGTCGTTTGTCGCCGAAATCGATTCGCTGGGTAAAATCTACTCCTGGCGCTTCGTCGAATCGATAATCCGCAGCCAGGCGTCGTTAAGTTACGAGGAAGTTCAGGATTATCTTGACGATAAGTCCGGGGGCGGGATCGAGGAAGATAAAGGCAAGACTCTGAAAATGATGCTGGATTTATCCCGGGTATTACGCGCCAGAAGGTTCGAAAAAGGGGGCCTCGACTTCGATTTACCCGAGCCCCACGTTTTCCTCGACCCGCAGGGCAGGGT
>Ga0214473_10001820_pt1 | contig 27311 bp, 18 predicted proteins | sample RVTome_7_FD_203509 | JGI IMG/M metagenome (GOLD analysis project Ga0214473, IMG submission 203509) | Soil microbial communities from uranium-contaminated site in the Upper Colorado River Basin, Wyoming, United States - RVT98D197 | ecosystem: Environmental > Terrestrial > Soil > Contaminated >...
GGCGAGGGCGAGCTCGAGATCACCCGCGACGTGTTCCGCGATCTCGGCATCGCCTTCGGGGTCGCGCTGCTCGGGATCTACGCGATCCTGATCTACCAGACCAGGAGCTACGCCATGCCGCTCATCCTGATGATCTCGATTCCCCTCACCATGATCGGAATCATGCCGGGCTTCTGGATGCTGAACCTGGTGGCCGGGGGCGAGGTGGGCGGCTACTCCGACACCATCTTCTTCACCGCCACCGCGATGATCGGCATGATCGCGCTCTCCGGGATCGCGGTGCGCAACGCGATCCTCCTGATCGAGTTCCTGCACGTGGCGCTCGCGCGCGGGGCGCCGCTCTCGAGCGCGCTCTTCGAGGCGGGGGCGGTGCGGACGCGGCCGATCCTTCTGACCGCCGGAACGGCGATGCTGGCCGCGGTGCCGATCACGCTGGATCCCATCTTCTCGGGCCTCGCCTGGGCGCTGATCTTCGGCCTGGTGGTGTCGACCGCCTTCACCCTGCTGGTGGTGCCGGTGACCTATGATCTCGTCTACCGCAGCCGGCCGGGCCACGGCGTCGCCGCAGCCCGAAAGGGGGAGGAGAGGTGAGCGGTCCGCTTCGGCGCGTTCTCGAGGCCGCGCTCGGGCTCTTCGTGATCGGCCTCGCGGTGGTGTGGCTCTCGGGGGGCTGCGGGGAGCGCGTCCCCGCCGGCGAAGTTCGCGTCTCCGAGGGCGGGGAGCCGGGAGCCGTCGCGGAGGTCGAGCGCCGGGTCGGACCCGGTCTCGAGTGGGCGAGCGGCGCCGTCGAGTCGGCGCGGCGCGCGGCCGTCGCGTCGCGGATCCTGGCCCGGATCGAGGAGATCCGGGTCAGCGCGGGCTCGGAGGTGGCCGAGGGGGACCTGCTGATCCGGCTCGATGCCCGGGACCTCGACGCCCGCACCGGCGAGGTGGGCGAGGCGCTGCGCGGCGCGCGCGCGAGGCTCGCTCTCGCGCGCACCGAGAAGCAGCGGATGTCGAAGCTGGTGGCCGAGGGAGTGGAGTCCCTGCAGCGTCTCGACCGCACCGAGAGCGATCTCCGGGTCGCGCAGGCCGAGGTGGACCGGCTCGAGCAGAGCCAGCGCGAGTCGCGCACCGGGCTCTCGTTCGCCGAGATCCGCTCTCCCGTGAGCGGCCGTGTGGTCGACCGCCTGGCCGAGCCGGGGGACACCGCGGTGCCCGGCCGTCCCCTGCTCCGCATCTACGATCCGACCGTGCTGCGGGTGGAGCTGCCGGTGCGCGAGTCGCTGGCGGTGCGCCTCTCCGTCGGCGCCACCCTGAAGGTGCGCATCCCCTCTCTGGAGGAGGAGTTCGAGGGGGTGATCGACGAGATCGTCCCCTTCGCCGAGCCTGGCGCCCGGACCCTGCTGATCAAGGCCCGTCTCCCCGACGACGGGCGGCTCTTCGCGGGCATGTTCGCCCGCGCCGCGATTCCCGCGGGCGAGCGGGCGTCTCTGGTCGTGCCCGAGCGCGCAGTGGAGCGCGTCGGACAGCTCGAGTTCGTGACGGTGGTTGGCGAGGGCGGCCCGGAGCGCCGCATGGTGACCACGGGGCCTCGCCTGGAGCAGGGACTGGTCGAGGTGCTGAGCGGTCTCGATGCCGGCGAGCGCGTGGCCCTGGCCCCCTGATCTGGGTGTGCCCTCCATCCGTCGTCGGTGGCAGCTTATCAGCCCGCGCAGCTCATCGAGCGGCGATCCGGGCGCATCGCGGGGAAGAGGGCGGGAGGTGAGAGGTGGGCGGTGATCTGCTGGTCGGCCTCGACGTCGGCACCACCCGGGCGCGCGCGCTGGTGATGGACGGGACGGGTGGCGTCCGTGGCCGCGCGGGCCGCCTGCTCGAGTGCAGCTTTCCCGTCGCCGGGTGGGTGGAGCAGGACCCGAGCGCTCTCTTCGAGAGCTCGATCGCGGTCCTCCGCGAGGCGCTCGCCGAGGCGGGTGCGAGCCCCCGCGACGTGGCCGGCCTCGGCGTCGCCACCCAGCGCTCGACGGCGCTCGCCTGGGACGCGAAGAGCGGCGAGCCGCTCGCAAGAGCGATCGGCTGGCAGGACCAGCGAACCGCTGCGCGCGCCGCGGAGCTCCAGGCCCGCGGCGTGCCGATGCCGGTCCAGGCGTCGGCGACCAAGCTCGAGTGGCTGCTGCAGAACGATGCGGCGGTGGCCGCCGCCGCCCGCTCGGGGCGCCTCCGCCTCGGCACCCCGGATGTCTGGCTCACCGATCGCCTGACCGGCGGATCGCGCTTCGTCACCGATCCGAGCTGCGCGAGCGCAACCGGCCTCTTCGACCCGCGGAGCGGAAGCTGGATGGAGCCGGTGGTGGCGCTCTTCGGCGTGCCCCGTGAGGCACTGCCCGCGGTGGTCTCGACCGCGGAGGTGGTGGCCGAGACGCCGGGCGAGCTGCTCGGCGCTCCGGTGCCGGTCGCGGCTCGCGTGGGCGATCAGCAATCGGCCTGCTTCGCCCAGGGCGTTCATCGCGCCGGCGAGGCGAAGCTCACGCTCGGCACCGCGGCGATGCTCGAAGTCCACACCGGCGACAGGTTCGGCCCCGCCGGGCCCGGGGCGCACGCCCTCGCCCTCTGGCGCCTCGCCGAGACCGCCTCGCAGTACTGCGTCGAGTCGAGCGTCCACACCGCCGGCGCGGTGGTGGAGTGGCTGGTGGGAATCGGTCTCCTTCCCGGCGTGGAGTCGCTCGACCGCGTCGCGCGCGAGGTGAAGGACGCCGAGGGCGTGGTCTTCGTCCCCGCCCTCCAGGGCCTCGGCACGCCCTACCTCGACGACGCGGCGCGCGGTCTGATCGGGGGGCTCACCCGGGGGAGCAAGGCGGCCCATGTGGTGCGCGCGGCGGTCGAGGGGCTGGCGCAGCGCTGCGTGGATCTCTGCGAGTCCGCCGGGCTGGGAGCGGTGCCGCTGCGGGTCGACGGTGGCCTCGCCCGGAGCGAGCTCTTGCTGCGCGAACTCGCCGACCTCGGAGGTCGCGCCATCCACCGGGCGCGCGAGCTCGACACCACGGCGCTCGGCGCCGCACAGCTCGCCGGGCTCGCAGTCGGCGTCTTCACCAGCCTGGCCGACTGCCGGGCCCGGCTCGCGCCCCCCCTCTGCTTCGAGCCGGAACTCGGCGAAGCGGTGCGCGCCCTGCGCCGCGGTCGCTGGGAGCAGGCGATCGCCCGGGTGCGAACGCCCACCGGCTGAGCGGGGTGCGACCGCCGAGCAAGCTCGAGCGCTGGCGCCACCGACGCCCGCTCAGTCGATCCCGCCTGGCTCCACCCCGAGCTCCCGGATCCGCCTTCTCGCCCGGCTCCGGAGCTCGCTCACCGCGTCGAAGGTCTGATCCCGGAGATTCTCCCGGTCCTGGTAGCCGAGGTGCTCCACGGGAATCGGCCGCCCCACCTCGACCACCACCGGACCGCTTCGCAGCCCGAAGACGAGCGGCTGCCAGATGCGGTAGCAGCCGGCGTGGCCGACCGGAAGGACCGGCAGCCGGTAGGCGATCGCGGTTGCGAAGGCGCCCTTCTTGAAGGGGTGGAGCGCTCCGTCGCGCGAGCGTGTTCCTTCGGCGTAGAACAGCATCGAGATGTCGGGGGGGCGCGTTGCCATCCTCTCGCGGATCCGATCCACGTCGCTCTGCTCGCCGGTCCGCTCCACCCTCACCGATCCGGTCCGGATCACCGCCCATCCGAAGATGGGAATGTCGGAGATCTCCCGCTTGACGACGAAGCGCAGGGGCATTCCCCTGAACGCCGCGAGCAGCGCGAGCGGATCCCAGTTGCTCTCGTGGTTCGGCACCACCACGTAGCCCTGTTCGGGGCGGACGTTCTCGAGCCCGTGGACCTCGAGCCGGGTGCCCCCGACCCGGAGCGAGATGCGGGCGAAGTTCCAGTAGAGGCTGTCGAGCTTGGCGCAGGGTGCGCCGCGCAGCACCCGGAAGAGTGCGCAGCTGCTCATGACGACTGCCGTGGCGGGCAGGATCAGCAGGACCAGCGTGGTGCGGAAGACCGGGTCGAGCCGCGAGGAAAACCTCATCGCCTCCATCATATCTCTTCCGCTGTCAGTAGATGGCCTCTTCCTTCTTCAGGGCCTCGATCTCCTCCGGCGACATCCCGAGCAGCTCCCCGAAGATCCGCTCGCTGTGCTCGCCCAGCGAAGGAGCGTGGCGACGGATGCTGGCCGGTGTAGCGGAGAGCCTCCAGGGAGGGGAGAGGACCCAGTCCTTTCCCAGCAGGGGATGATCCACCTGGAGGAAGGTCCCCCTCGCCACGAGGTGGGGATCCTCGAAGAGCGCCTTGCTGCTGAGCGAGGGCGCTGCGGCGACGCCGGCCTCCTGGAGCTCGTGCATCAGTTGGTAGTCGTCCTTGTCCCTGCTCCACTCGCCGATGATCCGGTCCAGCTCCTCCTGATGGTGTAAGCGCCTCTCGGCGGTGGAGAATCGCTGGTCCTCTGCGAGCTCCGGCTTCTCCATCACCCGGCAGAGCGCCCGCCACTCGCGGTCGTTCGCCACGGCGATGCTGATCCAGTGGTCCTCCCCGCGGCAGCGATAGCAGTTGTGCGGGGCCATCCTGTCGTCGCGGTTGCCCCTTCGCGTCTGCACCCGCTGGTTGATCAGATAGTCCATCAGCGCGTTGCTGTTCATCATCACGATGGTTTCCTGGGAAGCCAGATCGATGTACTGGCCTTCCCCGGTCCTCTGACGGCAGAGCAGGGCCGCCAGGATCGAGAACGCGGCTGCCGTCGCGCTTCTGAGATCGACGGCTCCCGAGAGGATGCTGGGCGGCCAGTCCGGGTAGCCGGTGACATAGGAGAGGCCCGCCGCGCTGGCGAAGTTCGGCGCATAGCCCACGTGCTCGCGGTGAGGGCCGGTCTGGCCGCAGGACGAGGAGGAGAGGTAGATGATGTCGGGCTTGACTTCCCGCAAGGCCCGGTAGTCGAGGCCCAGTCTTCCGATCACGCCCGGGCGCATGTTCTCGACCACCACGTCGCTCTTCTCGACCAGGCGCTTGGCGATCTCCACCGCCTTGGGTCGGGTGAGGTTGAGGCACACGCTCCGCTTGTTGAGATTCAGGCTGTTGAAGACGGGCGACTGATCGGGGTTCGAGTAGCTGGTGCCCGTGGTGAAGGAAGTGAGGCGGGCGTGGTCGACCCTCTTTCTGCTCTCCACCTTGATGACCTCCGCTCCCAGGAAGCCGAGCAGGCAGGTGGCATAGGGCCCTGCCCAGGCGGAGGTGAACTCGGTCACTCGGATACCGCTCAGCGGTTCGTCGCTCATCCCAGCCCCTCTAGATCACGCCGGCCTTCTCGAGCGCTTGGAGCTCTTCTCCGCCGCAACCGAGCCTCTCGCGGTAGATCTTCTCGTTGTGCTCGCCCAGGAGCGGCGCGGGTCGCAGGAGCCTCCAGGGGGTCTTCGAGAAGTGGTAGGGAGCGGACGGGATCCGGACCGTCCCCACCTCGGGGTGCTCCATCTCGACGAAGATCCCCCTCGCATCCATCTGCTCCGACTTCACCACGTCCTCGGAGGAGTTGATGGGGGTGATCGGGCAGCTCAAGGCCTGCGCCCTGCGGCAGATCTCCTCTCTCTCGTGCTCCTTCATCCAGCTCCCGATCCGCTCGATCATCGCCTCGGGGTTCTCGGCCCGGACCCGCGGGCTCGCGGAGGGCCGGTTCTCGAACCACTCGGTGTTTCCGATCAGCTTCATCAGCGCTTCCCACTGGTGCTCGAGAGGGGTGACCATGACGACGTGGCCATCCTTGCAGTCGAACATCATCGTGATCAGCCTCTCGGCCCTGGGACCCTTCCGGGTCGACACCTCGCCGCCGTTGGCGAAGATCACCGCCTCTACCCTCTGCATGGAGAGGACGGCCTCCTGCATCGACACCTCGACGAGCTGTCCCTCGCCGGTGATTCTCCTCGAATAGAGGGCGGCGAGGATCGCCACCGCGGCCGTCTGGCCGGGGTCGTACTCGGTGGTGTTGCCTCCGATCATGGTGGGGGCGCGCTCGAGGTCAGGGGAGGGAAGGGGGAGGACGTAGCCCTGCCCTCCCGCGTGGGCGATGTTGAGGGGGTAGGCGCGGTAGTCCTTGTAGGGACCGCTCCGTCCGAAGGGGGTGATCGACGCCACGATCAGCCCGGGGTTCCGCGCCCTCAGCTCCTGGTGTCCGAGCCCCAGCCCTTCCGTGTGTCGCGGAGGCCAGTCCTCGACCAGCACGTCCGCCTGCGCTGCCAGCCGCTCGAAGATCTCCTTGCCCCGGGGAAGCCCCGGGTTCAGGGTGATCCCCAGCTTGTTGGTGTTGAGAAAGAGAAAGAGGCCGCTCTTCTCCGGATGCGGGACGTCTCCGGGAAAGGGCGGAGATCTCCTCGCGTCGTCCCCCGTCCCGGGGGGCTCCACGTGGATCACCTCGGCCCCCAGGTCGGCCATGAGCTTGGTGCAGTAGGGTCCGCTGTGGGTGCAGCAGTACTCGAGCACCCTCACGCCTTCCAAGGCCTGGTTCAGAACACCACCTCCATGGCGCTTCGGCTTCCGCTTTCCATCGACTCGGCCCGTGCATCCACCCGGGGCAGGATCTGGGTGGTGAAGAATTCCGCCGAGCAGAGCTTCCCCCAGTAGAACTTCGCCTCGGCGTCCTCTTCGCACAGGCTTCGCCTGGCTTCCTTCGAATCGGCGCCCTTCTCCCCGCAGATGGCGTCGAGCTTCCGCTGGGCGATCACCGCCTGCTCGAGGAGCAGATAGGCCACCGTCACGTCTCCGAACATCTGCAGATAGGGGCAGGCGTGCAGCACGGGATAGACCATGTCCCCGCTCGCTCCCCTCTTCGCGAAGTCGATGGTCACGTGGGCCAGGGTGTCCTTTGCCTTCTCCAGACGGCCGACGTGCTCCCCCAGCGTCGGATGCGACTTGTGGTTCTCGATGAACCCGCCGAGCAAGCCGAGGTAGTTGAGGAAGAGCCGTCCGCCCCCCATCGAGACCTTCCGTCCCAGGAGGTCCATCGCCTGGATCCCGTTGGTGCCCTCGTAGATGGAGGTGATCTTGATGTCCCTCATGTACTGCTCGGCGGGGTAGTCGCGGCAGTAGCCGTATCCGCCCAGGCACTGGATCGCCAGCTCGGTGACCCGGAAGCCCATGTCCGAGGGCCAGGCCTTGCAGACCGGGGTGAGGAGCTCGACGAAGCCGTGGTACCTGCTGCGCTCGGCTTCGTCTTGCGAGCACTCCGAGAGGTCCGCGAAGAGGGCGGTGGTGTAGAGGAGCGCCCTCATCCCCTCGGTGAGGGCCTTCATCGTCAGCAGCATCCTCCGGATGTCGGGATGCTCGACGATCGCCACCCGAGGAGCTTCGGGGTTCTTCATCTGGGTGATGTGCACGCCCTGGATCCGTTCCTTGGTGTAGTTCAGGGCGTTCAGGTAGGCGGTACCCGCCGTTCCCAGAGCCTGCTGCCCGACCATCATCCTGGCCTCGTTCATCATCCGGAACATGTAGGTGATGCCCCGGCACTCCTCTCCGATCAGGAGGCCGATGCAGTCGCCATTGTCCCCGAAGTTGAGCGTGCAGGTGGGGGAGGCGTGGATCCCCATCTTGTGCTCGATCCCCGCGACGTGGATGTCGTTGAACTTCCCGAGGGAGCCGTCCGCGTGGACGCGGTACTTGGGCACGAGGAAGAGGCTGATCCCCTTGATCCCCGCCGCCGCTCCCTCGGTGCGGGCGAGCACCAGGTGGATGATGTTCTCGGTGTAGTTGTGATCGCCGCTGGTGATGAAGCTCTTGGTTCCCGCGATCCGGTAGTGGTCCCCGTCCCTCTTCGCCCGGCACAGGGTGTCGCCGACGGCGCTCCCGGCCTGGGGCTCGGTCAGGCACATGGTGCCCGCCCACCGGCCCGAGAACATCTTCTCCAGGTAGAGCTGCTTCATCTCCTCGCTGCCGAAGGCGTGGATGAGATTCGCCGCTCCGGTGGTGAGGCCGCCGGTGGAGCAGAGGGGGAAGCAGGCGCCCTGGAAGAACTCGCTGACCACCGCTCCGATGGTTTGCGGGAGCCCCTGCCCGCCCCATGCGGGCTCGGCGACGCCGCCGATCCAGCCCGCCTCGGCGTAGAGCTTGTAGGCGTCGACGAATTCCTGGGGAACCTTCACCTTGCCGTCTTCGAGCTTCACCCCCTTCTCGTCGCCGAGGGCCCCGAGAGGGGCGGCGATCTCCTGGGCCTGCTTCAGGCCCTCCTCGACGATCATCTCGAACATCTCTCTGCTGAGCTCCTGGAACTTGGGATACTTGAGGAGCTTCTCGACATCGAGATGCTCGAAGAGAGCGAACTGGACGTCTCGGAGATCCACGAGATAGTCAGCCATGACGAGTCTCCTTTGGGGGGGTGAAGCGACTCCGAGTCACTTCACTGCGGGCTCCGCGGTGGTCCGGCATCCGCCCGGCGGCACAGGAGTATACTTCTTATCCCGTGACCGTCAGTCTCGTTTACCCCGCCGCCGGGATCGGCGTGCCGCATCGGACCCCAGGCCGCTCGGAATGGCTGCTCCTCGGCCTCCTCTGCCTGGGCACCGCTCTCTACTGGTCGGCCCAGTACCACCCCTTCCTGGTTCCCAACAACGACTACTACTCCTTCGAGCGGGTCGCGAAGGCCTTCGGGAGCGGGGAGCTCCCGAGGAGCTTCAAGCGCGGCGCGATCTTCCCGCTGCTGATGGCCGGTCTCGCCCCGGCCATGCCGGAGCCGCACCCCGAGCTTCACGCCGCCCTGGTGCTCAACATGGCTTTCTCGCTCGGCACGCTGGTCCTGCTCTTCCGGCTGGCGGCGAGGCTCCTCGGGGCGGGCGCCCTCCTCGTCCCGGTCCTCTTCGCGACCACCGCGCAGTTCCACGCCATGGGCCTCCAGCCGCTCGTCGAGCCGAGCCTCGGCTTCTTCTGCGTGTTGGCGATCGTCCTCTTCCAGGCTCGCTCCCCCTGGCAGTACGCGGCCGCGGCGGCCGCGGCCCTCTCCCGCCTCGAGGTCGCGACGCTGATTCCGATCCTCTTCCTGCTCGACCTGCGATTCGACCGTCGCTTCTGGCGCAACGCGGCCCTGGCCGCCCTCGCCTCGATTCCGTTTCTGGCCTGGACCGCCCTGGGCGCGGCGCGGGGATCCGGCGCGAGCTCCTATCTCGAGCTGATGAAGGGCATGAGATGGGCGAGCGCTCCGGGCTTCCTCGCGAGCTGCTATCGCGAGCCCTTTGCGGGCTGGTTCGTCGGTGGGGGCGCTCTGGCCCTTCCCTTCCTCGCCATGGCGGCGGCTCCGACCCTGGTCGGGATCGCGGTCGGGCTCCGGGAGTTCCGCCGCGAGGCGATCGCCATGCTCGCCTTCCTCGTCCTCTCGGCAGCGGTGATCGTCTCCTTCGGGATCAACAAGCCCCGCTATGTCTACCCGACCGAGTGGACCCTTCTCTTCTTCTTCGCGGCCGGCGCCCTCCACCTGCTCGAGACCGGCTTCCGGCGCCTGGCCCCTCGGCTCGCCTCGCGCGCGGAGGTGCCGCTTCTCCTCGCCTCCGCCGCGCTCTCCCTCGCCGCGTTCGGCCTCTGGGTCCGGCACATGGGCGGGCTGCCTCACGTCGGCCCCTTCGCCGGCGACCTGCTCTACCTCGCGCTCGCCCTCGGTCTCGTGCTGACCCAGCTCTGGAGGATCCGGCGCGAGCGACTCTGGCGGGCGGCCTGCTGTCTCTTCATGGCGCTCGTGACGCCGGTCGTGGCGGGCGGGATCGCCTCGAAGCAGCTCGGGCTCTTCCGGGTCTACTACGCCAACTACTCCTCGTACCTGCTCGCTCCCTGGCTCGAGGCGAATCTCGGCCCGCGGGATCGGGTCGTGCTCCTCCATCCGACCCACATCCGGCACATGACGGGCCTGGCCCCCGGTCGGTTCGAGAAGTTCCAGAAGCTGCGAGCCGGGGATGCCGCGGAGCTCGCGGAGGAGATGCGGGAGAAGGGGCTGACCCACGTCGCATACAGCTACCGGAACCGGGTCGCGACTCCGATCGAAGGGCTCCAGTACCGGAGGAAGAAGATGCGCCTCGCCGAGGGGTTTCGGGGCGGTGGGGAGATCGCCGGCTTCGAGCATCTCGCCACCCTGCCGCTTCCGGAGTTCCTGGATCAGGACCCCGTGCAGGTGTACAGGGTGCTCCCGTGAAGCGAGCGGTCCGTGCCGTCCTCTTCGACGTCGACGGCACGCTCTACCACCAGGCGCCTTTGCGCCTCTGCATGGCGATGGAGCTCGGGGCGCTTGCCCTCCGCGCTTCCCCGGCGTCGGCGCGGCGCACCTGGGGCGTGCTCCGCGCCTTCCGCCGCGTCCGCGAGGAGCTCCGGGGCCTGGGTGCGGCGGATGCCCCCCTCGAGCGACTCCAGTTCGAGCGGGTGGCGGAGCGCCTGGAGATGGAGGTCGACGAGGTCGAAGCCGCCGTCTCGGAGTGGATCTTCCGGCGCCCTCTCAAGTACCTGCGGCACTGCCGGCGCGGCGGGGTCGACGACCTTCTCGGCCATCTCGGGTCGCGCGGCATTCCCGCCGGCGTCTTCTCGGACTACCCCGCGCGCAAGAAGCTCGAGGCGCTTCGCGTCGCGGAGAGGATCTCGCTGGTCGCCTGCGCCACGGACGGCGAGATCAACGCCTTCAAGCCGCATCCCAGGGGGTTCGTCTGGGCCTGCCAGCGCTGGGGCCTCGAGCCCGCCGAGGTCCTCTACGTGGGGGACCGGGCCGAGGTCGACGCTCCCGGCGCGGCGAGGGCGGGGATGCCTTGCGTGATCCTCGGGAGGAGGCTAGGGCTAGCCCCGCGCGGAGAGCCTCCGGCCCGTTTCACCAGACACACCTCCTTGGCAGGACTGCAGCATGCAATCGACGCTCGCGGCTGAGCGAGTCCATCGGGTCCGCCCCTACCTCCAGCTGGCGCGCGTCGATCACTGGTTCAAGAACGCCTTCATGCTCTTCGGGAGCCTCCTCGCGCTCTTCTTCGAGCCATCGTTCTTCCGCCTCGGCGTGTTCCCGATGCTGGCCGTCGCCTTCCTGGCCACCTGTCTGGTCGCCTCCAGCAACTACGTGCTCAACGAGGTGCTCGACGCGCCCTTCGATCGCGAGCACCCGGTGAAGAAGCACCGGCCCGCGGCGGCCGAGAAGGTCCGCAGATCGATCGCGCTCGCCGAGTGGCTGGCGCTCGGCGCGGCCGGAATCGGACTCGGTTGCCTCGTCCATCCCTACTTCGCCGCCTCGGCCTTGGCGCTCTGGACGATGGGGATCGTCTACAACGTCCGCCCGCTCCGCACCAAGGAGCTCCCCTACCTGGACGTGCTCTCCGAGTCCGTCAACAACGCGATCCGCCTCCTCCTCGGCTGGTTCGCGCTGATCCAGAGCGAGTTTCCTCCGGTGTCGCTGATCGTCGCCTACTGGATGGCGGGCGCCTTCTTCATGGCCATCAAGCGGTTCGCCGAGTATCGCCAGCTCGGCGACAGGAAGATCGCCAGGCGCTACCGCCGCTCCTTCGCCTACTACACCGAGGATCGCCTGCTCGTGAGCCTCTTCTTCTACGCGATGATGGGAGCGCTCTTCACCGGCGTCTTCATCGTTCGCTACCGCCTCGAGCTGATTCTCATCCTCCCCCTGGTGGCCGGCTTCTTCGCCTACTACCTGCGACTCGGTCTCCAGGAGGACAGCCCGGTCCAAAGCCCCGAGAAGCTCCACCGGGAGACCGGCTTCGTCGCCTTCTCGGTCGCGAGCGGCATCGTCTTCGTGCTCCTGATGTTCACCCACATCCCGTTTCTCTACGAGCTCTTCAACGTGGAGCTGGCGAAGACGCCGCCCCTCTGGACGCTCGGGCCCTAGCCAGGCGCTACCTTCCCGATTGGGGCTGTTCGAGGATGGGGCCGTTCCAGGAGCCGCGGATGGGAGACGCAGCAGTGGCGCCGGGCGAGAAGAAGCAGATCGACCGCAAGCAGCGCTCGAAGCTCGACCTTGTGCCGGTCCGCTACCGGTCCGTCGAAGAGCGCAGGCGCGACTTCGAGGAGACCAGCGTCGGCTACACCGCCGAGGAGGCGATGGCCGAAGCGGCCCGCTGCATCCACTGCCCGGAGCCTGCCGCGTGCGTCGCCGGCTGCCCACTCGGGAACGACGTCGAGAAGGCGCTCTGGTGCGTGGAGAAGGGGGACTTCCTCGGGGCCGCGGAGATCTACCGCGCCACCAACCCGATCCCGGAGATCTGCGGCCGCGTCTGCCCCGACGAGAGCTCCTGCGCCACCCGGTGCGTGCTCACCAAGCGCGGGAAGGGCATCCACACCCAGGCCATCGAGGCCTTCGTCGCCGACTACCAGCGCAAGGAGGTGGGTGTCGCGCTGCCCGCCAAGGCCCCGCCGACCGGCAAGAAGGTCGCCGTCGTGGGCGCCGGTCCGGCCGGGCTCTTCGTCGCCGAGTACCTGGCGGTTGCCGGGCACCGGGTGGTCGTCTACGAAGCCTGGCCAGCTCCCGGCGGGCTGCTCGTCTACGGCATCCCCAGCTTCAAGCTGGGCAAGGAGATCATGCGCTGGAAGACGGACTGGCTTCGCGATCTGGGTGTCGAGTTCGTCATGAGCACTCGCATCGGCGAGGGGGTCACGCTGGACGACCTGATCGAGAAGGAGGGCTACCACGCGATCTTCCTGGGAACCGGAGCCGGGGTGGAGGCGACCATGGAGATCCCGGGTGAGGATCTGGGGCGCGTGTACGGCTCCATGCAGTACCTGGTGCAGCCGGGCAACGTGCCCGACGACCTGCTACCCGAGGAGAGGCGCCGGCGGATCCAGGTCGGCAGGCGCGTGGCGTTGATCGGCGGCGGCGACACCGCCACCGATTGCCTGCGGACGGCGATCCGCCAGGGCGCGGAGGAGGTGGTCTGCTACTACCGCCGCACCGAGGCGGAGATGCCCGGCAACGCCAAGGAACGACGCCACGCCGAGGAGGAGGGCGCGCGGATCCACTACCTGACCGCACCGATCGAACTGCTCGACAGGGACGGCGACGGCAACGTGGACGCCATGCGGATGATCCGCATGGAGCTTGGCGAGCCCGACGCCTCGGGACGGCGCCGCCCGGTTCCCGTGGAGGGGTCGGAGTACCAGGTCGAGGTGGACGACGTGATCCTGGCCGTCGGCTTCTGGCCCGATCCGCTGGTGGGCGAGACCACGCCCGGCCTCGAGACCCGCAGCTGGGGTCTCCTGGTGGTGGACGAGGACACCGGCCGGACCAGCCGCCCGGGGATCTTTGCCGGCGGCGACAACGTGACCGGCCCGGCCCTGGTGAACGCCGCTCTGGGAGCCGGCAAGCGCGCGGCCAAGGCGATCGACGACTATCTGACTCGCGAGTAGGTGCCCCCGTTCCCCGGGAAGAGCCGGGAAGCCGGACCAGGAAAGTCCCCATTGGGCCGGGCTTCGGCTGGCGGGGAGCGAAAAACGCACTTTGGGACGGGAACTTGGAGTCATGCGCGGGCGCCTTGTCCCGTCTTGGATTTGTGGTAACAAACACCGGTCCCAGAAGCGATCGACGCCGTCCTCGGGTGAGCAGATTCGGGAACCCTCGTTCCTGCAGGTGCGCCCGGTGCATGCCGCCCTCCCCCGATGACCAAGCGTCGAGACAACCAGGAGATTCCATGTTCGAGATCACCGCTCGGGAGGACTTCTCCGACGTCACCTACCTGTTGGAGATCCACCACCCGATGCTGGCGAAGGCAGCCAGACCCGGTCAGTTCGTCGTGGTCATCTCCCACGAGCGCGGCGAACGGATTCCCCTCACCATCGCCGATTTCGATCGGGACAAGGGCACCATCACCCTGGTGATCCAGGCGGTCGGGAAGACCACCATGGAGATGCAGCGGAGCTGCCGGGTGGGGAGTCGTCTCTTCAGCGTGGTGGGTCCGATGGGCCTCCCCACCGAGATCGGCGAGCACCGCAAGGTGGTGTGCGTGGGCGGCGGGCTGGGCGTGGCGCCCGTCTTCCCCCAGCTCAGGGCGTTCAAGGAGTCCGGGGCCTACGTGATCGGCGTGGTCGGGTTCCGCAACAAGGACCTCCTCTTCTGGGAGGACAAGTTCGAGAAGTACTGCGACGAGTTCATCGTCTGCACCGACGATGGCTCCTACGGAATCAAGGGGCTGGTCACGGCCGGCCTCGCCAAGGCGATCGAGGCGCACTCGGACATCGATCAGGTGCTCGCCATCGGGCCTCCCATCATGATGAAGGCCTGCGCCGAGACCACCCGGCCCCACGGCATCAAGACGGTGGTGAGCCTGAACCCGATCATGGTCGATGGAACGGGAATGTGCGGTGGCTGTCGCGTCACCGTGGAAGGCAAGATGAAGTTCGGGTGCGTCGATGGGCCCGACTTCGACGCCCACAAGGTCGATTTCGACGAGCTGCTGAGGCGCCTTTCGCGCTTCGCGCCCAAGGAGAAGCAGGCGCTGGAGAAGTGGCAGAAGGAATGCCGCATCCAGCAGCAGGCCGATCGACTGATCGAACAGCAGTCGAGCAAGGGCTGAGCGAGACCCCCACCCACCGAGAAGAGACGAGCATTCGATGGCGCAGCAACCCAAGACGATCCGAACCATTCCCCAAGAGCGAACCGCGATGGCCGAGCAGGACCCCAAGGTTCGCGTCGGCAACTTCTCCGAGGTCGCGCTCGGCTACACCGAGGAGCAGGCGGCGAGGGAAGCGCAGCGATGTCTGATCTGCGCCGATCCCACCTGCATCTCCGGCTGCCCGGTGGGGATCGACATCCCGGGCTTCATCCAGGCGATCTGCGACAAGCAGATTCGCGGCGCCTACGACATCATGACCAGGGACAATCTCCTGCCCGCGATCTGCGGGAGGGTGTGCCCTCAGGAAGTCCAGTGCGAGGCGGTCTGCACCGTCGCCGACACCCTGGAGCCGGTCGCGGTCGGAAGGCTGGAACGATGGCTCGGCGACGTCGCCGTGAAGCAGGGCTGGACCAACGTCCCCTACATCGAGCGAAACGGATTCAAGGTCGGCATGATCGGCTCCGGTCCCGCCAGCATCACCTGCGCCGCGGACATGGCCAAGGCCGGCTGCGAGGTCACCATCTACGAGGCGCTCCACGTGCCCGGGGGCGTTCTCCGCTACGGGATCCCCGAGTTCCGCCTGCCCAACTACGTGATCGACGCCGAGATCCAGAACCTGACCCGCCTCGGCGTGAAGATCGAGTGCAACACGCTGGTGGGGCGCCTCTTCACCATCGAGCAGATGCTCGACGAGATGGGCTTCGACGCCGTCTTCATCGGCACCGGCGCCGGGTATCCGAGCTTCATGCGCATCCCCGGTGAGTCCTTGAACGGCGTGATGTCCGCCAACGAGCTGCTGACGCGCTGCAACCTGATGCGGGCGGGCGACTTCCCCGAGTACGACACGCCGCTCAATCTGGGCGGGAAGGTCGCCGTGATCGGCTCCGGCAACACCGCCATGGACGCGATGCGGGTCTCGCTGCGGCTGGGAGCGGAGAAGGTCTACTGCGTCTATCGCCGCACCCGCGCCGAGAGCCCGGCCAGGGCGGAGGAGGTCGAGCACGCCGAGCAGGAGGGAGTCGAGTTCCACTGGCTGACGGCTCCGGTGGAAATCCTGGGGGACGAGAAGGGGAACGTCCGCTCCATGCGCAACATCCGCATGGAGCTCGGCGAGCCCGATGATTCCGGCCGCAGGCGCCCGGTGCCGATCGAGGGAAGCGAGTACGAATTCGAAGCCGACATGGTCGTCTACGCGATCGGCACCAACGCCAATCCCATCATCGGCCAGACCTCGAAGATCAAGCTCAACAAGTGGGGCTACATCGACGCGGACGAGAATCTCGCCACCTCGATCGCGGGCGTCTACGCGGGGGGCGACATCGTGACCGGCGGGGCGACCGTGATCCTGGCGATGGGCGCCGGGCGCAAGGCGGCTCGGAGCATGAAGGCCTATCTCGGGATCACCGACGGCGACGCCGTCTACCGCCCCGAGAGCAAGAAGGCCGACGGCAAGATCTTCGGGATCGAGGCGGAACAGAAGAACTTCGCCCGCGTCCGCATCGCCCAGGCAGCGCCTCTCTAGGCTCGAGGTCGCCAGGCGGCCCCGAGAAAACGCATCCCTCACAACCAGCGAGAAACCGGGACATGTTGGAAGCCAGATCGACCACTGAAAAGAAGGCCAGGACCAAGGCCCGCTCCAAGGGCAAGCAGGCGGAGACGCTCAAGGGCCACATCGTCGAGGTGGTGAGTGACTCGGGTGAGGGCGCGCAGAAGTGCGGCCAGTCCTTCGCCACCATTGCCGCCAAGATGGGCAACGGGATCTGGACCGTCGAGATCATCCCCGCCGAGATCCAGCCTCCCGCGAGGAGCATCGAGGGCGCGAGCGGCATCCGCATCCGGATGGGCTCGGATGACGTGACCAACGGCGGCGACGAAGCCGACCTGGTGGTGGCCTTCAACGAGCAGGTGTTGCTCGGACGGGTGCGATACAACGAGCTCAAGAAGGGATGCATCATCCTGCTCGAGAACAAGTGGAGGACCCACCCGAGCCCGGAGATCGCCCAGGCCTATCAGGAGACCTATGACCAGCTGATCCAGGACGGGTTCCAGGTCCACGAGATCCCCATGGAAGAGGAGTGCCTCAAGTACGTCGCCGACCCCACCCGCGGCAAGAACATGTTCGTGCTCGGCCTCCTCGTCAACATCTACAGCCAGGAGCTGCAGCTCGCCCGGGACCAGGTCACCTTCACCTTCGCCAAGAAGAGCGCCAAGGTGATCAGCAGCAACATCCAGCTCCTGGAGGCCGGCTACAACTGGGCGGAGGAGAACCTCGACTTCAGGTTCCGGGTGCCTTCGGCGGGAATCAAGGAGCCGCAGATCGTGGTCAACGGCAATACCGCGATCGGGCTCGGCGTGATGGCCTCCGGCATGGAGATCTGCGCCATGTACCCGATCACCCCCGCGACCTCCGCGTCGCACTACCTGAGCGAGGTCTTCGAGTCGGTCGGCGGCATGGTTCACCAGGCGGAGGACGAGATCGCCGCCTGCTGCTTCGCGATCGGCGCATCCTATGCGGGGAAGTGCGCGGTGACCATCACCTCCGGCCCCGGATACTCGCTCAAGCAGGAGGGCCTCGGCCTCGCCGTGATGGGCGAGATTCCCCTGGTCGTCGTCAACGTCCAGCGCGGGGGACCTTCCACCGGTCAGCCCACCAAGATGGAGCAGGGCGACCTGCTCGCCGCCGTTTTCGGCAGCCACGGCGACGCCCCCAAGGTGGTGATGGCGCCTTCCGACATGCAGGACTGCTTCTACTCGGTGATCGCTGCCCGCAGGATCGCCGAGGCCTATCGCATGGTGGTCGTGGTGCTGACCGACGCCAACATCGCGACCGCCCAGCAGCCCTTCCCGCGCCCCAAGTTCCGCAGGGAATGGCTCGCGCCTCCCGTCGACCAGAGCCCGGTTCCGGAGGGCGTCAAGCCCTACGACTGGGATCCCAGGACCGGTCTCGCGCCTCGCTTCGCCCCGGGACGCCCGAACGGCATGCACACGCTGACCGGTCTGGCCCACGATCGCCTCAGCCACGTGGCATACGATCCCAACATGAATCAGGAGGCGATCCAGCACCGCAGCCTGAAGCTGGCCGCCTTCCAGAAGACCCTCAAGACCCCCAAGGTCTACGGCGACCCCGAGGGCGATCTGCTGGTGGTCGGCTGGGGGAGCACCAAGGGAACCATTCAGGAGGCGGTTCAGCGCCTGCGCGACGAGGGCAAGAAGGTCTCCTCGCTGCACCTGCGATTCCTCCAGCCGATGGCGTCCGGCATCAAGGAGATCATGCAGAAGTTCGACAAGGTCATGACCGTCGAGCTCAGCTGGTGCGACAGCTACGAGGACCAGGTGATCGACGCCGACAATCGGCGCTATTCCAACCTCGCGTGGCTGCTGCGGGGGAGGCATCTGATCGACGTGGACTGCTGGTGCGAGGTCAAGGGCCAGCCGATCAAGCCGGGCTCCATCGAGAGAGTCCTGCGAGCGAAGCTCTAGGCGTCTTGCCCCCGGCGATCTACCGGGATGACGAGGTGATGACAATGCTAGGTACGATTCACGACCTCCTGCCCAGGTGCGACGACGAGCTGCTGACTCTCGACGACTACCAGAGCAGCGCTCCGCGCTGGTGCACCGGATGCGGCGACAACGGCATCCTGACCGCCCTGCAGAGGCTCTGCCGCGACGAAGCCCTGCCGCGGGAGAAGACCGTCTTCGTCTCCGGCATCGGATGCTCGAGCCGCTTTCCCCACTACATGAACACCTACGGATTCCACAGCCTTCACGGCAGGGCGATCCCCGTCGCCGAGGGCATCAAGATCCGGAGGCCCGATCTGAACGTCTTCGTCAATACCGGAGACGGGGATTGCTGCAGCATCGGAACCGCTCACTGGATCCACGCGATTCGCTACAACATGGACCTGACCGTGATGATGCACGACAATCGCATCTACGGCCTCACCAAGATGCAGGCGTCTCCCACCTCTCCGCGCGGCCTCAAGAGCAATACCAGCCCCCGGGGCGCCTATCTCAACGCCCTCAATCCCCTGAGCGTCACGCTGGGGGTGTCGAACGTGTCGTTCGTCGCCCAGGCGGTGGATTGGATCCCGGATCTCTTCTACGACATCATCTCCCAGGGCTTCCACCACAAGGGATTCTCCTTCATCGGCATCCTGCAGCGCTGCCCGAACTACCTTCCCACGCTCTTCGATCCGTGGCTGAAGGACACCGAGAAGACCCAGATCCTGGTTCACAAGGACGGGATCCAGCTCGATCCAAGCCTCTCCAAGATCTACAGGAACCAGATCGAGCACGACCCCTCCGACCTCAACCGGGCGAGAGAGCTCGCCTCCTCCACCGACATCGTTCCGGTCGGGATCCTCTACCGGAACGACAACGTTCCGTGTTACGACGATGTCCGGAGGCCCGATCGCATCTATACGCCCGAGCTGATCGAGCGCGCCTTCGACGCCGAGCTGGACAAGTTCACCGTGGAGACGGCGGGTTGACCCTCGTCGAGCGGATGAGCTCGAATCACCAGACCTCCTTCTAGCAGCGAGCCACTTCGGAAACAGAGATGGAAAAGACACTCTACGAGCTTCGGACGTTTCACCTGACCGGCAGGAAGATCGACGAGGAGATGAGGGACCTCGGCGAGCTCGATCTGGTTCCCGCCCTGCTGAGCCGGTATCGAGACCTGACGCGGATCCGCCACGACTATCCCCTGGTCCTGGTCGAGGGCGGCGGCGATTCCTACGTCCGGTCACTCACCAGCATCACGAACGGGATCCTGCGGGAGATCGCGCCGGAGGGGATGGAGGGCGAGCGGGCCCGAAAGAACCTCCTGAGCCTCGAGCTGGAGATCCGCTCGGCGAGCGCGCGGGAAGGCCGAGGCAGCCTCTCCAAGCTCTGGGAGACCGCCGCCGGCGCGCTTCTTTCCGACTCGGACCTCTCGGGAGAGGAGAAAAAGCTCCTGGAGGCCAACCTGGCTCGCGCCAGACGCGCCTCGAAGGTGGACGGCGCGGTCGTCGAGTGCAACGGAGAAGCTCCGGTAAGCCTCTTCGTGCATGCCTGGAAGTCGATCGAGAACAAGCGGGCGCGGAGCGTCCTCGAGAGGCTCGAGGGGTTGATCGTGGGGCTCTCGGGCATTCTACGGGTGGATCAGCTGAAGTCGGCCGAAGGGCTGAGCGCCGATTCCCTGCGCAGCTCGATCGGCTCCTCGTTCGAGGAGGAGTTCGACTTCGCGGCGATGTCGGAATCCCTGGTTGCGTCCTCCAGGGAGTCGCACTTGCCGGCGCAGCGCCGTGAGCGCATCCGCTTCGCCCTCTCGGTCCTGGAGTCGCAGCGGTTCTTCGCCCTGCGCCCGGATGGCCGCGGGAAGGACGGCGACGGGCCCTATCCGTTCGTCGTCGACAGCTGTACCGATGTGCTGAAGACCTTCCGGGACCGGATCCCGGAGATGGTCGATTTCGTCAAGGCGATCCGCATCGCCGAGCTCGAGCTGGCCAACGAGTACGACGAGAGGAAGCACGATCCCTTCTTCGGGCAGTTCGACGAGGCGTCCCTGAGCAGGGAGGACGTCTCGTTCTTCCCGTCGTATCTGGTCTGCCTCGAGAGCAGCAAGTACGATGACGCGAACAAGGCGGCCCTGGTCGAGATCCTTTCCTCGGACCTGCCGGTCAAGGTCCTGTTGCGGCCGGATGACGCGTTCGGGCGCTCGTCGGTGAAGAGCGATCGCCATTCGGCGAGCGCGAGTGGATGGGACCTGCAGCTGGCGAATCTGGCCATGGGTATGGGCAGCGCCTATGTCCTGCAGGCGGCTACCTCGAGCCTCTACCTGATGAGTGAGGCGGTTTCGGCGGGCCTCCAAATCCGGGGGCCGGCGCTCTTCAGCGTCTTCTCGGGATCGACCGCCAGCTTCCCGAACCTCGCGCCCTATTCGGTGTCTGCTTCTGCGGCGCAGTCGCGCGCCTTTCCCTGCTTCGTCTACGATCCCGGCGCGGGGGCGACCTGGGCCGCCCGCTTCCATCTGGACGGGAACCCGCAGGTGGAGTCGGACTGGCCGGTGGACGCCTTCCAGTACGAGGATCGGGATCTCCAGGCGGTCTCCGAGGATCTCGCCTTCACCTTCGTCGACTTCGCGGCCAGCGACAGGCGCCTTTGCGGAAGCTTCGCCAGCGTTCCGCAGAGGAGCTGGCACGCGAAGATGGTGCCCGCCAGCGAGTATCTGAAGCTCCCGGACGAGGCGGCCGCGGACAAGGTTCCCTACCTGCTGATGGTCGACGGCGAGAACATCCTCCATCGCGTGGTCGTGACGCACAACATCATCTCGGCTGCGCGGCGCTGCGCGCAGGCCTGGCGCAGCCTGCAGGAGCTCGCCGGGATCGGCAACTCCCATGCCCTGGCGCTCCTGGAGCGGGAGAGGAAGACCTGGGAGGAAGAGAAGAAGCGCGAGATCGAGGAGATCAAGGGCGCGTTCAAGGAGCAGGCCGCGCAGGTCGCCGCCGCCGAGGCGCCCTCCCTCGAGCCAGCCGCGCAAGTCGCGGAAGCGGCGGAGGCGAGGGGCCCGATCGAAGAGGCCTTCATCGAGACGCCTCGCTGCAACGCCTGCGACGAGTGCACCAAGAAGAACCCCAGGATGTTCGCCTACAACGAGAACAAGCAGGCCTACATCAAGGACATCAACGCGGGGAGCTTCCGGGACCTGGTCGAGGCGGCCGAGCTCTGCAAGGTGGCGATCATCCATCCCGGCAAGCCGCGCAATCCGAGCGAGCCGAATCTGGAAGAGCTGATCAAGCGAGCGGAGCCCTTCAACTGATCGAGCTGCCCCCCGGCCCGGGCTCTGCCGCCGGCGCCCGAATTGACACGCCAGCCGAAGCGGGCGTAGGATCGGTGGGGATCGCGGTCTCGTCGGCCGAGCGATCGCCTGGGCCCCTCGATCAGGAGGCGCAAAGCGTGCGGGAAATGCTCAAGGTCTCACGGGTTTTCGGGGTGCTCCTGCTGGCTCTGGCGCTCTTCGCCGTGCGAGCAGGCGCAGGGAGCTATCCGAGCAACGAGTGTGCGAGCGAGAAGCTGGAGGCCGCCGCCAACCGCTGCGACAAGCTTCTCAAGGGCTGGAGCATCGGGGCCAAGACCGGGAAGGACCGCCAGCGGCGGATCGACCAGGCGGATCGGGTGTTCGACGCGAAGTGGGCGAGCGCCGAGGAGAAGGCGGCGACGGAGGGTGTCGACTGCGCCGAGATGACCCTCTCCGGTGCCGAGATGAAGGCGCTGATGGACAGCGCGATCGACGAGATCGCGTCGGAGGTCGCCGACGGACTCGACCTCGGGGTGAAGAAGGAGGCGAACTGCGGATCGAAGCTGCTCAAGTCCGCCGCCACCATGTGCCAGAAGCTGCTCAAGGCGGAGAGCGGATTCATCGATGACCTCTCGCTCGATCCGGAGGGCGCGAGCTGCGACGCAGCGCAGGAGAAGGCGGGAAGCCAGTTCTCGAGCCAGTGGGAGAGCACCACCCGGAAGGAATGCCCGACCACGGCCACCGAGGAGGAGGTCGCCGAGAAGCTCGAGACGCTCAGCGAGGCCGTGGTGACCAACGTCACCGTCTCGCCCAACGTTCCCGACGACGCCTTCATGGCGATCACGCACCCCGCCGTGGGCGAGGCGGGGCACGCGGTCGCCTACCAGGGGGACGTGATCGGCCCCAGATGCCAGGATTCGTCACCGTACTCCTTCTTCGCGCGGCGCGGGACGGAGAACAAGCTGCTGATGTACTACGAGGGAGGCGGCGCCTGCTGGGAGACCCTCACCTGCGGCGCTCCGCTCTGCAAGCAGGACGTGGACCTCGACGAATACGCAGGGCTCACCGCGCCCGGCGGCGGCTTCGGGGGCGGATTCGCCGATCCCACCCACCCGAGCAATCCCTTCAAGGACTGGAACATCGTCTACGTTCCCTACTGCAGCTGTGACGTGCACTGGGGCGACTCTGCCGTCGACTACCCGGAGCTGGTCCTCATCCCCGGCACCCTCGAGTTTCCCGCGAAGCACGTCGAGCACCGGGGCTACGACAACGCGAAGCTCGCCGAGAAGTGGGTTCGCGAGCATTTCGTGAACCCGAGCGACGTCTTCGTCACCGGCTCGAGCGCGGGCGCCTACGGCGCGACCATACACTCGATCCCCCTGAACGAAGTCTATCCCGCGTCGAGCATCAACATGCTCGGCGACGCGGGCAACGGCGTCATCACCCAGCAGTTCCTGGAAGAGCAGTTCGGGAACTGGGGTGTCGAGCAGAACCTGCCGGACGTTCCCGGAATCAGCGACGTGCCGACCACGCAGCAATCGATCCCGAGCATCATCACCGCCGCCGCCCGCCACTATCCCAAGACGAGATGGGCGCACTACACGGCTGCCTACGACGGGGGCACCGGGGGGCAGACCGGCTTCTACCACGTGATGTCGTATCCGGGCTTTTTCATCGTCTGGGAGTACTGGTGGGATTCCTCCTGCGCCTTCAACGCCGCGATGCGCCAGCAGGCGCTCGATACCGAGGCTGCCGTGAGCCTCGAAAACGACAACTACCGCTACTACATCGCCTCCGGCTCGGAGCACACCGCCTTCGGCAACCCGAGGGTCTACGACGACACCACGGGCGGCGTGCCGCCGCTGGCGGACTGGGTGAGCGCCATGATCGAGGGCGCGCCGGCATGGACCAGCGTCGAAGCCGACCCCTTCAACGTGCTCTTCCCCGGCGAGTGCAGCTCGGAGAGCGACAACCCGGGCTCCCGGTGCAATTTGAATGCTGATTGCCCGAACGGCCAGTGCCGGGGCGACGATCCGAAGCCGGATCCCCTCCGGCCTCCTTTCGAGCTGGTCGGATCCGGTCCCGACGCCTCGGTGGTGGTGAACTGCCAGTAGCGGCTCCGTGGCCTCCGGGCAGGGTTCGGGCTACAAATCCCCCCGCGATCGATGCCCGAGCCCAGACCGAAGACCGGCAGACCTGGACGACGTCGGCGGAAGCAGCAGTACCAGTGCAGCTGCTGCAGGCGAGAGACGTCTTTCTGCTGGACCTGCGAGTGCGGTCTGCAGATCTGCCAGGAGTGCATGCAGGAGAACCTCTGGGGTCTGACCTGCAACTACATCGATTGGGAGTGCCCGGACTGCGGGCGCTGGCACGGCTTCGGGAATCAGTGAGCGCGGGAGGAACATCATGGGAGGGCAGAGCGCGAGCCAGGAGCGGTTCGAGGAATTCGGGGAGCGGGCCGAAGGCTGGGCCGCGATGGATCGGCGCGAATTCCTCCGGACGACGGCCGCCGTTTCCGCGGGTCTCCTGGCCGGAGGCGGGGCGCTCTCTTCCTTCCCCGAGGTCGGATACGCCTCCGCCTGGGCCCCGCTGTCCTTCCCCAGGCTGGTGCTCTACAACTGTTCGCTCTTCGACGGAATCCAGGGCCATCTCCAGAGGGACAAGATGGTCGTCGTCGAGGAGGGAAGGATCCGGGCCGTCGAGCCGAGGGGCGATCTCGGCGCGTTCTCCCACTACGAGACCGTGGACCTCGGCGGCAGGACCCTCCTTCCCGGCCTGATCGACAACCACGTCCACATCACCGTTCCCTTCATCAACCGGGTGACGCTCGGCGCCATCCGGCAGATGGACCGGCAGATCGTCAAGAACTTCCACAGCTGCGTCATGGGCGGGGTCACCACCGTGCGCGACGTGGGGGGCTTTCCCGCCAAGGTGATCGAGTTCCGGGCCATGGCGGACGCGAACGAGATCCCCGGTCCCCGGGTGATCAGCTCGCTCTCGCCGATCGCCGCGCGCAAGGGCGACGACTTGGGCGCGCCGGGCTCCGCCCCCTACTTCACCAATCCGGTCATCAAGTGGTTCCTGGGCGGCAACTATGCGGAGCGGCCCACCAGGGTCGAGGAGATCGAGGAGGCCTGCGACCGGATGATCGCGCTCGGCGCGCAGTGGCTGAAGACCCTCCACCAGGACCACACCTTCAGCTACTACCCGCGCCCCCTCCCGAATCACAGCGACGAGGGCTATCGCGCGATCCTCGCGAAGGGCAGGGAGGCGGGGATCAAGTGCGCCCTTCACGAGCCCCTGGTGAGCGGCTTCAAGAAGGGCGTCGACCTGGGCTTCCACACCCTGGAGCACACGCCCTGCGATGGGGAGATCCCCGACGCCGACATCGAGAAGTTCATGAAGCAGGGGATGGCGATCATGCCCACCATGGTGGTGCAGGGGGACGTGCTGATCACCGACCAGCTGCTGGAGCTGCTGGAGACGCACGGCGAGGAATTGCTGGTGCCCGAATCCCTGGAGCAGATCACCGCGCAGGTGAAGGAGCTGAAGGCGCTCCAGAGCAGGGATCTGAGCGAGGACGAGCAGCGGGCCCTGCACTACGAGCCGCGCTACTCCGCCGACATGTTCGCCAACGTGCAGGCGAACGTGAAGAAGCTCGTCGCGATGGGCGCCGACGTCGGCATCGGCACCGACATCGGGAACCCCTCCACCCAGCTCTTCGGCCGCTATCCCGACGAGCTCCGTCACTTCGCCGCTCTCGGCATCCCGAACGCCGACATCCTGCGTCGCGCGACCTCGCTGAACGCGCGGATCATCGAAAGGCAGGACCGGATCGGCTCGATCGAAAAGGGCAGGGAAGCCGACCTGATCGCCGTCCGGGGCGATCCCCTCGCGGACCTTCGGGCGCTCGACCGGGTCGACGTGGTCATGAAGGGCGGGATCTTCGTGAAGAGCGAGGGCGTCGAGCTGGGCTGAGCCGCTCGCTCGCGTCGTAGCGGAGCAGGGGAGGCGCCCCGCGCCGGAGCCCGAGCTCGAAGCGCAGGCGTCGCGGCGCCCTCCCGCGCAGCCGCAGCCGCGCCGGCCCCGCGTGCACCGCGCGCAGATGGTGCCAGGCGCAGAGCGTGGTGCGGTTGCTCTCTGCCTCCGAGCCCCCGGCGGAGCGGAAGTGGATGTGGTGATCGTGCAGCTCGCGGTACGACGAGCAGCCGGGCACCGTACACCGCCAGCCGTCGCGGGCGAAGACGCGATGCGCCGCACGGACGCGCTCCTCTCCCATTCCAGGTCCCATCGACATTCCCGAGGTCCAGGCCTCGAAGGCGTGCTCCAGCATCGCGTCCAGAGCTTCGCCTTCGCTTGGCAGAGTCCCCGTACGGCGCTCGATGTGGCGCCGCACCGTGCAGAGCACCGCGCGAAAGAGCTGCGCGGCCTCGCGCGGCCCGTTCCAGAAGATCCGGCAGGTCTCGCCGCCGTGCGTGGGCTTGGCACCCGTTTGCCGGTTCTGAATGTGTTCCTCGCTGCGACCTGTGGCGGCCTCGTCGCTGGATCCCTGCGCGGCCGGAAGCCCACCCGTCGCCTCGAAGCGCGTTGGATCCGTCTCGTGAAGGATGAGCGCTCGCTCGACGTCCTCCTGGAGGCGGCGCACGGTCACAGCGCAGGCCCAGTCGATCCAGGCGCGCTGGTGAGTTCTGGCGATCGCCAGCGCCGGAAGCATCGTGTGGGCCTGCACCCAGGAGAGACACCCATCCCGGTAGGCCTCGCGGAGCAGCGGCGCTCTCCGCCCCGAGCGCTCCAGGCGCAAGAGCGCCCGCGCCTTGCGCGGCGAGATCCCCAGCCGCTCGCGGGCGTACTCCTCCATGGTGCCGAAGCCGGCAGCGCGGTGGAGCCGACCCTCTGCGATGCGCAGCAGCAGCGGACCCATCGCCGCCTCCAGACGCTGCTCGAGGGCCACCGCTCGGCGCAGCCGCGCGTCGAGCTCGAAGGCATCCGCGCTCTCGAGACCGGCGACCAGCGATGCGAGGAAGGGCGGGAGCTCCGCCGACGGTGGGGGCGGCGTAGTCGGTGCATCGTTTGCCGCTCGAGCCAGCGTGGCAGATGCCTCGGCCCCGGCGGCTCCTGCGCACCCGTTTGCCGATCGCGCCGGCGCGGGAGATGCCTCGGCCGCGGTCCCCTCGCCGGTGCACCCGTTTGCCGGTCGCGCGGGCGTGACACGGACCGACGCCCCGGACGATGCGGCGACAAAGGCAAGCGCTGCGGACGGCGCAGGCTCCACCTCCCCCTCGAGTGGCAGCGAGGAGAGCACCTCGGCCGCGATCGCTTCCATGCAGCCCCAGACCGGGAGCGCCTCACCGGCCACGCGCCGCGCGAGCTGGCGTGCGCGCCACCACCTGGCGCGCACAGCGGGTGTGCAGCGGAGCTGCACCGTCTCGGTCTCCTCCTCGGGCGCGCCGTCCTCGTCGGTCCCGGCGGCGCCCGACTGGAGGGCTCCCACGTCGACCGCGCGGACCTCGCGGGAGAGGGCGCGCGCCGTCTTCTCGCGCGCGAAGGCGAGCCAGAGCGCCTCGTCATCGGCGCTCGCCACGCGGCAGAGGAGGCGCGCCTTCGTCCAGGTGATCTCGCCCTCCACCAGCGCCGCCTCGACGCTGGGAAGGCGGGCCAGGGCGGCGTCCACCCGAGCGAGATCCCGGATCGAGCGCGCCGAGTGGCCAGCGCGCTCGACCGCGTAATCGCGCAAGCGAGCGAACCCGAGCTGTTCCCAGCCGCGCGCCGCCACCAGACGGCCGGCCACGGCAGCGAGCGCCCTCCGCAGCGGACCGCGCGCCATGAGCAGCTTTCTCAGCTCGCCGTGCGGATCCGCCCGGGCCGGACGGACACGATCCGGAGGGCTCGGCGCCGCCGCGGCCATTGCAGTCCGACCGCGCAGCTCGGCCGCGGGACCCGCGGCGACATCAGCCACGAGAGCGACCTCATCCGGGACCGCGAGG
>Ga0214473_10001821_pt1 | contig 27305 bp, 18 predicted proteins | sample RVTome_7_FD_203509 | JGI IMG/M metagenome (GOLD analysis project Ga0214473, IMG submission 203509) | Soil microbial communities from uranium-contaminated site in the Upper Colorado River Basin, Wyoming, United States - RVT98D197 | ecosystem: Environmental > Terrestrial > Soil > Contaminated >...
CCCGCTCACCAGCAGGCCCACCAGAAGGAGGGTCACCCAGAGACGGGCACGCGCCGCCGCGAAGGCCTCAGCCACGTCCACGCGCACCACGAGCACCCAGGGGGAGCCGGGAATCGCGCGCGCCGCGGCCACGACGGGCTCGCCCCGGTAGCTGCGCCCATAGACCACCCCCTCTCTCCCAAGCGCGGCCTGCACTACGGGCCGCTCCGTCCGCGCCACCGGTACCCGGAGGCTGAGCGCGGCGTCTTCCGCGAACCGCAGCGGCGTCAGGATCAGCACGTCGTTGCCTTCGCGGCGGGCGAGTGTCAGCTCCGCGGTGCGACTGTCGGTCGGCCACTCGGCGAGAATGGGGAAGAGGGCGGTTTCGGCGTCGATCCGCAGCGCCACGGCACCCAATCCCTCCGGGCCGAGTGGGCCGCTCCCCAGGGGTGCAATGACGTCCAGATGGACGTCTTGGTCCGAGCCGTGGTGGAGGTCGATCCACACCACGCGCCCGTCCCGCACACTCTCTTCGACCGCCGGCCGGTGGTGGTCGTCCGCGGACTGGGCCGTGTCCGGGACCCTGAGGCGTTCCGCGGCCGTCCCATCCAGCAGCGATATACGACTATACAGCTGACTCCGCCGCACCCGGACGAACCAGTCGCGCACCGCCGCGCGCGCCGCCGCGTCCGCCGGGTTTGCCAACACGCGCCGCGCGAGCGCCTGAAACGCCGGATTGTCGACGAAGATCGCCGCATCGGCTTCTCGCTCGGCGCGCCAGACCTCCAGTTCCCGGGTCTTGAGCTCCGCGACGGCCACGAGCTCGTGCTCGACCCCCGCGCGGTAGCGCGCCTCGAAGCTGCGCTGGAGCAGGAACCCGGTTCCGACAATGCCCGCCGCGAGCACCGCGAAGATTCCACCCATCAGGCCGGCATGGGGCGTCCGGATCCCCGCGGCGGGATGACCCGGCAAACCCGCGAGACCGAGCAGCGCCGCGCCGAGCGCCACGACCCCCGCACTGGTGAGGAACGCCGGCGGGATGAACGCCCCGCTGTACAGGAACGGAGTGCCGTACAGATACCCGAGGCCTAGGACCAGGCCGACCCCCAGCACGAGGGCCGCGCCGCCGCGCGCCACTCCGACCACCGCCGGGCGGCGCCCCCTCGTGGCCGCGAGCAGGGATCCGGCGATCAGGAGGAAACAGCCTGCGGTCACCGTCGACATGTGACCCAGCGGAGGACTGCCGGGCGTATCCAGGATCGAGATACCCGGGTGCTCGAGATCCGGATGGATGCCGAGGACGCCGAGGACCAGAAGAGCGAGAGCGACCGCGCCTCCCGATCCCGCGAGGGCGGCGGCGGCACCGGGTTGCGGCGATGACCGGGCGCTGAGGAGGATGGAACCCGCGAAGAGAACGAACAGAAAGCCGGTGCTGGGCGCCACCGGTACAGCTTGGGAGCCCAGGGCGGCGAGCGCGGGCCGCCCGGTCACCCACGCCGCGAGCACCGTGAGCCCAAGCGCCGCGGCGATCCCCGCGGCGGCGCGAACGGCACCCGGGAAGCGGATCGGCCGCGGGGTCTCGACGCCCTCGGTCATGCCCCTCCCGCGCACCCCACTGTGGGTGGGCGTCCTGGCGGGAGTGTCGGGACACCACCCCCCAACCTCGTCGTCCACCGGCGCGGTGCCCTCTCATCTTGGCGATTGAGGGCTCGTTCGGCAAGCTGCTATCAGTAGTAGGGTATCCCCTACTACCAATGGCAGGGTATTGCCCTCAGCCCCCGGAATCCCCCAACGTAGAGATCAACCCCAACCGGAGCTCCGCATGGCCCTGCCCCCACCCCGCGATCACAGGATCACCCTCGCCGAGGCCGTCGCCCTCACCCGACACTTCCGCGACACCGCGGGGCCCAAGACCGAACGCGGCGGGATGTTCCACCGTGAACCGGTGGAGGAGCTGCTCAAGCAGGCCGGGTGCGCCGGGGTCCGCATCTACCAGGGACGCAATGCGGATGGCAGCTCAGCGCTGGTGCTCGTAGGGGTAGACGAGAAGGGAAACGACATGACCGGGGGCATCCTCCTGGAGCGACAGTATCCTTGTCCCCCGTTCTGCGGTGATCCGGACGGCCTGAACGCGTGAGCACGGCCCCCTGAAACCGACGCTGTTGATGCACGCAGGAGCTTTGTCGCAGCTGCTGCCGCCCGTCGTCGGGGTGATCAGCGGCCGGCTGACCACGCCCCCGCGGCGGTGGCTCGTGGTCTGGTGCCTGCTGCTCGTGGCCAATGGCGCCATCTCGCTCGCCCTGGGACTCCACAAGGTCAACAACCTGTGGGTCGGCTACGTGTTCATGCCGATGACGGGCGCGGTGGCCCTCTGGGCGCTGTCTCTCTGGCATGAACCCGGGACGGCGCAGCTCGCGCTCCGTCTGGCGATCCCCCTCTTCGTCGCGGTGAGCGCGGCGCTCACGCTCCGTGTCGAGGACGCTCACGCGTTCAGCCTCGTCGCGGCGCCGTTCCACGGCCTGGTGTTGCTCATCGCCGCCATATGGACCTTCATCCTGCGGAGCCTGGGCGAGACAACGACGCTGCTGCGCCGCGACTGGTTCTGGGCGGTCGCCGGCCTCATGTTGTATGCGGGGACCAGCGCGGCGCTGGAGCCCGTCGCCTGGTACCTGGTGTCCGCCGCGCGGATGGACCTCCTCTTTCTGGCGATCAACGCCAAGGCCGGCAGCGACATCGTGGCGTTCGCCGTCATCACGTGGGGAGTGCTGTGCCCGGTACCGCCGAAATCCTCTGGTGGATCTTCCTCGCCACCGTCCTCGCCGTGGGGGTCCTCATCGGCGCCCTTGGCATCGCGATGGTGATCGCTCAGCGGCACGTGGTGGCCCTGCACCGCACCTACGCGCAACGGCTCCTCGCCGCCCAGGAGGCGGAGCGCGCGCGGTTGGCACGGGAGGTCCACGACGACGCCATTCAGCGCCTGGCTGTGCTCCGGCACGAACTGACGGAGCTTGGTCGCGCCGACCAGGGGCTGACGGCGGCGCAATCCCATCGGTTGGGGGGAATTGTGGGGGAAGTCGAGGACCTGGCCGTGACACTGCGGCAGATGGCGCACGAGCTGCACCCGACGGTGATCGAGCAGGTCGGTCTGGTGGCGGCCCTCGAGCAGCTTGCCGACGAGGCCGGGCGGGCGGACGGCCTCACGGTGCGCGCCGAGCTGCCTCCCAGGCCGGTTGCGCTGCCCCCGGATCGGGCGTTGGCGGTCTTCCGCATCGCTCAAGAGGCACTGCGCAACGTGATCCGACATGCCGGTGTCTCGGAGGCGGCGCTGACGTTGCGGCCGGCCGGAGACGTGATCGAGCTGCAGGTCGAGGACCGGGGCCGGGGATTCGACGCGGCGGCCGGCCGTCATGAGGCAGGCATTGGCCTGGTAGGGATGGAGGAACGGGCTCGACTACTGGGTGGGGTGACCACGATCCGGAGCCGGCCGGGCGTCGGGACGAAGGTCGTCACCCGGATTCCCCGCGTCTCCCCGGGGCCGTGACGCGCCGCCCACGCATCCTCCTGGCGGAAGACCACGCGCTGTTCAGCCAGGGATTGCGCGCGATGATCGGCGATACATACAACGTGCTCGCCGTCGTGTCGGATGGTGCCGAGGTCACCGCGGCTGTTCAGCGGTACCATCCGGACGTCCTGCTCCTGGACCTTTCCCTGCCCAACCGTACGGGGATGGACATCCTGGGCGACCTCCAGACCCTCGACCCCGCGGTGCGCGTCGTGGTGGTGACGATGCACGTGGATCCCGTGCTGGTGGACGCCGCGATCAAGCTGGGCGCCGCCGGCTTCGTCCCCAAGGACTCCGACCTGGACGAGCTCCGGACCGCGATCGCCGAGGTCCTCGACGGCCGGCGGTACGTCTCGCCGCGACTGCCGCGCCGGGGGCAACACGGGGGCCGGCTCGATCGGATGGGCTTCGACCGCCTCACGCCGCGCCAACAGGAAATCGTCCAGATGATCGGGCAGGGTCGCGCGACCGAGGACATGGCCGCGACGCTCGGTCTCAGTCACCACACCATCAATTTCCACCGGAAGAACATCCGCCGCCAGCTGGGCCTGGAGAACGACTGGGCGCTCCTGCGGTACGCGATCCTGGTCGGTTTGAGCGAGAGCCCCAACGACTCCTGACCTACGCCGTCCCGCCGTCGACGGGCATCTCCAGCACAACGAGCGTCCCCCTCGGCGCCGCCAGCCCTACCGAGACCGTCCCGCCCCAGGCGGCCGCCCGCTCCTGCATCCCGAGGATCCCGAGCGGGACCCGGGCGGTCTCGGACCCCAGCTGGACGCCGCGCCCGTCATCGCAGACCTCCATCCGCAGGCGGCGCGCCGCCGCCACGGCCGTGATGGCGACCATGGTGGCCTCCGCGTGCCGTGCGATGTTCGTCAGGGCCTCCTGCACGATCCGGAAGATGGCCAGGGCACGTCCGGGATCCATGTCCGGGATGGCCTCCAGGCCCTCCAGTCGCGTGGACAGCCCCGAGCGCCGCTGGAACTCGCGGACCTGCCAGCGAATGGCGGGTCCGAGGCCGAGGTCATCGAGCACCCCGGGGCGCAACTCGCCGGACATGCGCCGCACGACGTCCACCATGCCGTTCACCAACCCCAGGGCCTCGGCGGCGCGGGTCTGAGCCTCGCGGTCGGCGGCCGGGATCCGGTCGCGCAACCACGTCAGATCCATCTTGAATCCGGTGAGGCCCTGGCCCATCTCATCGTGCAGCTCCCGCGCCATGCGGGCCCGCTCCGCCTCCCGGGTCTGCTCCTGCGCAAACGCGAGTTCACGGATCCGCTCACGAGACGCGCGAACCTCCTCTTCCGCCGCTTTGCGAGCGGTGATGTCGGTGTGCGTTCCCAGGAATCGCTTCGGCCGACCGTTCGCGTCCCACTCCACGAGCTTGCCGACCGCGAGAATCCACTTCCAGGTGCCATCCTTGGCCCGCAGGCGGAACTCCGCCTGGTAGTCCCCGACCCGCCCCGCGAGGTAGTCTCCGTAGTGCTGCGCGACGGCGTCCCGATCGTCGGGATGCATCTGCGCGAGCCAGACCTCGTGGGTCATGTCGAGCTCGTCGGGCTCGTAGCCCAGCATCCGGCAGTACTCGGGACTCACGACTGAGGCTCCGGTCCGGACATCCGCGTCGAACAGCCCCTGATTGGCGGCCGTGACCGCGAGACGCAGGCGCTCCTCGCTCTCCGCGAGGGCACGCTCCGCCGCCTTGCGCTCCGTGATGTCCTGGCCAATCCCAATCAGCGTTCCGTCGGAAAGCCGAACATTGGCCCACATGGTATCGAGGACGCGACCGTCCCGCACGCGCGTCCGGAAGTCCTCCCATTCGCCACTTGCCTCCTGGATGTGACCCAGCACGCGGCGGCGCTCGGAGGCCTCCGGATAGAACTCCGCCATCAGGTCCGGGTGGGCTCGGCATTCTCCGAGCCCCCAGCCCAGGGTCAGCTCCCACGCGCGATTCACGAACAGGATTCGTCCCTCCGCATCGTACGTGGCGAACATCACCGGCACGTTGTTCACCGTACGGTTCAGCAGCTCGCGCTCCCGGCGGAGGGCGTCCTCGACCTGACGCCGCTGCGTGATATCCGTGAGCGCCCCGACGATCGCGACCGTTGCTCCGTCCCGGACGAGCGGCGCCTCACGCACCTCCACCCAGATGACGCGGCCCCGCGCCGTGCGCAGCTCCAGCTCGTAGGGGGGCTGGCGTTTCCCGGTGGCGATGGCCCGTTCCGTCGCGGCGATGCCGGCCCGGTTGTCGGGATGGTCGGTCAGGAACTCCGTCCAGCGCACCAGCGCTTCCTCGGGCTCGCAGTCCAGCACATCGCGCACCTGCGGGCTCACGTACGTGAGCGCGTGATCCACCGTGTGCGAGTAGAAAACGTTCGTGCTGTGCTCCACCACGTGGCGCAGCTGTCCCTCGAGCCGGCGGCGGTCGGTGACATCCGTCGAGGTACCGAACATCGACGTCACGGCGCCGTCCGCGTCCACGCCGACCTCCGCCGTCGCCCGCACGTACCGGACTTCCCCGTCCGCTCGGAGGATCCGGTACTCTCCCTCACCGCCTCGCCTTTCGCGCAGGTACCCGCGTAGCCGCGCGTCCACGCCGGGCCGATCGTTCGGGTGCACCATCCCGACGTACGTTTCGTAGCCACCATCGAACTGGTGCGGCTCGAGCCCGAACAGCCGGCAGTGCCCCTCCGACCAGGTGATCCGACTGGTCGCGACGTCGTAGTGCCAGTGGCCCATTTGCGCCACGCGCTCGGCCTGCGTCAGGCGGTCGCGAGACAGCTGGAGGGCGCGCTCCGCCCGTTTGCTGGTGGTGATGTCTAGCCACGTGGAGCGTGAGGCAACGACGTTCCCCCCGGCGTCACGCACCGCGGTCGCCTGGAGCACCACGTCCAGGATGGTCCCATCGCGGCGGCGGACGGCCAGGATCTGGCCCCGTACCTCGCCATCCGCCTGGAGCATCCGCATGCCCGCGCGGACGTCCGCGTGGCACGCCGGTGCGTACAGGTCGAAGACGGAACTGCCGACCAGCTCGTCGTGCTCGTAGCCAAGCACGCGCGCCGCCGTCAAGTTGCACGCCAGGATCCGCCCCGTCTCGAGCTCGACCGACCAGTACAAGGCGGGCGCGTTGTCGTACAGATCCTGATACCGGCGCTCCGACTCGTGCAGTTCATCGCGCGCCGCCCGCGCCGCGATGGCTTGCGCCAGCAGATTGGCGACCGACTGCACGAAGGCCACGTCTTCCTCCGTGAACGTGCGCAGGGTCGCGCTGTGGGCGCCGAGCACGCCATACGGGTGGCCGGCATCCCCGATGACGACACTGATGCCGCTGCGTATGCCGTGCTCGGTGAGCAGCGGTGGACCGGAGAAGCGGGTCTCGCTAGCGAGATCGTCCACCACCACCGGCGTGCCCTGCCGGAGCGTGAAGCCGGCCTGGGACGCCGCGTCAGCCCCCACCACGGTCGCTCCCACGGTCCCGGGCCGCCATCCCACGCCCGCCACGAGCCGCAGATCACCCGCGCCCGGTTCGCAGCGGAGGACCTTGGCACACTCAACGTCGAGCCCCGAGGCCACCAGGCGCGTGGCTTCGTGTTCCAGGTCCTCGAGCGGAACCTCCGCCAGCGTGCGAGCACCAAGCTCCACCACCGCGGCCTGCTGATCGACGCGGCGCTGCAGGACGGTCCGCGCGGCATCCAACTCCTCGACTTTCACACGGGCATAGGTGACGGCGCCTTCGACCTCTCCCGCCATCCGGTTGAACGCCACCATCAGGCCCCCGAGCTCGTCCGTCCCGATCGCGGACACGCGGTGGGCGAAGTTGCCGCCTGCCAGCGCCATAGCCCCCGTGTGCAGCGCCGAGAGGCGCGTGCCGAGACTCCCCACGAGCCACCAGGTGGCGGAGCCGAGCGTGGCGACCAGCACGGCGAGCGCCACGAGCAGGACGGCGTCCCGCTGCCGGTTGGACCGATCGATGATCGCCTGGCCCATCGCCGTCAGCATCACGGCCTCCGCAACGGTCCCACGGGCATCGGCCAGGAGCGGCTCGACGAGCTGGCGGCGCGCGGCCTCCGCCATCCCGGCGCGCCGGACCTCCCGGAACCGCGCGAGCGTTCGCGTCACGCGCGGCGCCACGCGGCGGGACCAATCCGCGGTGGCACCCGGCCGGTGGGAGACCGAGTCCGCGAGACCGAGCAGCGCGCCCAGTCTTCGGTCGATCAGGTCTGCGGTTCGGGGGGTCGGAGCGCGAAGGTAGCGATACACGAGGTCCTGGGCGTCGGCCGCCTGCCGGACGATCTCCAGCTCCAGGGAGGCGTTCGCAGACAGCCGCGCCTCCGTTCGGCGTTCGATCCTCGCGCTGATGCCAACGGACAACGCTGCCGCGACCGTGAGGCCCACCTGGAGCAGCAACCGCCGGCGCAGGGTCATGGGACGTTACCGGATCAGGTGGATGGCTCCGACGTGCACGCGCCAGCCCGGCGCTGCTTCACACGGACGTGCCGCGGCATACGAGGCCGCCCGCTCATTCGGGCCCCACCGCGACGCCGAACGCCGTGGGCTCGAGGACCTCGGCCGGCAGATCGCCCCACACACCATTGCATCGCAGCAGGCGGGCGCGGACCCGAAGCTGGTCACCGGACCATCGTGGCAGTGCGTCCACCTGCCACGCCAATCCGTGCGCGTCCCGGACGACCCGTCCCGGGGTCAGACAGTCCATTGCATGCATTGGCTGATCAAACCGCATTCGTCCTCCTTTTGCCGCGTTCGCCATCGGGCGTCCCGTGTTCGCGGACCCCGCGGGCGGGTCGACGGCGACGCTGCACACTACGCGTCCCCGTGACCGCCGGATGTCGGGCCTGACTGGCGCCCGGTGTGCGAATGTGCCCGGGGGGATGTCGGCACCGGGACTACACGGGTCGGAAGGGACCCCGGGGCGGCACCCGGGTGGGAGGGACGCAGGGCTATCTTGCGGCATCTCACCGGTCCTCGGAGTCCGGCCATGGACGTGGTGCTGCTGTCCCGCCTGCAGTTTGCACTCACCATCATGTTCCACTACCTGTTCCCGCCGCTCACCATCGGCATGGGGGTCGTCCTCGTCTACTTGGAGGGCATGTACCTCCGGACGCGGGAACCGATCTACGAGACGGCCGCCCGGTTCTGGACCCGGGTCTTCGCGCTGAACTTCGCCGTTGGCGTTGCCACCGGGATCGTGATGGAGTTCCAGTTCGGCACGAACTGGGCGGTGTACTCCCGCTTCGTGGGCGACGTGTTCGGGTCGGCACTGGCCGCCGAGGGGATCTTCGCGTTCTTCCTCGAGTCGGGGTTCCTCGCGGTGCTCGTGTTCGGCTGGGACCGGGTGGGGCCCAAGATGCACTTCTTTTCGACCGTGATGGTGGCGCTGGGCTCCATCTTCTCGTCGGTCTGGATCGTCGTGGCCAACAGCTGGCAGCAGACGCCCGCTGGCAGCCACCTGGTGGCGGTCGAGCGCGGCGGCGCGGCCCTCGTCCGCGCGGAGATCACGGACTTCTGGGCCCTGGTGTTCAACCCGTCCACGGTGCAGCGGCTCGTGCACGTCTGGATCGGGGCGTTCATCCTCGGGGCCTTCTTCATCATGAGCATCAGCGCCTGGTACGTGCTGCGGGGGCGGCACGAGGCATTTGCGCATCGGTCCTTCACCGGCGCCCTGCTGCTCGGGACGCTGGCGAGCCTCGCGGCGCTCGTCAGCGGGCACTCGCAGGCCCGCAACGTCTACCGGCATCAGCCCGCCAAGATCGCGGCGTTCGAGGCGCACTTCACGACCGGTCGCGGGGATCTGTCCCTGTTCGGCGTGCCCGATGAGCGCGCGGGGCTCATCCGCGCCAACGTGGCGATCCCGGGTGGGCTGAGCTTTCTGCTGCACGACGACTTCGCGACGCCGGTGCTTGGCCTCGACCGGATCCGCCCCGAGGACCGGCCGCCGGTGCTCCTCCCCTTCGTTTCCTATCGGGCCATGGTCGGCCTGGGGATCGCCTTCATCGGCCTGACCCTGCTCGCATCGGTCCTGCATTGGCGCCGCCGTCTGTTCGAGACGCGCTGGTTGCTCTGGGGGTTCGTGTTCGCGGTGGGCGGCGCCATGGTGGCCAATCAGGCGGGATGGGTGGCCGCCGAAGTCGGGCGGCAGCCCTGGGTGGTGCAGCCGCCGGTCGTGCGTGGACCCGACGGCTCCCCCCTGCTGGATCCCGACGGCTTCGTCCAGTACGCGACGGCGACCGTGACGGCAGCCGACGGAACCAGCCGGGAGGTCGTCGCCGGACTGCGGACCCGGGACGGCGTGAGCGAGTCGGTGACCGGCGGACAGGTGCTGACGTCCATCCTGCTCTTCGGGTTCATCTACCTGCTCCTCGGCGCGCTCTGGATCGTGGTGCTGCACCACAAGATCCAGGCGGGCCCGGAGCCGCCCAGCCACCGCCAGCCACCCGATCTCCTGGACGCGGCCGGCGCCATCGCGCGTCACCGGGTGTCGCTGACGGATCCCAGGGAAGGTGCCGCATGAGCCTCGAAGTCATCTGGTTCGTGCTCATGGCCGCGCTGCTCACCGGCTATGCGATCCTCGACGGGTTCGATCTCGGCGTGGGCATCCTGCACCCGCTGGCCCGGGATGAACGGGAACGCCGCCTGTTCGTGAACGCGATCGGCCCGCTGTGGGACGGTAACGAGGTCTGGCTGGTGACGTTCGGCGGCGCGCTGTTCGCGATGTTTCCCGAGGCGTACGCCACCATCTTCTCCGGCTTCTACCTGGCCTTCATGCTGCTGCTGGTGGCGCTCATCACCCGAGCCGTGAGCCTCGAGTTCCGCGGCAAGATCGCGAGCGACCGGTGGCGGCGTCTGTGGGACTGGGCGTTCTTCGGGTCGAGCCTGGTCGCGACCCTGCTGTTCGGGGTGGCGGTGGGGAACGGCATCGTGGGCGTGCCGCTCGACGCGCACGGCGTGTTCGCGGGCCGATTCGCGGATCTGCTCGGCCCGTACCAGTTGCTCGTAGGGCTGCTCGCGGTGGCGCTGTTCGCCCTCCACGGAGCGCTCTTCCTCCATCTCAAGGCCGAAGGTCCGGTGCAGGAGCGCCTCGGGACGGCCGTCTGGCACGTGTGGGGGACGTTCCTGGCCCTCTACCTGCTGGCCACGATCTACACCCTGCTCCTCGTGCCCGGCGCCGCCGCAAACTTCCGTCACTACCCATGGGCTGGGGTCGTGCTCGTCGCGAACGTCCTCGCCATCGCCTACATCCCGCGTGCCCTGTTCCTGCGGCGCTACGGTCGCGCCTTTCTCGCCTCGACCGCGACGATCGCGTGCATGGTGTTCCTGTTCGCGATGGCGGTCTTCCCCAACATCCTGCTGGCGCGCAACGACCCCGCGTGGAGCTGGACCATCTACAACGCGGCCTCGAGTACCAAGACCCTCACGATCGGGCTCATCATTGCGGGCGTCGGAATGCCGTTCGTGCTCGCGTACACCGGCATCGTGTACTGGACGTTCCGCGGCAAGGTGGTGCTGGACGAGCAGTCGTACTGATTGCGCCGATCTCCGGCGTCCGGCGAGACCGCGCGTCCGCGCGGCGTGGCGGCGGTTGCCCATCGCTCCACCGACCGGCATCTTGGCTCCATCATGACGACCCCCCGTGACGCGTTCGCCGAGCGGCTGCAGGCGGGCCTGCCGGAGCGCTACACGCTCGAGCGGGAAGTCGGGCGGGGCGGGATGGCGGTGGTGTACCTGGCGCGGGAGCGGCACCCCAGCCGCCAGGTGGCGATCAAGGTACTCGACCCTCTGATCACCGTTGGAATCGGCCGCGAGCGGTTCCTACGCGAGATCGACTTCGTCTCGAACCTGACGCACCCGCACATTGTGCCGATCTTCGCCGCCGGGAGCGCGAACGAGCTCCTTTATTTCGTCATGCCATACGTGTCCGGGGAGAGTCTCGCGGAGCGGATCCGGCGCGATGGCCGGGTGCCCGTCGTGACCGCGCTGCGCCTCGCGTCCGAGGTGGCCCACGCCCTCGAGTACGCCCACCGCCGCGACATCGTTCATCGCGACATCAAGCCGGAGAACATCCTGCTCCACGACGAGTTCGCCCTCGTGGCGGACTTCGGGGTGGCGCGGGCCTTCCGCGCGGCGCGGACGGAGGCCATCACGCAGGATGGGCTGGCCCTGGGGACGCCCGCCTACATGAGTCCCGAGCAGGCCGCCGGCAAGTCCGAGGTGGACCCGCGGTCGGACATCTACGCGCTGGCCTGTGTGCTCTACCACATGCTCGCCGGGGAACCACCGTTCGGGCAGGGACCATGGGACCGGGTGATGCAGCAACAGGTCCGGGACACGCCGGAACCCCTGGTGGCCCGCGTGCCGGGCATCCCCTCGAGCGTCTCCGCCCTGGTGGCACGCGGGCTGGCCAAGTCCCCCGACCAGCGCTTCGCGTCCGCGGGCGCATTCGCTGTGGAACTCGAGGCACTTCGCGGAGCGCTCGCGAGCGGCGAGCGGGGAGTAGCGACTTCCCCAACTCCTCCAGCCCACGCGCGCCTCCCGTGGATCGCGGTCGGAGCGCTCGCGGTGCTGCTCGTGCTCGTGCTGCTGTACCGGCGGGCTCCCGAGCCGGTCCCCTCGCTGATGGCTGCCCCGCCCGCGTACGCGGAATCGCTCGCCGTCATGCCCGTGGAGAACCTCACGGCCCAGGCATCGTTGGAGCAGGTGGCCGATGCCGTGACCTACGAGGCCATCGCTTCACTCCATCGGGTTCCGAGTCTCAAGCTCTCCGCCTACGCGTCGGTACGGCGCCTGGCCGCGCAACCTCTGGGGCCACGGGACGTCGTTACGCAGCTCGGGGTTCGCCTCGTGCTGTCGAGTCAGCTGCGGTCCGTGGGCGGGGACGTCCGCCTCGACGCCGAGCTGGTGGATGGCATAACGGACCGCGTGGTGGACCGCGGGTCCTGGATCGCGGGGCCCGTCGCCTCCGCGGGCATGGAGGCGGGCCTCGTCCGCCGGCTGGTCGAGATGGTCGCGCGCGGGACGGGGCTCTCCGCCGATGCTCTCGGTACGGCGAGCCTGGAAGGGCCCGGATACGAAGCCTATCGCCTCGGGCAGCACCTGCTCGCCCGCCGCACGCCGGTGGGTGTCCGACGGGCCATCGACCACTTCCTGGAGGCCATCGCGACCGACTCCATGTACGCGCCCGCCTACGAGGGGCTGGCGAGTGCGTACGGCCTCGCCCTGTTCTATCGGTATGAGATCGGGCTGGACGGCTACGACGCCGCCGCGCTGGCGTTCGCGGCGGCCAACCGCGCCATCGCGCTGGACCCGCTCTTCGGCGCCGCCTACGGCGCGCGGGGCTACGTGGTCAGCCGCGCGTTCGGGCCGACGGATCGGGCGGCGAGTGACTTCGCGCGTCAGCTGCAGCTCACGCCCAGCGCCGGTCAGGCGCGCGCATGGTCCGGGGCGGTGCTCTATTGGGAGGGCAAGACTAAAGAAGCGATGGCCAATGCCATCCTTGGCGCGGAGCTCAACCCCCTGGTTCCATCCGCTCAACTGTCGGTCGCCATGATGGCCCTGCCGCTGGGGGAGTACGATCTCGCGGTGCGGACGGCCCGGCGCGCGACGGAGCTCGAACCGGAACTGGTCGAATCCCGGGCCATCGAGGGTCGGGCACTTCTACTGGCCGGTCGTCTGGACGAGTGCCTGGCCATCGCCTTCGGTCCACATGAGGCGATCCGGGCCATGTGTCTGCGCGCGGCGGGCCACGTCGCGGAAGCCGAGCACATCATCGATTCAGTCAGTCGCACCGTGGAGGCGGGCGTCCACGCCGATACGTCGTACACCGTGGTGCTTCGCGCCGACGGTCTCGCATCGTACTACGCCTGGTCGGGCGACCACGTGGCCGCGCTGCGGTGGCTGCGGTACGCGTTCGAGCGGTCCCCCGTGGGCGTAGACCGGCGCGTCCTGGAGAGCGCGATGTTCCGCGGGTTGCGGGAGGATCCGGTCGCGGCGGGCCAGCTCCGCGCCATGACGGATCGCATCTGGCCCCAGGTGGAGCGCCGCGCGTCCCGCTGACGGGCCGCGCCTACTCGTCCTCGAGCAGCTGGACATTGATGGCGGCCAGCTCCTCCTCGAACCACGCCACCAGCCGTCCCATGAACTTCTCGGCGAGGTAGAAGAGATCGCGCGGTTCCTTCGGGTGCACGGTCGCCACCAGCACCGTTCCGGCCTTGACGACGTCGATGTGCCCCTCGGACTGCAGGTGCCGCAGGCGCGTCTTCTTCTTGTTGCTCCAGTACCAGGTCGCCGCGTCGTGCAGGACCTTCGATCGCAGGAGCCGGTAGGCATCGTTGCCAGCGCGGGGCACCACCTGGATGACGATCATGTCGCCGCCTTGTGGGAGGACCTGTTGCGGTGCGCGGTGGGACACCCGTACCGCGCCTCTCTCCAAGGTGGTTCGCAGCGCGGGCGGACGCCAGACAGGCCGCCTACGGAGGGTGTGTACACCACACGGGTGGAGGCGGAGGACCCGCCGTCACTGCCTGGTGGTCATGCGCCGGTAGAACTCCAGGACCCGCGCCGCGGTCGCGTCGGCGTCCGCCGCGACCGCCCGTCGCTGTGCTTCTGCCGCAAGCCTGAGCCGCCGGTCGTCGTCGTCGAGCAGCTGGCGGATGCCGGCGGCCAGGGCCGCCGGGTCCGCCACCGGCACCGACAGCGCCGCATCCGGTGTCCAGTCGGCGATCATCCCAACCGCCGTGCCCACCGTGGGCACGCCGGCCGCCGCGGCTTCCAGCAGCACGACCGGACCCGCCTCGTGCCTGGAGCTCATCACCAGGAGGTCCGCGCCGACCATCAGGTCCCGGAGCGCCTGCTGGGTCAGGAACCCATGAAACTGCACCCGCTCCGTGACGCCAAGCCCCGCCGCGCGCCGTTGCACGGCCCCGTGCAGGGTGTCCTCACCCACCACGTCCAGCCTGACGTTGACGCCGTCCTGCGAGAGCCGAGCGACGGCGGCGAGCAGAGTCGTTTGGTCCTTCACCAGGTTGAGGGACCCGACGTGGACGAGCCGCGCCGGCCGGCCGGGCACACGGCGCCGCGGCGGAACCGCGGGCCACTCCCGCAGGTCCACGCCCAGCACCAGCGGCTCGGCGTGGACGCCCACCTGTTCGACCTGATCGCGGATAGGAGTGGAGGCGGCCGTGACGAGATCCGCACGGCGGAGCGCCATCCGCACCGCGGCCCGGCTCCACAGCGTGCCGGGTCCGTAGCCGATCTCGGGAATGCGGGCCAGCTCGCCGCCCGCCACGTGCACCAGCACGGGCCGCCGCAGCACTGCACCCACGGCCACGGCCACTTGGGCCGTGGCACCGGCCCAGAACGCATGCACCACGTCGAATCGCCGGCGGCGGTGCTCGCCGAGAACGGCGAGGAGCGCCCGCAAGCGCGTGCGCGGCACACCGACGTTCGTCACGGGGAACCCGCGGACCGTGTATCGGCTCGGCCCGGCTTCCTGGTTGAGGGCAAAGACCTGGAGATCGACCGCCGTAGCCAGTCGCTCGCCGAGCGCCAGCAGGACGGGAATCACGCGATGGGTCCCCGACCGATCCACGCCCCCGGGCACGATCAGGGCTACGCGCATGACCTGCGGAGCTGCTCGTACGCGTCCCCCGGGGGGCGCGGCAGCGAATCGGGGTAGAACCTGACCTGAACCACGCGCACGGCTACCGGGGACGCCCGGCGATTTCGCTCAGCACCTCGCGCAGCAGTGGGATCGCGTCCTCCGGCTGGGGCGACAGCGTCAGGCGCCACCCGCCGGGCAACGCCAACGCATCCAGTGCGGGTCCGATCGTCCCGGCGAACCGCAGGAATCCCGCTTCCGACGGAGCCAGCCGCTGGCGCAGGACCCCCGAGGACGCCAGCTCGAGTCGAGCGCTGCCGTTCGGCGCCCGGTCCACCAAGCACACGCCGACGCGCGACGTGACCGGCGTGGCTGGGCGGTCTTCGTCAGACAGGGGAACGACGACCTTCGGCTCGCCGGTCGCCACGAGCGTCGACGGCCGGCCGGCCAGCTCCGGGAAATGGCGCTCCGCGTCGGCGGGCAGGTGGATGCGGCTGGCGAGTCCCCAGACCCGCAGCATCGGTCGCAGTTGCAGCCACACGATGTCTTCGGCGAACACCCGGAACCCAGCCCGCAGCGCGGCATAGGTGAGGGTGCTCTTGCCCACACCCGCCGAGCCGACGAGCAGCGCCACGGCGCCGTCCTGGGCGATGGCGGCCGCGTGCAGGGGCTGGCGATCGAGGTCGCTCAGAATGAACAGCGTGAGGCTCTCGAGGACCCCGTAGCGGAAGTGCTCCACCGCTGCGAGCACGGCCTCCGACACGGTCGCCTCTGCCCGGCACGCGTTGCCGTCAGCAACGCCGTGCACGCCGGCGCCCGTGACGACCACGCGGCGCCCATCCAGGTGATAGTGCAGCGGCCCCGGCGGTGCGCTGACCCCCTCCTGATCGCGCTCCGTGAGGTCAACGCGGATCACGACCGGTCCGTCACGCGCCGCGCCGTCCAACGGCGCGGCCTGCCACGGGCCCAGCGCCTCACGCGCCACCGCGAGGATGGCAGCCGTGTTGGACTCGAACCGCGTCGGGATGCCCAGGATCGGGACGTCCCACGCGTGCCGCGCGCCGCGGGGCGCCGGACGCCTGGCCACCAGGGGGTGCTCCGTGAGTGAGTTATGGACGACGCCGGAAGTTAACGACTCCACCGGGGGTCACCGCGTTGCCGGTCGCACGAGGCAAGCCTAGCTTGCCCGGATGTCACCCGGGCAACCGCTCGCTCCGACCCTCGACGACTGGGTGGATGCGTGGCGCCGGACCGGCGACAGTCGGCACCTGTGGCCCGATCTCTCCGAATCCGGGCTGGCCGCCGGCCACCGCTGGATTTGGGCTGCCACCGCGGCCGTGCTCGATCCGTCCCGCGGCGAGGCGGAGCTCCCAGTCACGTCCGACGACGAGGCACAGGCGATCAGCATCGCGGCCTATCAGGGAGGGACCGGGCCGCTGCTCGGAGCGTGGGCGGAGGCGGGGCGGCTCCGGGCGCCCCCCAACCTCGCCGACCGATTGCGCGGGCACCTCGAGCATGGACGGCGGCGTGCACTGCTGTTCGCGACCCGCGCCGAGGCTCTCCTCACGGCGTTCGCGACTTCCGGAGTCCCCGTCGTGGTGCTCAAAGGGCTCCATACGGGCCGGGCGTACTTCCCGGAGCCCGCGGGCCGGGTCGGGAGCGATGTGGACCTGCTGGTCCCCGGCTCGTACGAAGCGCGGGCGCGCGAGGTCCTGCGACGGCACGGCTTCCAGCCCGCCGGCTCCCACCCCGCAGCCGGCAAAACCACCTGGAATCCCCCGGGATCGCAGCCAGTTCGGTCACTTGAGGTCAACCACGCGGAAAACCCCTGGAGTGTGGACCTCCACACCAGGCTTGCGCGCTACTACTACCGGGGCCTGCGCGCGGACGTGCCGGTTCCCTGGAACGCACTCGCGACAGTCCGGATTGGCGCCACGGCGGCGCGCGCGCTGCCACAGCCGAGCCTCGGGGCTTTTCTCGCGGTGCACACGGGGCAGCATCTCACGGCCTGGCCCCAGCTCATCCTCGTCATCGAGTTGGTCCTGATGCTCCGGCGCGACTTCGGCGATCCGGACGCCCAGCACGATCTCGCGGCGTACCTGGCCGCGCACCGGCTCCTCCGTTTCGCGGCACCGCCGCTTGCCCTCGCCGACCTTTTGGCGCCAGGCCTGCTATCAGCGGCGCTGCGCGCCGCGGTGCAGCGCGCCGTCCGTGGGCGCTGGCAGCGTTGGCTTGCGATACAGGCGGAAGCCGGCCTGAGCCCAACGCGTCACCGCTCGCTGGCCGAGAAGCTGCTTTGGGTCCGGAGCCCGCTCGAGGCCATACTGCTAGGCTCTGAGCTGCTGTGGGACAGTACCAATACCCTGGAATCCCGTCGCCAGCTATGGCGGAAGCGGCTGGACATGCTTCGCCGGGGGCTCATCACGCTGCGCCCCCGGCGCTCGGGGCCGGAAGCTGACGAGTAGGAACGCGGCCCCCGCGAGACCGACCGCCGCTCCCGAAGCAAACAAGGCGCCGAACGAGAGCCGCCGCAGGATGAGGCCACCTGCCGCCGCGCCCACGATTCCGGCAACCTCCGTCGTCGCGTTCCGCCAACTGGATACCCGACCCCGCTGCGAAGCAGGCGTCGCGGCGAGCAACATCTCGTCGATGAGGGGATTCGCGGCCGGCGAAGCGATGCCCTGAACGAAGTACAGCAGCAGGGCCCAGTGGACAGCGCCGACGCCCCCGAGAAGCCACAGTGCGGGCGCGAACGTGAAGGTCCAGAGGGCGAGGGCGGCGTGCGGACTCCGGCGCGCGGAGATCTCGCCGTTCAGGAGCAGGATGATGGCCGTAACGGCGTGCGCGAGCCCGAAAGCCAGGCCGATGCGCTCAACGCTCAGCTCGTGAGCCCGATGGAAGTAGATGTTGAAGAACGGCGCCACTAGAGCCGGTGCCAACATCCAGACGAGGATTGCGGGTAGCACCCGGATCGCGGCGGGCGCTTCCGAGGTGCCGGGTTGCACCGACGCCGGACCCGGGGCGCGCGCGCGCGGCACCGCCGGGGCGGTCGCCGTGTCCCGGTCCAATTGGGCGAACAGAAATCCCGCGAGGGCCGTGCCCCCGGCACCGACGACGAGGACCAGGCGATGGGCACCCGCGGCGCTCATGCCGGTCGCGATCAACCAGGTGGCCGTCATCCCCGCCAGCGCCATCCAGGCCGCCCCACTGCCCACGAGGAGCCCGACGTTCCACGAGAAGGCACGGGATCGCAGAGGTCCCCGGGCGAGCTCCATCAGCATCGGGCCGGTGGCGATCCGCCACGTCACGGTGCCGAGTCCCGCCACGAACGCCGCCATGCAGATGGCGACCGGTCGCTCGACCAGGGCCCCCGCCGCCAGCCCCGTGGCCGCGCTCAGGACCGCCCCGACGAGCAGGCGACGGGCGCCGAAGCGGTCCACCAGCCGGCCCGCGGGGACCAGCGCCGCCAGGCCGCCGGCCGTCAACGCGGCGGCCGCGAGCCCCATGACCACCTCGTTGTGCCCGAGCGTTTCCAGGTAGAAGTTGTACAGGAACGCGTGGAAGAAGAGGCCGGTCCCGAACAGGACATTGCCTCCGAGGAGGATCATCACGGGGCCCGTGGGGGTACGCATCACGGCCCCCGACCCCGCTCACACGGTTCCAGCAATGCGAGGATTCCGCCTATGCCCCGTACCATGTCTGCTCTTCTCCCGCCGTTCCTGCTGCTGTCATCCGCTGTCGTGGCCGGTCCGCTCCGTGGCCAGGAGACGGACTCCGCCCGGATCCGCACGGACTCCCTGCGCCGGGCCACGCTGACCCCGATCGTCATTACCGGCGTCGCGGTGCCGGGGAGTCTCCGCGACCTCGGCCTGGCCGCGACCGTGATCGGCCGCGCGGACCTGCGACGGACGGCGCTCTACGCGGTGGACCCGATGCGGGACGCTCCCGGCGCGCACGTCGACGAGGCCGTGGGACCCGGTGGCCCCACGATCATCCGGCTGCGGGGGGGCGAGGAAGTCTACACGCAGATCCTGATGGATGGGATCATGATCAACCAGAACGGGGGGTTCTTCGACTTCCAGGGATTCCCTCTTACGAACGTGGAGCGGATCGAGATCGTGCGAGGACCGCAGAGCGTGGTGTACGGGTCCTCGGCGATGAGCGGCGCCGTCCACTACATCACCCAGTCGGGGGTCGTCGGGACGCCGCAGGTGGGCGTGGAAGCCGAGGGAAGCGTGGCCGACGGGGACGGTGGCGGTGGACGCGGCGCGGTCACCGTGCGCGGCGGGGGCGGCGGCCTCCTGTATTCCGCCGGGGTCGGCACGACCTACAACCGCGGCATCTACGCGGTCGCCCACGACGCGTGGACGCGGGACGCGTCGGTGCGGCTCGACGCGACCCCGGCGTCCGCGTGGCGCCTCACCGGGCAGTTCCGCTACGTGGACGTCGAGTCGCAGCTCCCCGTGCGCGACCCTGGGGCCACGCGCGTGCCGCTCGACTCGAACGCCCGGAACGCGCGCGACCGGTTTGTCGGATCCGTGGAGGCCGCGTTTCAGGCGACACCGTCGTGGGGCCATCGCCTGCGGGTGTCGGCCTACCGGGAACAGTTCGACTACATCGACGAATTCGACGACGTGGCCAGCACCGGCGACTACGGCTTCTTCATCTTCGACGCCGACTTCGCCCTCGACAGCCGGCTGTGGCGCACGGGAGCGGCGTACACGGGGACCCACGCGCTGAGCCTCGGCGCGGGACATCGCACGCTCACCCTGTCCTATGGCGCGTCCGTCGAGCGCGAGGACCTGCGGGACCGTACCACCGGGGATTTCGGCAATGACACGCTCGAGCTCGACCGCGCGAGCGGCGCCGGGCTCGCGGAGGCCCGGGCCGAGCTGGGCCCCCGGGTTCGCGTGCTCGCCGGTCTCCGGGCCGACAAGTACGAGCGGATCGACCCGGCGTGGACCCCGCGCGCCTCCGCCACCGTGGAGGTCGTTCCCGGAGTGCTGCTGCTCCGCGGCGGGGTGGGGCGGGCGTTCAAGGCCCCCAACCTCCAGCAGCAGTATCTCGAGAATCCGTTCATCGTGTCCAATCCGGCCCTGACGCCGGAAACGAGTACGAGCTGGGAAGTCGGCACGGGCGTGAGCGCCGCCGACGCCAGAGCTTCCCTCGAGGTGACCTACTTCCACCAGCAGGTTGCGGACATGATCCAGCTCGCACCCAGCGACGACCCCAACCGCCTCCAGTACCGCAACCTGAGTGCGACCCGCGTGCAGGGGGTCGAGGCCGCGGTGCGCCTCCGCCCCCATCCCCGGTGGCTCGCGGGGCTGGACGGGACCTGGCTGGAGACTCGGCTGATGGATAACAGCGGCCTCGACGGCGGCGCGTTCCCCGTCGATTCCGCGCTGCCGTACCGACCGCGGCTGGTGGGAGGCGCGTTTGTCGAGTGGAGTCCCGCGGCGCTCCTGGCCGTCGCGGTGCGGGGCAGGTTCGTCGGGCGGCAGGTCGTGCTCACCGAGCGTTTCTCGGGTGGGCGGGAGGACCTGGATCCGTATGCCCTGCTCGGCCTGAACGTGACCGTGACGCCGTCCCGCTACCTGTCGGCGTACCTGCGTGTCGAGAACCTCTTCAGCCGGTTCTACCAGACCGGTTATGCGACTCGGGGCGCCCCCCGCGCGGTCGCGGTGGGCGTGCGCGTCCCCAACTAGGGGGACTCCTCGAGACGAGACGCCCGGCAGGCCGGACGGCCTGCCGGGCGTCGCTCCTGCCCAGCCGGACCGGGACTAGCGGCCGCCCGTCTGTTCGCGCTCCAGGTCCAGCTCCGCGATGTTGGCGTTCCACCGGGTGTCGCCCAGCAGGTGCGTCACGAAGTACTCCGCCCGGAGCCAGAACCAGTAGTCGCTCATGGTCCCGTAGCCGTGCCGCTGGCCGGGGAACACGAAGAAATCGAACCGCTTGTTGGCCTTGATCAGCGCGTCCGCCACCCGGAGTGTCCCGGCTGGATGGACGTTGTTGTCGATATCGCCGGTCGTGAGCAGCAGGTGGCCCTTGAGATTCCGGGCGAGCTCCGAGTTCCGCTCGATGGTGTATTCGAAGGACGTCGTGTCCCCCTTGATGACTTCCTTGATGCCGTGGTGCTTCTCGGACCAGTTCAGGTTGTAGACGTCGTTGTCATGGTTGCCCGACGATGAGACGGCGACCTTGAAGAAATCGGGATAGACGAGCATGGCCGCGGTGGACATGAAGCCGCCGCCCGAGTGACCGTAGATGCCCACCCGATCGATGTCGACCCAGGGGTACCGGTCGCGCAGCTGTTCGATCGCGGTCTTCTTGTCGGCCAGGCCGTAGTCGCGCAGGTTGCCGTAGCCGTAGTTGTGGTACCACTTGGATCGGTCCGGGTGGCCGCCGCGGTTCCCGATCGTGATCACGATGATCCCGAACTGGGCGAGGCCGACTTCGTTGGGCGCCGTCGAGAACGACTTCGCCACGGACTCCGTCTGGGGGCCCGGATAGACGTAGGCGACGATCGGGTACTGCTTCGTGGAATCGAAGTCGAACGGCTTGTACATGACGCCGTAGAGATCGGTGACACCATCCGCGGCCTTGACCATATACGGCTCCGGGAACTGGTAGCCGGATTCCATCAGCTTGGAGAAGTCGGCTTCCTCGAGGTCGAGGATCTTCCGCCCCGTGGTCGCATCGAACAGCGCGGCGGCCGGCACGGTGTTGACGCGGGAATAGTTGTCCACGAAGAACCGCGCCGACTCGCTCATGCCCGACTGTCCGCCGCCCCCGAATCCCCCACCACCGCCACCACCCCCCGCGATCTGATGATCGAAGGTGCCGGGGGTGAGCAGCGTGAGCGCGCGCCCGTCGAGTCCCACCCGATAGAGGTGCCGGAAATACGGGTCCTCGCCCGGCTCGCGCGCGTTGGCGGAGAAGTACACCATCCCCCGCCCCTCGTCGACGGCGGTGATGCCGTCCACGTGGAACGGGCCCTCGGTCAGGCGGTTCTTGAGGGTCCCGTCGGACCCGAAGCGGTACAGGTGCGCCCACCCGTCGCGCTCGGACCACCAGAGCATGTCGCCGGATGCCAGCAGCTCGAGGTTCTGGTGCTCGATGTAGGTGTTCAGCCGTTCCTCGATCAGGAGCGTGACCTCACCCGTGGTCGCGTTCGCGACACAGACGTCCACCTTGTGCTGGTCCCGGCTCCGGCGCCAGAAGTACACCTGGTCCGAGTTGTCCGCGAGCCAGAGGGAGCGGCGCGGCTCGTCGCTGTCCGGGTAGAAGAACTGGCGGTCCGAGAACGTGCCGAGTCGGTGGTCTTTGAAACGCTCGGCCTCCACCTTCACCATCGTGCGCCCGGCCAGATCGTAGACCAGCAGCTCCTGCTGGGTCACGTCCGTCTCGCCCGGCATGTCGTACTTGTAGGTCTCGAGCTTGGGGCGCTTGTTGCCCACCGAGTGGATGACCCAGAGGTCGCCGACCTTCCGCTGGTCGCTCCGGACCAGCGTGAAGCGCTTCGAGTCCTTCGACCAGCTGATGTTGGCCCGTTTGCGCCAGGTTTCGCTCTTCTCGCGGTCCTCGTCCGTGTCGCCGAAGTCCCGCCCCCCGTAGCCGTAGTTCTCCTCCCCATCCGTCGTCAGCTGGGTCTCCGTGGTCTCGACCTTCTGGTCCGCGGTGTCGGCCACCGCCCCTTCCTTCCCTCGACGTGCGTCGAGGACCTTCCGGTACTCCTCACTCGTCATCATGTACAGGTTGTTCTTGCGGATGAAGATGACGGTGCTACCGTCCGGGGAGATGTTCGCCCAGGACGCATGGTTGTCCGGCGCCTGGTAGTCCGCCAGCTCCCGCAGCGTCTGGGTCCGGACATCATACTGGAAGTGGAACACCTTCTTCTTGGCCCGCGGGGGGCGACGGCGCTGCTGGCCCTGCTGGTCGCCCTGCTGCTCCCGGCCGCGCTCGGCCTCCGCGTCCTGCGTCGTGTCGTCCTGGGAGGACTCGACCTCGAACTGGAGCGTATTCCCGTCCAGGAACTTGATCTGGCGGATCGGCAGATGCTGCCCGTCCCACGGATCCTTCGTGATGCGGGTCAGTTCCGCCGCCAGGCGATCGTTGTCGAACAGCTGGCGCTTGGTGCCGGCGGCGGGATCCACGAGGTAGAAGCGCTTCCCCGCCGCGGATTCCCACTCGTACCAGAAGCGCTCGGCCCCCTCGATCCAACGGGGCGCCACCGACGTGCTGTAGACGAGCCGACGCATCTTGTACGGAGCGAACCGGGCCGCGAGCCGATAGTTGGCGCCGGTGACCGACTGGCCATCGGCGGCCTGCGCACCCAGGGGCGCGGTCAGCGTGCACAGGACCACGGCTACCAGCCACCCGGCCGTCCACCGGCGGGTCGAGGACCGTTCGTTCGGGAGAGTGTGGGCGTCGTGCAGCGCCAATGAACGTCGAGCCATGCGTCATGCCTCCCCAGTGAGATCCTGCCTGCCGTCCAGGCGAGCGGTGCAGCGGGACATGTCGGCAGGCCGGCGGCGCCAGCCACCCAGGGCCGCCAGCCCGGTCCGCCGCCCCTCGCGAGCAGGAGCCTCAAGGGGCTGGCGGGTGCAAACACCTCTCGTACGCGGCGAGGGGGCCATGCGTTGGGACACAACGGAGAGAGGGGCGACCCGCCGGGTCGCCCCTCTCTGGTGGCCACACCTCAGGCGGGGCTACGGGGTGATGACCTGGAAGGTCAGTCCGCCACCTGCCGCGTCGAACAGAATCACCGTGCGCGATTCCCCCGCCGGCACCGCGAAGGTCCCGGTCACGATCAGGGTGTCCCCGAGTACGGGCACGCCGCCAGACCGCTGGAGCGTGCTCACCCCCACCGTCCAGTCGCCGGGGTCGCTTTCCACGTAGGGCGTGATCTCCCGGTAGCCATGAGGGAACATGAAGGTGATGGGCGTCTGCCAGTCCGGCTGCGTCCGCCAGATGTCGATGGGAGGCGCGTTCTCCGCGAAGTGGAGGGCGCGCACCTTGGACCGGTTCGCGGGCACGACCCCGCCGGTGTCGGTGAGCACCCACGGGTTGAGCACGGTGGCCGAGTCGATCGTGAGCACGGTGATGCTGTCGCCGACCGCGAACGTCAGGGTGTGGGCGGTGGCCGTGCCCGAGGTTCCCGTTGCCCGGAAGGCGACGGACCGTTCGCCGTCCGCCACCGGGATGAACGCACTCGCGGACCCGGCGGCCAGGGCCGTCAGGACGACGTCCCCGTCCACAATGACGTCAACGGAGGGCACGTTCGCCACGGTGTGCAGAACACGGATCGCGGCGGTGGCATTGGGATCAGGATCACCGGGATTGTCATTGGCGCACGCGGCCACCGTGGCGGCCAACAATAGGCATGTCAGGCGGTGCATGGGGTCTCCTTTCGCCGGAGATACCCCGTGACGCAGCGGAAGGTCACGGCGGGCAGGATGGACGTTTCGGGGGGACGTTCTGGAACCATGCGCTGCCGCCCGACAGCCGGCGTCAGCTGTCCGGGTAGGCCAGCGTGACCGTCACGTACGCCGTGTCGCCAACGACATCCGTCATGCCCAGGAGTCGTACGACCACGGCTTCGTCCGTGACGTCGGCCGCCTGGGCACCCTCCAGTGAGCGCACCAGGGGAATGCGCCGGCACCGGCCGCGAGCGGCGCCCGACGGCGGGCAGACCAGAATAGCCATGTCCGGGCGATCGTCCGCCGAGAGGCCGCTGACCTGCACCGAGAGCGCGACCGCCGAATGCCGTGGGGGCACGATGGAGAACACCCGGCCCGAGGCACCGTGAACGCCGCCGCGTGCCGCGGTCGCGTCGAGAGAATCCATGGGCATTGCCGCCAGGGCGCCGACATCCACGACCTGGGCCGTGACCCGGAGGGTGGCCGATCGGCCCTGGCCGACTGCCGGATGGCTCAGGGCCACCACGCCGACCATCGCCCCACCCAACACCAGTATGATCTTCGCAATCCGCATCGACGCCTCCGAACCTGTCGCCTACCCGTCTCGCCCGCCGACTGGGGCCGAATGACGGTTGTAAGGTCGGACAGCGGCGATCGGGGACGTATCGGAGCGGGAGGAGCGAGGACTGTGGGAGCGCGGGGATGCCGGTGTCAGTACTCCGCCGACGACCTCGCCGCTTCGGTGCGATGCCGCACACACAGCGCGTCCGGAGGTACGCCGAGGCACGTTCCGGGGGCAGACGAACCGGTGGCCGCGTTCCTAGTCAGCCTTCCGCGATTGTGACGGGACTCACGACCAGCGCCGGCAGCGAGCGCCGGCGAACCGGGCGTCAGCGCACGACGATCAAGGGGCGCGTGGCGGCAAGCGCGGACGACTCCGGTTCGGCGTCCGGAACGATGAGATACCGGAGCTCGACCGTACCCTCCTGGCCGGCCCGATAGTTCGTTTCCCAGTAGTTGTTCATCACGTAGGACCACACGACGTTCGACCGCTCGGCCCGGGTCCGCCACCCCGTGACGATGGGATCCGTCCCCAGGGAGCCGACTTGCACCATCGGAACGTCGAGCGTGACGAACGTGACGCTCCCGGCGCCTCCGGCCCCGAGGCCCCCAAGGTCGACCCAGCTCCGCGCGTTCAGGTAGTTGCGGTTCGCTCCCGGAAGCTGCTCGCGTTCGAGCGCGAAGGCTCCGCCGGGGATGCTGAGGCGGAGGTCCGCCGGCAGCCCTTCAAAGGCGAAGCGGTAGAGGACCGCCTCGGGGTCGTACACGAGCCGCTTGTCGATCCGTGTGGTGATCTCCACCTGGGGGAGCCCCTCGACGAGGGTCACTTCCGTCTCGATGCCGTTGGCGCCCGGCGCCTTACCCCGCCACACGAGGGAGCGCACAACGTGGCCCCACTCCCCGCCGGTGAGACTCCCGCCTTGGACCGAGACGGCCGCGGCCGGGTCGCGTCCCGGCACGTAGACGTATTGGGCCAGACCACCGTCCGCGCCCTGCTGCGCGAGCTCCCGTCCGGCGTGCTTGTCGATCAGTGACGTGACCACGCCGCGGTCCGGGTCCAGGGAAACGCGGAAGCGGTCATTCTCCAGAAACGTCCCGACCGCCGCTCTCCCTGGATCATCCCCCGCCCGCACGGTGGCGCGGTACGTGCGATGGCGGCCCGCCGGCACGTCCCGCGCGACGAACGCGAGACGCCCGTCGCGCAGCACCTGACTCGCGACATCGGCGCCCCGCTCATCCACCACTGCGGTCCCAGTGGGCAGGACGACCAGGTCGGTGCGCGGAACGGAAGCGGTGTTCCAGACCTCGACCGCGCCCTCCGTGAGCGCCGTCCGCCGTGTCTGCACGACCCGGTCGCGCAGTCGCTCCGCGAGCAGGCCTGCCGAATCGGCGAACGATCGCTTGCGGGCCCACTGCGCCTGGACGGACGCCACCTCGGGCTCGCCAATGCTGTTCCAGGCGCCCCACGTGTGCTCGTAGTAGAGCAGCACGAAGCGCCACGCCTGCGCCACCACGTCCGCGGGGAGGTCGACGGCCCAGAGCCGCGCCAGGTCCTCGGTCTGCTGCAGGGCCTCGGCGGTACGACGCACGGCCGCCGTTTCGCGCGCGGTGGACTGCACGCCGTCCTCCCAGTGGCCCGTGACGTCGCCGCGGCGCGCGGGAAGGGTCGCGCCGTACTTCGCTTCGAACGCGCGGAACGCGCCGGGCACGCTCGAGATCACGAGCCGCGGCGAGGCGTACCGTTCGTTCCACGCCCGTACCGACTCCGGCAGATCGGGATCCGGCGGGCCATTGTCCGACCCGATGTTGTAGCGCAGGACAGTGAGGTCGTACGGGTAGTCGGCATCCGACAGCTGATCCAGGTACTTGAAGATGGCCTCTTCGTCCAGCGCCCTGCGGAGGTTGGTGTAGCCCAGCCCCGTGTGGAAGAGCGAGTAGCCCGCGCCGTGCACCCACGTGAGCACGCTGTCGGCGCCGTCAGCCGAGACCCACCAGAACGGGCGGTCGCCCAGGGCATCCGTGAAGTGCCCGATGCGATGGCCTTGATTGGGACCCATCGAGAAGTACCGCACGCCGTGGCGCGCGAACAGCGGAACCAGGCCCCACGTGGCACCGGGAATGTCGGACTGCATGGCCGACACGATGGGGACACCGGTCAGGCGTTCCAGCCGCA
>Ga0214473_10001822_pt1 | contig 27267 bp, 28 predicted proteins | sample RVTome_7_FD_203509 | JGI IMG/M metagenome (GOLD analysis project Ga0214473, IMG submission 203509) | Soil microbial communities from uranium-contaminated site in the Upper Colorado River Basin, Wyoming, United States - RVT98D197 | ecosystem: Environmental > Terrestrial > Soil > Contaminated >...
ACGATTTTCAGGGAGTCGGACATCAACTACAAAAAGAACTGTGCAAAACGGCTGGCAGGGATTGAAGATTGTAACCTCTGTCATTGAACCAATAGAAGAGTCGCTTTTTAAGGCCGATAGTGAAAGAGAGAAGCCATGAGAGAAGATTTGGAATTGATGCAGGGAGCGATTGATCTTCACATTCATTCGTCACCCAGTCTATTTCCCCGCCTTGTCGATCACGTGGAGGCAGCCGAAGGGTGTAGAGAAATGGGTATGAAAGCTGTGGTTTTGAAAGAGCACCACGGATACACCTCCGATCGTATGTATTTTGTCAGAAAGCTCGTATCGGGAATCGAAGTTTACGGAGGCGTTGTTCTGAACAATGCAGTCGGAGGGATCAACCCTTTTGCGACTGAAGCTGCCATAGAATTAGGTGCCAGGATCATCTGGTTTCCAACGCTCTCGGCCAAGCATCATTTAGATCAAATAGGAACGCCTGATTTTGGAGACTCACTGAGGCAAAAAACCAAGCGTAGAATCACCGAGAAACCGATCTCCATACTCGATGAGAAAGGGCACCTCCTTCCGGAAGTCTACGACATTATCGACCTCATCGCCGACCAAGATATCATGCTGGCCACAGGGCACCTTTCCATACCTGAGGCCAAGCTCCTCGTAAAAACAGCCAAGGAAAGGAGGGTAAGTCGACTCTACGTAAATCATCCGGAATATATCATTAACGGAACGATTGAAGATCAGAAAGACTTAGCAGAGATGGGAGCCTTTATCGAGCATCTTGCCATTTTCATGTATCCCATGTGGCCAACAAAAGCCGGGATCGACGGGATTGTCGAGATGATTAAGGAAGTCGGACCGGAACGAACAGTCCTTGCTACGGATCTCGGACAGGTTCACAATCCCCCTCCCTGGGAGGGGTTCAGAATGTTTATCAGGGTCCTATTGGAAAAAGGGATTTCCAAGGAAAGCATAAAAAAGATGATTCAAGACAATCCCGCATATCTCCTTAATGTCAATATTTGACGAAATGAAGGGATTGGAGAGTCGATTCGATGAGAGTTAAACAAGATGATCATCTGTTAGTGGATGCGAAAGGTGTTGTAGGCGGAAGAGAGGGTTTTGAGTCTCTTCTGGGGAGGTAACCAAACCTAATCTAAGAGGAAGGAGGAAGAGAGTCTATGAAAGAGAAGAAGAAATTGTCGGATGGAGAGGGAGGAACTGGGGTAAGCAGACGTGACTTTCTTAAGGGGGGTGCACTCATGGGTACCGCTGCCGCCTTAGGCACGGGTGCCGGGTTGACCATTCTCAGCCCCAAGTGGAGTTTTGGCGCGGAAAAAAGGGAGGGACCGATTAGAATCGGACTGCTCCCACCTTTGACAGGGCTTTGCAGTGTTTACGGGGAGGAATGCGCCCACGCAGGGGAATTGACGGTGGACATGATTAATGAAGAAGGCGGGGTATTAGGACGAAAAGTCGAACTGGTTATTCAAGATGACGGCACCATCCCAGAGACCGCTGTGCCAGCGGCCGAGCGCCTCGTGAAGAAATTCGGCTGCGCCATGATCTGCGGCAATATGTGGTCGAATTCCCGCCTCGCTGTTTCCACCCAGGTGGCAGAGCCTCACAAGGTCGTAATGAATAATTTCAGTTATGATGAGGGTGCGATCTGCGGCCGGTACTATTTCCAGATGAACGCCGTACCAAACCAGCAGATTGATCGTATGGTTCCCTGGATGGTTAAGAAATATGGTAAACGGTGGTACTTTATTGGCGGCAACTACGAGTGGCCACGCGGGTCCGTTGCTGCTGCCAAAGAGGCCCTGGTAAAGGCCGGTGGGGAGGTTGTGGGAGAGGAGTATAACCCGGTGGGAACCACGGATTACTCTTCCATTATCATGCGAATCAAAGAGGCGAAACCCGACGTTCTCGAACCTCATGAGGCCGGCAGCGACCAATACGGTTTCCTGAAACAGTTCGCTGCCGCAGGGTTACTTGGAAAGATCCCCTGTGTCTCCACTTATTATGATGAGATCTTTGCCCAATCCCTTGAGGCAAGTGTCCGAGAGGGTTTCTATGCCTGCAATTCTTACTTCATGGTCGTTCCAACCAAGGAGAATGGGGTGTTCCTCGCCAGATTGCGAAAGAAGTACGGCGAAAAAGCAGTCCTCACCAGCTTCAGCGCAGCGATCATCTCATGCATTCGTATTTGGGCCAAGGCAGCACAAAAGGCCGGCACAACGCATCCGGATGAGGTTGTGAAAGCCCAAGAAGGGGCGCCGGGTCAGAAGTACGGTATCAGTACGGTCGGCCCGCAGGGCAAGGTGGCGGTGGTCAGGGAGAATCATTACACCACACAAACGGCTCACTTGATCCAGGTTCAGCCCGACGGGTCCCATAAGATCATTCAAAGCTGGGCTGATCAGGACCCGGTTATTCCGAAGCGATACGGGGGATGTGTGGCATCCGTAGAGGGTGGCTGTCGGCCGGAGAAAGAAAAATGCCCCAAGTTCCCTGGTGAATAGAAATTAATGGATGGATCACCCTCCATCACCTCGGGCCCATCCTTGGAGCAGGGCCTGAGGTGATGGAACGCTCTTGTGAAAATTCCGTGATTGGAGACATCTTCAATGCTTGATTCTCTCAAGGTGTTGTTCTTTTATTGCCCGGACGTCAGGAAATAAGAGCATTTTTGAGCATTCCATCAGACCCAACAGGTATCGAAAAAGAGGTATCGGTGAAATGGAAGCCGCCTTGACCCAAATCTTAAATGGCCTGAGTTTTATTGCGATATTCAGTCTCATCGGTGTCGGGCTCGCCATTCTCCTCGGAATGATGGGTGTGATTAATTTAGCTCATGGCGAGTTCGTCATGCTTGGGGCTTACGGGGTCTGGCTGTCTGGTTTTGTTTTTCATAATTTCTGGATAGGGTTGATTCTCGCTGTTGTTATGGTTGCATTATTCAGCCTGCTGATCGAGCGTACCCTCATCCGACCATTGTATAAACGTCCTCTCGACACCATCCTGGCGACCTGGGGGTTGGGGATTGTCCTCAGGGAACTAGCCCAAGTTGTTTTCGGAAAGAGCGATCGAATGGTTGAGGCGCCGATTCCCGGATTTGCCTCCGTTTTGGGCATCAATTACTCTGCCTACCGACTTTTCGTCATAGCCATGGCCATTATTGTCTTGTCCGGAGTTGTCATTTTTTTCCTAAAGACGGACTATGGCCTAAGGGCACGAGCGATCATTTTCAACAAAGAGATGGCATCGGCTTTAGGTGTGAACACGGAGCGGGTCAACCAGTTGATGTTTGGAATGGGTGCCGGTTTGGCCGCTTTGGCCGGAGGGCTCATTTCGCCCATTTATGTCGATTCTCCCTACATGGGGCTTCAATGGGTTGTGGGGGCTTTTTTCGTGGTTGTCATCGGAGGGGTCGGAAGTATCTGGGGCCCCATCGGCGGCGGTGTGGTCATGGGGGGATCCCAGGGCATTGTGGAGTTTTTCATGAGCCCGGTCGTGGCTCAGATCATCATTTTACTCGTTGCCATCGTTGTGGTCAGATTAAGACCGAAAGGACTCTTCGCACAGCGTTGAATTGTCTTGTAAGTCCTTTTTACAAAAACGGAGCCGGTGATGGTTGGTTCACTCACATGGAAATCAAAATGGAATATACGGCTTGCCGTCTCTGTCATCCTGGCTGCCATGGCGGGGTTTCCATGGGTGGGCGGAGACTATGACGTTGTTCTGGTTTCACGCGTCCTGTGCTTTGCCATTCTCGCCCTTAGTTTGGACCTCCTGTGGGGATATACGGGATTATTGAGTTTTGGTCACGGTGCCTTTTTCGGCATAGGAGCCTATTCCCTTGGCCTGACGCTCAAGTACCTGCACTTCACTGGAAATGCCTATGTTGGGGTTCTCGTCGGTACGGTCGGAGCAGTCGTCATTGCGGTCATCCTGGGGTATTTTCTGTTTTATGGTCACGTCAGCGGGATCTATTTTGGGATCATCACCTTGGCTCTCACGACCATTCTATTTTCCATCGTCAATCATCCTGATGCCTTCTATATCACAGGGGGACAAAACGGTCTCTACGGCACCTTTTTGAAGCCGAGGTATGGCATTCCTGGGATATGGGAATATCAGCGGACATTGACCAGCAATCTGGCCAACTACTATACCTCCATGGCTGGGTTTATCGCAGCGTTTGTCTTCTGCCGCTATCTGGTCAATAGTTCTTTTGGCAAGATTCTGAGAGCGATCCGGAACAACGAGGAACGCCTTGAATATTTAGGCTACAACGTGGCCAATCTGAAAATAGTCATTTTTGCTGTCGCTTGTGGATTGGCCGGATTTGGGGGTACGCTGTCCGTCCCCATTCAGTTTATCGGCCCGACGGTTTTCGGACTCATTTTTTCCACCTCTGCGATCATCTGGGTTGCGGTGGGAGGCCGCGGCACTTTGGTGGGCCCGGCCATCGGAGCGCTCGTCGTCACCTATGTGGAAAGCTGGTTAAGCACTCAATTCTCGTCTCTATGGGTGCTGTTTATGGGAACCTTCTTCATTCTCGTCATTATTTTCCAACCGGATGGGATCATGGGACTTCATCGGCGAGCGGTGGGCACCCGGCGGTTGACAGCCGAGGCGGTCAATAACAGTTTGCTCCTTTCTATGGTTCAGGACCCGAAAGAGACAGGGGATGTCGACAGTAGCCTTGGAAACGAAAAATCTCAGTAAGCGTTTTGGCGGCCTCCAGGCGATCAATCGCGTCAATCTCACGTTCAAGCCTGGGGAACTCCGTTGTCTGATCGGACCCAATGGTGCAGGCAAAACCACCCTGTTCAATCTGATCACCGGCCGGATCAAACCGGATGAAGGGCGGATCCTCTTCGAAGGAAAGGACATCACCCGGCTTAAGCCTCATGAAATCAGCCGCTTGGGGATTGCGCGCAAATTTCAGGTCCCGACGGTCTTTGACGACCTTACCATCCTGGAGAACCTTGGCATTGCCGCCGGAGGACGCCAGAGCACAGGGTTGATCGTCTTTTCCCGATGGGACAAAACATCCGTACTGGGTCAGGTAAGAGAAATCATAGATATGGTCCATCTCTCGGCAAGAGGAGATCAACTCGCAGCAACTCTCTCACACGGTGAAAAACAATGGCTGGAGATCGGGATGGTTTTGGCCTATCGACCCCGGATCATGCTGCTGGATGAACCCACGGCCGGGATGTCTCCCTCCGAAACCATGGAAACCTCCCACATCATAAGGTCGGTTTCCAAGAACGTTACGACCGTTGTGATTGAACACGACATAAAGTTCTTAAAAGAAATTGCGGAGAATGTAACGGTACTGCACCGGGGTGCGGTCATCGCAGAAGGTACATTTGAGGAGGTCGAGAATATTGCGCTCGTGCGAGAGGTTTACCTGGGCAGAAGAGGCTAAACATGCTCTTAGAAGTCAAAGATCTGGACGTTTCTTACATTGAGAGCCGCATCTGTAATGGCGTCAACCTGCGGGTAGACTCCGGGGAGGAAGTCTGCCTTTTGGGCCGTAACGGTGTTGGCAAGACTACATTGTTAAAAAGCATTATGCGCCTGCTGCCCAGCAAAAACGGAACCATTACCTTCGACGGCGTCCCGATCAACCGGTTGAAGCCTTACGAAGTAGCTAAACTGGGAATAGGATACGTCCCCCAGGGTAGAATCATTTTCCCTCACCTGACGGTCTTGGAAAACCTGCGTCTTGGCACAACCGGTCGGAAAGAGCAAAACAGGGCCATTCCGGAAATCGTCTTCGAATATTTCCCGCGCCTGAAGGAACGCCTCAAACAACGGGGGGGAACCTTGAGCGGCGGCGAGCAACAGATGTTAGCTATCGCACGTGCCCTCGCAAGTGTTCCCAAGCTAGTCCTGTTGGATGAACCATCAGAAGGGCTATCCGCCGGGATCATCAAAGAGCTGATTAAGGTCTTGAGAAGGCTCTGCCAGGAAAGTGATCTGGCGATCCTCCTGGTGGAGCAGAATCTGGAAATGGCTTTGGACCTGGCAACGAGGGGGTATGTCATAGAGAAGGGTTGTATTGTGGCTCAAGGGAAGATGGCAGAGCTTCAGAGTGATGAGGTCGTTCGTTCCCACTTGATGGTCTAAAACTCTTCGGCCGGAGACCCCGAAGGAAGCAGCTTGAGAAAGGAGAATAGCATGACGAGAGAACAGGTATTCACTCAACTTGAAGAAATGGTTTTGGCTCTGGATCAGGAAGGGGTTGAGAAGGCAACCCAGGAGGCTCTCAACAAAGGGTTCCAGGCACAGGAGATTATTTCGAACGGGCTTGCGAAAGGGATGCAAGCGATTGGGGGAAAGTTCGAATGTGGAGAAATTTTCCTGCCGGAACTGATGATGAGTGGAGAGGTGATGAAGGCCGCTCTAAAGATCTTGCGTCCCCATATGGTCAAATCCGGTACGACGGCAGCGCATAAGATCCTATTGGCCACTCCCCGGGGAGACATTCACGACATCGGCAAAAACATCCTGGGAGGACTGCTGGAAGGCAATGGATTTGAAATTCATGATCTAGGAATCGATGTGCCGCCTGAGGAGATTGCGAACAAGGCGCGGGAGGTGAACGCTGAAGTGATTGCCTTGTCTGCCTTGGTGTCCAGCGGCGTCTCTTCAATGGCCGAAGCAATCATCCTCCTTAAGGAAAGAGACATCCCGGCAAAGGTCATTATCGGAGGGGCCGCTTGTTCCATCGAAGCGGCCAAGGCCGTTGGAGCGGACGGCTACGGGAAGGATGCCTGGCAAGGACTCCAGACCATTGAAGAGTGGGTGAAAGGAGGAAACTTATAATGAAGCACGATTGGAAAGCCTCGATGGAAAGAGTGAATGCATCCTATGCGGGTGAAACGCCCGACAAGGTTCCCTGCATGTTGTGGCTCGATGAAAATGCGGGATCTCGAATCTCGGGACTGAGCATTCGAGAGATACTGAAAAGTTCCAAGAAGCTGGCTCAGGTGAGCTTGGACGTTTTCGAGTATCTCGGCATGGATAACCTCTGGCTCGTCACCGGTCCCTACTTGGGCCCCTACGAGGGATTCGCCGTTGCACAGGCGAACGGAAAGGGCGACCAGTTCGTGTGGAAGGATCACTACACCCCTCATCTCCGGGAAGGGGTCGTCTGCAAAACCGAAAAGGACATCGAGAATTTTCAGATACCCGAGCACACAAAAGTTCAACCATGGCCGACGATCCTTGAAGCGCTGGTGATCAATCGAGAAAAAACGGGCATGCAACCCGCCCTCAATCTGAGTTTAACGTGGTCGAATGTTCAAATGCTGCGGGGAAGCCAGGCCTATCTCGACATTCGCAGAAACCCTGACCTGCTTTTGACCCTGTGCGAAAAGATCTATGCCTCTCAATGGAATTATTACGAGGCCTACCGCAAGATTGTGGGGGAGCCTTCCATTGTCTTGAATGCCCAATACGGCTTCAATGCGCACATGTTGAGCTTTGAGGATGCCTGGAAGTTCGAAGGCCAGTTCATCGCGAGATTCTGCAAGAAAACCGGGCTTCCGCTCTATATCCATAATTGCGGGTTCAAGCCTTACTGGTTCGAGACCATTGATCGGTTGAGACAGGAAGGAGTGGTGGTTTTCGGAGTGAATGGAAGCCATCCACAGGACCTTGATTTCTGGGTGAATTTTCGGAAGAAGTACCCGGACATTCATATTATGGGTGCCGCGATCAGTGTCAATTCCGAAATGGAGCACGGGACCCCTGCAGACGTGATTGAGCGGGTGAAGCAGAACATCCTCAAGCTCGCCCCGCTGAAGAGGTTTATTATTTGTCCTCTTTGCTGTTTGCCCTGGAGGGTCCCCATGAATAATATCCGGGCCATCTCAGAGGCTGTGGAGCTTTACGGAAAATATCCGATTGCGGCCGCCCAGTGAGGCCCGATCAGAACCGATTGAAGCTTCCCATCCAAAGGGGAAAAGGGCCCCCGAGGAGAAGGACATCGCCCAGTCACTGGGGAATATAAACACCGAAAGCAGAGGAGGTTCCAATGGGGTTACTTTCAGAAATGTCTTGGCAAGAGGTTGAGCAGGAGCTGAAACAAACAAGCGTTGCTCTGATTCCAGTTGGAAGTACTGAACAGCACGGGTATCATATGCCGATGGGTTCGGATACCTATTGCGCCTACGAGGTGGCCAAAAGGACAGCCGCCAAGGAAAAAGTCATCGTCACCCCGGTGATCCCCTTCGGGATCTCACATTGCCATATGTCTTTTCCCGGCACGATCACCCTGTCCTGCGATACCCTGTTTCGGGTCGTGAGCGACATTTGCGGCTCTTTAAAAAAACACGGGGTGAGCAAGTTTATCTTCGTCAACGGTCACGGGCATAATATGCCCACACTTCAAACGGTCATGGATGAGTTCAAAAAAGAAAAAGGGGTCTTGTTTTTTGTGGTTCAGTGGTGGATTGCCGGCCTCAAACTGACGCCTCAGCTCTGGAGTTCCAAAAAAGAGGATCTACCGGACGGCCATGCCGCGGATATCGAAACCGCGGCGATGTTGGCGATCAACTCCTCTCTGGTGAATATGAAGAAAGCCGATCGCGTGGTCATGAGCTCGTTGGGTGGAAGCGGCATCCGATTCAACAAATCCACGAGTGCCCTCTTGAAAGACTACCCGGTCGATCTGACGACGATCGCGGATTTCAAACAGTTCACGAAATCAGGAGTGATCGGCAGCTCTTTGGCGGCCACCCGGGAGAAAGGCGAGATGGTCCTGGACAAAGTCTCGGATTTTCTGGCCGAGCTGGTTCGAGAATTAAAGAATACGGAGACGGCCGGATGACCTCACGTCAGGAACTTGGGTCCGAAAGAGAGCCGTTCCTCTGAAACTAATCACAGGAGGTAAGAAAGATGAAAACGAACGCAGCGGTGGTATATAAAAACAAAGCTCCGTTTGAGATTGAAGAATTGGATATACAGGAACCTTCCCAGGGAGAGATTCTGGTTGAAATGAAAGCCACGGGTATTTGTCGGACGGATCAACATGTGATCGAAGGTTCCACGGCCAATCCTCTCCCGGCCGTTTTGGGCCACGAGGGGGCAGGAATCGTGAGGGCCGTGGGGCCCGGAGTACAGACGGTCAAGGAAGGAGACCATGTCGTAACGGTCTGGATGCCTTCTTGCGGAAAATGCCAGCCCTGCCGTTCCGGATTGGGCCACCTTTGTGTCAGGGGGGCTCATCTCTTTGACGGCTATATGCTCGATGGAAAGACCCGGTTCAGCAAGAACGGAAAAAAGATCCATCATTGCATGTTCCTTTCCGCATTCTCCAAATATATCGTGATCCCGGAGGAAGCGGGGGTCGTGATTGATCGGGACGTGCGGTTGGATCGGGTGTGCCTGTTGGGATGTGCCCTGACATCAGGTTTTGGGGCAGTTACAAAGACCGCGAAGGTGGAAGCGGGATCCGATGTCGCCGTGTTCGGGTTTGGAGGCATCGGAGCGGGCGTATTGAACGGACTGATACAATCGGGTGCCAACATGATCATCATGATTGATCCGAATGATTGGAAGGAAAAAGTAGCCAGAAAGATGGGGGCCACTCACTTCTTCAATCCCAAAAAGACCGACCCCGTGAAGCAAATACTCGATCTGACAAGGGGAGTCGGTGTGGACTATGCGTTTGAGTGTTGGGGAGATGTCAAAGTGGAAGCCCAATGCTTCAACGTGATCCGAAACAAGGGCAAAGCCATTTTCCTCGGTGCTCCCGATCAGGCCGATAATGCAATCCCGATTAACGCCTTCCAATTCTGCAATAACGAGAAGATCATCATGGGCAGCCTGTATGGCTCCTGTGTACCGCTGGTGGATGTTCCGAAATTCGTTTCTCTGTACAAGCAGGGCAAATTCGACCTGGATACCGTGGTCACCAAGACGTTCATGCTGGACCAAATCAATCAGGGATTCGACGCGATGAGGAATGGAGAGGTGGTTCGCGGCGTCGTCACCTTTGAGTAGTTTCCTTTTTTGCGGGAAGGCACCGCCGAGTCTCCCCCGGAAGGCCTCCTGAGAAGAGAGAAGTTGTTCTGCCGGAAAGGGCGAGGGGAGGGATAGGATAAAGATTGGAGGAAGCCATGAAAAGAAAATATGGCCGCGTTCTGGTAGTTGATCTGTCCGATCGAAGTTCCAGGATTATGGAAATCGAAACGGCGGTTTTGAAGAAATTCATCGGCGGAGCCGCTTTGGCGGCATATCTTTATGACCAGTTCGTATCTGGTGACATCTCCCCCCTCGACCCTGCGAGTCCTTTCATCGTCATGACCGGACCACTTACGGGGACGCAGATCATGCTTTCTGGACGGCACGGGGTTGCCGGGCGTTCGCCTTTAACGGGATTCTGGGGAGAGGCTTCTGTGGGAGGTCATTGGGGACGCGAATTCAGGCGCACGGGCTTTGATGGTTTGGTCGTCCTTGGAAAGGCGAATCGGCCCACTTCTTTATGGATTCAGGATGACCGGGTTGTCTTCAAAGATGCCTCACCCGTCTGGGGGCGGGATACGTTTGAGACGTACAAGGCCCTCCGAGGCGAATCGGGAGAAGATGCTCAGGTATGTTGCATCGGACCGGCGGGAGAAAAGCTTGTCAAATTCGCAGGCGTCTTCACGGACGGCCCCCACGCGAGAACGGCGGGCCGGTGCGGATTAGGGGCAACCATGGGGTCGAAGAATTTGAAGGCCATCGTGGTTCAGGGAAGCGGTGAGATCCCCGTTGAGGATTCGGAAGGGTTGCGGAAAGACATTCGAGGACTGACGCCGAAATTCACTGAAAAGATGAAGGGGATGAGTGATTTTGGAACTCCCGGAATTCTCGAGCCATGCGAGGCGATCGGAGATCTTCCGATCAGGAACTGGTCTCAGGGGAAATGGACGGAAAACGCAGAGAAAATCGGGGGGCAGGAGTTTAACAGCAAATACCTGAAGAGGAAATTCCATTGCGCGGGTTGTCCCGTAGGGTGCGGCAGAACGGTGAAAGGGACGACAGAGCCCTTTTGGGACGAAGCCGGGGGACCCGAATACGAGACCCTGGCCATGCTGGGATCAAACTGTCTGATCGACGACCTTCCCTCCCTCATACGGCTGAATGAGCTGGTGAATCGATGGGGCCTGGACAGCATCGAAACCGGGGCGGTGGTCGCCTTCTGCATGGAGCTATATGAAAAGGGGCTCATCGGCTCCAAAGAGTTGAACTCTCTTGAGTTAAAGTGGGGAGATGCAAAGGCAGCGGAGGATTTGATACGGATGATCGTCAGCCGGGAGGGTTTTGGAAATCTCCTGGCCGAAGGCCTAAGATCTGCGGCCGACAGACTGGGGGGGATGGCCATCGAATACGCGATCCAATCGAACAACATGGCTTTGCCCGCCCATGATCCGAGGGCCTATTCAAGCATTGCCCTGGGTTATTCGACATCGACCCGGGGTCCGTGCCATACAAATTGCTTTTCTCATATTTTTGAACGGTGGTCCACATTTCCCGAAATCGGAATTGATGAGGTTCTTGACCCTTTTCAATATGAAGGAAAGGCGGATTTGGTGATCAATACACAGAATGTGATGAATTTGTGGGAAAACTTGGCCCTCTGCAAATTCACATTTTTCGGGGATATTCAACTCAGGCATGTGAGCGAATGGTTAAGACTCGTCCTCGGATGGGATATGGGGGCATCGGATCTCATCGAAGTAGGCGAGAGGAGTGTGAATTTGAAGCGCGGGCTGAATTGCAGATGGGGAATGAGCCGTAAGAACGACACGTTACCTCTCCGGGTGATCACACATCGGGTCAGCGACGGGGGAGCAGGAAGGCATCTCCCTCCTTTTAACATCATGCTGGCCGATTATTATGAAAAAAGGGGATGGAACCAGGAGGGTATTCCGACAAAAGCGACCCTGGAGAGACTCGGGCTTTAGATCATAAAACGTATTGAAGATCGATCAGGTTAAACAATTCTATCTGAGAATGTGAAGGGAGAGATGGATATAGAGGCAAACGCCCAAATCCATATCAATGTCGTATTCGTTGGATTTCCAAGGATCTATGATTTCTTTCATAGCAACCGGATCCGGCATCCTCTCCCCGGAAAGACAGTAACAGACCTTGTGGAGGATCTGGTTTCCCGGCATGGTGAAACGATTAGAAAATCTCTGCTGGAGGAGAGTACGAAGAGGTTAGATCCCACCCTTCAGGTTAGACTGAACGGAACCCGCGTCAAACGTGAAGAGTTTGATCGGCAAACCCTGCAAGCGGGGGACACATTAACCTTCCTGAGGTTGTTGGCCGGAGGCTGAAGCGTGAATTTTCATCTTCCCAGTGTCTGAAGGGGGAAGCGCAAGGATGCGCTTTACTTCGGCAACCCACCAGAATCTTTCACTCAAAGAGGTGATAAATGGAAGAAAATGCCCCAAGACGCATCTCATTCGGCGAATTGAAACATTTCTGTAAAACAGCTTACAGCAAAGTCGGGGTTCCGGACGATGAGGCTGGCATTATTGCCGATTTTCTGGCCAGGTCGGATCTTCGCGGAATCGAAACCCATGGGGTAATGAGGCTTCCCATTTATATCCAGCGGATCCAAAAAAAATATGTCCGAACCGCCTGTAAGTTAAGTCTGGTAAATGAAAAAGGGTCAGTGGCTTTTCTGGAGGCCCATGGGTCCATGGGTCATGTCGCAGGTTACAAGGCCATGGAGATCGCCATCCAGAAAGCAACAGAACACGGGATCGGCTGGGTTTCCGTCAAAGACAGCGGTCATTTTGGTGTCGCTGGCCTTTTTGCTATGATGGCGCTGGAGCGCGGCATGGTAGGTTACGTCGTCACGAACTCAGCGCCAATGATGGCCCCCTACGGCGGGCGCGAGCGTATTATTGGAAATAACCCTTTAGCCTATGCCTTTCCTACCAGTCAATACCCTCCCGTCGTTCTTGACATGTCCTGCAGTGTCGTCGCTTCAGGCAAGCTGATCCTGTGCCGAAAAAAAGGTGAAAAGATTCCTTTAGGCTGGGCCTATGACAAGGAGGGCATGCCGACGGAAGATCCCTTCGAGGGTTATGAAGGAGGAGGTTCGTTGGCTCCAATCGGGGGCCATAAAGGATACGGGATGGTATTGGCCCATGAAATGCTTACGTCTGTCTTAACGGGTGGCAAATGGACTCAATTCATCAAAAGTCTCTACGAGGAGGACAGGACCGGCATCCAGGGGACCTGCCATACTTTTGTCGCCTTGGATCCCGATTGTTTTATCGGCAAAGAAAATTTCAAGAAGAGTATGGATCGTTACATCAAAAGTATTAAAGAGACCGGGAAGGCAAAAGGGGCCAAAGAAATTCTGATGCCGGGAGAGCCCGAGCACCGCACAGAAGTGGAGCGTTTGAAAGATGGGATTCCCTTGATCCCCGCAACCGTGAAAGAGGTCGCAGCCTTGGGTGAGTCACTGGGAATCACACCTCAGTTTACCTCCCCTAAATAGGTTGTTTGTTCCAGGATTTCGTCTCAATAAGGATTTCTATGAAAAACCTCATCTCTTTCAACAAAGGGGACATCCTATGGTCCTCCTGTCAAGAGGAAAAATGAAAAAATATTATCTTTTGTCAAAACAGCAAGTTATAAAACCACTCCGATTTCGGGAACACTCCTGCCTTAGAATTGTTTTGCTAATTCGCGTTTAACTCGACGATTCTCTCGCCCATGACGAACTCTGAATCTCAGCGTTATCATTATCCGGTATGCCACACCGGGGTGGCCACCTATCATCCCTTATCCAGATTCCAAAGCTCAGCGAGAGGCCCTGGATTGTCCCCCACGAGGTCCGTTCATGGCCTCTACGTAGGTGCTCGGGCTTCTCTCGTCGAAAATTAAGAATATTTTTGTTCAGCTTAATTCGGCCTTTAGATAAGCCGGATCAAAGGCTTCCTTTTTCTTCATCAAGGTCCAGCCAATCACCAGCAGTTTCGCCGCCAGCTTCACCCGCATCTTGATCTGAATCCCTTTCTCTCTTTCTCGCCCCCGAATTTTGTTCGTGTAGTAAATCATCACATCCCGATTCTTGAAAGAAGCAATCAGCGCTGCCTGATACAACGCATAGCGAAGATCCGCCTTGCCCCGCCTTGAAATCTCTGGAACCGCCCTGTCCGAATCCTTCCCACTTCGATCCGCACTCAAGTCTAACCCACCCAGCTTCAATACCTGCTTCCCATTCTCAAATCGATAAGGATCTCCTATCGCTCCCAACACCTTCGACGACACATCAGGACCATAGCCTGGAATCGTCAAAAGGTATGAATACTCCGGAAATCGTTTGCACAACTCCTCGATTTTGTCTTCGATCTCTTTGATCATCTTCCGGATCTGCCTCAACCCCTCCACCATGACCTTGGCTTCATGCTCTACTCCTGGCACTCCTTCACATCCGATCGACTGTCCCGCTTTCTCCCAGATCGCCTCTAATCGCCGCCTCTTCTCCATTGTAATCCGTCGGGCTGTCACCCGTTCGATAAAGGGGTCAACGTCTAATTGAGTTATTTGAGAGGCGGGCAAACACCATCTCACGATGGCTAAACCCTCCGCCCCCAACCGCTCATAGTCCCGATCCATCTCCGGAAAGTACTGGGCAATCAGATGATTCCGAATCCGAACCCGATAACCCTGCTCTTGCTTCTTGAGCCGCTTCTTCAACGAAAGCAATCCTCGCAGCCCCCTCAACTCCGCCGTGGGATACTCATAATACAAACACTTCCCCTGCGAGATCAAATCCGCCACGTTGGCCGAATCCTTCCCATCGTTCTTATCCCACCGATTATCCAACGACTCCCAGTTTCTTGCCACCGTTACCCCGGAGACCAACACCACCATCCTCCCTAAGTTGATCAAATATTCTCCCAAGGGTTTATGATAGTTTCCCGTCGGCTCCATCCCATAGACCACTTTCTTCAACCCCTGCTGTACCCGCAGAGCCTCTGCCTGATCCAGGAGTCTTCTGAATCCCTCATGGTCATTGCTAAAGACAACCCGCTTTAAAAGCGTCTTCCCCGTCGTTGTCCCATAAAAGGCGTGGTGCCGATCCTTCGCCACATCGATCCCCACGATCAAGTACTCGTCTGAATGCCGAATCTCTCGCTTCAGTTGACGAAACTCCTCCAGCCTGTTACGCTCTGTCTGTTCCATAGAAACCTCCTTTAAGAATTTGAGTTTGTCGGACACTTACTCTGATCTCTTAACAGGAGGTTTCTTTTTTGGGTAGACTGGTATTATACTTTTTCCATTTTACTGTCGGGAGTCTACCCATCGTCTCAATCTATATATAACGTTGGTTCAAATATAACTTCGCAATTGAAGCCAAAGAGGACGATATGATTTTTCTCATGATGCCGGATTCTTTCTAAGATCAGCCTTATTACAGCCTTTCCAATTCGATTTGAATTTGCCAACATCGAGCTCCTTAAATAGCGCGACTGCGTCCGTAATTCGTGTTCGCAGGTTCGATCCGCTGTATACAAGAAAAGCATAACAAAGAGGGCATCCATCCTTCGTCCCTCTCTGCGGGACTACGGAGGATAGGTGAAGTTTCTGCTTCGGAGGACAAGTAGGGCATAACGAGAATATTGTAAGGCGTAAGGCGCAAGGGGGTGACTGTCAAAAGCTTGCATAGTGCAAAACGCATAGCGTAACTTCAGAATAAACAACTTCGATCCGGAGCAATCGCTGAACGTCGCCCATTCGATCACGCCGTTGGCGTGACTCAGGGCAGGCCTATGGGGAAGCACAAGAGGGGTACCAATTGCGGATTTCGGAATGCGTCCACCTGCGCCAACCTCCTACGCTAGGGCTACGGGAGGTCAAGAGGCTTCGACGGGGAGGGATTGCGGAACTATTAATGAATTGTCTCTGAACTAACGTCACGTTGGGGAAAGTCGTTATTTAATGTGCAACTCCTTCCTGAGATTATCAGACAGCCAGTGGCGGATCAGCGTCTGATATGGAATGGACTTCATCGTCGCTACCTTCTTAATGGCCTGAATCTGGAGGGGATCGACCTTGATTGAGATATTCTTCAAGTTTCTCCTCCTTTTACCCAATAGAATGGCTCTCCGAAGCTCGGTATCCAAACTCATGGCCACGGGTTCGTCGATGATTTCTTTCAGGACCCCGTGTTCGTCATAGTATTTTGCTTCCGCCGTTTCATCTGGGACCATTTTCTTTTTCATCCTTTTCTCAACCCTTTTTGCTTTTTGAATAATATCTTTTTTCGCTGTCACTCATATCCCAACCCGTGATCACACGGGCAACCCCTTTTCCCTTTATCTCGAAGATCAACACCAGGTAACGACCGTCAATGGCAACATAAGACGAGTCTGCCGGGATTGCCTCGGCGCTCCAAATTCAAGCACAGGCGGCGTAACGCTGGTGCAACCTATTGTTGTCCCTCATTCCTGAAGAGACCATTGTGGATTCCAAGCGACCTCCCACACGTGCTGATCAGGGTCTTGGAAGTAACCGGCGTAGCCTCCCCAAAAGGTATCTTGAGCGGGCTTCACGATGACTGCTCCTGCTTTTCTCGCTTGCTCCATGACCGCATCCACCTCAGCCTTGGATGAGACGTTGTGTCCAAGAGTGAATTCAGTTCCACTTGGTTTTCCCAATGGAAGACCAGAATCATGGGCAAGGCTCTTTCGTGGCCAGATTGCGAGTTTGAGACCAGCCTGAAGATCAAAGAATGCCACTGCTCCATGTTCGAACTCTGTGCCGATGATGCCTTCCGTTTTCAGTCCAAGTCCATCCCGGTAGAACTTAAGCGATTTCTCCAGGTCATCCACGCAAAGGGTGATGAGGGTGATTCTTGACTTCATACAAGGCTCCTCCATGAATCGGTATGGTCGCTGCTACCAGACATACGGGATAAGGCGATATTCCACATGTGCCATATACTCATTGATCGGGTTTGCCGATTCCTGTCATGCGCTCCGTCAGCAACCCAGGGTTGTACCTGAGCAACCATTGGCTTAAGGCAATGGTGAAACCAAAGAACAGAACCAAAAGGGCCGACCCCGCAAGCCGGACGACGGTACCTGCCGCGAGAAACAGGGCCAAACCGAAAAGACCACAAGCATACCAACGATTTCTGCCGTTAGAAGTCTTAGCTTGACCGTTATAGGACGCCTTTCACTATCGCCGACAGGGTTACGTAGCTTGTCATTCCCGTTAAACAATATTTTAGCATACATGGTTGGCTGATTTCTCAAAAGAATAGGGCAATCACCCTTTCGCATCACTTCCGGGGAAGCACAATAGGCCTGTATTCCCGATTCTTAAATCGCTCGGCCAGAGCGTCAAGATTAGTAGAAGGAGGGAAGGAGACGATTTGAAAAAACGGTGGAAACTCAGGATTTCTTGGACCCAATGGTGGGAGAATAGTGGGAGAGAGAGAGATCGAAATTATGAAAGAATATGGAGCCCACGGACGGATTTGAACCGCCGACCCGCTGATTACAAATCCCCCCGCTGCCAACAACATAACACTTTGATTTTTATAAAGAAATAGTCAATTTTAAGTGACGGTTTTTTGCGTAATTATGGATTTCTAAGTGCTTGAAAAGATTGGGATGTTATTTTGAGATCATGAAAATAATTCAAATGGAATGACGTGGTCAATTGGGAGAAGGGGAGAACGAAGCCGGGTAAGGGTGTGTGGAGAGGTTGAGAAGGCTTATACAGGAATTGCCGTTGCAATGAAAATAAGCAGGCGCCAGGGGCTTATTGTCTTTCCTGTAGAAGTAAAAGAAAATAGTATTGTTTTCCTAAGTAACCTGAACCCATTGGGATTGGTATCAGGTTGATCGTTGAAGAGTCTTGACATTTGGTTATTTTAAGTGTTTAATCCTCAAGTGTTATATAAATGATTGACGGAGGGAGTTAAAGGGAAAAAGGTCTGCTTATGTTTGAGATAACCACAGAAGTGTTGCTGCAGAGTATCATCAATGGACTGATCCTCGGTTGGATTTATGTATTGATGGCGCTGGGATTAAGTCTGATCCTAAGCATTACGAACATCTTGCAGTTCGCCCACGGTGAAGTCTACATGCTCGGAGCCTATGTCGTCTATTATCTCTCAGTGATCTGCGGAATAAATTTTTTTGTTGCTGTTCTTATCAGCGTTGTACTGATGGGAATCTTGGGCCTTCTTTTGGAACGGTTCTTTTTTCGTCCTCTCCGTGGCGAATTCCTTCTCCCCATGGTTGCGGCCCTCGGGCTTATGATCATTTTACAATCTATCGTCACAGTAGGTTTTGGCATTAATCCAAAGTCTATTCCTAGCTTTGCTCCAGAGAGTATCAAGATTCTTAGCATAATGATTGGTGTTGACAGGGCTATTGCCGCAGTGATCAGCATTGCATTCACTTTACTCCTGTTCATTTTTCTCAAGGTGTCTAAGTATGGCCTCGCTTTGACTGCAGCGTCTCAGCATCGGGAGGCAAGTATTTTACAGGGGATTAGTCCTAACCGCATGTCTGCGTTAGCTATGGCCATTGGAAGTGCTTTGGCTGCTGTGGGCGGAGCGTTGATGGGTGCAACCCTAGTTTTGAATCCTTCTATGGGCAATACCGCCTTAATCAAGGGACTCATCATCATCGTCTTGGGTGGAATGGGAAGCCTTTTGGGCGGTGTAGTGGGGGGAATCATACTTGGCCTTATCGATGGTGTTGTTCTTGTTCTGTTTGGTCCCATCGCAGCGTCGGTGGCCCCATTACTTCTCGTTGCTGTTTTATTAGTTATCAAACCGCAAGGATTGTTCGGTCATGAGTTCTAAGATATCAATGATCAAACACTCAAGTATCCCAGCATTCATCATTTTCTTATTCTTGATACCGATCTTCCTCAAGAATACTTATTGGCTCCATGTATTAGGGATAGCGGGAATCAATGTCATTCTCGTTTCCAGTTTGCACACCATTAGGTCCACGGGTGAAATTTCCATGGGTACTGGCGGATTTATGGCTATAGGTGCCTACACATCCGCTCTGTTGGCAATGAAACTGGGGCTCTCATTCTGGTTAACTATGTTACTGTCTGGCGTCTTATGTGCTGCTGTTGCGGTCATCCTGGGTTACCCGCTTATGAGGACAAAGGGCATATACTTTAGTATCCTAACCCTAGTCACTGCAGAGGTGTTTCGATTAATCGCATGGTACTACAGCAGTCTCACTGGTGGAGCGGTGGGTCTGTCAGGCATCCCGTCTCCCAATTCAATTCCGATTCCTGGAATAGGCACTATCATATTTGAAACTAAAGTGGATTATTATTACCTTATTTTGGTGATTACACTCTTATCCCTTCTGGTCCTTTTTCGACTCCAGAACTCTCAAGTGGGCTTCGTATGGAGGAATATACGGGAAATGGATCATTTGGCGGCATCGGTAGGAATTAATGTCCTTCGGTATAAGATCTTCGCTTTTGCTATTGGATCTTTTTTTACAGGTATCGCAGGGGCCCTGTTCGCACACTTCATGCACCTTCTGGCAGCTGATACCACCGGGAAATTCGGGATGACTACTTCAATTTATATTCTTATCTATATGGTATTCGGTGGGGAAGGCAAGTATATGGGACCAGTGCTCGGTGCGTTTATCCTAACCGTACTGCCCGAGACTTTTCGGGCGATGAAAGAATATCAGCCGATCATCTTCGGAGCACTGGTCATTCTTATCGTCTTTTTTATGCCCCAAGGAATTATCTCGTTCCCGGATCGAATTTTGTCTTGGCGAAGAAGGAAGGAAACATCCGACAGGATGCCGCTTCAATCGTCCTGACGAAGGTAACAGGAAGGTCAACATCAAAATGAAACCTATTCTTCAAATTATTAATTTGACAAAATATTTTGGTGGTTTAGGGGCTGTCGTTAACTTGAATCTGGATGTCTATCAGGGAGAAATCCTCGGGCTCATCGGCCCAAATGGGGCTGGAAAGACTACTGTTATCAATATGATTGCGGGTGCCTTGCGACCCTCCGGAGGGAAACTCCTCTTCAGAGGTGAGGATGTGACCCATTTTCCGTCTCACCGCATTGCGGAAAAAGGGATAGGAAGGATCTTCCAAACGAATACTCTTTTCCAGCACCTTTCCGTGATTACCAATGTTCGGGCGGGCCTCTACTTGCGCGGCAACATCGGTTTCTGGGGCGATTTCCTTAGTCTTCCTTATGTGCATAAACAGGAGGCGCTCTTATATGAGGAGGCTTTTGAAATTTTGAAATTTGTCGGTCTCTCTGAGCAGAAAGATCAGCTGGCAATCAATCTGCCTCATGGAAATCAAAGGGCCCTCTGTCTGGCAGTTGCCCTTGCTTTGAAGCCACCCTTATTGCTCCTGGATGAGCCTGTTACGGGGATGAACGCAGAGGAGGTCAGCACCATGCTTTCTCTGATCCGGGCGCTTCGAGACAAGAAGGGGATCACGAGCATTATGGTGGAACATAATATGCGTGCTGTGATGGGACTTTGCGACCGCATTGCTGTACTCGATTACGGAAAGAAAATAGCAGAAGGTTCGCCCGTGGAAGTGGCCGGAAACCCGGCTGTCATTGAGGCTTATCTGGGAGTAGAGCAAGATGCTGATTGAAATCAGAAACTTAAGGGTTCACTACGGAGGTGTGGAAGCCCTGAGAGGAATCACTCTCAACATGGAACAAGGTGAAATTGTTACCCTTGTTGGAAACAATGGGTCCGGGAAAAGCACAACCCTTAGAACCATCTCCGGGTTAAAGTCCCTTACCAGCGGCGAAGTTTGGTTTCAAGAGGAGAGAATCGATAGGTTCTTTCCTCAGGACATTGTTCGTGCGGGAATTGGCCATGTGCCCGAAGGGAGAAATCCTTTTCCTTATATGTCTGTGATGGAGAATCTCAAGTTGGGAGCCTATTTGCGTAGCGACCAGGATGAAATAGGCAGAGATTTGGAGGAGCTCTTTGAATATTTTCCGGTTCTAAAAGAAAGAAGGAAACAGCAGGCGAGGACCTTAAGTGGAGGACAGCAGCAGATGCTTGTGATCGGGCGTGCCTTGATGGGAAAACCAAAGTTGCTTTTGATGGATGAACCTTCTTTAGGACTTTCGCCGATGATGGTTCAAACGATCGGAAAAATTGTGCTTGATATTAACCAGAGAGGGACGAGTATTCTACTCGTGGAGCAGAATGCCCGGTTGGCCCTTCGGCTTGCCAACAGGGGGTACGTCCTGGAGACAGGAAGTATCGTGTTGGAGGGAGAGGGGAAGGGCTTACTGACGAGCGAACACGTAAGAAAAGCGTATCTGGGAGGATGAGCAGTCAGCAGAAGGATAAGGTAGATGTAGGATCAGGAATAAGAATGAGGCTCGCTAAAGAATGAGCCTCATTCTTTTAGGAATGTTTTCATGGGAGCTTAGGCAGCGTTAGACTTAAAAGTTCTATCTGTCCGTTTTTGATTAAGCTTAGGGGGATGGGTCTTACCAGAGCTTTATTGACTCCAAAGGTTTTCAATCCTCCCATGTGGGCAGAACCAAAAACCGTCTGAAGAGAACCAGGTTGGGTCAGGGTTTCCATAGTTTTCGCCACCGCTTCGGCGTCCAAACTCCCAGCTTTGCCTATTCCTTGGGAGAGCGTCCAGGTTACGTCAAAAGCAAGCAGGCTGTCAGAGACAAAGGGTTCGCTGTATTTTTTCTTCCACCCTTTTTCAACTTCTCGCATCATCGCCGTTATGTTCTTCTGACTTGTGATATCCACACCCGCACCATAAACATCGTTGCTTTTCTCTGCACCCACTGCTCGAAAGATGATAGCAGGGTCCACTGGGGAGTGATAAAAGATAGGTCCCTTAAAACCCAGCTCACGGGCTGCCTTCACATGCATGGACGCATGGTCAGGAGGACAACTTCCGAGGTCAATTGCATCCGGTTTGTAACTAAGCACCCGGGTTTGAACGGGATATAGATCGAAACTTTCAAGGGGGTAAAGCTCAACTGCTAACACCTTGATTCCATGCTGCTCAGCAACGGACTTCCTATGGGCAATCACCGGGTCTAGGCCGATATTCATCTCGGTCATGACCACGGTTTTCACCTTTGGATAAGCCTTTACCAGGTAGTCGTACATGATGGGATGCACCATGTTATTTTGGATTCCAAGCCTTACTTTAAGGGGGCGATTTGGACTGATATCTGCTGGGCTTCCTGGAATGTTAAGGAAGGACAAAGCATGGAGTGCTTTTGCGGGTGCAGCGACCCCATAAATGGCCTCGCCGCAGGGATCAAGGATTTCCCCAATGACAAATTTCACCTTATCCTGATGGACAAGTTTCGTGGCCGAAGATGCGGCGGCTTCAGGATTCATCTTACTATCCTCATTTATCATTTGGACTCGATACTTCTCGCTCCCGATGGAGAGTCCACCCTTTTCATTGATCCAGTCGGCGAAGATATCATACCCACGAGCCCAGGCAAGTCCAACGGTGGCCTGGGGTCCTGAAATCGGCATAGCACTGCCGATCTTCAAAACCTTGCTAGGTTCCGCTGACATCGCACCCATTACCCCAAAAAGAGTTAATACAAACAGAAAGATCGTAAGACTTATAATCCCATTAATGAACCGTCCTCTTTTCTTCCCAGCCATCGTTTTCTCCTCCTTCAGGAATTTTTTGTTCAGTGGAATTCAGCCCTTTTCCTGTGCATGCTTTTATCATCATAGATTATAAAGGTAAAGCTACTACACTCCATTCTGCTTGTCAAGCAGTAAAAGGATTCAGTTGTTCGACGGCTTGACAAGAGTGAATATTCCATTAATATTTGTACGGAATTTGAGGTGTAATATGGGCCCGAGTGAACGAGCAGTTAGAGTTACCTTAGTACAGTCAGGACCGCTAACGGAAGATATAGAGCGAAACGTAGATGAACTTCTTGAAGTCATGGATCGGGTCGGGGAAAAGGAACACCCCGATTTTGTGTTGTGCGGCGAGCTGAGCTACCTACCCTATATTGGAGCTGTTCACGATAAGAAATATTTCAACTGGGCCGAACCGATACCGGGTCCTACAACAAAACGTTTCGCAGAGAAGGCTAGAAAATATGAGATGTGCATACTTCTGGGTGTTTTTGAAAAGACCGAGAATCAGAACTTCTTTTATAACAGCACGGTTGTCCTCGGTCCAAATGGTGATATCATAGAAGGTATTTTCCCCGATGGCAGAAAGACCCTGCGCTATACTAAAAGTCATATTCCCTTTCATGTTGCTGAACGATTAAAATACTTCAATGGAAGGCCTTATTTGCCCCCGAGCTGGGGGGGGTCTATTCCATCACCCCCGGGATACAAATACGATGAAAACTTCTACTTTACTCCAGGGGACGGCTGGCCTATATTCGATACACCCAAGGCAAAGATAGGGGTAACCACCTGCTTTGACCGGCATTTCCCCGAGCCCTATAGAATATTGGCACTGCAAGGAGCTGAAATCATTTTTACTGCCTCTGTTGCAATGGCTTTTAGTGCCGAAAGAGGGGCGAGTATGGCAGAGACCTACCTCATTGAGCTTCAGGTTCGGGCCTTAGAAAATTCTTTATGGCTCTTAACCGTGAATAAGGCGGGTACCGAAAGTCTTCAGGGTCAATTGACATATTGTTATGGTAATAGCGCCGTTATACACCCTACTGGGAAGATTTTAATTCAGGGGTCGGGTGATAAACCGGAAGTGATCAGCTACGAACTTAATTTAGAAGATGTAAACATGACCCGTCATCTCCTGCCGTTGTTTCCTTCCCGAAGACCAGATCTTTATAAATTGATCGCAGAGAAATGACTTCTAAGGTTTCAGTTCATTAACTCTAATGAATAGTTGTAACGACTAATGAAGGAGGGGGTAACATGCCGGTTGATACGACAATCAAAAATTGCAGAGTTGTGACTCCCAAAGGAATTATTTCGGTAGGGCTTGCCATCCATAATGGGAAGATCGTAGCCATTGCTTCTGATGGATACCTGCCTTCTGCTAACGAAACGATAGACGCTAAAGGGAATTATGTGATTCCGGGAGTGATTGACGTCCATGTTCATTATGGAGTCTACCGTCCTTTTGAGGAAGAGATTCATGACATGGCCACAGCCCCTTATGGTGGTACGACTACGGTCGGCAGTTTTGTAAATTTCGGGGCCTCATCCCAAAAGGGTTCATATGCTAATTTTTTCGATCGATGGAAGGATACCTGGGAAAAGAATACCGTCGTGGATACGTTCTTTCACGGTGGCATGACCTCTCAGATCATCATTGATGAAGTGGAGACGAATGCCAGACGGTTTGGCATTACCTCTTATAAGATCTTAATGACCTGCAAGGGGGATGAGATTGCCATCATTGGAGGCGATCCGGTTGACGATGGCTTTCTTTGGGCGAGTTTTAAAAGCATTGCCAAGCTCGGTAAAGCTGGCCGGATTATGCTCCATGCAGAGAATATCGATATTTGCACCCGAATTTTGCCAACAGTAAAAAGCACAGGAAGACAAGACTTGGCCATCTGGGCGGAGGCCCGGCCGGGCTTCTGCGAGACCTTGGATGTGATCCGTGCTATCTCGATCGGGAAGATAACCCAATGCCCTCTCTATTTCGTCCACCTTCATTATCCGGATAGTATTGAGATTATTGCTAAAGCTCAGGCAGAAGGGGTTGATGTCATCGCAGAGACGTGCCCTCAATACTTGGTTTTAAACAGTTCCTCCGCCATCCCAGGCGCTTTGGGTAAGATCGTTCCAGCCTTACGGGATAAGATGTGCAACGAAGAGCTTTGGGATTTGATTAATAAAGGATCAATCACATGCATCGGCAGTGACCACTGTTCCACAACGAAAGAGATGAAAAAGGACTTGTGGACGGCAGCGCCAGGAATGCCGGGTCTGGAGACATTTCTTCCCATCATGCTTAGTGAAGGTGTGAACAAAGGAAGGGTTACCCTGGAAAAGCTGGTCGAGGTACTTTGTTACAATAATGCTAAAGTGTTTGGCATTTATCCTCAGAAAGGGGCAATCGAGGTCGGATCAGATGGAGACCTGGTCATTATCGACCTTGAGAAAAAGATTAAATTCAGCGCTGCCCAACAGCACTACAAATTTAGTGACTATACTCCCTATGAAGGATGGGAGATTAAAGGATGGCCTGCTCTCACTATGGTAAGGGGAAAGGTCGTTGTTAAGAATGGTGAAATGTTGGCCAAACCGGGATGGGGAAAATACATATCCCGTTCCTTTGGATAGTAACCCCGAGCGCCTGAGAAATCAAAAACTATGTGACTATCGTGAGGAATCTGATGGGCAACAAACGGATTGGAATCGTCGCGGGAATAGGACCCTCCGCAACGGTGCTCTATTACCAAGGAATCGTTGAGGAGTATCAAAAGCGAAGGGGAAACCAGCATTTTCCTGAGATGGTGATCCACAGCCTTGATTTCGCAGAAGTGAACAAATACCTTGACAGAGGCGAGTGGGAAGTTCTAACTGATCAACTTGTGAGTGTTGTGGTGGGACTTCAGAAGGCAGGATGTGATTTTGGGTTGTTTGCCTGCAATGCCTTACATTTAGTTTTTAATCAGGTCCAACAACGGGTGTTACTCCCAATGCTGAGCATTGTCCAATCCGTCCTCCACGAGGTAAAAAGACAAGAAATTAGGCGGGTGGGCCTGATCGGTACAACTTTTGTGATGCAGAGTGGGTTGTATTTGCAACCATTGGAGCAGGCAGGAATCAAGTGCGTTGTGCCTGAAGAGAGAGAACAAGGATGGATTATGGAGGCGATTCAGAATGATTTACAACAGCATCCTGTTCCGAAGCGGACGACTTCTCGACTTGTCAAAGATGTGATGAGACTTGCAGGACAAGGGGCAGAGGGGATCATTCTTGGGTGTACGGATCTCCCTGTAGCCATCACGGAGAGAAACACTCCAGTTCTTTTGTTTGACTCGACAAGAATTCATGTGAAGGCTATTCTCGATCGCGCCCTGGGAACTGTAAAGTGAGGAGGGGGATCTGATGAAAAAAGGTAAGAAGATGTGGCTAAATGGTCGGATAGTAGATTGGGAGGAAGTTAAGGTTCATGTTATTAGCGATACATTTAATTATGGATATGGTTGTTTCGAAGGCATCCGATGTTATAAGACTCAAAAGGGGCAGGCTGTTTTCAGACTTCGTGAGCATATTGATCGGCTATTTAACTCCGCCCGGATCCTTTATTTTAATATTCCTTACTCGCGGGACGATCTGATAGCCGCCGTCCTCGAATCGGTTCGGGCTAATGACTTTGAATCATGCTATATAAGACCCCTCGTCTATGTGAGCACTTATGCGGAGAATACCTGGGATTTCAGGAATGCACAGGTTGATGTCGCCGTCGCTGTCTGGGATTGGGGGGACTATGTCAGTAAGGATGCCCTCGTCCAAGGGATTCGGGTAAAAACAAGTTCATATACGCGTCATCATATTAATGTGATTATGACCAAGGCGAAGGCGAATGCAAATTATATTAACTGTATTATGGCACGGGGAGAGGCTCTCCGGGCGGGATTTGATGAGGCTCTCTTACTTGACATGAATGGTTGTGTTGCTGAAGGCCCCGTTGAAATTATCTTCATGGTCAAGAAGGGAGAACTCATTACTCCTCCTCTTACTTATATTCTTGAGGGGATTACCAGGGATTCGGTTTTGACACTGGCGAAAGATCAGGGGATGGCCTGTCGAGAAGAATTTTTTACCCGCGACCAGTTGTACGGTGCTGAAGAAGCATTTTTCTGCGGGACGGCGGCAGAAGTGACCCCGATCCGTGAAATTGACTATATTACTATTGGAAATGGAAAGGTTGGGCCAGTAACAAAAAAAATCATGGATCTATATTTCAATGCCGCCCGTGGGAAAGTGAAGAAATATACTGGGTGGCTCCATTTCGTTTAACGATAAGACATGCCTTTCTGGACCTTTTGAGACCATTCGAGATTGATGAAGCGATTCGCTTCTTCGAAACCCTACATTTTTAGTGATTTCTGCCAAAGCCCGCGTTTGGAGCGGTCTTCGGATGCTGCAAAAATTGATAACAAGATCTCCTTCGACCAAGACATAAAAAAAACCCGATTAGCGTCAATCTCCCCTCACTATACCATTATGTCTGATCTAGACACCCTTTAAAAATTTTTTTCTTGACAAAGCTTTTTGAAAATGA
>Ga0214473_10001823_pt1 | contig 27247 bp, 29 predicted proteins | sample RVTome_7_FD_203509 | JGI IMG/M metagenome (GOLD analysis project Ga0214473, IMG submission 203509) | Soil microbial communities from uranium-contaminated site in the Upper Colorado River Basin, Wyoming, United States - RVT98D197 | ecosystem: Environmental > Terrestrial > Soil > Contaminated >...
TGCCTGTGGATGCTTTTGTCCCTTTTTGCGGCCACTCTTTCGGAGCGGCCTTATCCACATTATCTCATCCAGGTGGTTCCCTCGGTTAGCCTTCTTTTGGCAATGTTATTTACCGAAAGCTCCATGGAACAGGTACTTGTCTTAATTCCCCTTGGTTTATTTGTATTTACCCCCGTTTACTACAAGTTTTGGTACTACCCCACGACCACCTATTACGCAAGATTTATCCAATTTGCTTCCGGCAAAATTGATAGGCAAGGATATTTCGCAAAGTTCGACGGAAACGTTAACCGAAATTACAAAATTGCCGAATTTATAAAAAGCTCAACCGCGCCTTCCGATAAAATTTTTGTCTGGGGAGATAGCCCACCCATTTATGCACTTACAAGAAGGCTTCCGCCGGGAAAGTATGTGGCTACCTACCATATAATAGACTTCTCTACGAGGCAAAAAACCATAGAAACTCTTGAAAAGGACTTGCCACGCTTCGTCGTACTTCTTCCAGACGCCCCCGAATTTAAGGAACTCACGTACTTTTTGCGAGAAAACTACATTTTTGTTCAAGACATCGAGGGAGCCGAAATATGGTTTGCCGCAAATCCAAAGATCCGCGCCCTTATTGCCAAATAAGGGCCACTTAGGTAGAATCCGGCCCACCACTACCCTTGTGAACTGGGCACGGCCAGCCGCCCCAAAAATATGGCAAAAGACTTTTTCAAATTAAGCCTGGTCAACAAAAAAATTGCTGCCGAATCCTCTTTTAATAGAACGGTCTTTGTGTTTTCCGCGGCCCTCAACGTTTTAATCGCTACCGTCAGCCTTCTACTCATCTCTAATCTTCCGCCCCAAGTTCCTCTTTTTTACGGACTTCCCCAAACGGAAGAGCAGCTTGCCCCCGCATGGATGCTCATTATTCCTTCGGCCCTTGCATTCCTAATACTTCTTGGCAATGCCTCGCTATCACTTTTTATCGAGGGTGACTTTTCCAAAAAAGCCCTGGCGGGAGCTTCTTTTGCGGTTTCTTTATTTTCGGCTGTAACAACCTTAAAAATAATATTTTTGGTTGGAAGTTTCTAATGCCAAATTTACAGAATCTGGTTATCCTTCCGGCAATAGTTGCCGCCGCCATATCATTCCTTGCGACCCCCCTGGTAATTAAACTTGCCGTATCTTTGGGAATTGTGGACGACCCCAAAATCCATAAACACCCAAAGGTAATTCATACCTACCCGGTTCCCAGGAGCGGAGGACTGGCAATTTTCCTGGGGGTGGCGGTTGCCGCAGTAGTCTTCCTTCCTTTAGACAAACACTTAAAGGGAATTCTTGCCGGGGCCGGCATTCTTACCGTCTTGGGAATTTTGGACGATAAATATGACCTAAACCCTTATCTAAGACTCGGCATTCAGTTTCTGGCGGCCAGTCTTCCGATTATTGCCGGTATCGGAATCGCCTTTATAACCAACCCCTTCAATGGAATTTTGGACCTTTCTCACCCCCAAATTAAATTTCAGCTTCTGGGACAAGACCGCTCAATTTGGATATTGGCCGATTCCTTCGCCATCATCTGGATCGTAACCCTCATGAACTTTATTAATATGGGCGCAAAGGGAGTAGACGGCCAACTTCCCGGTGTAGCCGCCATTGCCGCGGGGACCGTTGCTGCCCTGTCTCTTAAGTTTTCGGCAGATATAACCCAATGGCCGGTCATTATCTTGGCCGGGGTAACCGCCGGAGCATTCTTGGGGTTTTTGCCATGGAATTTCTACCCGCAGAAAATAATGCCCGGGTTCTCGGGCTCAAGCCTTGCGGGCTACATGCTGGCCATCCTTGCAATACTTTCCACAACAAAAGTTGGGACGCTCATGGTCGTTTTGGGAATACCCCTTATCGATACCGGTTATACCGTAGTAAGAAGAGTCTTGGCCGGAAAATCTCCTGTTTGGGGAGATCGGGGACACTTCCACCATAGACTCTTGGATGCGGGTCTGGGGAAACGCCAGGTCGTCTACGTCTACTGGCTCTTCACCCTTCTTCTGGGCATTTTGGCTCTTAATTTGAACGCCGCCTCCAAGTTATATACAATGGTCGGAACCGGCATTATTCTAGGGGGATTAATATTGTGGCTAACTTATCGACCGAAAAAACCCAACTAAAAAGTACAAATCCTTTTGAGGTTGCTTTCGAGCTTATTAAGCTTGCGCGTCCAATCCACTGGACAAAAAATCTTTCGCTTTTTGCCGCACTAATATTTACGGGGAATCTTTTTGACAACTTCCTTTTTAGTCGGGTTGTCTGGGCTTTCTTGTCATTTAACTTCATCACTTCTGCAACTTACATCTTTAACGACATTAGAGACATTGCTTCCGACAAGCTTCACCCTATTAAAAAATTTCGACCCATTGCCGCCGGTAAAGTTCCGATACCGCTTGCACTTTTTGCCTTCGTATTGCTTTCCCTAATTTCGCTTAATCTAGCCAACTTATTAAGTCCGATATTTTTTTTCTTGGTTCTAACCTATCTTGTTATACAAGTGGCATACAGCCTCGGGCTTAAAAACCTGGCCATTTTGGACATCCTCATTATTGCTTCGGGATTTATCATCAGGGTCTACTCGGGGGCATTCGTAATCGACGCGCACCTTTCGGTATGGTTTTTACTTTGCGTAATCTCGGTTGCGCTTTTTCTGGCCTCAGGCAAAAGAAGGGCAGAGCTTGGCATCATCGGGGAAGCCAGTACCAGAAAAAGTCTCACAAAATACCCAACCGAGCTTCTGAATTCATACGTGACCATGTTCGGAAACGCCGCCTGGATGAGTTGGGCGCTTTTTACTTTCTTCGAATCCCCTCCTGCTAATCTTCCTGTTTGGCTCTTTTTGGCCGAAATCTCCCGCACAACTACCGTTAATAAACTCCTCATGGTCTCTACCCCAATTGTCATCTTCGGAATCATGAGATACGAATCCCTCATTTTTCAGAATCGAAGCGAGTCTCCGGAGCGACTTCTTCTTACAGACGCTGCGCTTATCGCCTCTGTTGCCCTTTGGCTCGGGATTGTAGTTGCCATTCTTTACGGCGGGCTTACTTTGATCTAGAGGCTTAAGGGGTCGGTGTTTGCGTGGGTTTTGGAGTAGGGGTGGGTGTGGCCTTCGCCGTCGGTGTCGGACTTACCTTGCCGGTCGGCGTCGGTGTGGCAGTACCAGAAATCTCTACCTTTTTGGCATATTGACTTGAAATCCAGCCTTCTTTGCCCTCCTGATATTCGATTTTAAACCAATCTCCTTCTGCGCTATCTTCTATGAAGGGGAGACTTTGCCCGGGTTTTACCTGGGCCACCTCGCTTCCTGCCGTAGACGGCTCCGACCTAACCCTTAAAAATCCCGTTGGGGTGGCCAAAATCTCAACCATTACCTTTTTCTTCTCTTCCTCTTGGGGCTGCTCTTTTTCCTCTGCCTTAACCTCTCCGGTCGCCTTTAGCTTTACAACCGCCGTAAGCCTGTAGCCCTCAACCACTTTTACCGAAATTGTTCTTGATTCATAACCCTCATAGGAAACTACCAAAGAATGCTCACCGGGAGTAATCTCTGAGGCTTTATAAGGTGCAAAGCCCCGTGTTGTCCCGTCAATAGAAACCTGGGCTGCATCCGGCGTAGAAATTACAGAAATACTCGCCTCACCACCCCCCAATTTCTCAAAAGAAACAATCTCGCCGGTAGACGTATCTTCCGTCTCTCCAAATTCCCTTTTGACAACAGTTTTAATCCCCGGCGTAAGCGAGACTTTTACCTCGTAAGGAGAAAGGGGCTTGTCCATTGTTTCCGGAACCAGTTTCAAGACTATCTCGGAAGCTTTTCTGGTAGCATCATACGGAGTTCTTCCTGCCTGCTCGCCGTCGATAAAAACAGAAGAGGCCGGAAAGGTTTCTACATAAATTCCGGCAGAGGTGGGCTTAATGAAATTCCAGGCCAAAAAACCAACCGCAACCAATATTCCAAGGGCAAAAAGAACTATAACTACTATTCGCAGTCTTTTCATCTTTAGCCAGCTTACTCGAAAGAGGAGTTTAACAAAAAAGGAGTTCATTGACAACCGCCTCGGCGTAAGTAGTTTTGTATCGAAAGGCCAAATCAAGTAAAATACCTAATATGACCGCGTGCGCGAGTGGTTAGCGAACTGTCTGCAAAACAGTTTACTCGGGTTCGAATCCCGACGCGGTCTCTTTAAAGATTTTTATTGACTTCGTATTTTCTTCGGTTTACAATAAGTTGTGTATCGAGACCATCGCGGCGGACACAACCGAAAAGCAATTAATGAAGGATTCTTTAAGGTCTGGTCCCCTCAAATGGCTTATGTTCTAGGTTTAATCTATGCTGACGGTGCAGTTGAAGATGTTCGCAAGTCATCAAGAACTTGCTATGTAACTTTGACCAGCAAAGATGAATCATTGCTAGAGCAAGTTAAAGACTTACTTTCGTCGACACATAAGCTTTACAGAAATAAGCAACAACTTAGGCGATTCAGAAATGGCAAATTCTATCTTTGTAAAGAAAATTTCATCTTAAGAATCGGAAACAAGATTCTCTACCAAGATCTCGTAAATCTCGGTCTTAAACCTAGAAAGTCGCTGGTTATGAGTCTCCCAAATGTCTCCCCTCGTTATTTTAATTATTTTTTGCGTGGATACTTCGATGGGGATGGATGTATAAGCGTTAGCTACATTAAAGGCCAAAAGGGCCCAAGGCTTAAGACTATCTTTACAGGTGGTAGCCGTGTCTTCCTAAATTCACTTTCTTTAAAATTAAATGCCCTTATTGGTACAACTCCTAAAAAAGTCTATAGAAATGGATATGCATTTCGCCTTGGCTATGGAAAGAAAGACAGCATGAACCTCCTCCTTTATATGTACAAAAAGCTCAACGGCGTCCCGTATCTCAGGAGGAAACACGAAATATACAGGAAGTTTCTGGCTAACTAGGATTCCGCTCCGACCTATTAAAACTTGACTTTTCTAATCTCATTTGAGATTATTCGCCCAATGAGCTCCGTAGAATCTATCAGGCTAATTGATCAATATCATTCAATCGACCCTCTCCCTGTATTAGATAGTGCTGAGTTTGTCGAAAAGCACCCAAGTGATTGGTATTTGTCAAACGATACTTCATTCAGAGAAATGATGAAAAAGTGGGAGCGGTTTTGTGGTCTCGTTAGAGAAGGCCAATACAACCTTGTCCTTCTTAGGCAGGATCGTACGTTATCAACGAATATGAAGGCCATAGAAAGTCATCTTTTAGCCCATCAGCTACTACGAGGACAAGAATACAAGGAAAGAATCCTCGGAAACGCCCGGGCCGTCTTTGCCTTAGCCGGAGGAGATGCGCAGGAATGGCGACGGGGCCGCCCGCCGTCAGAGCAGGAAATATCCGATGCAAAACTTCTTATTGGCCTTTTCGAACGGGACCTTTTGGGCACGAGCTCCCTATTGTTAACCTCCAAAACTTGACTTTAGGTCAATCCACAAGCTAGAATACACTCTCTCGCAGGCGACTGCGGGATTTTTTTGTCTATCTGAAAGGTAAGTCTTTCTGGGCTTCCTTATTTACTGCCCTATATGTTATCTATTTCAGTCAATCTGCTTAAGTACCGCCTTCGTATTCAATTGGTAAAAAGGCGTGGTGCCGGCATTTTAGGGTCTATTCTCCCTGATCTTGAGGAAATCAAAAACATCAGAAAAGGTCACAAGACGTCTCGCGTCTTTAGGCATATCTTAGAGAATATAAAAGTCAAAAAAATTCTTGGGGCAAATCTTGCCCTAGCCTTAATTGCATCCTTCTACCTTCCTGTTAAAGCATTTTCGGATACTGATAGGGGAGACAATATTGTTATTGAGAATACCGTTAAGCTTACAACCGAGAAAAATATTCAGTATCCTTTAAAAAACATAAAAATCACGCAGGGATATAAAGCCTTTCACCCTGGGATTGACCTTGACGGAATAACTGGAGATGAAGTCTACTCTATCAAGCCCGGCCGCGTTGAGGCCATCTCGCACTCGAGATATCCCTATGGTAATGCGATCATCATAAACCACACCGGGTCTCTTACTTCCTTATACGCACATCTTTCAAAAATTAGTGTTGCCGAAGGACAAGAAGTTGATTTTGATACAGCAATTGGAGAAGTCGGAGCAACGGGAAGGGCATCTGGGGACCATCTGCATTTGGAGATACGCAAAAACGGAATTCCGATTAACCCTTATTCCTTACTTCCTAAATAACCTGACTCTGCGAGATAATTCCCCAAAACCACCAAGGACTTTCTGCAGGTTTTTGTAAGCTGCATTTCAGGAGCTGCATAAATAGGTACCCACTTGTAGGCGTCGTGTTCTTCGCTTATTTTTACTTCCCCCCGAACGGCCCTGCTTACTCCAGTAATTACAACATAGGGAAGTCCCGCGTATTTTCCCTTTGCGATATTCTCGCTTTCAATAACCCCAATATGAGTAATGGGGTCTACCACCAAACCGGCTTCTTCCAAAACTTCGTCTTCAAGCGCATGAGATGCGTCACGTCCGATTTCTACTTTTCCGCCTGGAAATTCCCATAACCCAGGGTCCCAAGAGTCGTTAGCCGACCTTTGGATTAAAAGGACCTGGTTTTCGTCGTTTAATATAAGCGACCTTATAACTAAAACTACCCTTGGCCTTCTTTCTATATCTTCTTTTCCCACCGCGAAGATTATTTTACAAACAATTTAGTCATTGTCCATCACTTTCCAAATATACCAAGCAGCAGCTGTACGATATGGCTTCCAACGTTCAGCATATTTGGCTAATTTCAGGGTATTTAATGACCTACCGAGTAGTATTTTTATTCCTTTATTAATCCCCAGATCGTCTACTGGAAACACATCCGGGCGGGCAAGGGTAAACATTAAAAACATTTCCGCCGTCCACTTCCCTATTCCTTTGACCGAAATTAGTTCTTTCTCGATCTCCTCATCCGACAGCTTGTCTAATATTTTAACTTTTAACTCTGAACTTTTAACCTTCTCTGCCAAATTTTTTACATAAGAGCACTTTGCATAAGAAAGTCCGCATTTCCTTAATTCCTCAGTTTTTAAGTCACTTAGTTTCTCGGGCGTAATCCTTCCGCCACACCTTTCCTTAACCCTATTGAAAATTGTTGTAGCGGCTTTTCCGGAAAGTTGTTGGGAGGTTATGGCGTCGACCAGATCGACAAAGTAGTCCTTTTTTCTGCTTGGTTTTATTTTACAAGGACCGTGTTTTTTAATTAAAGGCCCAATGTACTTATCTTTGAGCAAGAATGTTTCCGCCGTCTTCCACATTTTTTACCTCATAATCCGATACCCCATCTTTATCGTCGAATACAAACCAGCCCTCCAATTTTTCTCCGTCCAATACTCTTTGCAACCAGTATTTATCATCCGCCCACATTGTCAAATAAGGAAGCTGGTAAATACTAAACCAATGGGGCCTCATTTCACTTCCCTCTTTGGGAACTCCCGTCCATTTTCTGGCTAAAAACACATGGACGTCTTGATTCCAATTGGCCTTTTCGGGGTCATCCGGAAAGTAAAAATGAAGTAGGGCTGCCTTCTCCGCGCCGATAACATGAATGCCAAACTCCTCCTGGACCTCCCTTCTGGCCGCCGCCTCAACATTTTCTCCTGATTCTAACTTTCCCCCGGCCCCATTCCATAGGCATACCCCAAAACCCTTTTTCTTCATTCCTAAAAGGACTCTTTCTCCTTCAACCAGGAAACACAGGGTCGCTTGCTGAACTGCCCCTGGGTCCCTTTCGGGAAATCTTTCTTTAGACATGGGGTAATTTTAAGAAGCCGGACCCCCGAGGTCAACGAGAAGTTTCGTGCCTAGAATAATGACGTAGTGCAGTTAGGTGTTGGATATACTCCCAATCTCGATAAAGTATTCTGGAGTTTGTGGTCCGTTCGAGGCTTTTTGCCCTTGCTATAAAAGCCGCAATTTTCCTCGGTGTGGGATTTATTCCTTTGGACTTAAGAATCTCACCTACGGTTTCGTTTATCGAACCGCGCCAAGCCTCAGCCTCGCTTAAGAAATTGCCTTTTTTCTCCGGATCCACTTATTAATACTCCATTCCTCCGGGGGGCATTGAGGGCTCCTTTTTCTCTTCGGGGATATCGGTAATTAGTCCTTCTGTGGTTAATACCATCATGGCAACAGATGCCGCATTTTGGAGAGCATAACGGGTTACTTTAAGGGGGTCCAAAATTCCGGAGACCGTCATTGAACCGAACTCGCCGGTTAGGGCATTGTAGCCGTAGTCTATATCTTTTGCCTCTTCGATCTTTTTAAGAACATAGCCGTCGTCCTCGCCTGCATTTTTGGCAAGCCAGCGAATCGGCTGCTCCAGTGATTCTCCTACAATCTCTACTCCGACCTTTTCATCTTCATCTAGGCCATCTGCAAGCCCGTTCAGGGCTTTCCTTGCCCTAAGAAGAGCAACTCCTCCTCCAGGAACTATTCCCTCCTCAATTGCCGCTTTGGTTGCGCCTACGGCGTCTTTTACTCTCTCCTTCTTCTCGTTAAGTTCAATTTCTGTTGCGGCCCCGACATTAATCTGGGCAACACCACCCGATAGCTTGGCAAGCCTTTCCTCAAATTTTTCTTTATCAAAATCCGAATCCGTGTCGGCAATTTGTCTTCGAATAGAGGCAATTCTTCCGTTTATGGCAGCCTTCTGCCCTTTTCCTCCGATAATTCTGGCGTTGTCCTTATCGGCCCAAACCTTATCCGCTTGTCCCAAATCGGTTACTTCAACCCCTTCAAAGGTCTTGCCCGTTGCCTCGGAAATTACTGTTCCTCCGGTAAGAGTTGCAATGTCATCGAGCATCTCCCCTCGTCTATCCCCAAATCCGGGGGCCTTTATGGCCAAGATGTTGAAAGTTCCTCGAAGTTTGTTAACAACCAGTGTCGCCAGAGCTTCCCCTTCAACCTCGTCGGCAATAATAACCAGGTTTTTGGAAACCTTGACGAATTTTTCTAAAAAAGGAAGTAGATCGGCAATTGCCGAGATTTTTTTATCCGTAAGGAGAATATAAGGGCTTTCGATTTCGGCCTCCATCTTCTCGGGGTTTGTAACCAAATAGGCAGAAACATAACCCCTATCAAACTCCATCCCCTCTTTATATTCGATGTCTATTGTTAATCCCTTACCCTCCTCAACCGTTACCACCCCGTCGCGGCCGACTTTGTCCAGGGCTTCGGCTATTTTGGCCCCAATTTCGGTGTCTCCGGCCGAAACCGTCGCAACTTGGGTAATTTCTTGCCTGTTTTTTATCGGCTTAGAAATCTTTTTGAGCTCTTCAACAACCGCCGCTACGGCTTTTTCGATTCCCTTTTTGACAACCATCGGATTTGCCCCTGCCGTTACGTTCTTCATTCCGGAGGCGGTCATTACCTGGGCAAGAAGGGTTGCCGTTGTGGTTCCGTCTCCAGCAATATCATTTGTCTTTGAGGCGGCCTCTTTAACAAGCTGTGCCCCCATATTCTCAAAAGGATCTTCCAGGTCAATTTCCTTCGCAACCGAAACTCCGTCGTGGACAATACTCGGGGCCCCCCACTTTTTATCAAGGGCTATGTTTCTGCCCTTAGGGCCCAGGGTGGTTACAACTGCCTTGGCCACAATGTCGATTCCCTTCATAAGGGAGTGCCTAGCATCATCCGAAAATTTTAATTGTTTAGCCATGGTTCGACTTCGTTCACCGCGTTTTAGCCTTCAACGGCCAAAACATCCTCAAATTTTGAGAATAAATATTCTTTATTGTCGATTTTGACTTCGTTTCCTCCCCATTTTTTGTAAACTACTATATCCCCTACCCCGGCAGGAGAACTTCTTTTGGCCCCTGCATCGGTTACCTCGTCTTCTCCAACGGCCAATACTCTGCCCTTCTGGGGTTTTTCGGAAGCGGAATCAGGAAGATAAATGCCAGAGGCGGTCTTTGTTTGGGCCTCAAGGGGTTCAATTATAAGATACCCAGCCGCCGGAACCAAATTGAGTTTAGATTTTACTGCTTTTGCTTTCATTGCACCTAAAAAACTGTTAGCAGTTCCTAACAGTGAGTGCTATTGTAATAAAGAATAACCAGGGATGTCAAGGGGAAGTTAACCGAGACGTTTATTTAAGCTTGCTTAAAACAATTTTTCCCCAGTCTATCGGGTGAAAAATGGCCATGGTTGGAGAAACTACTTCGCGAGTAATTTTGGGTTTCATGTAAAGATATTGCAACCAATAGGCTAGCCGCTCAAATGGGAAAATTAATAAATTAAGAACTGAAGGGCCCAGAAGCCTTTCTACTTTCGCTTGTTTCTTCTTTTCTTTCTCCGTTCTGGTTGCATTGGGCCAGTAGGCCTTAATCCACCTATTTTTATACAGAAATTTCTCATGGGTCTTGTTTTTATTTACAAGCGGAATCACCTGGGCTATTTCATGGGCCGTATAGACATTTCTATCGGTTTTGTCCCATAAAATAGCTTTTTCATCAAGCCACATATTTAGACACAGTCTGTCCTTTTGTGTTTGTTGCCCATATCTTCTTCTTGAAATTCCCGCCATATCCAATACCCATATGGCCATTAATCGCGTTGTCCATAAAGTACCTGAAGCACAAATAACAAAAAGGTCTACGTCGGAGGCGGAATCGGCGTTCATCATTGCCAAAGCACCGGTTATTCCTACCATTTTTACCGAAGGTAAAAACCCCAAAATCCCCGCTGCCTTTTTTGCAATCTCAACTTTTTTAAGACTATCCTTTTGTCGAGCCTCTCTTTTGCCAATTATGTTTAGACGACCACCAAGTAGATAATATTTCCCTATTTTACGGGCTTTTTTGCTATTTGACACGGCAATACTCCCCCCACATTTCCACCTATCCAGTTCTTGGGCGGTCATGGGGTAGTCAAAAAGGTCGTGGTAAATTAAAGAGGCCACGTAAGGCGCTGGCAAGGGTTTGTTTTGGATCGGCAGGGATGGTCTTTTACTACCTACCGATGCCATACCTCGAGAGAACTTCGGCAACCCCCTGGGCGGCCGTTTCTAACGACTTTGGAGTCGACTTACCTTCATTAACCGCATTTATTGCATCTTCGAAATATTTATTAATTTGAGAATTTATCCCCGTCGGGCCGTCGAATGTTCTATCGGCCAAATACCAGCTTTGGGCGTCCGGCGCCTGGGCAATAATTGATCCCGCAATGGGGTGGGTAGAAAGAAGCTCTGCCATATCAACCCTGGGGTAGGGCTCACCGAATAGCCTAAGCTTTGAGGCATTGGAATACATTTTTTCTAAAGATTCCTTCGAAGCCAAAAATTTCAAAAAATCCCAGGCCTCATCTTTATTTGCCGATCTTACCCAAACCCCTTGGGCCCAATAAGAAGCATAAGAAACATTCGGCTGGATTGGAGTTTCTTTCGGGAGTCTGGGAAGAGGTACCGTTCTAAACCGAAGCTCTGGATTTTGCTGTTTTATTTCAAAAGCTCGCCAAGAGGTTCCGAAATACATTGCAACTTTTCCGGCTGCAAAGGCAACGCCCGACGGCGGAAGGGTCTCGTCCCAAACTTTATCTTGTTTATAAAAAATCGTGTAGAAATCTATGGCTTTTTCGGCAAGCTCGCCCGTTGGTTCGGCCAGATTTGCACCGTTTTGCAGCATCATCAGTGCGATTATTTCCGGCCAATGGTCTACGTTAGAAGTCGTCCCCAGGGCTACCCCCGATTGGGTTATCACTCCTTCTTCATTTTTTATAGTGAGCTCCCTGCCCAAATCCCTTACGTCGTCCCAAGTTGTCGGGGGTGACTTGCCAGCGGCTTCAAACATCCCTTCGTTGATAAAAAGGGTAAGTCCGTCGTAGCCCAAAGGAAGTCCGACAAATCCGGTCCCGCTCGTTAGGTCGGAAGAAATTACGGGGTAATAAATCTGGGCGAACTCGGCAGGGCTTATAACAGAGACCGGAACTTTGTCCAGGTCATCTTTAAACATAGGCACCCAGCTATTATGGAACATAAAAACGTCGGGCCCGTCTCCCTTGGCCAAAGCGCTTGCTAACCTTTCCCTATAATCCTGGTGGGACTGCTTTATATACTCAATGGTTATCCCGGAGTGAGAAGATTGGTACTCATCTATTATAGGCTGAACAACCGATGCCTCCTCCCAAAGTCCCCACCATGTTATTTTATTTTCAAGGGTCGGAGCTTTCCCTTTAAATAGGAATTTAAATGCCAAAAAAGCAAGACCAATTACAAGCAGTATTGCTACAAGAATAAGGATGATTTTGGGAAATCCTTTTCCGCCACCCGTGACTGCGGGCGGGGGAACGGAGGGGACGGAGGCGAGAGGGACATTCTGGGCACCAGGTGCCGGCACCGAAGATACGGGTGGTGGCTGTTGAGTATTGCCGATTCCCTCTTGAGAGGGACCTGCTGGCTGTTCTTCGCTGGGAAAACTTATTTGCTCTGGCATGGGCAACCTATTTTTTTAATGTTATCATACCAAGGAAGGTATGTTGAAGAAGAAAATCTTCAGTATGATTCCCCGCCTGACATTTCTGAAAGCCTCCTGGATAATTCCGATCCTGTCCACCATTCTTATTGCCCTAAGCCTACTGACCGTCTATACAGTAAGATATTCGGGAAAAATCTACCCCAATATATTCGTTGCGGGAATCTCCGTATCAGGACTTTCGCCTCTCGAGGCGGAAGGCCTTCTTAGGGAAAAGGTCGTCGTTCCCAAAGAAATTAGTGTTGTTATAGCGGACCAGACTACTAACTTACCAACCTCCTCCCTGTCCCCCAACTACGACTTTTCGGCCTCCGTCCAACGGGCATACTTTATATTCAGAAGCGGCAACATATTTGTCGACATATACCAAAGACTTTTGGCCCCCGCAAAGATAACCAACATTCCCCTTGTTGTAAGTGTAGACGAAAAAGCCCTTAATGAGGCTCTTTCCATTGTTGTAGAGGGGTCGATAACCGAGCCAATTTATCCTTCCGTCAACTATATTGGCGGTAAAATTTTGGTCGAAAAAGGAAAAGAAGGAACCGAGGCCGACACGGCGGCTGCGGGGCGGGTAATTATTGATAGGCTTAAGGCTCTTGATGGCTCACCCGTTTTCCTAGCAGTATCTGTGATTAACCCATCTATTGGCGAGACGGAGGCCGACGAGCTTGTCCAAAGGGCTCGTCTCTTTGTAGGAAAGTCCCTGGAGCTGACGTTTGAGCAAGACTCTTATCTTTATAAGGAGGAGCAGATATTCAAATTCTTAAGCCCTGAAGCAATATTCAACAATAAGGAACTTGTAATATTTGTTGACGCGCTGGCCGAGAAATTGAATCGGGAACCACAAAATCCGACCTTTATATTTAAAGGGGGGCGAGTCGAAGAATTCGCTCCGTCCAGGGCGGGAGTTGGAGTTAAAAAGGACGAGTTGGTGAGAAAAATAATCGAGGCCTTGGACAGACTTGAAAAGTCCGAAGAAAATAAGATAAGCCTTGAGATCCCGGTTGAAATGGCCCAGCCTAAAATTCAAACCGGGGACGTAAATAATCTGGGAATCAAAGAGCTGCTCGGCCGAGGGGTATCAACCTTCTACCATTCGATTTCCAATAGAATCCACAACATTTCTCTCGCGTCATCAAAATTTAATGGAATTCTCGTCGCCCCGGGCGAAGTTTTCTCCTTTAACGACGCACTTGGGGATGTTTCGGTCTTTACGGGGTATAAACAGGCGTTCGTCATAAAGGACGGGAAAACGGTACTTGGAGACGGCGGAGGCGTGTGCCAGGTTTCTTCTACGCTTTTCAGGGTGGCACTAAACGCCGGACTTCCGATAGTTGAAAGGCGGGCCCATTCTTACCGGGTGGGTTATTATGAGCAGAACTCTCCTCCGGGGCTCGACGCAACGGTCTTTGCGCCCACAACAGATCTTAAATTCCAAAACGACACCCCCGGGCACCTTTTAATTCAAACATCCATCGATTCGAAAACTTATACGCTTGTTTTTGAGATTTATGGAACCTCGGACGGCAGGGTCGCAACTGTTTCAAAACCGGTAGTTACGGGGGTCTCGACTCCTCCTGAAGACCTTTACGTAGACGACCCCACCCTCCCCGCAGGACAGATCAAGCAAATAGATTTTAAGGCTTGGGGCGCAAGGGTTTCCTTTAATTACACCGTGGAGAAGGGCGGAAATGTAATTTACGAGAAAACTTTCCTATCCAACTACCGACCTTGGCAGGCCATATTTCTGCGCGGCACAGGCGTTACACAATAGGCCTAAAGACTCTTTGCTTATCTGCCTGGCCAACCCCAAAAGGTCGCCAAAAGCCTTAAACTCGGGGCTTCCTGATACCACCTCTATAGGGACCTCTGTTTCTGCCCCCACCTGCAAAAATACCTTCCTGTCGTTAACAACAACCTTTCCGTTAACCTTTTCCCCATCAATGTCTTCAATTTTTTCTTCCAACCTGGAAGTTCCTTCTACCCTAAAAACCACTCTTCTTCCTTCCACTTCAACCAATATCAAAGCCTGTCTTTCCAGCTCGTCGTTGGACTGGTGTGCTACGATAAAAACTTCCCGCTTTTCCGGGCCGTTTCCGTTAATCCCAAAAAGCCCGGAAATAGAGCCTGGAAGGGCAAGTTTTGCCTGACCGCAGGAAAAGTCACGGTCTCCTATGTGGGGACAAGTTGTGGGAAGTGCGTCGAATACTTTGTATGCATGGTCAAAGGAGCCTTCAAGAGAACTTTGTTTTCTTCTGGCTAGTACAGGGATTTTTAGACCAGGAAATAAGCTTTCAACACGCATTACACTAATCCCTGTCCTAAGTAATGATGTCACATAGTATAATTTTTGTGCAATGGGGACTTTGGAGATAATAAATAAACTTGAGCTTATTTATCTTTCCTGGGGTTATACTATTGTTTTTTTAAGTAGCCTTATCGAAATAACCCCAATGGGCTGGAGCATTCCCGGCGGGGCCCTTTTGGCTGTCGGGGGCTTTTTCGCCTACTCCGGAAAGCTTTCGCTACTTGGCGTTTTGGTCTTTTCTTGGCTGGGGGCCTGGATGACTTTTATTTTTGCCTACCTTCTCGGAAATAAACTTGGGTACACTTTGACGAAAAGATTTAAGCAAGAAGAAAATGTCGAAAAAGCAAAAGTTCTTTTAGAAAAACACGGCGGCGTAATTCTTACAACCTCGATGCTAGCAAACTTTCTGCGCTTCTGGACAGCCTTCGTCGCTGGGGCGGAAGATTATAATATTTTCAAGTTTCTTTTCTATTCCGCCGCAGCCTCCTTAACCTGGTCGTCTTTAATGGTAGTCGTTGGGTACCTGGCGGGAAGCGAAAGGGTCCATCTGGAATCCGCCCTCGCCAAGCTGGGACTTGGTTCGTGGCTTATCTTTCTTTTAATAGGCGCGTTCGTTTATTGGAAGGTCAAAAAATGGTCCGGTAGCCCCAGGAAGGAGGTCTAGTGAGGATTCTTGGTATAGAAGCGTCTTGCGACGAAACCGCCGCGGCCATAGTAGAAAATGGGGTAAAAATTCTCTCAAGCGTCGTTGCCTCTTCCTCCCAAATGCATGCCGCCAGTGGTGGCGTAATCCCCGAAGTCGCCGCAAGACAACAGGTCGTGAGTATTTTGCCGGTAGTTGATAAGGCGCTTGTGAATGCAAAATGTCAGATGACAAATGTCGACTCTGTTGCAATTACCATCGGCCCCGGCCTGATAGGTTCTTTGCTGGTGGGGGTCGAGACCGCCAAGGTCCTGGCCCTCATTTTCAAAAAACCCATTATTCCTGTCAACCATCTTGTCGCCCACTTATATGCTAACTGGCTAGGAGGCGGCTCGCACATCCCAAAATTTCCAGCCCTGGCGCTGGTCGTGTCCGGCGGGCATACGGATTTGGTTCTAATGAAAGATCACGGAAATCTAAAGTGGATAGGGGGAACCAGGGACGATGCCGCCGGGGAAGCTTTCGACAAATGCGCCCGCATCATAGGTCTCCCCTATCCCGGAGGTCCGGCAATTTCGGCTAAGGCGGAAGGGTACTTAAACCAAAAACCCAAATCCCTAAATCTTTTTCCCCGGCCCATGATTCACAATGACAATTTTGACTGGAGTTTTTCCGGTCTTAAGACGTCTGTTCTAAAATACTTCAAAACCCACGAAGACATTGAAAAAGGGCAAATTGCGGCCGAAATACAGGAGGCAATTGTTGACGTTTTGGTCAAAAAGACATTAAGGGCGGCAGGTATTTTTAAGCCAAGGTCCCTACTTCTTGCCGGCGGAGTTGCTGCAAACCTCCGCCTACGCGAGAAGTTTGAATTAGAAATTAGAAATTTGAAATTAGATATTGTTTTCAATGTTCCTCCCCCATCACTCTGTACCGACAATGCTGCCTATATTTCATCCTATGCCTTCTTTAACCAGAAACCTTCTTCGTTGGGCCAAATATTTGCCCGTCCGGAGTTAACAATCGTCGGCCAGCCGTAGTATAATTCGTTCCAAGAGTATGGACAAAACATATAATCACCTTGCGTACGAATCAAAGATCTACTCCCTTTGGAAAAGCTCCGGCGCATTTACTCCGAAGGTGGACAAAACCAAAAAGCCCTTCAGTATAATTATGCCTCCACCCAACGCAAACGACCCTCTGCATATTGGTCACGCCCGCTTTGTTGCCGTAGAGGATGTTTTAATCCGCTATCACCGAATGAAAGGAGAGGCCGCCCTTTGGCTCCCCGGGGCTGATCACGCCGGAATTGAAACCCAATTCGTCTATGAGAAAAAGCTTCAGAAAGAGGGAAAATCCAGGTTCGACTTTGACCACGAAACCCTCTACAAAATGATCTGGGACTACGTTCAAGAAAATAAATCTACCATGGAAAATCAGTTAAAGACCCTGGGCGCTTCCTGCGACTGGAGCCGCAATCACTTTACACTGGAAGAACCCATTGTCAGAATTGTCTATAAAACCTTTAAGAAGCTTTTCGACGAGGGTCTTATTTATAGAGGAGAAAGGATAGTCAACTATTGCCCCAGGTGCGGCACGGCATTCTCCCAGCTTGAAGTAGATTCAATCGAGCGGGAAGACCCACTTTACTACCTAAATTACGGAAGTCTAATTGTGGCAACTACCCGACCTGAAACTATTTTTGCTGACGTTGCGGTTGCGGTTAATCCTGAAGACAAAAGATACAAAAGCCTGGTTGGGACGTTTGCAACACTTCCCATTGTGGGCCGCAAGCTTCCCGTAATTGCCGACACCCTGGTCGACAAAGACTTTGGAACGGGAGCTCTAAAAATTACACCGGGACACGATGCCTTGGATTTCGAAATTGGCCAAAAACACGGCCTTTCAGCTACTTCGGTCATCGACCCGGCGGGGCGCATGACCAATACTCCCCAGAAATATATAGGAATGAAGGCCCTGGCGGCAAGGGACGCAGTCGTTGCAGACTTAAACGAAAAGGGCCTAATTAAAAAAATCGAAAACATCAAACACGTTGTGGGGGTTTGCTACAGAGACAAGGGTTTAATAGAGCCCGTGCTTTCCAAACAGTGGTTTATCAAGGTCTCTCCACTTACAAAGCCCGCGCTTAAGGCTATCAGGGGCGGTCAGATAAAGTTTGCGGCGGCAAAATACGAAAAGATAGCGATACACTGGCTCAAAAATTTTAAGGACTGGAACATAAGCCGCCAGGTCGTATGGGGAATTAGAATTCCTGCTTTCCGCTGCGATAAGTGCTTGGAATGGACGGTAACCGAAGGGGACTTCCCCGAAAAATGTACCTTCTGCGGACACGGTAAACTTACCCAAGACACAGATACTTTTGACACCTGGTTTTCCTCCGGCCAGTGGCCTTATGCAACACTACAAACGTCTAAAAAGGGCGACTTTGAATATTTCTATCCGACCTCGGTTATGGAAACGGCTTACGACATTCTCCCCTTCTGGGTTCTTAGAATGATAATGTTCGGTCTTTATTCAACGAACAAGGTTCCTTTTTACGAAATACTTTTGCACGGGTTGGTGAGAGACAAGGATGGCCAGAAAATTTCCAAGTCCAAGGGAAACACAATCGACCCCATTGAAATGGCCCAAAAGTACGGAGCAGACGCTCTTCGCATGGGTCTTGTCTGGGGGGCTTTGGTGGAAAATGATATTTCGCTTTCGGAAGACAACGTTAGGGGGCAACGCAACTTTGCAAACAAAATCTGGAATATTGCCAGGTTCGTCCTGGACGCGCCCAAAGGAAAAAGGACGAATAAGACCCCCGGCGACGAGTTAATATTAAAACAACTAAAAGACTCAATTAACAAAGTTGGCAAAGCCCTAGATAAATATAGACTCAATGAGGCTGCAGAGGAAATTTACGACTTTGTCTGGCATAGGCTTGCCGACAACTACCTGGAAAGGGCCAAGCCCCGAAGGCAGGAAGCCCAAAAGGTACTGGAATTCGTACTTCAAGAGAGCCTGAAAATGCTCCATCCTTTTATGCCCTACGTCTCAGAGGCCATCTGGCAAGAGGGCAAAGAACGCTTCGACTCCCCTATTTTAATTTCTGCGGCCTGGCCGAAGAAGGCCTAAAGAATCTTTAGAGAAGAAAGAACTTTCTGGATTGTTTCTGCAAATCCCACACTCGTTGGGTCTTTTGTGGCATCGATAACCTCAATATAGGACATTTCTGCCAAAGGAAGGTAATAATAATCCGCCTCAATCATGCCCTTTACGTGCATCTTGTGGGCCGAAATTCCGGCAATTTCCACTTTTTCAGGGGTTGTTACTTCAAAAACTTCTTTTAATTCGCCGTACTTTTTGTCGACCCAGTCATTCATTGCCATCTCCCCAAGATCTCCCACTTTAAAACCCAAAGAAATACCGTCATAAAATTCTGTACCTTCTTTTTGGGTAGGACCCCACTTTGAAACCGAATACGTCCCGTCTTCATATTCCCGATACTCAAGGTCGGGAGGATACATAAAAGTAAACCCCACTCCTTCCTTTGAAAACGTATTCCAATCCTCCATACCTGCGCCCTCCGCAGGAGTCGGGGTCGACGTTGCCACGGCTTCAAATTCTGGGGTAGGTGTCGGCGCCTGCCCCGTTCCGCCAATCTTCCCTGATGCCAAAAGATAGGCTCCTCCGCCAATAAGAATAGTCATTAAAAGACCAGCGATTATCCAAACCATCAGCTTCTTGTTGGGGCCCGATCCGGCTGAAGAGGGCATTCCCGTAACATTATTCATATCCGGCGGCGGGGGCGCTAGCGAACCGGCCTCGACGGGGTTGGGGTTAGGTGCTGGCTGGGCTTGGCCGGGAGCCACAGTAGGGATCGGAATTTGTGGGACCTGCGGGGCTTCATTTGAAGCCGGGCCGGGCATACTGTTGTTGGGTGTCATTGGGGGCACGTCAACTTGAGAGGATTCGGGACTTGGGACAGTTGGGTCCATGTATCAATAATAACTTATAAATCTTTCTATAGTCAACTATCAAGCGCGCGGGGTCTCCCCATTTTGTGCGACGGGCTTAGTTTCTCCTCCCGCCTCGACGGTAAGGGCCTCTTCTCCCGCCGGCACCTCTCCGGGTACGGCTTCGGTCCCCGCCTCTTCAGGAACTGGGGCAGCCTCTTCTATTTTTTGAGGTGGCTCTACTTTAGCGACTATTTTTTCGGGGTCGTCCTTAACGGAGACCTTGGCTTTATCATATTTAAGATCCTTCACCAAAACCGCCTGGTCGACTTCGACAAGCGACGAGATATCTACCTCAAACTTTTCCGGAAGGTTGGTTGGGAGGGCTTCTACCGAGACTTCGTTTACATAATGAACAACCGTTCCAATGCCGGTTTTCTCGGCCGGACTTTCTCCGCTAAACTCTATAGGAACCTGCGCTTCAATTTTCTCCTTAAGGTCCACCTGCCTAAAATCAACGTGTATAGGAAGATCTGTCACCGGATCTTTCTGGACGTTGGAGATAAGAACTGACGCCCCCTCGGCCTTCTTGCCATTTTTAATTGAGAGCTCAACTATTCCGGTCTCTCCCGCTCGCCGTAATACCTCCTCAAAATCCTTGAGCGAAGCCTGTATTGCGAAAGACTTAATCTTTTTGCCAAATACGTTCGCCGGCACCAGACCTTCCCGCCTCAGGGCATTGACCCTTCGGCCGGACACGGTTCTTTTTTGTACGGTTAGGGAAATTTTATCCATTTATCTATCCTCTTGTTTATTGTTTGTGAATTTACCACGAAATGCTGGAGACAAAATCTCTAGCAAGGTTAATATTATAATCATAGCTCGCCGGGCCAGTCAAGGAAAGTGCGGGATCGGAGGCTAAATTCCCTTTAAAAGCATTATTTATATGTATGCTCCAGGGATCCGCGATCGTTCCTGCTTGTTTTCTTACTTTGAGCAAATACTCCCCGCCTTGATTACTTAAATCAGCCGGACTTGCCCAGTAAAAACTTACGGTCGAGGTCTCTCCCGGATAAGCTTCTACTATGGTCCCTGCTTCTTTGTGCCCCCGCACCGCCTCAACATCCGGAGTAAAGCCCGAAACGACGCCCCCTAGCCTTTTTTGTCCGTTAGAAAACCGTGACTCAGGAGGCGCTATCACCCTGGTGTAGACCTTATATCTAGCTTTTTCCCCGGCTCCCTTGGGCGCAGTATTGTTCCAGCTAATGGTAAGCGTCCTTTTTATTAACCCCGGCTGGAGAACTATTGAAAGCTCGGCTTTCCTCTCGATATACAGATTGGCCTTATTGACCCCAACGTTTGCTTCTACCAACCCGACAAGGTCGGCATAGCACGCCTCATTGCAGCTACTTAAGCCGACCCCCCCATCCCAACCAAGCCCCTCAAGAGATTTTTCCACGGGCCCGTTGTAGAAAAACGCCTGAATGTTTCTTTCCTCAAGCCCGGAAGCGACGGCCCCCCCCAAACTAAAATTGTTTGTTGTTTTTGAGTCCGTAATCTTGTTAACAAGCGCCGAGGAGACTGCAGTTAAGAAACTGGCTTTTTTAGTTGACCCCGGAAAGAAATTTTCCTCTATCTCCCCACGGGCCTCTTGATAAAGATTTTTGCTAGAAATGGTTTTTGAAAAATCCTTTACTTCTATTTCCCCCACCGTGTCGAGCAGTTTTTTGGCTGCCTCAAGGTCCAAGGCAATCACCCCGTCTACCTTAATCCCAATTTCCTTATCCAGAAACCATGCTGCCCGTTGGGCTGAAACAGAAAAGTCCGGGTCCCAATTAGAGTCTCTTAAAAACCAGCCTCCCTCCCCCAAATATTTCTTAATTGGCGCAGGCGGCTCAACGTGTCCCGCAAGCTGGCCGTCTGCGCTAAATACGTCCTGAACTTCGTGGTCAATGAGCCTTCCGCCCTCAATGGTCACCAGCGCAAAAGAACCAATGTACCCCCCCGTAGGCCTTAACTCCATGTTATTTTGAAAAAGAACAAGATAAACTTTCTTCTCCTCTTCCCCCAATAACCACGGTAGTTCATGCGCAAGGCTGCTAAGATAAAAAGTTTTGTTCTTTGCCAATTCTATTTTCTCCAACACCTTATCTAGGCTAACCCCGCCCAAGAACCTTTCCCGAAAAGAAGCGACTTCGCCTTGCAGAAAACCGAGCTCCCGATTGATGTAGTCGAGCTCTAAAAAAAGTTCCCCCGAGGGTTCTTTTATGTCAAATGATTTTCCCGAAAAAAAATTATCGGAAAGTCTCTTTGTTATTTGCAGGACGGAAATTGTTCTAAGGGCAATGTCGTCGGCTCTATCTAAAATATCTGAACCGGCTAGTCCCGGGCCAAAAATAACCTGGGTCTTTGGAATTTCTGAAAGGACAAAAAATCCCCTTTTGGAAACAACCGCGGTCTTACTGGAAGCAACAATCAGCCTTTCTGCCGTAGAAAGATTGCCCCGATATAACATAAGGCCTCCTGCTGCAAACAATCCCGCCGCCAGGCAAAGGACAATATATGGAAGAGTCGCAAACAACAGAAGGGAAAAGACAACATAAGCTGTGCGTTTTTTGGTGTCACTCAAAAGTTTTGCTCGCCTTGTCCCCTCCTCTCCTTTTTTTTGTAATGGAAGAAGTGTAGATATAACTTCCTGGTCGGTCGGGCCGGAAACAAAAATCGTTCGCCCGATGGATATTGTTTTCTCGACCCTTGCCCCCGTTTCTTTCCCGCTAAGGGGCCCGCAAAAGGCGGAGAGCTTCTGAAAAAAATTTTGTAAAGAGACTTCCGGACCCAAAACCGTTGCTCTCTCGCCGACCCCAAAAGAAAACAGGAACTTGAGAACCACCTCTGCGGCAGCGGAAGAGGAGGCGATTGAAACGGCGCCGCCGGAAGGAATCTCCACCTCTTTTCCGCGAACGGCCTGTCTAATCATTTTTTCTATTGCCCCCTCTCCGCCCGTAGAGACAAAAGGCCCAATGGTGCGGCCAAAAAATAAAAGGGGTTTTTCCCTTTCTTGTAAATAATTTTCACCAAGTCGCTGGTTAGCTTTTTTTAATAACTGGAGCGCCTTCTGGTGAGCCGGCAGTAAATAAATAATTTTTGCTCTGGTGCCCCTTGCCAGGTCGGCGACTTCGTGAAGTTTTCTTATTTCTCTGGTTTCGACTTTGGCAAAGTTTTTTTCGAATATTTTAAAATAATTAAGAAGATAAATAATATAATTGGGTTGTCGTTCTTTTTGGAGGGAATAATTTTTAAAAACCCCAACGCCCGCTGTTGGGTTTTCTTTTAGTGCGCTTGCCCAGCTCTTTCGGTAGTCACTAATAATTTTCACTCTACACTTCTTGTCGGCAAGTTGTTTGCATATACTAAAAGAGAGGTCGTCCAACTCAGAGAATATCAGCGCTGACGGAAAACTGTCAGAAGGATTTATCATCTACTTTAATCGAACAAGGCGGCGCTTCTGTCACAGGAAATAGATATTTTTTCCCGTGCTATCTTTTTTTTTAAATATTATTTGTTTAGCAACGTGAAACTTCCGGAGTTTTTGTCCAACTCCTGATTTACCAACTCGTCCGCAACTTTATTTCTTTCCCGACTGACAACTGTATATTGAACTCTTGCTTTTATTTTTTTCTCGAGAACCTTTGCTTGTTCCAAGCGGTTCCTTAGGTCTTTGTTTTTGGTTTTGTATTCTCCGGACAGTTGTCTTGCAACCAGCTCCGAGTCAAGAACAAAAATGATTCTTTTGCCGGCGAACTCTTCTGGTTTTTCTGCTAAATATAACAATGCCAAGATAACCCCTCCGTATTCTGCTTGGTTGTTTGTCGTTGTCCCCAAATATTTCGAGGACTTATAGATAACCCCCTTATCCACCGTTATTACAAACGCGCAAGCTCCCGGCCCGGGGTTTCCTCTGGCTCCACCGTCCGTATTAATAATAATGTCTTCTGCCATTTCGATTAGTTTAACAAAAATTTTCTTGTATTTGGTCTTAAGAAAACGCCGAACGCCACGCCCAACAAAAGCAGGTTTTGCTGTAGGGTAATCCAATAATGATCAAAGCTTCCCGTTAACAAAATAAAAATGATGGCCGGTGCCGCTGCGGGAGAATTTCTTCCCAGCCAATTTAACACCTTGTTTGCATAAAGGGTAAAAATTATAAACAACACAATTCCCATTTCAACCAAAACCAGTAGGGCAACATTGTGAACGGGCTGTAATATCCAAGAAGATGAAAGCGTTTCTTTTTGGCTTGAAAGCGCAACAATGAAATTGTTGGCACCGTAACCCAACCAAGGCATTTTAGAAAAAAGCCTTCCGGCGCCTTCCGCCAAGAAAAGCCTTTGGGAAAGGCTTTCCGAAAAACTCACCCCGCTATCTGCAAGAAAAGTATTTGCGAAGGGAAGAAGGAGCGCAAAAAAAATTGTTCCCCAAAAAACTCCGGTCAACGTTCTTACTGCAGAAAAGCGCATCTTCGCAATTAGGTATTGGGCCGCGCCAGCAACAAGAATTGCAACATATGCCGCCCCGGAGCCCGCCAGCGCCAGGGTCGCCAAAGAACTTACTGCTCCCAAATATAAAACCCCCTTACCTTTGCCCTTTTTGATTCCGGGAAAAGAAGCCAAAAGTAAAAGAGCGGCAACACCGAAAAAACCGGCCATAGAATTGGGGTGAGAAAAGGTTGCATAAGGTCGCAACCGCAGGTGCCCCAAAATCGAATAAAGGGATATCCCTGGTGTTCCGCTATTAAATGCCCTTTCCCCGACATAATAGAACGGTCCGCCCAAGGAGTGTTGTAGAAAAAACTGTCCCAGCGCAATAGTCAAAAGAAGGGCTGCCGACAATGCAAGTGGGGCCAAAACAACTCTATATAGATCAAGTTTTTTGTCAGTTTTAATTAGATAGGCAAGAAGTACAACCTCAAAAAACTTCGCCCACTTAAATAGCGCTATCGGAGGAACTTTGGCCAAGCCAATGTTAATAATTGCCAATAGACTGAGGGCGACCGCAATAAATACCGCCTCTTTGGCCGGCTTCTCCGCCTTCCTTTCCAAAAACCAAATGCCGACAATACTTACCAGCAAAACGTCTGTTAAATAAACAGTGGGCGCAAGGTAGTCTGCCCGTATACCGAAGACGTATGCCCAGCTTGGCCAGAAGTGATAACCCAGCTGTGTTGGAAGTAAAAAAATAAGAAGCTGGAGGAATCTTTTTTTTAAATTCGCAAATTCCTTCCTAGAATTCATTTATCGATTCGGGGCAAGAAACTAGCCTTTCTTTTTGATAACCAGGTATCTTTCCTCTCCCTCGCCGACCGACTCGGTATCTATCTCGGGGTCTTCTGACAGAGCAAGGTGAATTACTCTTCTTTGCGCCGGCGTTAGGTTGTAAAGCGGTTGCCCCTCCCCCGTGGTTTTGGCCCTTTCCGCTGCCGAAATAGCCAGGCTTTTTAAGTGCTCCTCCTGTTTCTCGCGCCAATCGCCGACGTTAACAACAACCCTTACCCACTCGCCCAGCTTTTCTTTGGCCAGCATCCCTAATGCGGCCTGTAAAGACTCTATTGTTTGCCCGTGTCTTCCGATCAAAAGGCCCGCTTCCTCCTGGGTATCCAGAAAAACCACTATTGCCTCGTTCTCCTTGTCCTCGCTTACCTCAGGCTTTACAGAAACGCCCATCAGGGCCAGGAGCTCCTCCGCGAAAGATTGAACAACCGCGACCTTACTTTTGGCTTTTGTTGGTTTAGGCATAAGAACTAATTTGCAATCTTGGATTTTATCAGACCGAGCTTTTTAAGCCAAGGGGTTGCTCCTCCCCATCCGGAGCTGCGGTATTGCTGATATGCTTGTGAGGCAGAAAATAAAAGCCAGTAGATGGCCAGTCCGGAAGCAAATCTCATGCCGAAAATTATCGTAAAGAGGGGGAATGTGTAAAGTGTGGACGACTGCATAGCAACCTGAAAATCATCTCCCGCCCCTTCGGTTTTTTTTGCAATTTTCTTTTCGGCCGCAACATAAGGCGCCATCATTTTTGCAGAGAAGAGCTGAACCACGGCGGCCAAAAGAAGAATTGGCCCGGGCAATCCGAAGGGAACCCCCGCTAACTTAAAAATGTCGGGTTTCGTAACGTCCAGATAAAGGAACTTTGTATTTATAACCGCCCCCTCTGCAAACTTCAAGGGCTCATACAGGAAGTGGTTGAAAGAGCCCGCCAGATCCCCGCCCAAAGAGAGGGTCTTTGTAAAGACATTGAAAAAGGCGATGAGGACAACTATTTGTAAAAGGTAAGGAAGACAGCCCGCCCCAGGATTTACTCCTTTTTCTTTATATAGGTCTGCTTGGGCCTTAGCCAGCCCAACCTTATCGCCTACATATCTGGCCTTTAGCTTCTCGAGGTTCGGGGCAACTTCTTTCATCCTCTTCATCGACTCCATATAGGGCTTTGTAAGGGGGTTTAGAACTACTCTCAAAAAAAGCGAGAAGCCAACGATGGCGAGGCCCATATTCCCACCAAGCAGCTTGTAGAAAAGAATGAGTCCGTTCGCAAGCGGTTGTGTTAAAAGAATCGTAAAAATGTTCATTGTTTAGTGGTCGTTAGTAATTAGAAGTTTCTCTGGGTACCGGATCATAATATCCCCGTGAGAAAGGGTGGCACCTTAAAAATCGCCCGGCCGCCATCCAAAGGCCCTTTCCTACCCCGAATCTTTCCACCGCCTCCCGCCCATATTCACCACACGTTGGTGTAAATCGGCACGAGTGTCCGAAAACTCCAACCAACACCGGACTTAATGCCCTCTTATAAATTTTAAGAAGCGTAAGGGTTATTTTCTTCATTGCAATAGTCCCAATCTTTCGATTGCCGTTCGAGCCTCCCTCATTATCTCCTCTGTTGATTTTTTTGCAATTACGGTTTTGGTCAAAAAAAGAACACTTGCTCCTTTTTTGGTCTGCCAACGAGACTGCCTTATTGCTTCGCGCAGCGCCCTTTTTATTCTGTTTCTGTCAACGGCGTCTTTGCAGATCTTATTTGAAACGATAAAACCAAACCGCGATGGCTCGTCGTCATTTCTCTCAATAAAGCACGCCCCAAAGCTGTCGAACTGAACAATCTTTCCTTCTTTTTCGATGATTTCAAAATCCTGCTTTGTAAGTTTGTACGGCTTGGGTAACATTTTCGCTGGAAGATTAACCGCCGGGGGTAAGGCTTTTCCTTCCCTTGGCCCTTCTTCTTTTTAATACCTTTCGGCCCCCGGAAGTTTTCATTCTTCTTCTAAAGCCGTGCGTTTTCGCCCTTTTTGCCTTTTTGGGTTGATATGTTCTTTTTGGCATACCGAGATTATAGCAGACAGATTGCCGGGTTTGATAGATAGATACTAAGACGGTAAACCCCAGGCACAAAGCCTCTTAATTGGCCTTGCGTCTTTTGTGTTTTTTCTTTACCTTCGTATATTTTCGGGGTTGACGTATTGTGGATAACTCTTTAAATAAGCTTACTGTTGATGTTAATTTGTTCATGGCCGAGTTAAACAAAAGCCGGGTTTGGAAAGAGACGCTGGAGTCAATAAGGGTCTCTGTGTCTCCCGCTATATTTTCCACGTGGTTTAACCAAACCCACCTTTTTGGCGTAAAAGAGGCCGGCGGCAGATATATTTCTGAGGTTGGGTGTTCCTCTGCGTTTGTCAAATCGACAATTGAGTCCAGATACTGGGGGCTCGTTCAGGATAACCTGACGAAGGCATTGGGTG
>Ga0214473_10001824_pt1 | contig 27245 bp, 22 predicted proteins | sample RVTome_7_FD_203509 | JGI IMG/M metagenome (GOLD analysis project Ga0214473, IMG submission 203509) | Soil microbial communities from uranium-contaminated site in the Upper Colorado River Basin, Wyoming, United States - RVT98D197 | ecosystem: Environmental > Terrestrial > Soil > Contaminated >...
CAACGAAGACGGATCCTTATGGATTACTTATAATGGGGAAGTATACAACCATCACGAACATCGAAGTACGTTAACGAACAAAGGTCATGTTATAAAAACGCATTCCGATACCGAAATTCTCCTCCATTTATACGAAGAGATGGGAGAGGAGATGCTCCATTGTTTAAACGGAATGTTCGCATTTGCAATTTGGGATAAAAGGAATAAACGTCTTTTTGTAGCGCGTGACCGTCTTGGGATAAAGCCAATTTATTACGCAAGAATAAAAGGAGCTTTTCTTTTCGCTTCTGAGATCAAAGCGTTGTTAGCATCTGGAATGATTCAGATTCAACCAAATTTTGATATCATTAGAGAATACCTTGTTTTTCGTTATGTTGCAGGTCCTCAAACTTTTTTTAAAAATATCTACCAACTAATGCCTGGACAAACATTGACACTTGAAAAAGGGAGAGAGATCATTCGTACATACTGGAAGCCATTTTCTCCATTAATTGATAAGGATATGCCGATAATAAATATTGAGAAAACATTAAGAGAGTTAATTATTGATTCTGTACAGAAGCGATTGATGAGTGATGTACCTTTAGGTACATTTTGTAGCGGTGGTGTGGACTCGAGTTTAATATCAGCGTTAGCACAGCGGGAGAAAAAAAACTCTCCACTTCATACATTTTCAATCGGTTTTTCTGATAATTCGTATGATGAATCTAAATATGCTCAGATTGTTTCTGGACATATAGGTTCTAATCACCATTTATTAATGACTGGAGAAAAAGAGTTTGTTGATAATTTAGAAAAAGCAATCTATTTGCACGATGAACCATTAAACCATCCGAATTCTGTTCATATTTATTTGATTAGCAAAATTGCAAAAGAATTTGTAACTGTTGTTTTGACAGGGGAGGGTGCTGACGAATTATTTGGTGGTTATCCCCGATATTTAATGTTCAAGGCATCTGACGTAATAAGAAAAATTCCAATTATAAATAGAATTGTGCCAGTGATGTTTGAATCATTAGATGGAATCAAATTAAAACGTTTTGCTGAAAGTATAAAATATAATGATGTTGATCGAGCAATTAATAATTCATATTTTACACATAGAGATCTTGTTTCCACATTAATTGGAAATCAGAATGGAATTGGATCGTTCAGGGAATCAACATATAACGATGCCTTGAATAACGGAGCAACACGGGATCAAGCATTACTTTTATTAGATCAACAAACATATTTAACTTCCATACTTATTAGACAGGATAAACTAAGCATGGGAGCGAGTGTTGAATCAAGGGTGCCATTTCTTGACTACAGAATTGTTGAATTTGCAAATTCATTGCCGTTTGATTATAAAATTAAAAATATAAATTTAAAATATCTTATTAAAAATATTAGTCTTTTATATCTTCCAAAAAATATAATTTACAGAAAAAAAATTGGATTTGGGGTGCCACTAGATTCTTGGTTCAGAAACAAATATGGTTTAGGAAATATATTAAGAAAATTAATTGAAATGGATAACGATTCAAATAGGTTGTATGATATGAATATTTTGAAAAAATTAATTAATGAGCATGAAAAATGTCAAAAAGACCATAGCGAAATACTTTGGACAATTCTTAATTTAGGATTGTGGTGGAAAATGTATGTTAAATCAGTCTCGTGATTATATTTGAAAATATTAAATGGAATAGACAGTAATTACATTATTGGAGTTAATGTTTTAATATGTTACATTATTGATATCTATTGGCATTATATAATTTGCTAACATCAAGCAATCGTTAAAGAAGTTGGCTTATCGGTATGGTATGCATTTTGCTGAATAAAAAGTTAGGAAAAAAGAAGGAGGTACGATAGAGTCCTATGATATCTTTAAGAAGGAGTAGATTATCGTTGATTTTATTTTTCTTGTTGGTAACCTGTATTGCAAATTCCGGTTTATCAGGAGAACTTAGTAATCAGCATTGGAATGATTATGGTGGTTGGGGTGGCACACACCGTAATGCTCTTCCAGGTAACGCAGGTTCTTCAATAGTTACAGACATAACCACGCCTGATCAAACTTCAGTTCTTCAATTCTTTTATCCTGCGGGATTCCGCGATGGTGGGGAACCTAGTTTGGTTGGGGGTTGGTTAGGCCCAGTAACGGAATTTTATATGCGGTATTATTTTAAGTATTCCGAAAATTGGCAGTGGCATCCTATATCTGACAAAATTACATACATTAAAACCTACCCATCCATGTCTGTGGCAGGTGGTGGGAGCGAAACAGTACTTATATTCCAGAATGGTCCATCCGGTACTTTAGGTGGCCAATTATCCGTACATATTACCGGAGGAAATTGGGGTGGTACTAGAGTAATTTATGGAAGCCCTGAGTTCCGTCCTCAACGGAACAGATGGTACAAGATAACTTATTACCAAAAAATTGATTCTCCTAAAGGTTCATCAAACGGTATCCTCAAAGTTTGGGTAGATGATGTGCTTTATATTAACCGTAATGATGTGTCGTATTTAGCCGCCAGCAAAACCGATACCTCATTTTATGCTTTTGATTATGCCCCTGTATGGGGAGGCGTGGCTAATATAACTAAACTACACGACGACTATTTATGGATTGACGGCACTATAATATCTACGGACCCACCAGGAGGAATATTACCAGAAAATAAAATTCCAAGATCTCCAAATATGTTAAAAATAGAATAATAATTATTTTTTAAATATTTAGTTCGAAAATGATTATTAGATTGATTATTATTTTTATGAAATCAATATTTAATTAACCTGTAGTATTTTTAAATATAACATATATGGAAAATATTATAAAAGTTTTATTCTTACTAACATTTATCTTTATATTTTATGCTTATTTTGGTTATCCTGTTTCGCTTATGATGATTGGGTTCATGAAAAAAAGACATAATATAAGAGATACATTATGTCTTAATGTTACTCTTATTATTACCGTACACAATGAAGAAAAAAGGATTATAGAAAAGCTGAAAAACTCATTGTCGGTTGATTATCCAGTAGATAAACTGCAGATTATTGTCGCATCAGACGGTTCCAGCGATGAAACCAATCAAATAGTAAGGAACTATGAAAAAAATGGAGTTATACTGCTTGCTATTCCAGAACGACGAGGGAAAGAATCAGCACAAAAAGCAGCAGTTAAAATAGCAATAGGCGATGTCTTTGTTTTTAGTGATGTTGCTACAACATTGCCCCCTGAAAGTCTAAGACAAATAATTTCAAATTTTGCCGATAAAACTGTTGGAGCTGTGAGTGGAGAAGATCGATTAATCGGAAAGAATAGTGGTTATGCAGGTGAAAGTTTATATGTGCGATATGAGATGTGGCTAAGGAGACTTGAGTCAAATGTAAACTCCATTGTGGGATTGAGCGGATCTTTTTTTGCTGCGAGAAGGGAAGTATGTGAAGATTTTTCCGAAGATGTGCAGAGTGATTTTCGGACAGTTTTGAATTGCATAAAAAAGGGATTCAGGGCAATCAGCGATCCCAAAGCTATAGGATATTATGAAGATGTTTCGGACAAACGGCATGAATTTGATAGAAAAATACGCACAGTCCTAAGGGGTTTGACAGTATATTTTAGAAATATTGAATTTTTAAATTTCATGAAATATGGCTTTTTTTCTTATCAATATTTTTGTCACAAACTTCTCAGATGGCTGGTACCATTTTTCTTATTAATTGCTTTTGCGACCAATTTAATTCTTTCAACAAGATCAGTATTTTATATTATATTGTTTTTCTGCCAGACATTATTTTACGGTCTCGGAATATCTGGCTTATTAAAAGATAATGTACCAATAAGTAAAATTGAAAAAATACCTGGATACTTTATAACAGTTAATTTGGCAATATTGAATGCTTGGTATAAATATATAAAAGGGGAGCGCATTATTTTATGGGCCCCATCACAAAGATAGATAATTATTTCTTAATTTAAACAATTTACGAAAAAGTTAAAGCCTTACTCGGCGCATAAACATAAATATTTGACCGCAGTGACTGGATGACGGGTACAATTTAACGAAGAAGTTGTTTCGATTGATGCAAGAGGCGAAGAATTGGCACAGGTAAGAATGATGCGACAAAGATCGTTACGATGCGGAGCCGCCGTCGCAATGGGGGCGCCATAGTGGAGATCGCTTTACGTGCTTCTTTCCCGTCGAGATTTGTCAGGTATGCCCATGCCAGGCGTGCCAGCAGTCTCTGCTTACCTTCCGCATAGGCAACTTGTTCGCCAGCAGAAAGCATATCACGGCTGTCCGCAGCACGGTCGATGCTTATCAATGCATTTTGTATGAGTCGGATGGTGTTCTTTGACGAGATGATCGAGTCGTGGCCTTGCCTTACGCGAATCAGCGGCGTCATCACAATGGCCCCGGGTTCCATGTCTGCGAGTCGATGAAAAAATTCCGTTTCTTCCGCAACCTGAATTAATTCATCAAAGCCGCCCATGCGGTCCCAGAGTTCACGGTGGATCAACAGGGAAACCGGACTGCAAAAGTTCCCATGAAATAACGGCCCGAACATGTCGCCGACAAAAGCGGGAATTGCCTGACCTCTGACCTCGACAGTTATATTTTTCAGAGACCGAGCAAAGAAGGTCTGTGCGGAAATGCCGGTGTCCGTGAACATGGGGAACAGTCCCTCAAACCCTTGGCGATGTTTCGAAACCGTGCCATCGAAATCGATGATCACGCAGTTCGTAACGGACCACCGGATGGCGTTGGACGATTGCAGAACGGCAAGCTGGATTTGGAGTTTCCCGGGTTCCCAAAGATCATCGGAATCGAGAAAGGCGAGATATTCTCCCGTCGCGGCATTCGCGCCGCGGTTGCGGGCGGCTGACAACCCTGAATTCCGCTGATAAATATAGCGAACGGGTGGGAGCATCGACGAAACAACCTTGGCGGTATCATCGGTGGAACCGTCGTCCACGATGACGATCTCATGGACAGGGGAAGTCTGTGCCAAGGCGGAGTCCACTGCCTCCTGGAGTAACTTGGCGCGATTATACGTCGGGATGATCACCGATACTCTTTGCATATAGCAATCTCCCTGTTTTCCCCGCGGAAATCGCAAATAGTATATCATCACCTCATACGCCAAGCACCGTCGCGAAGTGGCCACAGCTGATGGGAAGCGGAAAACTGCTGCAAGAGAAATGTGTTTCGTAAGCGAATGATATCCAAGCTCGCTCCCATTTCCTGGCAAAATGCGACGCTCAAGCCTGGTGTTCGAACCAACCCTGCCGTCGTTCTGGGTATGTTTGAAACCGGTTTAGCTGTTGGCCGAAGTCTTGGAAGAGCGGGAATTCGTGTAGTAGGCCTCGATTCCTCAAGAAAAGTCGGTTTTTATTCCAGGTACATCAGCGCCTCGATCTGCCCCCATCCCTTGGAACGAGAGAAGGAATTCATCGCATTTTTATTGCAGATCGCAGCAAATGAAAAAGCGCGGCCCGCACTTTTTATCACGTCGGATGACTTCCTTCTCCCTGTCTCCAGAAACCGGAAGGATCTGGAACAACACTACCTCATGAACCTTCCAAGTGCTCAAATTCTTGAGTGTATTTCCGACAAATCCAAGCAGTACACACTTGCATTGGATGCAGGAATACCCGTTCCTCAAACCTTTTTCGCTGACCATCTGGACCAGGTGCGGGAAATAAAGGATCGGATACCCTTTCCGGCATTTATCAAAGGCGCTGAAGTAACGTTGTGGCGGAGGAAAATGGGGGTTGTTTCCAAAGGATTCGTAGTAAACACACAGGAGGAGTTGATCAACACCTTCAAGGTGATCTTCGAGCGTGGGGCGAACGGATTGGTTCAGGAGATCATTCCAGGACCGGATACAAACCATTATAAATCATCTTGCTATCTATCGAAGAATGGGGAAGTTCTATTGGCTTTTGGACTGCAAAAGATACGGCAACAACCGGTTGGTTTCGGGTTCGGGTGTCTGGTGCAAAGCGTTGACTATCCGGAGATGCTGGCACTCGGAAAGGCTTTCTTTACGAGGATTGGCTATCGCGGCGTAGGGTCTGCGGAGTTCAAATTAGACAATAGAGATGGTAAATTGAAACTGATCGAATTGAACCCAAGATACTGGCAACAGAATGCTCTTGCTGAAAGATGCGGCATGAATTTCCCATTGGTTGATTATCTGGAGTTGACAGGTTACGAGCCGAAAGCCCTGCTCGATTACAGGAATGGAATAAAATGGCTAAATATATATTCCGACGTTGAATCATTCCGGGAGTACCGAAAGCGGGGACAGTTATCCGCAATGCAATGGCTACAAAGTCTGCAGGGGGAGAAAATTTATTCGGATCTGGTCATGGACGACATGCTGCCAGGACTTCATGAAATCGTGCTTGGCTACGTTCTACCTAGATTCGGCAGATATATATCGAAAAAAATTATGGGGCCAAATGATCGTTTCACGGGAGGTCCATCGAAACCATCATGAGGAATCCAAAAATTTCCGTCATTATACCGAATTACAACTACGGCTGTTTCTTGCGCGAATGCATTGATAGTGTTCTGCAACAGGAAGAAGGGGACCTTGAAGTTCTCGTCGTCGACAACGGATCCACGGACGAGACACCTTCCGTATTGGCTGCCATCTCCGATCCGCGGTTGCGAACTTATCAAATCGACCGCTGCGGCGCCGGCGGCGGGAGGAATTATGGGCTAGAGAAGGCGCGCGGTGAATTCATCGCATTTCTGGATTCGGATGATCGCTGGCGGCCGAACAAGTTAAAGATCCAGGTCGACCTTATGGAGGCGGAGCCTTCCGTGGGCGCAGTGTTTTGCGATTTCATCCGGTTCAATCTGACGGATATACTTCCCAACCAGTTCATCTATCATCCCGAGTTGGCGAACATTCCTGCCCGTAACGATGAGACGGGCCGTGGAAAGGTCATTTTGGGAGATTCGTTTCTTCACCTGCTTGCGATGGGGGAGTTTCCAATTATGCCTTCTTCCCTGGTGTATCGGAGCAGCGCGATCGGAGAAATGCGCTTCGATAGGCGTCTCCGCATCAGCGAGGATCTCCACTTCGCGATGCGTGTATATGAACAAACGACCGTCGCGTTCATTCCGGAAGTTCTCCTGGAAGTCCGGAGACACGAAAACAATTGCGCTGAATATATTGCCGATATGATTATCGAAAAGATAAAGGCTCTTCGGATATTGGAAACGGAGTGTTCTCCCGGCCACCGCGGAGCGGTCCATGCGCGGCTCGGACGATGTTGGGCCGCTCTCGGGTACCATTACTTCTGGAACAAGCAGCCCCTCTCTGCCGCAAGGGCGTATAGTCGCGCTCTGGCTTACCCTGGGGTGCGCCTGAACGCCCTATCCCATCTTGCTGTCTGTCCTGTGTCTTTATTTCTTGGACGCCGAAACGACCCTGTCTCCTAGGAGGCTGGAAAGATCTTCATTGTAAGGAGATATGTCTATTATGGTGAACGAAACCAAGCAATCGAACGACCAGGGTGTAAGTGCACGGGTTATCGCCTACTATTTACCGCAGTTTCACCCGATCCCGGAAAACGACGAATGGTGGGGCAGGGGCTTTACCGAATGGACGAATACGGCGAAAGCGCGACCGCTCTTTAAAGGCCATTACCAACCACACATTCCAGCAGACCTCGGTTATTACGACCTGCGCCTGCCAGAGACCCGGGGTGCGCAGGCCGCAATGGCTCGCAAATATGGCGTCGAGGCCTTCTGCTACTACCACTATTGGTTTGCAGGCCGTCGGTTGCTTGAGCGGCCTTTCAACGAAGTGCTGGCTTCAGGTGAGCCGGATTTCCCTTTTTGCCTGTGTTGGGCAAATCAGACCTGGACGGGTATATGGCACGGCGCACCGAACCGAATGTTGATAGAGCAGACTTATCCGGGCATGGAAGACCACCGTCGACACTTCGATTTCCTTTTACCGGCATTCTGCGACAAGCGATACCTGAAGGTGGACGGAAAACCGATGTTCATGGTCTACAATCTCGATGAACTACCCGATTCTCACCGTGTCTTGGAGTTCTGGCGCGAACTCGCATCGAAGGCTGGTTTGCCAGGTCTTTTCCTCGTGGCCGAACACAGGTTGCCGGATTGGGATCCGAAACTACACGGATACGATGCAGCGGTGACGATCAGTCTTTGGCGGTGGGCGGATAAATGGGTGTCCTGGAATCAACCGATCAAGAAAATCCAGAGAAAGTACCGCCAATTGACAGGCATGCCCACGGCGCACCTTTACGAACAGGTCAGCGATAGCATCGTGACCGAGCGAACACCAGGCATAGAAAATTTCCCTTGCGTGGTTCCGAACTGGGATAACACACCCCGAAGCGGGAGTAATGGACTCGTACTCCATGGATCAACACCCGAATTGTTCCGGCGCCACCTGCGGCGGGCCCTTGATCGGATGCGCGATGTCCCCCGCGAACACCGTATCGTGTTCGTCAAGTCCTGGAACGAATGGGCGGAAGGCAACCACCTTGAGCCTGATCGGAAGTTCGGTCTGCGATACCTTGAGGTTCTCCGTGAAGAACTGACCATTAAATGATTCTTTGTTTGGTTCATTTTTCAATCTCAATATAGTCAATGGGGACGAATAATAGGTTGCAGAGTTAAACGAAACGATCTGTCGAAAACCAGAAATCTACCAGGAGACGTGGACATGAGGCCAAAGCGTGTACTTCTTATAGAGTGCAATGAGGATGGAACCATCGGTGGGTCCCATCAGGCGCTCTTTGACCTCGTGCGTTCGCTCGATAAAGCGAGATATGAGCCGGTAGTCCTTTTTTATCAGAACAACATTTACGAGGAAAAACTTCGAGCACTTGGTATTGAAGTGCACTCCTTCGAGGAGGTACGTAAGCGGGAATTGCGGATTCGCAATCTCGGCCATCCGATACGGAAAAAGGTCGATATAATCGCCGCAGTGCCAAGACGTTTTCAGTTCCTGCGGGCACATCGGATTGATTTGGTGCACCTGAACAACATGCCTTCGGTAGGTTCCGACGATTGGTTGCCAGCGGCTTGCCTCGCTCGAATACCCTGTGTGGCTTCCGCAATGGGCGTCGAAAGCGGTCTCGGGTTATGCAGAGATTTCCTCATCAGGCACTATGATCGAGTGCTTGCCGTGAGTAACTATATCGCTGGAGCAATGAAGGAGTGCGGCATTCCAGAGGACCGAATCGATGTGGTGAACCACGGAGTGGATCTCGAGCGGCTCCGGAGCATGGTAAAGCGAGACAGAGACGACGTCCGAAAGGAGTTGGGCGTCGAGCCGGAGCAGGTTCTCGCCGTTATGGTTGCCAATGTCCGGGCGTGGAAAGGCCAACACGTGGTACTCGCGGCATTGAAGCAGTTGGACCCGGATGTCAGGCGACGACTCCGGGTGGCGTTTGCAGGCGTTGCGGGCAAGGAAGACGAGGCGTATGCAGAGTCGCTTCAGCAAACGGTCCGGTCGAATGATCTCGAAAGGTGTGTAACCTTCCTTGGATGGCGATCAGACGTGTCGGACCTCTTCAACGCAGCCGACATTGCGTTGCACGCATCGACGACTCCGGAGCCCGGTGGCATCGCAGTCCTTGAAGCCATGGCACTCGGGAAAGCCGTGGTGGCGGCGAATCGGGGGGGGCATACGGAGTACCTCGTCGACGGAGCGGGACGTACCTTCGACGTGAACGACCCCGGGGAACTTGCGAGGATTCTTACGGAACTTGTGAATGCGCCGGAGATGAGGCAAGCTTTGGCACGCGAGGCATTATCACGTGTCGAGATGTACACGCTGCGTCGAAATGGGGAACGGACACAAGCCGTATATGCAACGCTATTCTGAATGTAATTCGTCATTGGTAAGGCCTCGTGGCTACGGGAAAAGGGGGGGGGGATTCTGGAAGCGAATATTTCCGTTCGGGAGCTTCGAGAGGAAGAATTTATCGAGTGGAATAGCCTCGTGTCAGGATCTCCCGACGGAAGTATCTTTAGTCTCCCACAATATTTGGAAGTTCTGTGTCGCGCAGCCGGAGGGCGGTTTTCCGTCCTCGGAGTGCGCGATGGCGCCGAGTTGGTGGGCGGTGTAGCATTGTACGAGAATGATTCACGATTCGGAACGCAGGTATCGCCCCGTCTGTTATTATCCTATAATGGGTTCGTCCTGAGACGCTATGAAACCAGGTACCCCTCTCAGCAGACCGCTAGGCACCTCAAGATCATGTCCGGTTTGGTAGACGTGATGGCGCGCCGCGGTTATGCCCGCGTCACGCTCAATTGCAGAAGTTCGATACTCGATTTGCGGCCGTTTCTTGTCTTGGGGTGGTGGGCGTTCCCATCCTATACCTATATCGTTCCAATTGCAGATCTCGAGCTGCTCTGGTCGCGAATAGAACAAAATCTCCGTAGACTGATCAAACGGTGTGAAAAAGACGGGATGACGGTCACCGATGACGATGACTTCGAGGCATTTTATCGCATGCATGCGAACACAATGGAACGGAAGGGACAAGCTCCGTATCTACCGAAGCCCGCATTTCGGCAATATTTCGAAACGCTCCGGGCAGCGAATCTCTGTCGCCTGTTTCACGCCCGTCTCCCCGATGGACGCCCGATATCGACCCAGTTGGTCCTCTTGGGGCCAAGTCCTGTCACCCACACTGTTGCATCGGCTGCGGATGCGGAGTTCATCCAGACAGGTGGAACTGCCCTATTGCGCTGGGAAGCCTTCAAGGCGATTTCGGGATTGGGCTTCTCCGGCAATGATCTGACGGGTGCGGGACTCAATCCGGTTACACACTTCAAGAGTCAGCTTGGCGGTGACCTTCATCTCTTCCTGGTTGTGAACAGTCCGCGCACCTTCCTGTACCGGGTCGGCAGCCGGGCGGAAGCATTTTACTGGAAGAGCCGCTCGGCTCTTGAGAACACTGCCCGAGGCATCGGTTTCAAAAAGTCATGATCGCACGCGTTACAAACGGCGCCGAGCTTCTTTGCAATACGCTTGAGTCTTTGGGCGTCGAGCACGTCTTCGGCGTCCCCGGAACCCAGAACGTATTGCTCTACGACGCGCTGCGGCGGAGTAAAATCCGTTCGGTGCTGGCGACCCATGAGCTCGGCGCAAGTTTCATGGCGAACGGGTACTATCGGGCGTCGGGCAGAGTGGCCCCGCTGATCACCATTCCAGGCCCTGGGTTCACCTACGCGCTGACCGGACTTGCCGAGGCATTGCACGACTCCGCAGCGGTCCTCCATGTCGTCGGCCAACCGGCCGAAAGATCTGGTAAGAAGTATTTGTTTCAGTCGCTCGACCAGGTCGGCATTGCCGGTCCTCTCGTGAAGCGCGTCTACTGTGTCCGCCAAGTCGACGAGATTCCCCAGATGGTGGCGGAAGCGTATGGCTTGGCCCTCTCCGGCGAGCCAGGCCCTGTGTTGCTGCAATGGTCCAAGGATGCGCTTAACAGCTTCCCTGCGTGTCCGTTCGAACAACCTTCCCTTAAAACTGCGGGGGGACCGCTGCCCAGCGATTCACTTGTGGAAGAGGCGGCGACACTTCTGGGGGCGGCCCGGAGGCCTATCCTCCTTGTAGGCCAAGGGGCCGCAGGGGACGCGGAACTGGTGAAACAACTTGCGGAGTTGATAGTTTCTCCCGTCTTCACCACCGTATCCGGACGCGGGGTTCTCCCGGAAGATCACCCGCTGGCTCTCGGTTTCGACTTCAACCGGGGTGACGTACACGTCCTCAACGACATGATCCGGCAGTCGGACTGCGTTGTGTCTCTTGGATGCAAGCTTACGCATCCCGGAACAGGGGGCTTCGAACTCGAGCTTCCATCGGACCGCCTGATCCGCGTGGACACGAGCAAAGAAGTCCTTGGAGCCAATTACACCGCACGTTTGGCGATCCTCGGGTCGGTCGAAGCCGTTCTGGGTCGATTGTTTCCTGCCGTTCAACGTCTTCCCAGGGTATCTATCGGCGGATGGACCCACGATGAAATCGAGGACTGGAAGAAGCGTCTCCGCATGGCGCGGAGCACAGTGGTCCTTGAACCGTCCGTCCACGGAGTTACGCTAAAAACCGCCGCGTCCTTCTTTGCTGCTCTTCGACGCATCCTTCCGCGCAACGGCATCGTCGTGACGGATTCAGGGCTGCATCAGGGGCTCGTGCGACGACACTTCGACGTACTGGCGCCCCGCGGTCTGATCCTGCCGAGTGACTTGCAGTCGATGGGATTCGGATTGCCGGCCGCGATCGGAGCAAAGCTCGCAGCCCCGGATCGGCCGGTCGTCGTGGTGCTTGGCGACGGCGGCTTCGCCATGTCGGGCATGGAGCTGTTGACGGCCGTTCGGGAGAAAATTCCCCTGACCGTCATCGTGTTCAACGATGGGCGTCTGAACCTGATTCGTCTCCAGCAGTTCGCGGAATTCGGACGCTCGGAGAGCGTCGATCTACTGAATCCCGACTTTGGTGCATTCGCTGACGCGGTGGGCGCGCAATATGCGCTCGTCGACGGAAACGCCGAGGAGGTTCTGCGAAATGCAGTTGGCAGCACTCGCGTCACACTCGTTGAGGTGCTTGTTGGAGACTCTCCAGAGATACATCTCATCCGAGCGAAGGCGTTCACCCGCGAAACGGCGCGGAGAGCCCTCGGCCCCGGCGTTGTCCGGAGAATAAAGAATTGGCTGCGAAGGGACTAGCCGGACGACAGTACGTCGCAATTTGCGGTGGTGATTTTTAGGTCATGACTTTGAAATCGTCGGTCCGGGAACGTACCCTCGCCATGATCTTCCTTCCGGCGATATTCATGCTCCTTCCCTCCTGCGGGGCAGGTGGCGGGGCGATGAATGGCATTGCTCCGGGAGTGGCGATCTTAAATGGGGCAGGAAAACCTGTCATTGCACCACCCGCGACGGTAACGGTTCGGCCGATCGAGATCAGCGATGTCCTCTACAACCCGGGGATGGGAATCGCTGATTTCCATTTTGGAGCTGGTTGGGGAAAACCTCCTCCTCCCCCGGGGGAGTATCCCCCTCAGACCGTCGCATATTTCCGCTGGACATGGGACCAGCTCGAGCCATCCGAGGGTCGATACAACTTCGATCTGGTGGATAACGTGATCCGGCAGGCAAAGGCGAAGGGGGAGACCCTCGCATTTCGCATCATGTCCGTGTACAAAGGCTCGACGCCGAAGTGGGTACGCGACAAAGGGGTCAACAGCGTCACGGTCGGTAGCGACATCTTCCCGGATCACAACAACCTCGTGTTCCTCGATTACCACGAGCGACTCGTCAAAGCCTTCGGGAACCGCTACGCGGGCAAACCGGAGATCGATCACGTCGATATCGGTTCGGTCGGATGCTGGGGCGAGTGGAACACCGCTTGCTGTAAGGATGTTGAGGCTCTCTGCACCCAGTATTTTCCTACCGATCAGAATAGAATCCGCATCACCGACTGGTATTTCAAATACTTCCCCAACACACCGCTCGTGATGCTTCACGGTGGCCCCACCGAGTACGCCGCCTCCAAAGGTGCCGGATGGCGGGGGGACTGCTTCGGGGACTACGGGATGTTCAGTTCGACGTGGAACCACATGGTGAATGCTTACGAGCCGGCCGTCCAGAATCCGGTGGTTGGGAATGCGTGGAAGGCCGGCCCTGTGCAGTTCGAGGCATGTGGCGTTATGCAGAACTGGTACGACCGGGGCTTCGACATCGATCGGATCCTTCAAAAAGGGCTGGAGTGGCACATCACGGTCTTCAACGCCAAGTCTTCGCCCGTCCCGGCCGCGTGGCGATCGAAGATCGACGAGTTTCTGAAAAGACTAGGTTACCGGTTCGTGCTACGGGAGCTGACACATACCGCGGAGGCCCGTCCTGGCGGGTTCTTTCTCGTGAAATCCTTTTGGGAAAACAAAGGCGTGGCGCCCATCTACCATCCCTGGCCGCTCTCGTACCGACTCCGGTCGAGCGCCGATCTTGTGGTCTCAACCTGGAGAAGCTCCACCAACCTCATGAGTTGGCTGCCGGGGACCCACGAGGTCGAAGAGGTCGTTGCGGTTCCCGTGGACGTTCCAGCAGGGACATACAACTTGGACATTGCGATTTTGAGCGAGGATGGAAAAGCGGCTCACGTGGAACTCGCAATTGCCGGAAAACGGCCGGACAAATGGTATCCCATCTCTAATGTGACAATAAGAGACATCAGTCTTACCCCATTTCCCCCTTGACTTACCTTTGGACTACCCGGAGGATTATCTTTCAATAAATATCAATGAAAACAGGGAAAGTTTATAAAACATTATCATATGTAATTGTACTTCTTATATTTTGCGCTATTGTAGTAAAAATAAAAAAAGATGACATAGATGTAAATAGTAGTAATATCAGGCTATTCAAAGGTTTATCGTATTCATTGGCAAGGAAATTGGTAATGGAAAAACCCATGCCTGCTGGTTTTTCAAAACAGGAGTCGAAAACAACGACGTTAATTTATGTGCTTGGTGGAAATCAGGATGGCCTGATCTCCCGTTTCCGGAAAGCTTCCAGTTTATACCATCAAGGCCTATCAAAAAAGATTCTCATACTCAGCAGACCTGGGATAACAGAATTCAATCAGGAATTGGGACGGAATTTGACAAATGATGAGTGGTCGATAAGGGAATTGGAGAAGTTAAACGTTAGAAAGGAAGACGTTGAACCGGCACCTGTGAAAAAAGGGATATTTGGAACGTTGAGCGAGGCAAAGGATCTGTCGGATATCGTTCGCAAGAAGGGATGTCATCGCTTGATATTGGTAACTTCCGATTATCATACCCGGCGGGTTTTTACCACATTTTCCAAGTATGCATCGAATAACTCCTTCGAGATATTCATCTATGGATCCAATGACACCACGGGATTAGGAGATCTCTTGTCAGAATATTTAAAATTGCTTATGTACAATAATTTTGTCATCCCGGCACACACAGAATCGGCGCACTGAGGTGACATCGCGGTTGCCCCTCATAGGTGGGTTTACATGAACGGTGGATTTTTAGCAATAAACTCATGGTAAAGTTTTGGAATATATATACCGATAACAAATGCATGGGGAGGAAGATGACAACCGTGGCCGTGAAAGACCCGGATTCATGGGATTACCGTCAAATGTCAGGGGACTTGGTATCTGACGGTCTTAGGGGACGCGAAGATTTACGACCCTTCGTAGATGACGGCGAAAGGCAGCCCGAAGCCGCTGCGGCCGGAGTAGCGGGATCGGTGGTGTCGGGCGGGTCGATCCGGCCAATGCAATAGAACGGCCGGAAGGGAAAAGTTGCCCTCCCGTGCACGCGGCAGAATAAGTAATTTCCTATCCGGTTGCAAGATAGAGGTCATATTAATGGACTGCCAAACTGATATCCTTGTGGTCGGCGCAGGAATTACCGGGTGTGCAGCGGCACAGGAACTCAATGCGAGCGGCCGCGATTACCTCCTGATTGAAAAAAACGCCGAACCTGGGGGATTGACGCGTTCGATTGATATCGGTGGAGCGCAGTTTGATTACACTGGGCATTTCCTTCACCTATCACGCTATCGGAGTCCAGAGGAAATCCCACACGCCCACCAGAAGAATAGCGAATGGCAGCTTATTGATCGGTATTCTGCTGTATACACCGAAAGGACTGTTGTTCCGGCACCTTTCCAATACAATCTTTTCGCGCTTCCGAAGAATGTCCGCGACCAATACTATACTGATTATCTCGAGAGGACCCCTAACAATCATCCAGCCTCGTTCAAAGATTACCTCCTCGCCGGTTTCGGCCGGGGGATATGCGAAGCGTTCCTTTTCCCATATAACGAAAAACTCCTGGCAACTCCTCTCCAAGATCTCTCCATCGAGAACGTGAAGCGATTCTTCCCAGTTCCTGACAAGCAAAAGATCGAAAGCGGATACGCAGGGAAGGGCGAAGGAGCATCGACCGGTTATAACAGCTGTTTTTGGTACCCAATCCGGAATGGTATTGGTATTCTCGCAAGAGGGTTGGCGGAGGGACTTACGTCGCTAAAGAAATGTTGCCCCCTGGAGTCCATTGATCTCAAAGCGAAAGTGGCCCGCACCCCGTTCGGCACCATAAAGTACGACAAGGTTATTACTTCGATTCCCCTGAACGTGTTTTGCAGGCAGAGTAGCGAAAAAACACTCCACCACTTAGCGTCTCGCCTAAACCACACGCGTGTTCTCTGCATAAATATCCTGTTAAAAGGGGAGTTCAATAAAGAATTTCAAGGGTGCCACTGGATTTATGTCCCGGACAGAGATCTTCCCTTCTACCGCTTAGGCATCTATTCCCATATCCCGAACAGCGTTTACCGCAAGGATCGAACGGCTTTGTACGTCGAGCGAGCGTATTCTGGCAAGGAGACTGAATCCCCGTCCATTGACTCCGAGATTCAGGAAGCCCTGTCCTCGTTGGAGCGCCTGGGGTGGGTCTATAGAAGGGATTGCATCACTGTCTCGGCTCACTGGATAGATTGTGCCTACGTCCATTTCGACCACGCCAGGCGGGAGACAGTGGAGGAAATTAAAGAGATATTGAATCGATTCGACGTGCATACTGTCGGTCGTTATGGCCTTTGGGACTACATCAGCATGGAGGACTCAATATGTTCGGGTCTCGAGGCAGCCAGAAATGTGCTCAAATGATGACTTGCTCCGTCGTCATCCCCGTTCACAACGAAGGGGAAAACATTGAAAGGTTTTTTATGGAATTCTGGGATAGCATTGGGGATCTTAGGCCTCGTATCGCAGAGGTCCTCCTTATGGAAAACGGGAGTACAGATGAAAGTTTTTTGGCATGCAAAAAAATTGAGAATCGGCTCCCGTCGATTGTAAAGGTACATAGGATCCCGTTCCCGTCCTACGGCGAGGCCGTTAAGCAGGGGATTATGAAGGCCTGTGGCGATGCAGTTTCCGTTCTTGAAGCGGACGTCCTTGATATCGGATTCCTTTCATCCTCCTTAGAAGTAATTGAACAGAAGCGGGCAGACTTTGTTGTGGCGTCCAAGCGCCACCCTGAATCGATTGATCGAAGGCCGTTCAAACGGCGTGTTTTGACATTCTTGTTCAATTTATACCTGAAGAGCCACTTTCGTTTTCCCGGCACGGATACGCATGGCCTCAAAACCATTCGAACGGATATTGGAAAAACCTTATGTGATTCCTCCATGACGGGAGGTGAGGTGTTCCAGACAGAAATCGTGCTTCTCGCCTATCGTTTTGGCTACAACGTTATTGAGTTACCCTTGCGGATACGCGAAATGAGGGGCACGAAGGTTTCCATACGGAAGCGTATGCCGAAAGTCCTGAATATTATCCGTGAACTTGAAGCGTCGCTGAGCAGGTTTCATGCAAAAAAATAAACAATTTAAACAGTTCCTTTTTCTGGTTTTACGTTTTGGCCTGGCAGTAGTTCTTCTCGGGATCTTGTACAAGACTGGACGTCTTGACCTCGGTGTCGTCTCAAAGGTTCGCATAACCACGTTACTCTCTACGCTTCCACTCTATTTTCTGTCCTTTATTGCAGGAATCTGGCGATGGCAGTACCTCGTTCGTGCCGTCAACCTTCCAATTTCATTGTATGACACGACGCGAATGACCATGATCGGGATCTGGTTCAGCTCCGTGATGCCGGGGGGATCGGTGATCGGCGGGGATGCGGCCCGTATTGCTTACATTGCGAAACAGTGCCCGAATCGACGTACGGACGCCGCCGTCTCGGTTATGATTGATCGTGCTTTAGGGCTTATGTCGATCCTGGTGATTGCCCTTCTTTCTGTGATGCTCAACGAGCAAATATTTTTGCAAAATCGATGGGTAAAAGTAATTTTTTTTATTCTTTTTGCCGGATTATTCGGATTGTTAATCCTCCTCCTTGTTTCCCAGTCGGAACCGATCCGCCAGCGATTGGAATACCTTCCGTGGGTGCGCAAGATACCGGGGAGCCGGGTTATATTCAACGCTCTCGCTGCATTTCACGATTACCGAGAATGCCGTTCAGCCCTACTCAAAGGGCATCTCGTATCATATATTGGGCATGGAGCCATGATTATCGCGATCATGCTTCTTGCACGTGAATTGGATATCCATCTCGGAATTAAGGAATATCTGTTTGCCATATCTGTTGGACTTATAACGGCCATGATCCCCATATCGGGGCCGGCGGGGGTAGGCGCTGGGAACGTAGGTTTTTCCGCTACCTTCAGTCTTCTGAACGCCGGATATGGAGCCGAACTTGCAATTCTCTGGCAGGCCTCATTTATCCTTGCAAGCCAAGTGGGGGTTGTATTCTTTCTGTTGGAAATACGGAATAAACAAAAGACTGACAGGCACTTGACTATGAATTCTTTATGAGCCGCCTGGAACACAACACTCATCTAGTCGTCGTAATCGTCTTCCTTCTTATAGTGGCAGTCGCTGCGGGCCTGCGGCTTTATTACATTCAATCCCGAAGTCTCTGGTTCGACGAGGCTATGGCTGTCAACTTGTCTAAAGGCTCCATCCAAGAAGTTATTGAAAATACCCGGAATTGGAACAGTTCACCGATTATTCCTCCAACGATTCTCTGGCTGGTCGAGAAAGTTTCCGGTCGGCCCTTGTGGGTTCGGTTCCCTGCCTTTGCCGCAAGCCTGTCTGCGGTCGTTCTCGTACTTGTTTTTCTTTACAAGAGATACGGCCCCAAGTCCGCCTTGATTGGGGGGATCCTGATTGCTCTATCCAGTAGTCAGATTCAATTATCCCAGCAAGTTCGGGAATATTCCTTAAGCGTCCTGATGGCTGTTATCATTGCCTACGGCCTCGACCAGTGGGCAAGAAAGAGTAGAGGCGGGCATATAATCCTGATCGTCGCCGTCTTCTTTGCTCCGTTAATTCAATACGGTCTTGTATTCGTCTCGATTGCCGCAATTCTCGTGATGATCACAATATTTGTTGCAAGTGACGAACCGCATCATTTAAATTTAAAAGAGATAGTCTGCGTGTGTTCGTCGCTCATTATCGGAAGCATTATTTCCTATTTCATAACCCTTCGCTTCCAATGGACACTCGGTGGTCACGTGGAATTTTACCTCCAGGATGCATATTATAATTCCGAAGCGACAAATATCGTAAAATTTATATATAAAAATAGTATTAGCCTGATGTATTTCGTATTTTCCGGTGGATTGTTAATCGGGATATTTTTGTATTCCTTGGTTATCTATATATCTTATTTAAAATTCGATAGCAGTTTGAATCCGATCGTCCTACTTGCAATTTATGCCGTAGCGATCAGCATAGTGGCTGCGATATTCCGCTTCTATCCCTATTCGGGCATCCGGCAATGCATTTATCTCGCGCCGATTTTGATCATGACCGCCGGAATCGTTATTACAGACGTCATCGAAAGAATTAGTTTGTCACGGAGAGCATTACTAGCCCTGTTTACCTTATTTGCATTTTTATCTGTCGACAATCTTCGTCAAAATAACCCATATTGGGAGCAAGAGGATATAAGATTAGTTCTGGAAAATCTAGATAAATACAAGTCACAAGACGACTTGGTATATGTTTATTGGGGTGCGACTCCTGCGTTGAAATATTACCGGGATGAAATACCATTAAAGCTTATATTTCCTTTTAATGAAAAGGAATTCCCGGTTGGACTAATACGTGACGAAACAAAGGATGTGGTGAGAAATTACATAATGGGGCGGAAATATAAAAACGACACAAAAGCACTTTTCGATAACGACTTGAGGCCGATTATGGAAAAAAATCCAAAAAGATTATGGTTGATATTTTCGCACTCGAATTATTCCCATGAAGATAAGATCATTAATTTTCTTCCACAAAACTTGATTTACAATAGTGTTGTAAAAGGAAGGGGTGCTGGACTTTATGTAATCGACTTCAAATAACGCAAGGGAGATTTTTTCAATGATCAATGACACCGGCCCCCCTCGTTGTGACAGTCCACCATGCCCGGGGGCAACAGGGCGAGCCGTTGCCGATCGAACTTCGGGTCGGCGAAATGTTCGACGTATGTACCTCCGGCCAGATCGTCTGCCCGGCGAGGATCCCTCCTCTGCGACGACCCGAAGGTCCCCGTTCCGGTCGATTTGTCCGGGGGACTGGGATTCCACGGAAAGGAGTACGATATCCTGGCGCAGGGTGATCAACCATCAATCGCAGGGACCAGACGGGGGGAAACCGTATCTTTCAAAGGCATTGCTAAAGTGGAGCTCGATCAAAGAGTCAGTGCGATAGACCAGCAGCGGACCTGGCGGATCCGAGACAAGATGGCGATCCGGGGGGGATGGTCTTCCGCTTCGATCGACATTTCTGCTCGTCTGGTTCCGTGATGTCCCTTGGCTCCGTCTCCCGCTACGCGAGACCGACGGACGACGAGATCACCGCGCTCGCCATGTCGGAGACCGATCACCGATCCTCCCGGCGTTTTGAACCGATCGCGCGAGGTCCGGTATTTGCCGTGGCAGCCATGGTTGCCGTGGTGGTAGCCGGGGCGCCATTCGTGCTGGCTCGCTTCGTCAAGGGTTGTCTCGGTGTGCACGGTCGTGGTCGTTGAATGCCATCCCCTTTCGACGTGGCGATCGTAGGGTCCGGGCCGAGTGGTGCGCTGGCGGCCCTCAAGCTCGTCGATCGGGGTCGCAACGTTCTCCTGCTCGACGTGGGGAACGACGACGACCGCTACCGCAATCTGATTCCGGACGAGCCCTTCTCGCAACTCCGCCGGTCGGATCCCGAACAGCGTCGGTATTTCCTCGGAGACCGTCTAGAGGGGATTCCGCGAGGGCAGGTCCGTGTCGGCGCCCAGCTCACGCCACCGCGCCAGTTCGTAACCCGGGGCGTCGAAGAACATCTGCCCGTCAGCGGACGAGGCTTCGAGCCCATGCAAAGCCTCGCACTGGGAGGACTGGGCGCGGCATGGGGTGCGGCCAGCTTCACATACTCCCGGGGCGAGCTCGAGAGGGCGGGCATCTATGAGCCCGGCTTCCTCCGCTATTACGAAGAGGTCTCCCAAGCGATTGGGATCAGCGCAGAGCCCGTAGACGACTCTTCCCGGGATTGCTTCTCCGGGGTGGCCCATCACCTTCCGGCGCTCGATCTGGACTCGGTCGCCACGTGCATGCTGTCGCGTTACCACGCAAGGCGCGAATCCTTCCTCCGTGACGGTTTCTCGCTTGGGAGGACCCCACTGGCTGTCCTGTCCCGGGATTTCGCCGGCAGGAGGGCAAATCCCTATTTCGATATGGACTTCTGGTCCGAGTCCCGTCAGTCCGTGTTCCGGCCCCGCTACCTGATCGAGCACCTGATGAAGAGGCCGAACTTTTTTCTTGCGCCGGGCCGGCTCGTCACGCGATTTGAGGACGAGGGGCCTCGCGGCGTCGCGATCCGGTGCAGGGACCTCGGCCGGGGGACGACCACCAGCTTCCGCGCTCGACGGCTCCTGCTCTGCGCCGGTGCCATCAACTCGGCACGCATTGCACTCAACTCGCTCGGCCTTGTAGACCGGCGGGTACCGATCCTCTCCAACCCTTACACCTACGTCCCCTGCGTGTGTTGGCCCATTCTCGGCCGCGAAGTGGCCGATAGGCGCCACAGCCTGTCGCAGCTGGTCGCGATCTACAAACCGGAAGATGCGGCCGATGACCTTATGACCGCGCAGTTTTACTCCTATCGGTCCCTGCTCCTGTTCAAGCTCGTGAAGGAGATCCCTCTTCCTCCCTGGGCCGGTCTTCTGATCGCCCGGCTGCTGGTGAACAGTCTGGTAATCGTGGGGATCCACCACTCGGATTCCCCCGCGCCCGGCAAGAACATGCGGCTTCTCGCGTCGGAGGAGGATGTATTGTCGGAGCTGCGTTTCGATTATGCGGCATCGCCGGAAGAGGAGGGGACACGCATGCGGCGCGAGCAACGATTGCTCAGGCTATTCGGTCGGCTTGGCCTGATTCCCCTCTCGCTATTGCGGCCCGGTGCGGCATCGAGCATCCACTACGCAGGGACGGTGCCGATCGCTTCCGGAGGCTCTGAAGAATGGGGCGCAAAACCCTCAGGCCAGCTGCTGCGCGCCTCGAACGTCTACATCGGCGACAGCGCCACGTGGCGTTATCTGCCATCGAAAGGACTCACATTCACACAGATGGCGAACGCCCTTCGCGTGGCGGAGTGGGTGGATGCCGACCTGGGAACATCTTCGTGAGCCAGTCGGTCGGTACGCGTGCTCCCGGGACGGTGGTGGTTTCGGGCGCGACCGGCTTTCTCGGGTCTGCGCTGTGCGCACAGCTCGCTTCCCGGGGCTATCGCGTGCGCGGACTCACGCGCAACATGGCGGCGATCCCGTCGGGGCTTGATCGGGTCCGGTGGTACCCTTGCCGACTTCCGGAGTACGTGGACGAGGATGCATTCGCGGATGGCGCCGATGCGCTGATCCACTGCGCATTCGAAACCCGATTCGTGAACCCCGAGCGGGCCCGAGCAGTGAACGTCGAGGGTTCGACGCGGCTCTTCGAGGCCGCTCGTCGCCAATCAGTCGGGAGGATCGTCTTCGTGTCTTCGCTGTCGGCGCACGAGGCGGCAATCTCCTGCTACGGGCGCAGCAAGCTCGAAGTGGAAGGGTTGCTCGCTCCGGACCGGGACGTCGCGATCCGGCCAGGCCACATCCTCGGCGAGGGCGGGGTCTTCTGGAGGACGGCGCGTTCGATCCAGAAGCTTCCCTTCATACCGCTCTTTTTCGGGGGGCACCAACAAGTGCAGACGATCGCGCTGCCCGACGTGTGTGAGGCAATCCGACTCACGCTCGAGAAAGGGATAGTGGGAGTCGTCCGGGTCGCGGCGGACGAGGTGTTGCCCCTGCGTGAGTTCTACAGCGCCGTCACCGCGTGCATGGGAAAGAAGCCCTTGTTCGTGCCGCTCCCCGGGGGATTCGTGCTCCAGCTGCTGCGCCTGGCCGAGGGGCTAGGTTTTTCGTTGCCGCTCTCCAGCGATAATCTTATGGGTTTGAAACAACTGCAGACATTTGACGTGAGAGCCGACCTGGAGCGGATCGGGCTGCGTCCGCGAACCACGCAGGAAGCGCTGGCGGAGATCCGATGGGACCGGCTTTGACCAAGGGAATAAACCGCAGCAGCGAGCTCAAACGAGGTCACCGTCTCCGCCAGATACCACTCTCTTGCGAATGCTGGAAAACCGGATCGGCACCGATAAGTAGATGAGGCGTTTAAGTTCCACTCGCCCACGACTCACCGTCTCGAGAATCAGGCCGCAGGTGAGGCTCAGAAAGCTGAGGATCATCAGCGCGGCCGCGAGAAGCGCTGTAGGCATGCGCGGTACCAGGCCGGTGTGGAAATACTCGAAGACGACCGGGGTACCCAAAGCGATCGATGTCCCCGCGAGCACCACAGCGACGGCCGCAAAGAACGCGAACGGCTTTTCCGCCCTCACCAGCAGGAGGATCGAACGCAGGATTCTGAATCCGTCTCTGAAGGTGTTGAGCTTGCTTGAGGACCCTTCCGGCCGTTCCTTGTACCGGGTTGCCACCTCGGATAACGGCATGCGCAGCTGCAGCGCATGAATGGAAAACTCCGTTTCAATCTCGAATCCTTCAGATAACGCGGGGAAACTTTTGACAAATCGTCGCGAGAATACTCGATAGCCCGATAGCAGGTCAGACAACCGATTGCCGAAAAGCAATGCAACAACCCCTGTCAGCAGTCGGTTGCCGAAGCGGTGACCTGACCGATATGCCGCCTCCACTTCCGACACGCGCGCGCCACTGACCATGTCCAGGGAATCTTCAAGGAGACGCTCAATCATCATAGGCGCCATGTTCGCATCATAGGTATCGTCCCCATCCACCAGCACGTATACATCGGCCTCAATGTCGGCGAACATCCTTCGGACCACATTGCCCTTGCCCCGAAGCGGCTCCTGTCTCACCACCCCCCCCGCTTCGCGGGCAAGGCGAGAAGTGTCGTCCGTCGACGCGTTGTCATAGACAAATATCGTGGCGTTGGGCAGCACGCGGCTGAAATCCATGATCACTTTTGGAATGGTTGTTGCCTCATTGAAGCAGGGGATAAGAACCGCAATGACTGTCTCCACCAGACCTCCCTACGGTTTAGAACTTGCGGGAAATTTCCGCATCAAAACCCGACATGAATCCCGATTGCATAACCGCTGCGCACAGAATCATGCTCCGCCGATGCGCAGCCAACGAGAACCGATCTCAAACACCCGCCAAACGGCGAATACCGCCAGAACCACAAGAAGCGGCTCTATGGGGGTGCGATAGCGGTGATAGTAACAGACGACAAGAAGAAAGGGCCCGACATATGTTCCAACCCACAGCGCCAGTATCAGGGCCGCAGGCCTCCCGAAGGACAATAAACCTCCTAGCGCGGCAAACAGACACACACGCCATCCAAAGGAGCCTGCAATGTAGCGAGCGAATACCTCGATCTTCGCTTTCGCCAGTTTGCAGGACAGAACCGGATTGGCCAGCAAAAACGCCTTCGTCTCTTTGAGAAACCAAGAGTCGCGCTGTGCCTCATTCATAGCGGCGAATTCTGCTCCCCCTAATTCCCTTGCGTAGTCCATCTGGTATCTGTCAAGACCCGCCAGCTCATAATATGGAGGTTGGATGATCTTTCTCAAAGCCAGGCGAGGTGTCTCCGCCGTCCATGGAGGCTTGACTTGGGAGCGCAAACTGTCCGGCGCCACAGTGCCCGCCGTTGCAACCGCACCGACGAATGCGATCTGCCCAAACCCGGTTCGCACCGGAACAAACTCCCCGAATACCATATAGTTGCGGACGGCCCAGGGCATCACAATCATTGCTGCCACGACAAGCACCAGAATTGCCTGCGAAACGGCGGGACGCAGGTTTTTCCAGCCCCATACGGCAATCGCAGCTGCGGCAACGGGGATAAATAACTGTGCGCCCGGAGACCCGAGCGAAGTCAACCCCAACACCAGTCCAAGTACACCTGCACGACGATAACTTGGCCCCTCCAGGAACTTCACAAGCATTAGTGCGGAAAGAACCGCCAGGGCGGATGCCAGCATCGCGTTGTTCATCTGATAGGACGCTTGTGGGACCATCCTACCCAACACCAGTCCCAACACCGCCATAACACCGGCCGGTGGCGAAATCAAACGCTCGCCCAGACGATAGGTGAGTCCATACACAGCAAGCAGCAGAACAAGATTGAAAACTGCTGCAGCCAGCTGGTGCCAGCCCCCGAAAAGCCATATTAGCCCTGCCAGGCAGAAGGTATAGAGGGGATCAGCCCAGGCGGTCGGTTGAAAAATGCCTTCATCGAATCTGAGAACGGGATTGTTGTCGACGAAATCGAACAGCCATCTGTGCCCAAATGGAAAGCTGTAGCCCTTACCTGCAACCAGAGATTGAGCAATCCAGTATGCCTCCCATCCGGGCATTTTTCGCCAGCCGCGCAGTAAAACAAGACCGTTCTGCGTAACGGAAACTACGGAGATGAAGAATGCCGCAAGGCGATACCAGGCAAGCTTTCCCGAACCCAGGATGCCCTGAAAGGTCTGCATGAACTGGCGGTCCCCTTACTAATAGACATGGAAAAACAACACTTACAGGCGGCATTTCCCGGTCGATGAAATCCTTTATATTTTCAACCACGATCGAAATATGTCATACAAATCGATTCGAAAATCTTTCCCCCATAATATTTATCGCACATTCGAGACATAAACTTTAAACTCAAAAGATGCCTTTCGTAGCAGTCAGGACGTTATTAGAAGTGCTCCCCTTTTTTCGGACAGTCGGATAAGGTGAAGATTCGACTGACGGAAGGGGGGGGGAAATGAGCAAACGGAGCCGGAAGCGGTACTCGTCGGAATTCAAGGCGGATGAAAACGGGGGATTACCAGCAATAAAGGGAGCAGGAATGGCCAAGGATCGGATAGAAAGAAAATGGAAGGGGATTATTCTGGCAGGCGGGGCGGGGACCCGCCTTTACCCCATAACCAAGGTGGTCAGCAAGCAACTCCTCCCCGTCTACGACAAGCCGATGATCTACTACCCCCTGTCGGTGCTGATGTTGGCGGGAATCCGGGACATCCTCATCATCACGGCGCCGGAGGATCTCCCGCGTTTCAAGGCGCTGTTGGAGGACGGGTGCCAGTGGGGTCTGCGGATCTCGTATGTCGTCCAGCCCCGGCCGGAGGGGCTGGCACAGGCTTTTCTGCTGGGGAGGGCGTTCATCGGGGCCGACAAGGTTTGCCTGATCCTTGGGGACAACATCTTTTACGGCCACGGATTCCAGCAGACCCTGAAACGGGCGACGCAGATAAAATCCGGGGCGCTCATCTTCGGCTACTGGGTTCGCGATCCGGAGCGGTACGGGGTCGTGGATTTCGACAAATCAGGGAAGGTGTTGGGTATCGAAGAGAAGCCGAAGGCGCCGAAATCCAGTTTCGCCGTTCCAGGCCTCTATTTCTGCGATGAAGAGGTCGTGGAGATCGCTTCCGGGATCAAGCCTTCCGCACGGGGGGAGCTGGAGATCGTGGATGTGCTCAACGCGTATCGTTCCAAGGGGAATTTGAAGGTGGAGCTGCTCGGTCGCGGGTTTGCCTGGCTGGACACCGGGACGCACGATTCATTGCTGGATGCAGGCTCTTTTGTGGAAACGATCGAAAAACGCCAGGGGCTCAAGATCGCCTGTGTGGAAGAGGTGGCCTATCGCATGGGGTATATCGCGGACGCCCAAATGCGCAAACTTGCGGAGCCGATGCTGAAAAACGGTTACGGACTATACTTGATGCAGGTTCTAAAGGGCAATATGTAGTGGATATTTAATCATAATTCGTTGATTACCCCGGGTTGCCGACCTCTCGGTCGACAGCTCTTGTTTTTTTCTTCCGGATCGGTACATCTATTACAATAGCGTAACCCTGATTTCATAATCGGAATTCCAGGTCGTGTCATTATTGCATAACTGGTTGATAACGTTGGCGTACATTCATGGCATATCTATTGCGATCCTTCCGACCTCAAGGAGGGTCGCATTTGTCTACTGGAATCCGAAGGAACATAATTCTTGCACTCATTGCCATACTGGCAACTTTCTCCGGCTGCGGAGGAGGAGGCTCCTCTTCCGATTCCGGGACACCTCTCCCCGCCAAGGTATTGAGTT
>Ga0214473_10001825_pt1 | contig 27244 bp, 20 predicted proteins | sample RVTome_7_FD_203509 | JGI IMG/M metagenome (GOLD analysis project Ga0214473, IMG submission 203509) | Soil microbial communities from uranium-contaminated site in the Upper Colorado River Basin, Wyoming, United States - RVT98D197 | ecosystem: Environmental > Terrestrial > Soil > Contaminated >...
CCAACTGGGATGCTGGCACAAAGGCTTTCTGGCGCAATGATTTCCCGTGTCACACCGCACGCAATCACAGTCGCACGCCGGAGCGGGTTTCAGTTTCTCTGCGGGCTTCTTCGGTTTAGGCATCTGAACACCCGAGCTCACGGCACAGCGCAGAGCTAGGGTTCACTCGTGCCGGGTTCTTCCCACATCACTTGAGCCGATACTTTCCGTCTTCGGTAAGCACAAAGCATTTTACAGCTTCTTGACGGCTTCGAGAACTTCGGCGGCGTGGCCTTTGGCCTTGACCTTGTCCCAGATTTTGGCGATGCGGCCGTCGGGGCCGACCAGGAACGTGCTGCGCACGATGCCCAGAAATGATTTGCCCAGAAAACTCTTCATGCGGCGGGCGCCGTAGGCTTCGATGGCGTCAAACTTCGGATCGCTCAGCAGCGGAAATTTCAGCTTGTGCTTGGCGTGGAACTTGGCCTGCATCTCGACGCTGTCGCCGCTGCAGCCGAAGATGACGGCGCCGGATTTCTCAAACTTGGATTTGGCTTCGCTAAACTCGTTGGCTTCGATGGTGCAGCCGGGCGTCATGGCTCGGGGATAGAAGTAAAGTACCACCGCTTTGCCCCGCAGGCCGGAGAGCGAAACTTCCTTGCCGTCGTCCGCCTTCAGGCGAAAGTCCGGAGCTTTGTCTCCTTCTTTCAGCATGTTTCCTTCTTTCTTGGCTTTCTTGGGTGTTGAGTTCCGCCCGGCTACTGCAGCAGCCGTTTGAGCGTGTCGTTCACCAGTTGCGGGTTGGCCTGGCCGCGCGAAGCGCGAATCACCTGGCCTACGAAAAATTTGAATACGCCTTCGTTCCCGGCACGATACTTGGCCACATTGTCCGGATTCTTCTCGATCACCTCGCGGCACAGCCGTTCGATCTCGCCCGCATCCTGAATTTGCGCCAGTCCTTCCGCCGCGATGATCTCTTCCGCCGATTTCCCCGTCTCGAACATCGCCGCGAACACTTTCTTGCCGCTGGCGCCGGTGATGGCGCCCGATTCGATGCGGCCGATCAGCGCCGCCAGCGCCGCCGGCGAGACCGGGCTGGCCTGGATGTCGCGGCCAGAATCGTTCAGCCGCCCCAGCAGTTCCGTTCCCATCCAACTGGCCGCGGCCTTGGCCGGCGCCCCGGCCGCGACCACGCTCTCGAAATAGCTGGCCAGCTCGCGCTTGGCGGTGAGCACGCCGGCATCGTACGCGGAAAGGCCGTACTGCCGCACGAACCGCTCGCGCCGCGCCGCCGGCAGCTCCGGCATCTGCCGCCCGATTTCGCCGAGCCACGCGGGATCCACATGGACCGGCAGCAGATCCGGGTCCGGGAAATAGCGATAGTCGTGCGCAAACTCCTTCGACCGCATCGTCTCGGTGCGCCCTTCGCCGGCGCTCCACAGGCGCGTCTCCTGCGAAACGCGGCCGCCGGATTCGAGCACTGCGATTTGCCGCTCGATCTCGTACTCCAGCGCGCGCTGTAAGTAGCGGAACGAATTCAAATTTTTGACCTCGGCCTTGGTGCCGAATGTTTCCGTGCCGCGCTTGCGCACGCTGACATTGGCGTCGCAGCGCAGCGAGCCCTCCTCCATGTTGCAGTCGCTGACCTCGGCGTACTCCAGCACCTGCTTGAGCGTGTTCAGATAGGCGTAGGCCTCCGAAGGCGAGCGCAGGTCGGGCTCGGATACGATTTCCGCCAGGGGCGTGCCGCCGCGGTTGTAGTCCACGTAACTGTTGCGGTCGGAATCGGCGAAGCCCTCGTGCATGTTCTTGGCCGCGTCTTCTTCCAGGTGCAGTCGGGTGATTCCGATTTTCTTGCGCGCGCCCTCGTGCTCGATTTCCAGCCACCCCGCCGTGGCCAGCGGCAATTCATACATGGAAATTTGATAGCCCTTGGGAAGGTCGGGATAGAAATAGTTTTTGCGCGCGAAGCGCGACCGGGCCTGCACCTGCAAATGCAGCGCCAGCGAAGCGCGCAGCGCCAGCTCCAGCGCACGCCGGTTGAGCACCGGCAGCGATCCCGGCAAGCCCAGGCACACCGGGCAGGTGTTGGTGTTCGCCGGATCGCCAAAGCGCGTCGAGCACGAGCAAAAGATTTTAGTGGCGGTCTTCAACTGCACGTGGACTTCCAGCCCGATCACCGGCTCGTAGCGCTCCCGCACATCAGGAGAAATACCCGCTTCTTGCGTCATACGTCTCATGGAAAACGCAAATTATAGCATCAGCCCAGCTAGGCCACAGAGATATGAAAGCGCAGAGAGAAAATACACTTGTAGGGCCTGCAGCCGGCGGCCCTGCGAACCCAGTCTGTGTCTCAGTGCCTGAGTTCGCTGCCCAGGATAAGGAGCGGGAGCCGCGCCGGCCAAGGCACCGAGGCCTTCCGTTACAGAGGCTGCCAACCCTTGCCCTTGTAACCGAATCGGAAGATGGAGGGATGCAGAATCTCCACGAGGATTTCCAGGGAATCGGCCAAGCGCGGTCCGGGGCGGTTGAAATATTGGTTCCCGTCTGCAAGATAAACGCAACGATCGCGCGCAGCGCGCAGCCTTCGCCAGTCGGGCCTCTGTGTAAGTGCGGGCATCTCGCGTCGTGAGCGTTCGATGTCAAACCCGCAAGGCATCACGACAATCACATCCGGGTCTTTCTCTCGCAATTGTTCCCACGTCATCCACGGCGAGTGTTTTCCTGCCGAGCCAAAACAATTGAGGCCGCCCGCCATCTCGACCAACTCCGGCATCCAGTTTCCGGCGGCCATCAAAGGATCAATCCACTCCACGCAGGCGACCGTCGGACGCCCTGGCAAGGCGCGGCACTTTTCAGCAACGGTGTTCATGCGCTGCTGCAGACGGGCCACCAGTTCCTCTCCGCGCTCCGGATTTCCCAATGCTTGCGCGACCAGGCGAATATCCTGCCAGACGTCAGCAACGCAATCCGGCGAAAGCGAAACCACCTGCGGGCGTGAATCGAGCCAGTTGCAAAGCGCCTGCTCGACATCTCGTAGGCTCACGGCGCAGACCTGGCAATGGTCCTGCGTGATGACTACGTCCGGCCGCAGTTCCTTAAGTCGGTCCGCATGGACCCGGTACACGGACAGAGCTTCCGCGATGATGCGTCTCACTTCCCGGTCGATTTCGCCGCTGGCCGCGCTCGTGTTGAGCTTCGCTTCAGTACAAATGGGCAGGAGCGCCACGGAGTGCGGATAATCACACTCGTGCGAGCGCCCGACCAGGTGGTCCTCGTATTCCAGCGCGCAGACGATTTCCGTGGCGCTCGCAATCAGCGAGACAATTCGCGGTGCGCCCATCTCTTGCATTTAATGTTCGTTGTGAATCATAGCACCCGGCTCTCGCAACGCAGTGATTTGCCGCTCCGCCAGCGCAAGCCCCCCGAAAAGAAGTGCTGAGTACAGAGCATCTCCCGCCAGGCTGTTCCGAAAAAAGGGGATGGCTGCGACGTAGCATGCCAGCAAACCTTCAAAGGTCATCGGGTAGAGGCGGCCGTGCCCGAACGCCCAGACGGCGAAGTTGGTCACAACGAAGAACAGCAAGGAACTTGCCAGCGTTGCGCCCGCTACACGCGCGATAGTGCGTTTCCCGCGAAGCGAGAAACCGATGCAGACAGCCAAAGCGAAGCAAGCATAGATCACCGGCATGCCGCGATGGAATCCGATCACCGCATCGCTCAGCAGCATCGCGGCCAGTGGAACGCCGAAGGCAGCCGCGCTGTTTGCAAAAAGGGATCCGCCGATCAGGGCCATCGCGCCGACCGGCGTGAAGTTGGGCGGGTGCGGGAGCAAACGCGAAGCCGCCGCCAGCACGATCATTCCGAGGATCACTTTCGTCCGAGCATTTTCCATTTTGTGCCTCCTTGGCCGCCGTCAGGCGGGCATTAAATCGCAGAAAACAAAGCCATCGCGGGTGACCACTTCCCCCGCGGTGATGGGAACGGGTTGGTGAAAGAGTGGGCCATCGAATACAAACGTGTGGAATTCGCCGTTTTCGCCGCATGGATCGACTGTAGCGGGAAGTTCAGAAAGAAAGGCGGTGTCAAACAAGCGTCCGGCAAACGAGGCATCGAGCTTTTTAGAATCCACGCAAACCACAATGGCGAGGAAGCCGAGCTCCAAGAAAGCCACCGCCAGTTCGCGCGTGTCGCGCTGCCAGATCGGAAACAAGGCGCTCATTCCCACACGTTCCAGGTTGCATTCGCGGTAGGCGCGCAGATCCGCGAGAAAGATGTCGCCGAAAGCCACGCTCCGGATGCCGTCTTTCCGGAAGTGGGCCAGCGCGGCAGCCATCTTGGATTCGTATTCTTCGTTGCTGCAGCACTGCGCCAGAGGGATGACGTGGAGCGGCAAGCCGAGCGCGGCGGCCTGCCGCTCAAGAAGCACGCGGCGGACGCCGTGCATGCTGATGCGGTCGTAGGCCTCGCTGACCGTCGTCAGCAGCGAGGCAATTCTGAAGGCGCCGCCGCATGCAAACTCGTACAGCGCCATGGCGCTATCTTTGCCGCCGCTCCACGAAAACAGGATTGGCTCCTGCATGGCCGGTCACTCTCCGCCGAAAGTGAACTTCATGCCCACGCGGAAATCGCGTCCGAGCGCCGGGTAACCGACCGCCTCCTGATACTGTTTGTCGGCCAGGTTTTCGATGCGGCCGAACAAACTCATGTCGGGCCGGAGGGCGTAACTGCCGGCCAAGTCAAGACGAGCGTAGCCCGGGTTGCGGGTCACACCAGGCGCCAGAAAGCTACTGTCGGTGCGCTGTCCAGAGAAGTAACCCGCAAGGTTCCAATTCATGCGGGCCAAGACAGCGTTGAGCATGAGGTTGCCGGAGTGAACCGGCCGGCGCAGCAGCCGGTTGCCCTCTATCGCCGCTGCATCGAATGCGTTGGGCGACTCCAGCACGCGACTGTCGTTATAGCTATAGCTGCCGCTCAGATGCAGCCAGCGCAGTGCGCGCGCGTCGATGATCAGGTTGAGTCCCCGAGCGCGTGCCAGGTCTGTATTGAAGAACGTACCGGCGCCGAAGCTGATGAGGTCGTGGAAGCGGTTGTCGAAGTAATCTGCGGTGAAAAGCAGTCGGTCGGATGCAAGTCGCTGCTCCACCCCAATGCTGAATGTTCGGCTGCGCTCGGGACGCAGGTTGGGGTTGCCAAAGAAAAACGGATTGGTACTGAATGACTCAATCAGCGAAGGCTCTTTAATGCCCAGGCCAAAGCTGAAGCGCAGCCGCGTCGCACCCCAGGAATCGCTGCCGCTACGCAGGATGAAGGCGGCGCCGGCGCGCGGCACCACGCGCGTGCCGAAGCTCGCATTGTCTTCGACGCGAAAGCCGGTATTGACCGTCAGTCGCGGCACAAGCTGCCAGCGACCTTCGAGAAAACCGGCCTGATTGTTTCGGCGGAAGTGCGGGCCGTTCACCCAGCCGTTTTCGACCTCGTACTGGTAGCCCGCTGTGACCGCGCCCTGACGGAACAGATAACTCGACTGCTGGACAAAGCCAGCGCGGTTCAGTTGGTTGCGGATTGGCAAGACCGGCGGGGCGGCGAACGCGAACAGTTGCCGGATGTAGGACTCTGTGGCTGCGAGCTGGTGGCGCCAGCGCGAGCCGGTTTGGAAATCCCAGCGCAGGGTGGCTGAGAAGTTGTGCAGGCCGTTGTGTTGGTCGAGGTTAGGCGGCACAAACAGGACCTGGCCGGCGACGCCGGCGTCGGAGGTGTTGTTGCGCAGGGTGAGGCGAAGCGTATTCGTTTCCGCAAAGCCCCAGCCGAAATTTCCCGAAAGCGTGCGGTTGAGGAAGCGGTTATTCGGCCCCTGGCCCCGCGTCGAGAAATACGCTGCGGCCGCAGAATAGTCGAAGCGGCCCGCGAGGCCGCTCAACTGCGCCGCACCGCGCCCCGTAGAGAATCCGCCGCCCTCGGCCAGCAGCGTAAGCTGAGGCGCGCTCGTGGCGCCGCGGTGAGTAAGCATCTGCACCACTCCAGCCATCGCATCGGAGCCGAACAGCGCGCTCTGCGCTCCTTGCACGACTTCAATTTTCTCGACATTGTCGAGCGTGAAGTTCGAGTAATCCACGGCCCCGCCTGGTTCGTTAACGGCAACGCCGTCCACAAGCACTTTCGTAAAGTTGGAGTCGCCGCCATTCAGGAAGAGTGAGGCGACGCCGCCCTCGCGGCCGGTGCGGCCGAGGCTGAAGCCGGGCAGCGTGGCCAGCAGCGGGGCGAGCTGCACCGCCTGGCGCCGTTCGATCTCTTCACGAGTAATGATAGTCACCGGCTCGCTGGCAGCCGTTGTGGTGATCGGCCAGGCTTCAGCGCTGACCACGACGTGTTCCGACAGCGGCTCGAGCTGCAGCGTAACGCGCAGCTCGCGGCGCTCCCCGGCCCCCAGCTCCAGCTCTCGTTCCAACCGGCGCAGGAAAGTGTGAGTAATGATCAAGCGATAGCGTCCCGGCGGTACGTCGAACCGGTAGCGTCCGTCGCCCGACCCGACGCCCTGCCGGCGGTCGCCCGGTGACGACAGGCCCTGCAGCACGGCCGTGGCGTCCGCGACCGCGGCTTCGCTCGGATCGAAGACACTTACTTCCAGTGTCGCGGCGTTCTGCGCGGATGCCGGCGATGCGAAAACGAAGGATGCAAGAAGCAGAAGTACGACTGAGACAAATCGCACAAACAATCGATTGAAGCAACGCATGAGTTTCCTCCCTCCCGGCTCGCGCGGGAGTTGAAGGTTGTCCCTACGAATTCGCTCATGGCGCCTTCGCGGGTTGCAAACTCCGCCGGTATCCTGGCTTGGCGGCCTTAAGCGAGCGGCCTTCCCATCCGGCTGGCCCGTGCAGACCTGAACCGGACAGTGGCTCGCGCGCGGTAGGCGCCGCCTTACAGTCGCGCGGCGGCGACGGCTTGTACCGTCTTCCCGAACGCGGAGTTCGCGGTGATTGTGGATGGGCCCGGACACGGTTCGTGAAAAACCGTGACCTGAACCCGTGAGCCGGCCCCTGGCGCAAGCGAAGTGTCCGCCGCGCCCTTAGCCGGTTGGTTCTTCCCTCCTTCCTTGGATCAGGACCCGCGGGCGTCCCGCGGGTCCGATCTCGACCTCCAGCGGCGCCTCGAAGACCTGTTCGAGGAGCTCCTGCTGATACACCGCCGCAGGCGGTCCGACCCGCAAACACTTGCCGCGGTGCAGCAGCACGATTTGGTCGGCAAACTCAGCGGCCAGGCTCAATTCATGAGTGACCACAATCACGGTGTAGCGATTCTGCTCCGCCAGTTGGCGCAGCCGGGCCATGAGGTCCACCTGCGCGCCGATATCCAGATGCAGCGTGGGCTCATCGAGCAGCAGCACCAGCGGCTGCTGCGCCAGCGCGCGCGCCAGCACCACGCGCTGCTTTTCACCGCCGGACAGTTGATGCATCCAGCGATCTTGCAGGTGCTCGGCGCCCACCTGGACCAGCGCGTTGCTGGCGATAATGTAATCCTCCTCGCTTTCAAACCACAGCGAGCGGCCGTGCGGGTGCCGTCCCTGAAGCACATAGTCGCCGGCGCGCGCCGGAAACACCAGAGAGCTTTCCTGCTGCACCATGGCAATGCGCTGGGCGCGTGTACGCGGGTCGAGGCGACTGGTCTCGAATCCGTCCAGTTCCACGCGCCCGGCCAGCGGCGCGATGGACCCGGCCACCAGCCGCAGCAAAGTGGATTTCCCGCTGGCGTTCGGCCCCAGGATCGCTACCAGTTCGCGATCACGCGCCTGAAACGTGGTGGCCTCGAGTGTAAATATCGGCGCGGCGTGGCGGCGCGCGGTGTAGGCGTAGCTGGCCTGCTCGACGTTGACGCGCACGGCGGCACTCTTGGGATTGCCGCCGGCCCCGCCTTTAGGGCGCGCCGCTGCCGAGATTTCCTGCGCGCTCATGACAGTTTCCGCCGCAGCAAGTAGATGAACACCGGCGCGCCGGCAATCGCGGTCATGGCGCCGACGGGCAGCTCCGTGGGCGCGACCACGGTCCGCGCCAGCGTGTCCGCGAACACCACGGCGATGCCACCGCCCAATGCCGCGGTGGGAATCAGCAGCCGGTAATCGGAGCCGAACAGCATGCGAATTACGTGCGGCACCAGCAGCCCAACGTACCCAATCGCTCCGCTCACCGAGACGGCCAGTCCCGTGAGCACCGACGCCGAAACGTACACCACCAGTTTGACTCGCGTCACGTCCACGCCCAAATGCATGGCCTCGCGCTCGCCCGCCAGCAGCAGATTCAGGTCCGAGGCCGTGGTGTAAATGGCCCCGGTGGCCGCGAAAAAGAACACCACGAAAATCCACAGCAAGCCCGGTGGCAGCGCGGTGGAAAGGTCTCCCATCAACCAGAAGGCTATGCCGCGGATGTCACGGCTGGCCAGCGTGGTCATCAGAAAGATGATGATCGCGGAAAGAAACGACGCGGAGATGATGCCGGCCAGCAGCAGTGTTCCGCTATCAAGCTGTCCTTCGCGCCGGCCGAGAAAATAGACCCCGGTGATGGTGGCGGTGGCGCCGAGAAATGCGGCCAAGGGCGTGATCCACGGGTAGGCTGGCGCGGCCAGCATCGAGAGAATTGCGCCCACTGCGGCGCCGCTGGAAACCCCCAGCACATACGGGTCGGCCAGCGGATTCCGCAGCAAGGCCTGAAAGCCCGCGCCCGCCACCGAAAGCGCCGCCCCCACCAGGATTCCCAGCAGGATGCGCGGGAGGCGAATCTCCACCATGATCAGCCGGAAATCGGTTGAGACTCGTTCGGACTGGCCGGACGCCAGCCACCAGAGATTTTCTCCGAGGTCGCCGAGCGAAAATGGCACCGCTCCCAGCCGCAAGGCCAGCAACACCACGCCCAGCAGCACCGCGGCCAGGAAGACGCACGTCCACACGGTTCGTCGCAGCGTAAGCGGACGCATGCTCAGCGTGTCCCTTCCGTCGGCAGTGGAAACGCGGAGGGCAGCGCGAACGGCGGCGCGCCGGTGACTTCCATCGAGAATCGCCCGGGATGCAGCGCTCGGGCGAGCTGCTCGATGGCGTCCACCAGGCGCGGAGCCGGGCGAGCGATGGCTTCACCCAGTACGATGACCCGTTTGTTGCGCATCGCTTCAAGATTCCTCCAGCCCGGCAGGCCCGCCAGCTCGGCGATCTTACGATCGGCCTGTTCGGAATGATCGCTCGCAAAAATCAGATACTCGGGTTGCCGGCGTGCGACCTCCTCCAAACTCGCGTTCGGCCAATCCTGCGCCGTCTGGATCACATTTTCCGCGCCGGCCCGGCGCAGCGCGTCAGCGATAAAAGTATTCCGCCCCACTGTAATCAACGGTTCCGGCCACACCACCAGCAGCACCCGAATGAGTTCGCTGCCGGAGAGCCGCTCGGAAACTTCCATGAGCCTGCGGCGAAGCCCGGCGGCCAGCCCCGATCCTATCGGGGCCACCAGGCGTCCTTGCTCGTTTGCGCCGGCAAGCTCTCCCAAACGCTCGGTGGAAAGGATTACCTCATCCACGCTGTGCGGATCGGTGGCGAATACCGCGATCCCCAGCGTTTCAAGAGACTGCACGGTGGAGAGACGGTTGCCGCCGGATCGCGTGGCCAAAACCAGGTCCGGACGCAGCGCGGCAATTTTCTCGAGGTTCGGACTGACCGGCCCGCCGACGTGTTCTTTGGTTGTGGCCTCGGGCGGATAGTCGCAGTAATCCGTGACGCCCACCACGCGGTCGCCCAAGCCCAGAGCGAAAAGTGTTTCGGTCAGATTCGGCGCCAGCGATACGATGCGCCGCACCGGCTGCGGCACCGCCACTGCGCGCCCCGTCTCATCCGTCACGCGAACGAGACCCGCGCTGCCTTCCGCCGGCTGCCGAGTCTGCGAGTGGGGCCACAGCGCCGTCGCCAGACCCGCCAGCGCAACCAGCGCGATCGCCACTACGCGCGCGGTGCGCCGCGTCCCGGTTCCGTTTCCGTTCTTGTCGCAGCCGGCCATCGCCTTGGAAATCTCCCCGCTCAAAATCACGCGCAACAAAAAAGCCCCACGGAAAAAGAGTGGGGCTCAAAGCCACACTCTCTCTCGCGAAGAGTGTCAGCCTGCAGCGGCCTGGGTGGGTGCCCTGACTTTCGGCCTCGAAAGCGCCGATCACAGTGGCGGGACCGTGGCCGATTTTCACGGCCTTCCCCCGCGTCCCCCGGCCTGCAAGTTGTCGATAAGGAGTCTAGCCCCCCGCCGGACGTGATGTCAAACGCCGGGACGAACCATTAGCGATGGGAGCACAGTCGCCCCGGCGTCTCTCTAGGGAGCGTTAACGGTGGTATACTCCGCCCAGCCCCGATTAGACGGAAACCTATGGCGACCCAACCGGCTACACGCCTAGGGCCTTTGGAAGGTTTCCCTGCCCTTTGTGTGTGCGGAATGGGTGAGGCCCGCGATACCCGCGTCTGGAACCCATCGTGGCGATCAAACTACTGCCCGCACATCTGGCCGAGCATCCGAACCGGCGGACGCAACACCAGAGCTGAGGAAACGATATGAGATGCCGAAAGGCAGTGCCCAGCATCCGCATCGCGATGATCGCCCTGGCGGTGCTGGCCAGTGCCGGCGGCTTGATGGCGCAGACCCCGCAGACCCGTAACGGGGCACTCCGTGGCCAAGTGACGGATTCCTCCGGCGGTTCCGTGGCCAACGCCTCGGTGCAGGTGACCACCCCGACGGGGCAGATACTGGCACGGACCACGGATGCGAATGGCGCATTCGAGGTGACCGACTTGGAGCCGGGCAACTACCATCTGGCGGTTACGCTAACGGGCTTTGCGCCCAGCGAGCAGAGTGTGCAGATCATAGCCGGCCAGGTGCGACAGCTCACTGTTTCGCTCGCGGTCGCGGCGCAACAGCAGGAGGTTACGGTTTCCGAGGTGGCGCCGACCGTGGATGCCAGCCCCTCGAGCAACGCCAGCGCCGTGGTCATGCAAGGCACCGATCTCGAGGCCCTCGCGGATGACCCGGACCAGTTGGCAGCCGACCTGCAAGCCCTGGCCGGTCCCTCCGCCGGACCCGAGGGAGGACAGATTTTCATTGACGGATTCAGCGGCGGCCAGCTTCCGCCGAAATCATCCATTCGCGAAGTTCGCATCAATTCCAATCCCTTCTCCGCGGAATACGACTTCATGGGGTTCGGCAGGATTGAAATCCTGACCCGGCCCGGTACCGACGCTTTCCACGGCCGGTTTGGCGTCTCAGGAAACAGTTCCGGGTTCAACACCGGCAGTCCCTTTGTTGCCGCAGCTAATCAGGTGGCCTACAATTCCGTCAACTACGACGGAAGCATCAGCGGCTCTCTGCGCCGGGTAGCGTCTTTTGCTTTCTCCGCATTTCGCCGCAACATCAATGACAGCGCCATCGTGAGTGCCGTCGTCCTCGACCCGGTCACCCTGACTCCGGTGCCGTTCAACGCGGGCATTTCCAATCCTCAGACGCTGACCATTCTCAATCCCCGGGTGGACTATCAGATCAACCGCGACAATACCTTGACCGCTCGCTACCAATACTTCCGCGTTGTCCGCGAGAACGTTGGAGTGGGAGGCTTTGCGCTCCCCGAGCAGGCGGACGACGCCCAGTCCGCGGAACATTTGCTGCAGCTCGTCGAGACCCGGATCATCGGTGAGAGAGCCATAAACGAAACGCGCTTCCAATTTGTTCATAATGAGAACAGTCAAACCGCGCGGAACTCCTCACTGCCCACCATCCAAGTCACCGGCGCCTTTACCGGCGGCGGCAGCAATCGCGGCATCAGCGCGAACGAAACCAATCGTTATGAGCTGCAGAATTACACTTCGCTCATCGCCGGACCGCACTTCTTCAAATTTGGAGGGCGCCTGCGCGCCAGCCACCTGGTCAGTGATTCCACCAACAATTTCAACGGCACCTACACCTTTCCCTCCATCACGGCCTATCAGATTACGGAGCAGGGCCGCCTGCAGCAGGGACTGACCATGGCCCAGATTCGCGCCAACGGGGGCGGCCCCAACCAGTTTAGGATTACGGCCGGCCAGCCCCGAGTCACCGTCAATTCGATCGACGCCGGATTGTACTTACAGGATGACTGGAAGTGGCGCCCCAATGTCACGCTCAGTGGCGGTCTGCGTTTCGAGACCCAGAAAAACATCCCCGATCATTCCGACTTTGCCCCTCGAGTCGGCGTGGCCTGGGCCGTCGGGAACAAGAACCGCCCGACCGTCATCCGCGCCGGATTTGGCATGTTCTATGCCCGCTTTGGCGAAGGCAATGTCCTTCAGGTGCGGCGCTTCAATGGCCTCACCCAGCAGCAGTACATCGTGGCCTCGCCTGACTGCTATCCCACGTGCTCAGTGGCCGCGCTCGCCGGCGCGCAAGTCGCCCCCAGCGTCTATTCGATCGCGCCCAACTTCCGCTCGCAATACAACATGCAAGTGGCCTTGACCGTCGAGCGGCAAATCACGCGGATTGCCAACCTCTCTATCAACTACCTGACCTATGGCGCTGTGCATCGGCTGATCCTCAACAACATCAATGCGCCCCTGCCGGGAAGCATCACCGCGGCCAATCCCGCCGGCGTCCGCCCGTTCGGCAACGTCGGAAACATCTATCAGTACCAAACACCCTCCAACATGCGGCAGCACACCATGTACACTAGCCTCAACATCCGCGCCGGGGCGCGCCTCTCATTGTTTGGCCAATACGTTCTGACCCGCGCCCGCGCACATGCTTTGGGCATTGGCGGTTCTCCTTCCAACCCCTATGATCTGCGCCAGGACTACGGTCGCGCCCTCGCTGACATCCGGCATTCCGCGTTTATCAGTGGCACCATGGCTTTGCCATACGCGTTGCGTCTGAGCCCGTTCATCGCCGTGCAGTCCGGCGCGCCTTACAACATCACGCTGGGACAGGACCTCAACGGCGACTCGATCTTCAACGATCGGCCCGCGTTCGCCACCGCCCAGACCCTCCCTCAGAATTTTGTGGTGACTTCCCTTGGCAGTTTCGACAGGGCGCCTGCCCCCGGCTCCGCCCTTATTCCCATCAATTACGGCACGGGCACCGCCCGCGTGTCAGTCAACCTTCGTCTCGGCAAGACGTTCACCTTCGGTCCAGCCGCGCGGCGTCCGGGCGCACCGGCCGGCGCACCTGGTGGCCCTGCAGGCGCACCCGGGCGCTACAGCCTCACCTTTAGCGTGGATGCTCGCAACATCTTCAACAGGGTCAATCTCGGCCTTCCGGTTGGAAACCTGAGTTCGCCGTTCTTCGGTACGGCCAATTCCCTGGCCGGCGGACCGTTCACGACGGGTGCGGCCGTTCGCCGCATTGACCTGAGCCTGGCGTTCGCCTTCTAGCCGCGCGCAGTCCGTCTGTCGGCGGGCGGTAATCGCGATGGAACGAATGATTTTGGGAATGCCCTGCGCCTTCAGTCTTTGGTGGGAAGGAAGATGGCGGTTTCAGCAGGTGCTGATTCCTGTCCATCAACCCATCTCGCATGCGCGCGGACGCACAAGCGGTCGGGACCGCTTGGAGCGGCTCGCTGGTGCGCTACTGCAATTCCTGAGGGATCGCATCCGCACGATGCCAGATGCTCCGCAGCTTGGCCGCAGTCTCCTGCGCCGCCAAGTTGTCGCCCGCCGCCTTCGTAGCACGGGCCAGCCCCATGAGCGACTGCGTCCGCTGCGGTGTTCGGATCAGCGCCCGCTCGAATGCCTCGCGAGCCTCTTTCGGCCGCTGCGCGCCGAGCAGGACTTCCCCGAGCAGCTCTTCCGTCGGTTTGTCGATGAACGGAGGGCCGTACTCGAACGGCATGGTGCTTTCCGATTCGGCAGCCTTGCGCAGCAGCGCGATGGCCTCGTCGCGCTTGCCTTCGGCCGCTGCGATCATCGCCTGTAATTCCTGCCGGAGGATGGTTGCCCGCGCGACGTAGGAGGCCGCGGTGGCAGCGCCCGTCCCCACTCCCCGTGCCCCGCTGCTCATGTCCGCTGACGATATGGAATCCAGGGCCTGGCGGGCAGCCTTCAGCTCACCCCGGCGCACGGCGCCGTAGCCGTCGGCGAACGCGAAGCTAAGCCGCGCGCCCGCGTCCGCGCCTTCGGGAATCGTCCACTTCGCGACTTCGCCGTTCCAATCGCCGGTGTCGAGCAGATAGCGCAGGCGCATCTGGGCGTATGCTCCGAGCAGCCCCCTGAGATTGGCGGGAGACATCGCTGGCATGGAAACGGACATCGGCATCGGCATTGTCATGGGGGCGTTCGCGTCCGAGGCCGGCGCCGATGCGGAAGCAAGGGCCGCAGCGCGGCATGCCTCTAAATCTTTCTTGGCATCCTGAAAGCGTCCCTGCTGCAAATGGCCGTATTCGAGCCAAAGGTTGTAATGTCCGCAAACCGTCGCAGGCCTGCCCTTCTGCGCATTCTGCTCGTTCAGCACGCCGGACGCGATCACATTGGCCGCGACCACGTCGTCCCACAAGCCCATGGCCACGAAGATGTGCGAGGTCATATGTTGTGCGTGCGGCGCCTTCAGCGCGACTTTGGAGTAGTTCCGCGCCGCGAGCAGCCCCAGCGGCGCGTGAATGGGATCGTCCACGCTATGAATCAGGTAGTGGTCCACGCCGGGATGATTCGGGTGCGCGAAGAAAAGCGGCTCGAGTACCGCGAGGGACCTCATAAAGATGGGGAAATCGCGCCCGCGGTGCGCCGTACTCAATAGAGACAGCGCATACAACGCCCCGGCGTCCACATCATCCGGATACTTCTGAAAGAGCGCGCCCATGGCGTCAGAGTACTTGAAGTCGCGCTCGTCTTTGGTGCCGGGGGCGTTGTAGAGGGCCTCTATGGCGCGCATGTAATCGCGTTCACGCTCGGTTCCGCACTTGGCCAAACGTCCTTCCAGCGTCGACGCGAGCTTATTGAGTACAGCGCGCCCCGCTTCCGTATTCTGCTGGAAGTGAATGCCGTCGTTGTGACTCATGGCTTCGCCCCAATAGGCCATGGCGAAATTCGGATCCATGGTTTGCGCCTTGCGGAAATTATCGGCGGCACTGTCCCACTCGAAATCGTGAAGCGCACCCAAGCCGCGCAAGAACGGTTCCTGAGCGGCGGGCGAACCGGAATTGGCAAAGGACACTTGGCCGAAATCGCTCAGTTGCGGCGACTGTGCGGCGGCTGGCTCGGCAGCAGCCATGATCGCAATCGCAAGCAAAATTGTCATAGCTGCCGAGAGCAACGATTGACTTGCCGGTTTCTGCATGTGTGTTTCTCCTTGGCTTGCGGTTCCAACGACAGTCGCGTTCTCTTTGGCCCGATCCGTCGCCAGTATACTACGTCTCACTTTCCCCTGGACCGATAACGGCGTAGTCACTGATTCGCACGGCCGCGGTGGTGCGCGCCCGCTCCGTTCTGCTATTCTCCGGCACAGATGCTGATTCTCTTTTATCTCCTGGTCGTCCAGCAGATCGCGCAGGGGCTGTACAGTCTTTGGCAGGGAGTGTTGTGGCTGCGCATGGCCCAGCGGCGCTTGTTGCGGCCCACCGGTTTTTTCGCTCCGCGCGTGGCGCTGTTTTGTCCGGTGAAGGGCATGGAGCCGGGCCTGGAAGAAAACCTCGCCGCGCTCACCCAATTTGACTACCCCGAGTACGAAATTTTCTTCGCCGTCTCCGGCGTGGACGATCCCGCTTACCGCCTGCTCGAGCACGTGGCCGCGCTCAGCAAGCACCCGGTGCACATCGTGCGCGCCGGCCGCGCCAGGGATTGCGGAGACAAAGTGAATAACCTGCGGGCGGCCGTGGAGCAGGCCGGGGAAAAATTTGATCTCTTCGTTTTCACCGATTCCGATGGACGGCCGCCGCGGCGCTGGCTGGCCCGTCTGGTCGCGCCGCTGGCCGACTCGCGCCTGGGCGCCGTCACCACGTTCCGCTGGCTGATCCCTTTGCGCGGCGGCTTCTGGAGCGCGCTGGCTTCGGCCTGGAACGCCTCCATCGCTACCTATCTCGGCGAGCACGGCAACAATTTCTGCTGGGGCGGCGGGACGGCCATCCGCCGCCAGCGATTTGAGGAAGTGCACGCCGCGGAAGCCTGGCGCGGATCGGTCAGCGACGACTATTCGTTGACCAACGCTCTTCGCAACGCCGGCTACCAGATCGAGTTCGTGCCCGAATGCCTGGTGGCCTCGCTCAGCGACGTGGACGCCCGAGGCTTTTTTGAGTTCACCACCCGGCAATTAATCATCACTCGCGTCTATGCGCCCCGGCTCTGGAAAATTGCGGCGCTCGGCCACGTTTTCTATTGTGCCGCCTTGCTGCTGGGACTGGCATTGTGGGCCGCCAGTTTGGTTTCGGGAGAACCGGGGATGCACTTCCTGATATTCATTTTGCTGCTGCTGGGCCTGGCGGCCATTCGAGGCACCCTGCGACTGGCCGCGGTGCTGGACTTGCTTCCAGAGTGGCGCGATACGCTGCTGGCCTACGCCTGGGCCTGGACGCTGTTGGCGCCGGTTGTTCCATTTGTGTACTTCTACAATTCTGCGGTGGCGGCCTTCAGCAGGCGAATTCGCTGGCGCGGGATCCGATACGAGCTCATCTCGTCCCGCCAGACGCGCCATATCGCGGGCTGAATCGTCCGCATTCGGGAAATATTGTCCCCTACCGGTAAGGACTTCCCGTCCATCGGCCGGAAATCGGTGGCGGCGAATATCTAAGGCATACATTTTTCACACATTAGGTAAACCATGTATTGGCATCGTTCGTGCACGTACTTCTGTAGGTACGCGTGGGAGAGTTTCGGAGACAAATTCTGCAGGGGATTGGGGGGCCAGGGGGTCCTTACCGAGGCTACGCACGGCATTCTCGCTCCCGTCCGGTGTGTTCTGCCGCTAACCCACAGGGTGCCATTTTCAGGTTCGACATCGAATTAGCGAGGTTCTTCTGCACAGGGGCAAACGCAACACAAATATCAAGTGCCATTCCGCTGAGCCTGATGCCGTTCGGCCCGGCGCGTTTGTGTTTTGCGAACGCGCCTCCGGCTTGATCCGTTTCCAGGTAGCAGCCGCCCCGGACGGTGCATTGCCGGTCGAGGAAGCTGCCAGCCTGCTGGCCATGCATTGCCTGGTCCGCGCGCAGGCGCCACACGACTACACCGTGCTGGTGATGCCGCGCCGGGAACTGCTCGACGCGCTGGGCCGGCGCGCTCAGGAGTTGCTGGCAGCGGGCCGCACGGCGGCTGGATCGAATGTTCCGCTGAGCCCCCGGCAACGGGAAGTCCTGGACCACGTGCTGCAAGACTTGTCCAACAAGGAAATCGGCGTGCGTTTGCACGTCACCGAGCGCACGGTCAAATTCCATGTCTCGAAGTTGCTGGCGAAGTTCAAGGCTCACGATCGCCTCAGCTTGAAGCGCGAGGCCTCCAGGGGGATGCTGCCGGCCTCAGCCGTACCGGGCAATACGCTCTTCGGCTTCGCGGTCCCGCCCGAGCTGGCGGCGGCTGCAGAGCAAAATCCGCCGCAGGCCGGAAGCGAGAGCCCGCAGATCATGCCGCGGCCCGTCGGCTTGCTTGATTTCCGCGCCGGCCGCCGGGAGACAGCGCGGCCAGCGGTGCCGGTCTCCTCGCGCTCTTGAGGGGACGTTGACTCGGCGCTGCCCCGGCGGGCCGTTCAACGTTGCTCGGCAATGGGCAGTTCGGCGATCAGGCTGCCCGGCGCAATTCGCGCCGGTTGCCGCCGCATGCTGTTATTTCACTGCTGCGTAGTTCCTCTCTATCTCGTCCCAGTTGACTACGGACCACCAGGCTTCGATGTAGTCGGGCCGACGGTTCTGGTATTTCAGGTAGTAGGCATGCTCCCAGACGTCCAGGCCCATCACCGCTTTGCCCCCGCTCATGATGGGATGGTCCTGGTTCGGCGTGGATTCCACGAGCAGCTTGCCGTCTTTGACCAGCAGCCAGGCCCAGCCGGAGCCGAAGCGCGTGACGCCGGCCTGCGCAAACTTGGCCTTGAAGTCGGCAAATGTTCCGAAGGCCGCGCGGATGGCGTCGGCTAGGGCGCCTTTGGGTTCTCCGCCGCCGCCCTTTTTCATGATTTTCCAAAACATCGAATGGTTTATGTGGCCGCCGCCATTATTGCGCACCGCGGTGCGGATATTTTCCGGCACGCGATCCAATTGCGAGAGCAGTTGTTCGATCGAGAGAGCCTGCAGGTTGGCCTGCCCTTCGAGCGCCTTATTCAGATTGGTGACGTAGGCGTTGTGATGCTTGCCGTGGTGAATCTCCATGGTCATCTTGTCAATGTACGGTTCGAGTGCGTCAGATGGATAGGGAAGCGGGGGTAGCACGTGGGCCACAGGACCCTCCTTTTGAGTCGCTTGCTGCGCCATATAGCCTCCTTCAAAGCACGATTCAAATCTTGACCGGGCTGTCCGCCAAGACTAAGGGCGGACCCGGACCCGTCAGTACAAGCAGTGCCACGCAATGCTTGAGGCCAGGCATTTTAGCCCCGCCGCGTGACGGGCACAACCGGGCTTATCCCCCAGGCGGATGCGCCGCGTCCTGGCCCGGCCGCGAGCCTGGGCTGCTGCCGGCCGCGGCCTCGATTTGCGCAAGCGCCCACTGCGCATGCTCGGTAATTACGGCGTCTGCCGACGCGGCCAGTTCCGCGAGTCGCGCACGCAGGTGCTTCCCTTCTGATGGCGCGAGGCCGCCGGGCCTCTGGGTTGCGTTGCCGGCGGCGATACAGGCGTTGCGGACGAGGCCGCGCCACTTGGTCCGGCGGACGGCGCTGCCGCGAAACATTTGGTTGAAGTCGGCTTCGCTGAGCGAGAGCAGCCAATCGAGTTCCGGCGCCACGAGTTTGTCTCGCGGCGCGAAGGCAGCCTCATCGGTGACCGGCGCATTTCGGTTCCAGGGGCAGACGTCCTGGCAGATGTCACAGCCGAAAACCTGCCAACCCATGGCGGCGCGAAATTCCTCGGGGATGCTGCCGCGCAGCTCGATGGTGAGGTAGGAGATGCAGCGGCGCGCGTCCAGGACATAAGGCTCGACGAGCGCGCCGGTCGGGCAGGCGTCCAGACACAAGGTGCATTGGCCGCAGAGATCAGCCGGAGGAGTGCGAACGGGATCGGTTGACGGCGTGCGCGCGTCGCTGCTCGGCTGGATCGAAGGCGCAAGGTCGAGTGAGGTGAGCACGACGCCGAGGAAGAGCCAAGAGCCCATCTCTTCGTTGATCAGACAAGTATTTTTCGCGAGCCATCCCAGGCCGGCGTGCCGCGCGGCGATGCGCTCGGAGACCGGCCCGGTGTCCACGTAGGCGCGCACGGAAAATTCATGGCCAAATCTTTCCGCCATCGCGGCGACCAGTGCTTCGAGCTTTTCGCCGAGCACGGCGTGGTAGTCGTCTCCCCAGGCGTAACGCGAAATCCAGCCGCGCGCCCCGCCTTGCGGGATTGCTGCCACGGCCTCGGTCGAGAGTGGCTGTCGCGAGTTGTAGTTGAGCGCGCAGACAATGACGCTCCTGGCCTCGGGGAGCGCGCGAGCGGGATCGGCGCGCCGCGAATCGTGCAAATATCGCATCTCGCCCGCATAACCGCGCGCGAGCCAATCGTCGCGATGTGCGAGTTCGCTCCAGCCCTGAGTCGGCGCCACGCCGCACAGATCGAAGCCCAGCGCTTTCGCCTTGGCGATGACCCAGTCGGTGTCGGCTTGCGCTCGCATGGCACGATTGTGCTCCCCTGAGGCCGAGCGGGAAAGAGTCGCCCGCTCGTCGCCGGATGGGTCCCGCCGAACCCCACCCCCTCCCCCTTTTTTTGTAAGTGTTGATTCTAAAGGGGGTTTAAGTCCAGTGTTTTTGTAAGTGTTCATTCCAGAAGGCTTACAGGCGCGTTTTTTGCAAGTGTTCATTCTAAAGGCGGTTAAGAGAGGGCGGAGGACGAAAGCAGGAGAGTTCATAGTGGAAAGTCGAGAGCCGTGTTCACCGCCGAGATCGCAGAGAGCACAGAGGGAAAGCAGTGGGAGCGGCCCGAACATGGCATACGATAGCACAGAGTATCCAGGAGGTCAACATATATTTACTGTAGAGTATTCGAACGCGCTTGGAGAAAGGCACCTGTGGGCGGAGAAATGCGTTCGAACGATTCACATAGTATTCGAATCGCCCGTGGGAACACGCCAGACTGGAGACTGCCTTTCTCGCGAAGGAAACAATGAAGGGGTTCCCGACCCTTTCTGGCGAAAGGGTAGGGCACCTCGCTCATCTCAAGTCCGGACGATTTCGCTCGCGCCCAACGGGCGGCTACCCGCCACAGTGTGAACGGCATACCCGGAACGAGACCTGCCCGGAAAGTTTTCTTCGTGCGGAGTCACTGAGAGAAGGAGTGATATACAATCGCACCCGGAATGGCGAATCCGCATAAGACGAAAGTCCTTAACGAGTTAGGGCAGCGCTTTGGAGAAGTGCGAAAGGCGAAGGGTAGCGAATCCCTGTTCGTCATCGGAGACGAAGCCGCGCACATTTATTTTCGGTATTCCAAGGTACATCCTGGCGGTCGAACTTTTTTCGGACTCCGCGACGTGGACCTGCGTCAACTTGAAGGACACAATTCGTACCTCTGCTTTCTCTTGGACAATGACTCACCACCTCTGTTCCTTCCTTATGCGGATTTCGAAGAGGTTTTTCATAGTGCGCAACCAGCTGCAGATGGTCAATATAAAGTACAGCTACTTACCCAGAATGGTGCTTTGGAGCTGTATGTCTCTCGACAAGGGCGATTCAACGTTGAGGCTTACGTCGGGTTAGAAACCCTTGAGCGCAGTATGGACGCCGAGCGGCTGCGTGAAGAAAATGTGCTTTCACATTCGCAAGTCCAGACTCTCCTTGCAGGAATAGGCCACGTCAAGGGATTTGACGTATATGTTCCTGACAACGACATCGGCAAGCTTGATTGGTCACTCACGAAGGCCTTCTCGCTTCGGCACGATCTGCCAGTGGGCCTTGAACGAGTGCGCAGGATTTTATGTGAAATCGATGTGGTGTGGGTTGCGGCCGGCCGGAATAACATTGAAGGTCTGTATGAGATCGAACACTCGACGCCTGTTTATTCCGGGCTACTGCGGTTCAACGACGTTCTGCTAACCGACCCGAAAGTTTCACGGTTTTCGATCGTGTCAAATGATAGCAGGCGTGATTTGTTCTCGCGGCAACTGTTTCGCCCGACCTTCAGAAAGAGTGGCCTCGCGGAGCTTTGCAGCTTCCTTGAGTACACAAATGTCTTTGCTTGGCACCAACGTCTTTTCAAAGGACATGCAAATGAGAGAGAGTGAGACCAAACTGCGAATATATACTGTGGTTGAGGTATGGCGCGGCATTGCCGTCGGCGCAAGAAACTTCAGGCGTTTCGGCAATGCCAAGACGTTCATGCAGCGGCTTCGACGGCGCCACAATTTGGCAGAGGACGATGTGCAGCTATTTGAGGGTTCAATCCGCATCTTGCTACGGAGACAGCCATAGTTAAGTCAATGTGGGTCTGTCCCCGAGACTTGCAGGGTGCGAGTGGAACCCTTCTTTTCTCATGCGGCGATCTCCCCTAGCTCCATTTGCGGTGGGACTGTAGCGTAGGAACTCGACTCGCACAAGAGTTTCCAGTTGTCGAGCAGCTTAGTGGGAGAGATTCCTCCTCGCTGCGCTCGTCGCAATGACGGCCCCATGGAATTATTTGACGTCCTGCTATGCAAAGTGAACGGTCAAGCGGCCGACACGGCGGCGTGAAGTGGGTTTTACCGTGATTTCGACGTCGCGTCCCAATCGCGTCAGGCAACGCAGGAGGCGGCGCTCGGAGATGCCACGGAATTGGCCCTTGAGCAGTCGGGAGATTTTCGGCTGGGTGAGCCGCAGCAGCCTGGCTGCTTTTTCTTGGGTGAGGCCGCGCTGCCGTATGATGTCCGAAATCTTGGTCACAAGCTGCGCTTTCACCAGCATGTCCTCAGAGTCGGGGCAGTGTAAGTTAGCGTAGACGTTGCCGCTGCCTTTCTGGATGTGAATTCGACGGCTGGCCCGCGCGTTCCTCATGAGTCCAGACACCATTTCGTTCTTGGCGCTCCTTAGGAGACGATCTTGTAGCGCCGCGCTCGCGCCCGGAGCGAAGAATAAGATGCCGGCCTGAAGGCCGGCGCTACACAAACTAAACCCAGGAAACTGCAGCGTTCCCAAAGTATACCTAAATGGGTATAAAGGGCAAGAGAGGGGTCTGCGTTCGGCATGCGGGAACGAACCCCACCCGTAAGTACGACGGGTGGGGCACCCGCACCCGGCCGCGGATGAACGCAGATCCAGCATTTGGCCTGGATGCAACGACGGCGCGGGCGTGACAAGTTGTGGCTGCGATGGGCGAGGGCTGCTACAATGCAGGCGCATGGCTGATTGGCGACAGATACAGGCGCGCATTCGCAAGGCGAAGGGCAGTAGCGACCCGGCCGCGCAACTCGCAGAATTGTACGAACGCACGCGCGACGCCATGGTGGCGTTCGAGCTGGCGGTGTGGCACGAGAAGGCCGGCAACGCCGCTGAGACCGTGCAGTGGTACACCACTGCCGCGCAGCGATTCCGCCGGGCGCAGTGGCGCACCAAGGCGGTCGAGGCGCTGACGCGGCTGGGCGCGCCGATTCCGGAGGCGGGCGCGGCTCCGGAGCAGCTTGAAGAAACGGCTGGGCCTCGGTCACCGCAAGTGGTTCGGTCCGCCACGGCGGGCTCACCGCAAGCCGCGCCGGGTCTTCCCTACATGACTTTGACAGAACCGGAACGAGAACCGCTGCGTGCCGGGGATGATTTGGAGCGATCAGCGCTCGAGGCGCAGGAACCTGCGGAAGAGGGCGCAGTCCCCGCTGTTCCAGTGTCGCCCGCGGGCGGTGCGGCCGCTCAGAAGCGCAGGCGTCGCGGACGCCGTGGCGGGCGCAAGCGCCGCGGCCGCGGGGGCGCCGGGCAGGTTGCGCCGGCAGAAGGGGCGCCGCGCATGGCGCGTCCGGCGGGGCCAGCGGCAGCGACATCGTCGGCGGCGGGGCGATTTCATCCCGCGCCCGCGCGGCCGTTTTCCCCAGGGTCCTTGGGCGTCGGCGTGGGCGAAGCCGCCTTCGAAACTCAGGGCAGGCAAGGCAGGCTGGAACCGGAACTCGAACCGCCGCCGGTGCGCGAGCGCGGCTACGAGGCTCCGGCCCCTGCGTGGGAAGGTAGTTCGGTCCGCCTCGGCGGACTCACCACAAGCCGCCCGCGGGCCGGCGACCCGGGGTTGTCTTCGCGCATTGCGCAGCTCGAATCGCAGTTGCGGCGGATGCTGGCCTGTCCGCTGGCTTCACTGGAAGAAGCGGACCAAGCCCCGGCGGGGCCGGGCGTGCTGTTGCTGTCGGATTCCGACCAGGTGACCCACTATTACATCGAGGCCTGCCAGACGCTGCGGATCGGCATCGGGAACCTGCTGCGCGGAGGGCGCGGGAGCAAGGGCGCCAGCCACTTGAAGCCGAGTTTGGCGGAACACCTGGGCATCAACGAGTCGCGAGTGGCGAAGTATCTGAAGGACCACTGCGCGGTCCGCTGGATACAGCTCGACGAGGGCGCGCCAGAGCTGGCCCACTTTGCCATGGCGGTGCTGCGCCCCGTCGTGACTGAATGAAACAGTGTGCAGGTCAACTACCGCGGTGGTCTCAGCGGTTGAAGCCGGACTAAAAGTGCCGGTATCACGTCGCGGCTGAAGCCGCGACCCACAAGGAGTCGGAGTTCGCAGGCATACTCATGAAGGGGCCAAGCCGGTCGTTTTCACGGCAACTCCGCTCTCCACAAAGACTTATCGCCAGCGGCGGCGCGCTCGCCTGAGCTTCCCAGGCTGTCCCATTGGCTGCTGTTGGTTGCCGTTCAACCGCCGATTCTACCCTCTGGGCGCATCAGGCTGGACGCTGGCTGGACCGGCGGGCAAACTGTGTAGGGCAAGAGACTTGCCGGACACGGGGGGCGGGTCCGGTTTTCTGGGCGGGCTGCAAGTACAGCCCGCACCCGTGGTGTTTTTCCGTTAGTAGGGTTCCCAGGGCGCGGCCGCATTCGAGACCGCGTTCATTCCCGTTTTTCACGAACGAAAGCGAGGCAGGCGGATATGCCAAGAGCAATTGGCACGGGATCGCGGGCGTGGAAGGCCTTTGATACGGTGCTGTGCAAGACGGCTGGTGTGGCCTTTGACACCATTCAATTTTTTAATAAGCACAACCCAAATCCTTCCTTCACCCCAAAATGGTCTGATAAGCCGCTTCTGAAATCCTGGGAAAAGAGCAAGCCCACGCTGGGCTGGCCCCGGCAGACGGATTCGCTTTGCCCGGGCTGCGTCAAGGAAGCTCGCGAGTCCATCATGAGCGGGACCAAGGATTGGAAAGACCTGATGTACGAGAAGGTGGGGGAGATCAAGGCCCAGATCATCGAGCGCGACGGGCAGGTGTGGATGGTGAAAGAATGCCCCATCCATGGAAAGTACGAAGACTTGATGGCCGTTGATTCGCGGTTTCTTTCATGGATCGAGAAGAATTTTCCCGGCCGGGATATTCCCGCGCACAACGACGAGGGTCTGCACAAGCACGGGTCGAGCACGGTGCGCTACGGGCGCGGCGCAGTTCTAACCGTGGACCTGACCAATCGCTGCAATATGATGTGCGATCCCTGCTTCATGGACGCCAACCAGGTGGGCTACGTGCACGAGCTGGCCTGGGACGAAATCAAAGAGGTGCTGGACAACGCGGTGACCATCAAGCCGCGGCGGCAACTTTCGGTGCAGTTCTCGGGCGGCGAGCCGACTATGCACCCGCGCTTCGTGGACGCGGTGCGCTATGCCCGCCAGAAGGGCTACAACAGCGTGCAGGCGGCCACCAACGGGATCGAGTTTGCCAAGAGCAGGGAGTTCTGCAAGAAGGCCTTCGAGGCCGGCCTGCGCTACGCCTACCTGCAATTTGACGGCATCGGAAACGACGCCAACAGCCACCGCCAGGTGGGCAATCTTTTCGACGTGAAGCTGCGGGCCATCGAAAACATGCACGCGGCGGGGATCGAAATCATCCTGGTGGTGACCATCGTCAACAACGTGAACAACGACCAGGTGGGCGCCATTGTGAAATTCGCGATGGAGAATCCCAAGAAGATCTCCTTCGTGGCGTTTCAGCCGGTATCGTTCACCGGGCGGGACGAGGACATCACGCCCGAGCGGCGGCTGCGGCAGCGCTATACGCTTTCTCACCTGGCCAAAGACGTCAGCGCGCAGGTGGGGCGCGTGGAACCGACGCGGGACTGGTTCCCGATTTCACTGATCAGCGCGTTTTCGGCGTTTGCCGATTTGGCCCATGGTCCCGAGTCGCACTGGGGCACGGTGAGCTGCGGCTGCCACCCTAATTGCGGTGTGGGCACGGCGCTGATGATCAACAAGGAGACCAAGGAGTGGGCGCCGGTGCCGCGATTCCTGAACGTGCCGCAACTGGTCGAGGACGTGAAGAAGATTACGGACGCGGCCCGCGGTAAGAATCTCTCGAATTTGATGATGGGGCTGGCGCTGCTGAAGAACTACCGGCCGTATGAAGCGCCGCCGAGCCTGGCCTTGGTTGATCTGATGCGGAAGTTCGACAAATCGTGGGGCCTGACGCCGGGCCACAAGAAGCGTTACGGGAATTCGGGGCCGGACCGGACGTTCGAGGACACCGCCAAGCGCCGGCAGGATCCGTGGAATTTCCTGTTCATCGCCGGCATGTGGTTCCAGGACCTGTTCAATTACGATTTCCGGCGCACGGAGATGTGCATCATCCCCTACGCCACGCAGCAGGGCGAAATCTCCTTTTGCGCGTACAACACGGGCATCGGCTGGCGCAAAATCATCGAGAACATGTACAAGAACGCCACGGTTGCACAGTGGTACAAGGAACACGGCAAGCACGAAATTTACGCCAAGGGCCGCGCCGTGGACCTGCAAAACTACGAACATTCTCTGGTGATTGACGCCGAGGATGCCGCGCGCGTTCGTCCCAAGGAGCACGACATCCCGATGACGGCGGCGGAGGAAGACAAGATTCGCCGGCGCAAGGCGCTCGAAGAGGCGGCCAAGGTGCGCGCCATCTACGAGGAAATGGTACTCAAGAAGGCCCAGCCGGCCGTGGTGCAGATCGGTTCCGTACAGCAGATCAAGTCTGCTACTCCGGGGCTGACGACCATCGCAGGTGCGGGCTCGAACGGCTCCGCGAAGCACGAGGAAGAGGTTGCCGCGCCAGCCGGCGACTGACGTATTCGCATTTCGCCGTTTCTCCGACTGCCCCCGGTTCGCCGGGGGCAGTCGCATTTTTTGGGCAAGCCCGTTACACCGCTCACAGGCGCGCGAGGGTTGCGCGGCCGGGCCGTTCCTCTTAAAATGATCGAGGAGATTGGACGATGCCTATCTACGAATACATTTGCGACGACTGCGGCAAGCGCTACGAGCAGATTGTGCTATCGCAATCGCAGGACGTGGTCTGACCGAGCTGTTCGAGCGGCCGCCACACGTTGCAGCTTTCCGTGTTCAGCGCGCACGGCAGCTCGTCCGGAAACGGCGCGTCATCGAACGAGCGGGCCGCGCCCGGCGGATCGTGCGCCTCCGGCGCCGGGGGCTGCGGCCGCAACTAACGTTGCATCTTGGGGTTCAATCCGGGGGTGTTTCATGGCTTTGGATACCGACAAACTCAATGCTCTTCTCGGAAAGGGTGTTTCCGATTTCGGTGCTACGTTTCACGCAGCGTGCGTGCGCATCGGCGACCAATTGGGCTTGTACAAGGGGCTGGCCGAAGGCGGCCCGCAGACCCCGGCGGAACTGGCCCGGCGCACCGGCACGGTCGAGCGGTATGTCCGCGAGTGGCTGAACTCGCAGGCGGCGGGCGGCTACGTCACTTACGAGGCCGGCAGCGGGCGGTACAGCCTTTCGGAAGAGCAGGCTTTCTGTTTGGCGGATGAGAACAGCCCGGCGTTTCTGCCCGGCGCGTTTCAGGTGGCGCTGGCGGCGACGCGTGTGGTGCCGCGGATGATCGAAGCGTTTCGCACCGGCCAGGGCGTCGGCTGGCACGAGCAAGATCCCGAGCTGTTCACGGGCACGGAACGCTTTTTCCGTCCCGGCTACGCCGCAAATCTGGTGGCCTCGTGGATTCCTTCCCTCGACGGCATCGAAGCCCGGCTCAAGAGCGGGGGCCGTGTGGCGG
>Ga0214473_10001826_pt1 | contig 27242 bp, 22 predicted proteins | sample RVTome_7_FD_203509 | JGI IMG/M metagenome (GOLD analysis project Ga0214473, IMG submission 203509) | Soil microbial communities from uranium-contaminated site in the Upper Colorado River Basin, Wyoming, United States - RVT98D197 | ecosystem: Environmental > Terrestrial > Soil > Contaminated >...
CAAGACCTCGAGGGCATCCGGATCGATTTCCACCTGCTCGTGGCCCATCTCGCTGGCAAAGCGTGTGGCGAAGTGCGTGGCCAGCACCGGGATATCTTCCGGGCGCCCCCGCAACGGGGGTAAACTGATGCGCACGACGTTGATGCGGTAGTAAAGGTCGGCGCGGAACCGATCCGTACGCACGAGCTGGTCGAGGTCGGTGGAGCTGGCAGCCACGACGCGGATGTCCACGTCGAACTCCTCGGTGCCGCCGACGCGGCGGATGCGTCGTTCCTGGAGCGCCCGCAGCAGCTTGGCCTGCAGCTTGGGCGAGAGGTGGTCCACCTCGTCCAGGAAGAGGGTGCCGCCGCCGGCGAACTCCAGGAGACCGAGGCGCCGGGACTCGGCCCCGCTGAAGGCGCCCCGTTCGTGCCCGAAGAACTCGCTTTCAAGAAGGTCTTCGGGGATGGCTCCGCAGTCGACGGGAACGAAATGGCCGTTGCGGCGCGGGCTGTGCTGGTGCACGCTGCGGGCGACCAGCTCCTTGCCGGTGCCCGTCTCCCCGAGGATCAACACGTCCAGGTTGCTTTCGGCGGCGCGCTTGACGGCACTGAAGACATCGAGCATGGCGGCGCTGCGGCCTACCATGTCTCCGAAGGCGTAGCTGCGCTCGAGGTGCCGCCGCAGCAGGCGGTTCTCCTCGTCCAGCCGGCGGCTGTCGAGGAGCCGGTGCACCGTCGCCCGCAGGTCGTCCGGAAGGAACGGCTTGGTGATGTAGTCGGCGGCACCCAGCTTCATGCTCTCGACGGCCGTTTCCACCGTGGGGTACGCTGTGAGCACGAGCACCAGCTGGTCGGGGTCCTTCTGGCGCGCGATCTCCAGGAGCTCCATGCCCGAGAGACCAGGCATCCGGATGTCCAGCACCACGAGGTCCCAGGTGTTGGTCCTGAGCCTCTCCGCGGCGCGTTCGCTGTCCTGCTCCGTCACCACGTCCATCTCTTCGAAGGTCGCGAGAGTGTCCCTGCACACCTCCAGCATGCCCCGCTCGTCGTCAACCACCAGAACGCGTGTCCTATGCATGGTGTTCCGGCAGGGCGGCTGCGTTGGCGTGGAGCGGTAGCCGCAACGCGACGCGCGTGCCGCCGCCCAGCTCGCTCTCGAGTTGGATGGTCCCGCGGTTGCTCCGCACCAGCCCCATGCATACCGGCAGCCCCAGTCCCGTGCCACTGCCTTCCGGCTTCGTTGTGAAGAACGGCTCGAAGACACGCTCAACGTGCTGCGGGGGCATGCCCGTTCCGTCGTCCTCCACGACGACGACGAGGCGGCCTGTCACTTCGTCGTCGGCCTTTTCAGGTCTGGCCGTAACCGACAGCAGTCCACCGTCCGGCATGGCGTCGAGAGCATTGAGGAAGAGATTGAGGAACACCTGTTCCATCTCCTGGGCGTTGACGTGGGCCTCGGGCAGCGCCTCCGGCAGGTACTGTTCCAACCGGACCCCGGCCCGGGCCGCGCGGGTTTCCACCATGGCGAGGGCCTTGGCAACGGGGTCGCGGATGTCCACGGCCGCCGGCATGCCATGGCTTGGCCGTGTGTAGGAGAGCAGCCCCTGGACGATACGGGCGACACGGTCGGAGTGCTCCACGATCTTGGCGAGCTCTTCGGCGGTCCGGGGCGACAGCTCGTCGGCATGTTCCGAGAGCAGAAGTCGCGTTTTCCCACTGATGATCGCGTTGGGGTTGTTCACCTCGTGCGCCACCTTCCCTGCGAGCTCGCCCAACGCCGCAAGCTTCTCTGCCCGGACGGCTCGTTGACGGGTTCGCCTGAGCTCCGTCACCTCGTGCGCCAGCTCGACCACGTGGCTGATCCGGTCGTCCTTGTCCACCAGCGGCGCGGTGGTCAGGAGGAACGTGCGCCGGTCCGGTGCGAGCCCGGACGTGCCATCTTCGGGTGCAGGAAGGTCCGTCTCGACAACACGGACCTGCCCGTCGTCCAGGGTCCGCCGTGCGAGCGCATCGGAGTCGTGCCGAACCAGCGCCGACTCATCCCCGGAGTTGCCGAATACGGCCTGCCAGCGGGAGGTCGTCCACGAGGGCCGCAGCTCCCGGTCGCAGACGCGCAGGGCCGAGCCGGTCGCGTCCAGGGCCCGCTCCAGGAGTTGCCGCTGCGCCAGGACCTCGTCAGCGAAGCGCTCCAGCCGCCGCTCGCCTCGCCGGAGCTGTGCGGTGACCGTCGTCGTGAAGTACGCCGTCAGGAACAGCACGGCCACCTGGAGCCCGACCCGGCTCAGCACGAAGTCCGTATCGTGTGCAGCGTGCACGTGGCCGCTCGCCGTCGGCTGGTGTGGGAACACCGAGAGCATATAGTGCCCGATGGCCCCGCTCCATTCCCCCCAGGCCAGCAGGGCGAACAACCCGGACGCCACCGCAGCGACCATGTAGCATTGCCGTCGGGACAATACAATGCCCGCGATAATGACGTGGAACAGCATGAGCGTCCCCAGTGGGTTCTCCACGCCACCGGAGAAGTGCAGCAGCGTTGTGAGCGCCACCAGGTCGCCGTACGCCTGGGCGAGGAGGAGCGTTCGGCTGGACGCACCCATGCGCAGCGCCGCCATGTACCACACGTTCAACAGGGCCAGCCCGCCGATCCCCGCCGCCAGCGGCCGCCACAGGCGCACCGGCAGGTAGCCCAGCACGTTGATGGCGCCGAACACGAGCACCGCCGACACCACCACGGCGATCCACCGCATGAGGATGAACCACTCCGCGAAGCGCCTCTCCCGCTCCTGGCCGGAGGGGGGCATCGCCAGCGGCCGCACGGGGGTCGCCCCCTCGCCCTCCAGAAATAGCGCTGGCGAGGCGCGCAGGATCAGCCAGCTCGCCATGGCGGCGGCGAGAGCTGCGGCGGTAATCCCGCGTGCCTGGTGGTACCGGTGCAGCTGCTCCATTGTCAGCCCGGCGAGCCAGGTCCGCTCGACCACCTCGTACAGGGCGAAGAGGACGACGATGAGCGCGAGGGCGAGGCCGACCGCCCGCATGGCGCGCAGCAGGGTCCCCTCGCGCGCCGGCGGGCGCCCGGGCCCGTGAGAGGTCTCTCGTGGCCCCATGCTGGCCTTGTCCTGCTGCGGGGATGGGTTGGGGTGCTTACAGGCGAAGGATAGGAATTTCAACCCCCATTTCTGCCGCTGAGCCAACGTAGGTCGGGCGGAGCATGCGGGGCAAGGATCCCGGCCGCGCCACGAACAACGAGGCCCGCACCGGAAGGTGACGGGCCTCGTCGCTTACCGCACCAGCTTCCGATACCGGATCCGATGCGGGGCTGGTCCGCATCAGGTTGCCGCGTCGGGTGGCTCCTGGCCGGTGATCATGCGGGGGGGCGCGGTCTCGGGAGAAATGCACCCCGGAAGGACCAGCGACGGTCCCGCGCCGCGTCCGGCCACGTCCGTGCGCCTCACGGCGTCACCCCGCATCCCTCCACCTCCGTGCAGGCCGGGTCGAGCAGCGGCAGCCCGAGGCGCCGCAGGTGGCCGTTCACGGCGGCCAGTTCCGTGGCCCAGACCCCGTCCAGCCGTGCCTCGTAGCCGGCCAGCTCCCTGTCCAGGATGCCGTAGATCTCCAGCATGTTCTCGTTGGGCCGCCCGTCCCCACGCTCCGCCATGGAGAGGAGGTTGGCCAGGCGGTTGTTCACCTTGATGGGGAAGTTCAGCGGGTCCTGGCCGCTGCGGTTCTTCACCTGGTAGATGTCCGCCTCCACGGCGGAGGCCGCCTCCACCAGGCGCGCGCCCGCCTCCCGCAAGGGGGCATCGTCGGCGCGCTCCAGGCGGTTCTCGAGCTGGGTCTTCACCCGGCGGATGGCTATGACGGCGCGGTTGGCGTCGCTCGTCCGGTCCCGGACCATACTGGAGAAGCGGAACTGCTCGACGAGGTCCGCGTCCGTGATGCCCGGGATGAGGGGATTGCGCGCCACGGTGAAGGGCGCCGTCACGGTGCGGTCGTCCGCCGTCAGGCGCAGGGTGTAGCGTCCGGGCGGGATGGCTGGCCCGCGGCTCCGCGCGCCCCACAGGATCATGCCGTCGAAGGTGCTGTATCCCTCCGTGAGCAGATTCCATTGGAAGGTGTTCAGGCCCTCCTCCGTGGGAATGAACCCGCCGCCGCCGAACCGGCCCCGGCCACCGAAGCCGCCGCCCTGGTCCTCGGGCCGCTCGGGGGTGGTGTCGGACACCATCGTGTGGAGGACCCGGCCGGAGGCGTCCATCACCGCCAGCGTGGCCCGCTCCGGCGGGCTCCCTAGCCACCAGGTGAAGCTCGCGGGAGGACCGGAGCGGAGCGCCACCGGCGGCTCGAAGAGGTGCACGCCCGTGGCCAGCATCCCGGAGGCCGCCTGGCGCAGTGGCGTGATGTTGTCCAGCACCCAGAAGCTCCGCCCGTGCGTGGCAATGACCAGCTCGTTGGCCTCCACCACCAGGTCCACCACCGGTACGTCGGGGAGGTTCAGCCGCAGCTCCTGCCAGCGGGTCCCGTCGTCGTAGGAGACGTAGACGCCGTGCTGTGTCCCGGCGTAGAGGAGGCCCTGGCGCGTGGGGTCCTCCCGCACCACGTGCACGTAGTCGTCGTCCCGCAGGCCGTCCACGATCTTCGTCCACGTGCTGCCGTAGTCGCGGGTGCGGAAGACGTAGGGAGCCCGGTCGTTGAGCAGGGGGCGCTTCACCGCCACGTAGGCGGTGGCGTCGTCGAAGGCGGAGGCGTCGATCTGGCTGACGCGCCCGAAGTCCGGCATCCCCGGCGGCGTGACGTTCGTCCAGTTGGCGCCGCCGTCCCGGGTGACGTGCACCAGGCCGTCATCGGAGCCCGTCCAGATGACGTCCGTGGTCCGTTTGCCGGGGCCCACGGCAAAGATGGTGGCGTAGACCTCGGGCCCGTTCATGTCCCCGGTGATGGGGCCGCCGGAGTGGCCCATGGTGGCGGGGTCGTGGCGGGTCAGGTCGCCGGAGAGCGCCGTCCACGTGTTGCCGCCGTCCCGGGTGGCCCAGAGGCGCTGCGAGGAGACGTAGAGCAGGCTGTCGTCCACCGGGCTGAAGAGAATGGGGAAGGTCCACTGCCACCGTTCCCGTATGGCACTGGACGGCTCGCCCGAATAGAACCATGGGTAGGGGTTCACCTCCCTGCGGAAGCCGATGCGGCGGTTGTACTTGTCCACGTAGCCGCCGTTGTTGGTGCCGCTGTAGAACTGGTCCACGTCATTGGGGTCGGGGGCGATGTAGCCGGGTTCGCCGCCGCCGGCGCCGTAGCCCGCTCCCGTGCTGCCCGCCGTGACGTCCTCCCCCCGGCGGTTGGCGTTCCAGCCGATGGGCATGCAGAAAGTGCTGTTGTCCTGCTGCGCCCCGCACACGTGGGGCGGCTCGTGGGCCGTGGTCACCACGTGGTAGAACTGGGCGGTGGGGAAGTCCTGGTCCGTCCAGTCGCCGCCCGTGTCGGTGGAGACGGCGCCGCCGCCGTCGTTGGCCACCACCAGGTGCGTGGGATCCTGCGGGTCGATCCACAGGTCGTGGAAATCGCCGTGGGTGCCGCGGATGCTGCGCAGGGATTCGCCCGCGTCCTCCGAGCGGAAGAGGGAGGTATTCTCCACGTAGACCACGTCCCGGTCGGCGGGGTCGGCGAAGACGTGGGTGTAGTAGAACGAGCGCTGGCGGATGGAGCGATCGTCGTTCACCAGCCGGAAGGTGGCGCCGGCATCGTCGCTTACGAACAGGCCGCCGTTCTCGTGCTCCACCAGGGCGTAGACGCGCTGCCCGTCCGCGGGGGAGACGGCCACGCCGATGCGGCCCACCACGCCCTCGGTGGGCAGCCCCGGCGCGCGGGTGATCTCCGTCCACCTGGTGCCGCCGTCCGTGCTCTTGTAGAGGCCGCTTCCCGGCCCCCCGCTGGACATGGTGTATTCCTTCCGAAAGGCGTCCCACAGCGCGGCATACATGACCTGCGGGTCGTTGGGGTCGATGGACAGGTCGATGGCGCCGGAATTCGCGTCCCCGAAGAGGACGCGCTCCCAGTTGTCCCCGCCGTCCGTGCTGCGGTAGAGGCCTCGCTCCTGGCTGGGCACGCTGTACTGCCCGAAGACGGCGGCGAACACCACGTCCGGGTTCGTGGGGTGGAAGCGGATCTTGGCGATGGCGTCCACGCCGTCGAAGCCCACCTTCCGCCACGTCTCCCCGCCATCGCGGCTCCGGTAGAGGCCGTCCCCCGGCATGATGTTGCCGCGGATGCAGGTCTCGCCCGTGCCGATGAAGATGACGTCGGGGTCGAACGGGCTCACCGCCACGGCGCCCACGGAGGCGCTGGTGATCTGGCCGTCGGTGATGGGCCGCCAGGACGCGCCGCCGTCCGTGGTCTTCCAGAGCCCGCCGCCCACGGCACCGAAATAGGCCACGTCCGGCTGGCCCGGCACGCCGGCGGCGGCAATGGAGCGGCCGCCCTTGTCGGGGCCCAGGTTGCGCCACTCATAGTGCGCCAGCAGGGCCGGGTCCAGGGTCACGGCGGGCGCCACCTGGGCGTGGAGCGTGGCGGGTGCGGCCAGCGGCGCCGCGAGCAGGGCGGCGGCGGCCGCGGTGAGCCACCGAGGTGTGCCGGTCGGGGGCATGGCGTTACTCTCGGAAGAGGTTGGAGGTTACGGGACACAATAACGCGTAGTGGGGCCTCGGCGCACGGGGGTCATGGCCGTCGCGAAGCCCGTGAACCCATTCCATTCCTATAGCACATCTATTATAAATCAGAGGGCTGCAACAATGAAATGTCGACCGCCCCTGAAGCCCCTGTTCTGGATGGGCTCCAGCCGGAAGGACTTGAAGAGCTTCCCGGCAGAGGTGCAGGACGAGATGGGGTATGCCCTGCGCGATGCGCAGTTCGGCGGCACGCGGATCAATACGAAGGTGCTGAAGGGGTTTGGAGGACCAGGTGTCCTGGAGGTGGTCGAAGATTTCGACCGGAGCACGTACCGGGCGGTCTACACCGTACGGTTCGGGGGAGTGGTCTATGTGATGCACGCGTTCCAGAAGAAGTCGAAGCAGAATCGCCACGCCGCAGCCGGACATGGAGCTGATTCGCGCGCGGCTGAAGGCAGCGGAGGAGCACTACATGAGGCGGAGGGCGCAACATGGCCAAGAAGCGCAGTAAGATCCCGCTGGAGGAGAGTAGCGGCAATGTGTTCGCCGACCTCGGGCTGAGTGATCCCGAGGAGCGTCTGGCCAAGGCCGATTTGGCCATCGCCATCTCGCGGGAGGTTGAGTCGCGCGGCTTGACTCAGTCGGAAGCGGCAGACCTGCTCGGTGTGGCGCAGCCGGACGTCTCCAACCTGATGCGTGGACGGCTCTCCGGTTACTCGATCGAACGGCTCACGCGCCTGTTGAACGCCCTCGGCCAGGATGTCGAGATCCGCGTCCGCCCCACGCGCAAAGGAGAGGAGCGCGGGCATCTCCGAGTTGCGGTCGGCTGACGCAAGACTGGCGGGGACGGTGAACCGCGGGCGTCCTCAGCCCAGGTCCCCTGGTTTCCGGCCGGTCCTGCTGGGATGCGGTCGGGAGCCCTGCGCCATGGCGTATCGGGACGGAGCGGGGTGGCAAGCGCACGGTGCCGTCCGGCGCCTCGCTGAAGAGGCCGTCTAGGACCTTCCATTCTAGCGATCACGCCGGTCGGGCCACCGCCGCGAACAGGCTGAGCCCGAGCCATCGCGGAAACGAGCGCCGGAGCTCGCTTGGGCCCCTGAGCTTCACCTCGCGTCGCTCCAGCACCTCGTCAAAGCGGTAGTCGCCCACCCAGATCCCCGTCATGGTGGCCAGCTCCGCCTCGACCACCAGGTCGACGGGGTGCCCCGGGTCGTGCCAGCACAGGTCCACCTCGCCGTGGCCCTCCACCACCAGCCAGTAGCTCTGACGGGCCTCGGGCTGGTCGGGAAAGTGGAACCGGACCACGGTACGGCCTCGGGGCGCCTTCGACGCGTCCAGCCGACGGCGGACGTCCCACATCAGGAGGTCGGGATCCAGCTCGTCGTCCGTCAGGTCGCCGCTCGTCCAGCGGCGACCCCACACGCCCATGGCCTCGACGATCGGTCGCAGCTCCTCCCCCGCCCGGGTGAGGCGGTATTCCGGGTGGTCGCTCCCCTCGGGCACGCGCCGGGTCACGATGCCCGCCACCTCCAGCTCGTCGAGCCGGGTCGAAAGGAGCGAGGGCGACATCCGCGGGACGCCCCGACGAAGGTCGTTGAACCGCGTGCTCCCGCACAGCAGCTCCCGGATGACCAGCGGCGTCCACCGCCGTGTGAGCACTTCGGCCGCAAGGGCCACGGGGCAGAACTGACCGTAGGTGTCCATGGGTCCTATGATGGGCGCGGATCATCGGGAAGGCCAGTACAGTTTCTGTACTTGAATGCACCATTCGCCAGCGTGATCGTATCCTGAGCGGCTCATCCCCCACACTGAAGGAGCCCCATGAGCGCTGCAAGCGGAAGTCTCAGCGAACGGATCCGAGGACCGGTGATCACACCCGGCGACGGCGAGTACGACGCCGCCCGGGCCGTCTACAACGCGATGCACGACCGCCGGCCCGCCGCGGTCGTCCGACCCATGGACGCGGCCGACGTCATGGCCGCGCTCGACCACGCCAGGGAGCGCGACCTCGGGGTGGCGGTCCGGGGCGGGTCGCACAGCGTGCCGGGGTACGGCACCTGCGACGACGGCATCGTTATCGACCTGAGCGGGATGAGGAACGTCCGGATCGACCCCGACGCGCGGGTCGCCCGGGTGGGCGGCGGCGCCCTGTTGGGCGATCTGGACCACGCCGGCTACCCGTTCGGCCTGGCCACGCCGCTGGGCTTCGCCTCCACCACCGGCGTGGCGGGGCTGACGTTGGGCGGCGGGATCGCGGCCTATCTGGGCCGCAAGCACGGCCTCGCGTGCGACAACCTGCTGTCGGCCGACATGGTCACGGCCGACGGGCGGCAGGTCACCGCCAGCGAAGACGAGAATCAGGACCTCTTCTGGGCCCTCCGCGGCGGCGGCGGGAACTTCGGCGTGGTCACCTCGATGGAGTTTCGGCTTCATCCGGTAAAGGACATCGTCGGCGGCCCTATCTTCATCGAGCTCGAGGCCGCCGAGGACGTCATGCGCTTCTACCGCGACTACCTGAAGACGGCCCCCCGAGAGCTGGGCGGCTTCATGGGGTTCCAGATCGCGCCGCCGCTGCCCTTCATCCCGGAGGATCGCCACGGCGACACGCTATTCCTCGTGGTCACGTGCTGGAGCGGGGACCCGGCGGACGCCGCGGACGTGCTCGACCCGATCCGGGCGGCGGGCCCGGTCCTCGCCGAGCACGTGGACCCGATGCCGTACCCGGTGCTTCAAAGCGCGTTCGACGGGCTGATCCCGGCCGGCCTGCACCACTACTGGAAGTCGGACTTCGTGGACAAGCTGACCGATGAGTCCCTCCGCGTGCACATCGAGCACGGCGCACGGGTCCCGTCGGTGAACTCCACCATGCACATCTACCCTCTGGACGGCGCACCTCAGGAGGTGGACGACGACGCCACCGCCTTCGGGTACCGCAATGCGGACTTTGCCTTCACCATCGTCGGCATGTGGCCCCACCCCGGGCAGGAGGAGGCTCACACTGCGTGGGTCAGGGACTATTACGCCGCCGTCCACCCCTATTCGGGATACGAGGGGGGCTACACCAACTTCATGGCCGCCGACGACCAGGTGCGGGTCCGGGAGAACTACGGCCCGGGCTACGACCGGCTGGTGGAGATCAAGGGCGCGTGGGACCCGGACAACGTCTTTCGTCTGAACCAGAACATCGTGCCGGCCGCCGGCCGAGTGGACCGATGAGGGGATCCATCTGTTCCGCCAGGGAGGCGTTCGAGCTCATGTGAGCGGGCTACGTGTCACACTGAGATATTCTTCGAGAGTACGCTGTAGTACTCCGCGGAAGAAAATCTCTTCTCCGATGGGGCTGAAAATTACGGCTGGCAGGGTGAACGTGAGATGCAAACGCGCGGTCGAGAAGCCCGTCGTATCGAGCGTATTGACGTAGTTGTTGGCGACGCTAATGAACCAGTTATTCTGTGAGGTGCCGAAGAGCACCATGCCGACGGCGAACGTGGCCAGCGCAGCGAGGGTGCCCAGAGCACGAATATCAGCGAGACCACTGAATCTACGCCGCTCTAATAAATCGCTGGCTGAGATCGCATTCTTCGTGCGTCGCGCGATTGTGGTTGTGGTAAACGGCGGGAATAGACCTGTCAGCGATCAGGACTATTTCCCAGGCCGCCCGGCCGCCCTCAGAACAGCCGGAAGCCCGGGGATACCGGCGTGTAGTCGTAGCCCAGGAAGAAGGGACCGTAGGCTATGAGGATGAGCACGATCGCGGCAACGGCCCACCACCCCAGGCGGTCCAGCACCGGTTCCCAGCCACTCTTCGCGGGGGCCGTGAGCGTGTCCGACACGGGGATGTCCGTGGGCTCAGCTCCCTTCCGGCCCGCCACCACGGTGAGGCCGATGACCACGAAGAAGAGCATCACGCCCACGAACATGAGCGTTCCGCCCACCCCCGTCAGGATGCCCGGCAGCCTCCACGCCTCACTACCGTAGGAGGCCTCCGCCAGGAACGTCCGGCGCGGCATGCCGGCCAGCCCGCCGGAGATCATCCCGCGGGCAAAGATGAGCACGCCGATGGTGTAGACCCACGATGAGGCCAGCGCGAGGCGCCGGCTGTAGAGCGCCCGCCGGGTCAGATGCGGGACCATCCAGAAGCCGACGCCCATGAGCGTGAGGGCCACGGCCGTGCCCACGGTCATGTGGAAGTGACCGGGCACCCAAGTGGTGTTGTGAATGACCTGGTTCATGGTGAAGCTGGCATTCACGAGCCCCGTGGCGCCGCCCAGCACGAAGGTGAGCATGGCCAGGATCTGGGCCGCGACGGACGGGTCGCCCCAGGGCAGCTTCCTCACCCATCCCAGGAGCCCCTTCCCGCCCCGGCGGCGGCCGCCGATCTCCAGCGCCGCCACGACCGAGAAGGCCGTGGCCAGGCTGGGGAAGAACACGCCGAAGGTGAGCACGCCGTGGAGCGCCTTCATCCCCTGGCTGATGCCCGGGTCCGTGTACTGGTGGTGGAATCCGGTCGGGATGGACAGGAGCAGGAAGAGGATCCAGACAATGCGGGTGTAGCTGTCACTGATGAGCGACCCGTCCACCTGGCGCGGGATGAGGACGTACCAGGAGACATAGGCCGGCAGCAGCCAGGCATACACGATGGCGTGCCCCGTGAACCAGAACAGCGTACGTGTGAACAGCGGGTCGATCGTCTCGGTGATCCCCAGGGACCAGGGCAGCATGAAGCCGAGGAACGAGACGGCAATGGGCAGGGAGGCCAGGAGCCACATCAGGTAGGACGCCACCGAGACGTAGGCCAGCAGCGGCGTCCGCTCGCCGGGGTGTTCCCGCCGCCAGCCGCGCATGGCCACCCACATGTTGAGCATGGCAATCCAGGTGCTGACCACCACCAGCGCGAGCCCGAGATAGTAGGTCCAGTGGGCCTGGAGCGGCGCGTAGGAGGTGTAGAGCACGGAGGCCCGGTTCCCCACCACCGCGTAGATGACCATCAGGTTCCCCAGCACCAGCGCGCCCAGGCTGGCCCACAGCAGCCCGGTATGGAGCGGCCGGCTGAGCGCCCGCGCCGTCAGGAGCGGCAGGAACGCGTTGGAGAAGGAGAAGGTGAAGATCAGGACGTTGGCCACGCCGTGGACCGTCAGGCCCTGGTAGTAGGTGCTCAGCCCGGGGAACCAGCCCAGGATGCTGATCCCGGCGTAGGACAGGGCATTGGCCAGGCCGTGGAACACACCGGCGATCAGGGCCGCGTAACCGATGTACATGGTCCAGCGCAGGGCCCGGCGCTGGGTGTCCGGAAGGTCGTAGCCGGCGGGGTTCAGGACCACGGAAGTGCGGGTAGCCATCACCGCACCTCCGCGAATTGCGCGGGGTCCTCCACGATCACGCGACCCGCCATCAGGTGGTGGCCGAGGCCGCAGTACTCATGACAGATGAGCAGGTATTCGCCCGGCTCCTTGAAGGTGTACGTGTTCTGCGAGATCTGGCCGGGGATCAGCATCATGTTCAGGCGTGTGCCCTCGATATTGAAGCCGTGGATCACGTCGGTGGTGGTGGCGGTGAAGACGATCTCGATGCCGACGGGGACCCGCACGGATGCCGGCTCGAAGCTCCACGCACTGCCGATGATCACCGCCTCGTAGCGCCCGTCCTCCAGGGGCCGCACCCCCGGCGCATCGAAGGGTGCCGTGCTCCTCACCGCGCTCGGATCGATCCGCCCATGATCGCCCGGGAGGTGGATGCCCATGCCGAACGTGGCGTACACCAGCGCGGCGGCGCAGGCCAGGAGCACCACGAGGCCTGCTCCCAGGAACGCTTTCTCCAGCGTATGGATCTTCACGACCGCGCCCCCTCCCTCAACGGTCCAGCAGTCGCATATACATGATCACCCAGACCGCCACGATGATCATCAGGATGATCATGACGAAGAACAGTGTGCCGGTGGCGCGCGGCTCCTCCTCGGGGCTCAGCTCCGTCTCATCCGGAGGCTCCGGGCCCGTGGCTGGAGTCCAGTCGGTCCGCTCTTCCATGGCGTCGCTCATGTTCTCGAGGAGGCGGGCTTCAGTGGGCGGGCTCGTCGTGCCAGCCCTCCACACGACGCGCCAGGAAGCGCAGCAGCAGCAGGAAGACCGCCAGGACCGGGAGCGAGACGAGCACGCGCACCCCGTCCACGTGCCCCGCCAGCAACTGGTTCAGCGTCTCCCACAGGTAGGCCACGAGCGCGCCACCCACCAGGGCCAGGCCCAGCATGGCCAGGATGAGCCTGAAGAGGCCCGGTCCCGTCGTCGGCTTCATCGAGGCATTGCGCGCGGGGGAAAGTGCGGCTCGGGCGTGCCAAGGTAGTTCGCCGAAAGCTTTCGGGGCAAGAATCCCGTTCTCCCGCATGCGCGTTGTCGCTCGCCGAGGCGCGCGATATCGCGCGGTTTCAGCCTCGGCCGGACCCCACCGACGCCGGTCGGATGCCTCATTTTCCGCGTCACTGGGCCAATATCCGGCGGTCAGCGCTGCCTGGTCCGGGCCGTGCCTTATAAGAGGGTGCAACGACGGGCCGGACGACGCCACGGGAACCACGGGAGAAACGACCATGCGGGCATACATCGAGAGCACTCAGCACAGCATGACCCGCGAGATGGGAATCACCGGCAAGCTCGTGGTCGGCGGTACCGTGAGCACCGGCCTGCTGCTCGGTGGCTTCACGGTAGCCTCGATGGCCCTGGCCGGCCGGATGAGCGGCGGCGGGCTGCTGACCACCAGCGTCGGCCTCTTCTTCGTGGGCTCGCTGCTTGGTCTGGCACTGAGCGCGGCCTTGGGCATCCTGGGCCGCGAGGCCACGCTGACCTGGAGGCAGGCGGCACGGGACGCCGCCAAGGGCACCCTCTACGCCATCCCGGCCTGCTTCGTGGGCGCGGTGCTGGCCGGGTGGATGGGCATGGCGGTGATCGGACTCCACCTGGGCAACGTGCTACCGATCATCGGCTCCGCGTTGGCGGCCGTGGTGGCGCTCGGGGTCATGGTGGCCACGCTGCAGGTGACGCTCGGGGCGGGCGCCAACGCCCTGCACCGACTGGCGCGGGAGCACTGAGTCATTCTCAAGCGCGGTCTGCACCGATGCCGCAGCTGCCCTTCGACGAGGCGGCTGCCGGCCGGGCGCCGGAGGCGCCCAGGGTCCTGGATGACGCCGGCACGCCCATCGGCATGGCTGATTACCTGATCGCGGGCATATGGCCTGGCCCGAGGGGCTGGCCTGCTGCCGGGCAATCGCTCCCATTTCGGGCGAGTGCCCGGCCTCGAGCTGGGCGAAGTCTGATCGCACCACACCCCACGCCCGCCCGGCCGCGAACCGGGACTCCATGGATTCACCACCCGCCGCCCGCCAGGTCCCGGAGTAACACCGGCTCCAGCGCCCGTGCCTCCAGCGCCCGCCGCACCAGCTCCACCGTGCCCGGCGGCGCCGCCTCGATGCGCGCGGTGAGCCGCCGGCCGTCCTTGAGCACCACGCGTCCCCGCAGCCCCACCCTGCGGAGGGTGGCTCCGAGGAACGCCTCAGCGGCGCCCTGCCGGCGCAGGGCCAGCACCCAGGAGGGCGGCTTCACCGCGGTCCCCGCCGTCCCAGCAGGCAAGGTGGGTGTGGGAAGGGGGGCAGGATCCGCCGGACCCAGCAGGACGTCCGCCAGTAGCGCGGAGGCCGTGGCCTCGCCGCCGGCACCCGGGCCGCCCAGCCGCACGGTGCCGCACCAGCGCGTGGCGATTTCCACGCCGTTGTCCGCTCCCCGCACGGCCGCCAGGGGGGCGGCCGGATCCAGCAGCGCTGGCTCCACCCAGGCATCCAGCCCCCCCTGGCCGGGGCGTACGCCCGCCAGCAGCCGCACCACCCCTCCCAGCGCCTCTGCCTCGGCCACCAGTCGCTGGGGGTGGGGGAGGATGCCGCGGGTTCGCACGCGGACGGCGGCCGGGTCCATGCCGAAGGCCAGCCAGGCCAGGATGGCCACCTTGGCGGCGGCGTCCCGGCCGTCCACGTCGCGGGTGGGGTCCGCCTCTGCGTAGCCGGCCTCCTGCGCGTCGCGCAGCGCATCTCCGTACGCTGCCCCGGACCGCATGGCGTCGAGCAGGTAGTTGGTTGTGCCATTCAGGATGCCGCGCACGGAGAGCACCTCGGTCTCCCGGAGGAGCTGTCCCACGGCGCGCACCACGGGGACGCCGCCGCCCACCGCCGCCTCGAACGAGAAGCGGCCGCCGTGAGCCACCGCGAGCGCCTGCAGTTCTGCGCCGGCCGCAGCCACCAGCGCCTTGTTGGCGGTGACGAAGTGGCCGCCCCGCGCCAGTACCGCCCGGGCCAGGCGTTCTCCCGTGGCCACACTGCCCGTGGCCTCCACCACAACCCCGGTTCCCGCGTCCAGCAGCTCCTGCGTGCACGTGGTGAGCACAGCGCTGGATAGTCCCCGCTGCATGTGCCTCTCGGGCTCCCGCACCAGCACCGAACGCACGTCCGGCTCCAGACCTCGGGCGGCGAGTTGGGGTCGCCGCTCCGCCAGGAGGCGTAGAAAGGCGGCCCCCACGGTCCCGCATCCGGCCAACCCCACCTGCAATTTGCCGCGTCCCAAAGGGGCGCCTGCGTTGCGCTCAATGCGGATTTCACCCCGTGTCGAAGCCATCATACGGCAGCCTCAGGGGCCAGGGCTTCTGCGATGATCAACCCCATCTGCTCCTCCTCCAGCAGAAAGGCATCGTGGCCGTGCTCCGATGCCACGAGCCGATAGCGCCCCCCCGCGCTCCCGACCCATGTGGCCACGTCCTCTGGCGGGTAGAGCTGATCTGTTGTTACGGCCACGCCGATCAATCGTCTTCGGAATCCCCTCAGCGCGGCCGCCGCACCGCCCCTGCCCCGTCCCACGTCGTGCGCATCCATGGCATCCAGCAACTGCCGGTAGGCATCTGCCTGGAAGCGTCGACGCAGCTTGCGGCCGTGATGCTCCAGGTAGGTCTGCACGGCGAAGCGCCCGTCCCGCCGGCTGCGGGCGAAGCGGCGTTCCAGTTCCGCGGGGGAGCGGTAGGTGAGCATGGCCGCCATGCGCGCCAGTTCGAGGCCCGCATCGCCCCCGAGGGCAAGGATCTGCCGCTGTATATGATTCTGCCCGATGGCGTGTGCCGTGTGTGCCGCGGGGGCCGCCGCCACCACCGCGGCAGCCACGCGCCCGGGCTGCTGGACGGCGAATTCCATGGTTACCATGCCGCCCAGCGAGCCCCCAGCCGCCAGCCGTACCGCGGGCACCCCGAGCGCGTCCACGAGCGCCCATGCCAACCGGGCCATGTCCCGCGGGGTGACTTCGGCTTCGCCCCCGGCCGGTGAAGCGGGCGTGAAGGTCGTACCATAGCACGAGCCGATGTGGTTGGGGGTCAGGATGGCATAACGGGCGGGGTCCAGCAGCCGACCGGGTCCCACAATAGCCGGCCACCATGTACGGGGATCGGGCCCACCGGTGAGGGCGTGGAACAGGACCACGAGATTGCCGCCGTCGGCATCGAGCTGGCCCAGCAGCGTGAACGCCTGTTGTACGTGCACGCGCCTGCCTGACTCCAGCCGCCAGTCCGGCACGCACAGGTGCCGGAGCCGGGCAGCGGCACCGTCCGCGGTGGCGGGGACCCCCGGGTCCCGGCCGGGGGCGTCGGTCGGATGCTCCCCGGCCAGCGCCGCCGCCCCCGTCACAGGACACCCCCGCCGCCCAGGGCGGCGTCCAGGTCCGCAATCAGATCCGGGGCGTCTTCAATCCCCACGGACAGACGGATCTGTTCCGGCGTGACGCCCGCGGCATAGCGCTCCTCCTCCGCGAGCTGCTCGTGGGTCGTGCTCCACGGATGAATGATGAGGCTCTTGGCGTCTCCCACGTTGGCGAGGAGTGAGAAGAGGGACGTCGCTTGAATCACCGCACGGGCCGCTGCCTCCCCGCCCTCCACGCCGAACGTGAGGACGCCCCCGGCGCCACCCTCCAGGTAGCGTATCGCGGCTGGGTGAGAGGGGTGGGATTCCAGCCCGGGATAACTGACCCACCGCACCCGCGGATGTCCTTCCAGGAAACGGGCCACGGCCAGGGCGTTTTCGGCATGACGGACGATCCGCAGATGAAGCGTTTCCAGGCCCTGGAGCAGAAGAAAAGAATTGAACGGTGACAGGCAAGCCCCCAGGTCGCGCAGGAGAACCGTCCGCAGGCGGACGGCAAAGGCGATCTCCCCGAAGGACTCGGCGAAGCGGATGCCGTGGTACGCCGGTTCCGGGTCCTGGAAGAGCGTGGCGAAGCGGTCCGCGCTGCCCCAGTCGAAGCGGCCGCCGTCCACCACCACACCACCGATGGCGGTGCCGTGGCCGCCGATCCACTTGGTGGCGGAGTGCACCACGATATCGGCGCCATGCTCGAGGGGGCGGCACTGGAAGGGGGTGGCAAAGGTGTTGTCCACCACGAGTGGGACGCCGGCGGCGTGGGCCACTTCCGCCCACCCCGCCAGGTCCGGGACGTCGAGGCGGGGATTGCCAATGGTCTCCACATAGAGGGCACGGGTGGTGTCATCGATAGCGGAGGCGGCGGCCGCCGGATCGTTGTCCACGAAGCGCGTGGTGATCCCCAGGCGCGGCAGTGTGTGCCGCAGGAGCGCGTAGGTGCCGCCGTACAGGGAGGAGGAGCTCACGATGCTCGAGCCGGCCTCCGCCAGGTTGAGGAGCGCCAGCGTCTGGGCTGCCTGGCCGCTGCTGGTTGCCACGGCAGCTACCCCGCCCTCCAGCGCGGCGATGCGCTGCTCGAACACGTCCGTGGTGGGATTCATGATCCTCGTGTAGATGTTGCCGAACTCGCGGAGCCCGAACAGGGAAGCCGCGTGGTCCGGCGAGTCGAAGACGTAGGACGTGGTGGCGTAGATGGGGACGGCCCGGCTCCCCGTGGCCGGATCCGCGGTCTCCTGACCGGCGTGGACGGCGCGTGTCCCCAGCCCCCGGACCGGTGGTGCTTCCTGGACGATGGTGCTCATGACTGCCTCCCTGGTGTATGGACAAAAAAAGCCCGGCCCCCTCGCAGGAGAGGGCCGGGCGGAGTGGCCGCTGAGCGGCCGATTGCGGCGTCTGCCGCTAGCTGCGTCTACGACGCACGCACCCCCGCCCGCCTCTCCCGTCCGGGAGGGCGCACATGCACATGCACATGGGCATGGCCTGCGAGCGGAGGTGGGTGCGCTGGTTCATTCGTTCCTGGCTCCGTGAATAAAAAATCGCCCGGGCGACCACGCCGCCGGGCGGTTCGCTCTTTAGCACCTTGTTTAACGTCGCGGCAAGCGGCAGCAAATTGCGACGGCTGTCTGTGACGGCAACCTAGATGGGGCTGCCAGTGCCTGTCAAGGGGGCGCTCGCGGGCCTGCCGCGTCTTCCTCCCCGGGGACGTCCCGCATGACCCCGTAACCCTGTCCTCGATCGTCGTGTCTCACCGTCGAGACCACGACATCAAGGTGAGGAGTCCGATGCTTTCTCCGCTCGCTGAATTCCGCTGTCCTGCGCTCCCGGGCCTGCTTGCAACAATGCTCGTCCTGGTCACTCCCGGTGCCGTCCGAGCGCAACAGGGACCCGTCGAGGGCCTCGAGGCATCGCCCACCTTATCGGTCTGGGATGACCGACTCGCCGCGGGCGATGCCGCGGCGGAAGCGGAGTTCTGGCGGATGGTGGAGGACGCCTCCATCCCGCTGATTGAGCCAGACTCCGCGCACGCAGGTTACTCGATCGTCACCTTCCTTGCGCGGGGTGCTCCGGACGTTGATCGCATGCGGCTTCACTCCAATGTCACGGCGTTGCTCGTGGATGGGTCCTTTCCTCCTCCCGACAGCCTCGGCTGGATGGAGCGCATGGGCGGCACGGACGTCTGGTACCGCTCCTTCCGATTCCGAAACGACATTCGCATTCCCTACCGTCTCGTTACCTATCGCGGCACCGACGCACCATCGGTGGACATCGATCCGTTGAACCCGCTCGTCTGGGAACCCGGCGTCGAGGCGCTGAGAGCGTCGATTCTGGAACTGGCGGATGCACCGCCCCAGCCGTGGCGCAATCCGTCGGGCCAGGAAGGAGCCGGGGACTGGGACGAGCTGAGCGCCGACGATGGGAGCGGGCGTTCGGTGTACGTCTACAAACCCGTGCAGTGGGACGCCGAGCGCGCCGAGCCGTATCCTCTGCTCGTGGGTCTCGGGTCCTTCGGGCATGGCATCGGCATGAGGGTGGACCGGATGATCGACGAACTCATTGGCGCGGGCCGGCTGCCACCCATGATCGTGGCGCTGGTCGATCTCACCCCGGAGGACGAGACCACGAACTATGCCGCGACCGCCGAATTCATCCTCGAAGAGCTCCTGCCCCACCTGCGGGAGGAGTACGGCGCCACCACGGATCCACGCCAGGTCGTCACGTCGGGAACCAGCCGGCGGGGCATGGTTGCCTCCCTGCTGGCGCTCGAGCATCCGGAGACCTTCGGCAACGTCCTCTCACTGTCCGGCTCCTACTACTGGCGTCCAGACAACGTGGAGGCATTCGAATGGGTGCCGATGCGATACGCGTTCGTGGAGCCACGCCCGGTCCACTTCTACGTGGCGGCCGGCCGGCTCGAGACCTTCGTGTCGCCGGGGAATCGGGGCCATTATCTGCTCGCCACGAACCGGCACATGCGTGACGTCCTCGTGGCGCGGGACTATGACCTGGCGTACGTGGAATTCAACGGTGTCCACAGTGAGCTCAACTGGCAGGACTGGCTGGCCGCGGGGCTCGTCCATCTGCTCGGCGAAGGGGACCACAATCGATGATCGGAGGCGCCGCCCCAGCTCCAGCTCAACTTCGTCGCGGCATAAGCTCCGAGCGGCCCGCGCGCCGAGCACGGCGCCCACCAGGATGCCCACCGCGAATCCCGTGATGCCCGCCTCCGGATTGCCGTCGTAGGCCGCCCGCTCCAGCAGCGTTCCCACGATGCCGCCCACCATGGCCCCGCCGATGCCTCCCAGCACGGACGCAGCGACGATGCAGCCGGAGGCGCGGCGCGCCACTGGCGTGGCCGTGGCCATGTCAGCGCGGCGCTGGGCAAGTGCGCTCGCCGGTGTGAGTGCCAGGAGCACGGTGGCCAGGATCGTTCTGAGCATGGCGGAAGGAATCAGCGATCACGTCCTCGACGGCCATCACCGCCACGTCCGCCCGCGGCGGGGCGTTGGTCGCGCCTGGCGCACACGCGCCCCGCAGAAGCAGGGCTCCTGGCAGGCGGACGGCTCTCATCGGGAGGCCTCCTGGATGGGGGTGTGCTCGAGTTGCCGAAGGTGCTATGCGCCGAATCGCTACGCAATCTCAAGCGACGTCCCCGGGAAGCGCCCCGCGCCGGAATCACCCCTCGCGCAGCGTCCGCACCGGCTCCAGTGGGATGCCGGGCGGCGTTGCCGCTACGTCCTCACGTCGCCTGCGAAACGGCTAGCCACTCGGCGAGAAAGGGGTCGACGAGTCGGTACCGGCTCTGGCCCATACTCGCGTCGACACGAACCACGTGGGCATCCTCGAGCGACTGCACAGCGGTCCGGAGACTCGAGGAGGGAATCCGGAGTGCTCTGGTGTGCTCGGCGGCGAGCACCTCGATGCCCCCGGCCCGGATGACCACCTTGAGCGCCTTCTTCTGATTCGTCGTTAGCCGGGTCCAGAGCTGAGTGTAGGCAGGGTCCTCGCGGAGGACGATCCGTCGGAGCGCTGCCGTCACGAGAGGCGCGTCGATGTCCGTGCCCGCTTGTGGCCCGGCAAGCTCCCAGGTAGCATGCGCCAGACGCTGTACGTTGTACGGAACCTCCTCGGCGCCATCAAGAATTGCGGCTACGGCTTCGTCCGTGAGACGTAGACCCGTCTCCTGGAAACGGCGCATGAGAAATTCTCGGAAGTCCTCCCTCGGGATCGGACCCAGGAAAAGCCGACTCCCGAGCCGGTAGAACGGACGGTCCGGATCGCCTGTCATCTGCGTCAACAAGCGCGTGGATGATCCGGCGAAGATGTAGGCCACGTGGCGGTGCCGCTGGACCACGGATCGGAGCTGCCGTTCAGCGGTGAGCCCGTGTTCGACGACGATGTGCTGGACTTCGTCGATGATGACCGCGACCTCCCTCTGCGACTCTTTCGCCAACCGTTCTACGGCGTCGAGCGCGTCGGTGAGGAGGGGCAGGTCCCCCTCGCCCGTTCTCCCCGCGGCCAGGCTCACATGGAAAGACTCGCCGTCGAAGCTGAGCTGAGGCCTGAGCCGGGCAGCCACCTTTCGGATCGTCTCCATGGCTCGTTCGGCTCCCCCCTTCAGCGATGCTGTGGCGCTCGCGAGCAGGGCTGATGCGAGAAGATCAAGCGTCTCGTACTTCTCAGCATCGAGGCGCAGGACCGTAATGCCCCGTCGAGCGGCGGCCTCATGGGAAACGCTGAGGAGAGACGTTTTCCCGAAGCGACGCGGACCGATGAGGAAGAGCTTCGCACGGTTGCGAATCGTGGCTGCAATCTCTTGCAGCTCATCCTCCCGATCCACCAGCTCCTCGGTGCTCAGTTCTCGGCCGTACTCAAAGGGATTGCGTTGGGCCAATCGACCTCACTCTGTGTCTGCTGCGGGCTCTGCAGATGGCGATCGTCACGTTGCGGCTATTACGTGACGGAATTGACGTTACGGAGTTTACGCAATGCCCTGACGCTGGTCAAGAACCCGCTCGGGCCCGACCGCCAGGATGTCCGGGGTCGTCGTTTCCCCAGGACGGAAGGGAGCGCAGGTGGACCAGCTGCGGCGCGTCGCCATCGAAGCGCACGACGATGCCGGTGCGCTCGCCGGGCAGCGGAAGTGGGTCGATGTTGACAATGGTGTGGCGGCCGCAGTGCAGCGGATGTAGCGTGGAGCCGAGCGCCGGCCGCCCGCGCCGGCCCCTCCCCCATCCGGACGACGGACGCCATGAATCCTGCACGGACCCCCTCCTCCTCCGCGCGGCGTGTGGGCCGCATGGCCGTGCTCACCGCAGGCTACGGCGCCCTGCTTGCCGCCTGCGCGGGTGGTCCGCTCCCGGACCTGGCCATCGAGAACGTCACCGTAATCGACGCAGTCCACGGGGTGCAGCCCGGCCAGACCGTCCTCGTGGACGATGGGCGCATCGTCGCGGTGCGGGCGGCCGGCGCCCCGTCCGAAGCCGCCGAGGTGCTGGATGGCACGGGACGCTACCTCATCCCCGGCCTGTGGGACTTCCACGTCCATCTCACGTACGATGAGCGCTTCACGGCCGCCATGCCCGGGCTCTTCCTACGCTGGGGCATCACCAGCATCCGGGATACCGGGGGGGAGCTGGAGGCGGTGCTCCCCGTGGTGGCGGCCATGCGCGCTGAAGGGGCGCTGGCGCCGCGGGTCTTCTTCGCCGGGCCGCTCCTCGATGGGGAGTCCGTGGTCTACGACGGCCAGGGGCGCCCGGCGCTGGGGATCGCCAATCCGGACGTGGAGACGGCGCGCCGCAACGTGGACCGCCTGGCCGCGGCGGGCGTGGACTTCATCAAGGTGTACGAGCTGGTCACGCCCGAGGTCTTCCACGCGCTGGTGCAGGCGGCGCGGGAGCGGGGGCTTCCCATCGACGCCCACGTCCCCCTCTCCATGCTGGCCCGGGAGGTGGCGCCCCAGGTGAATTCACTGGAGCACCTGCGGAACATCGAGCTGGACTGCGCCGCCGGCGGCGACGAGCTGCTGGCCGAGCGGCGGGCCATCCTGGCCGGCCACGAGGAGGGGAGCGGCTCCGGCCTCCGTAGCCGTCTCCACCGGGCGCAGCGTATGCCCGCCATCGCGGCGTACGCTCCGGCGCGGTGCGGCGCGGTCCTGGACGCTATGGCCGCCACCATCCAGGTGCCGACCCTGCGCCTGAACGCTCTGGCGCTCGGCCCCCCGTACGCCCGGGCCGACTGGGACAGCGCCCTGGCGCGCACGCCCGCCGCGGTAGCGGAGGCGTGGGGCGCCGCCGCGGAGCGGTGGCGCGGTGGGCCCCGGAGCGCCGACACGACCTTCGCCGCCTGGAGCCTCTTCCTGGTGGGGGAAATGCATCGCCGCGGCATTCCCGTGGCCGCCGGCACCGACACGCCGATCAGCCAGGCCATTCCCGGCTACAGCCTCCACAACGAGTTGGAATTCCTCGTCCGCGCCGGGCTCTCGCCCCTGGAGGCGCTGGGCGCCGCCACCCTGCGCCCGGCGGCGTTCTTCGGGCTGGAGGCGGAACTCGGGACGGTGGAGGAGGGCAGGCTCGCGGATCTGGTACTGCTGGCTGCCGACCCGCTGGCGGACATCGGCAACACACGGACGGTGGAGGCGGTGATCGCCGGCGGGCGGCTAATCCGCCTCCCCGACCTGGAGCGGCTCACGCGCTAGGCCGTGATCCGGCGGGCGGCTGCTCCGCCTCCCCGATCTGGAGCGGCTCACGCGCTAGGTGTTAGATCGCAGGCGGGCGGCCGGTGCACCTCCCCCGCCCGGAGCGCGGCACCCGTCAGGCGTTGATCTCGTGCGCCAGCCCGGCCCCCCGCGGTACGCGGACCCGGTCCACCAGCTCCTGGACCTCCAGGGGAGGCGGCGGCGTGAGGCGGGACACGAGGATGGTGACCGCCGCGTTCAGGACCATCCCCACCGCCCCGATCCCTTCCGGGCTGATGCCCAGCCACCAGTGGTCCGCCGTATTCAGCTCCGGGTGCATGAACTTGAAGTAGACAATGTACGCCGCGGTGAACGTGATCCCGGTGAGCATCCCGGCGATGGCCCCCTCCCTGGTGGCCCGGTGCCAGAAGATGCCCAGGATGATGACCGGGAAGAATGACGAGGCCGCGAGCCCGAAGGCAAAGGCCACCACCTGCGCCACGAAGCCGGGCGGGTTCACCCCCAGGTACCCGGCCACCATCACGGCGGCCCCGGCGGACACGCGCGCCGCGATGAGCTCCCCCCGCTCCGTGATGCTCGGCCGGAGGGCCCGCTTCAGCAGGTCGTGGCTCACCGCCGAGGACACCACCAGGAGTAGCCCCGCCGCCGTGGACAGCGCCGCGGCGAGCCCGCCCGCCGCCACCAGCCCCACCACCCAGTCGGGGAGGGCGGCGATCTCGGGGTTGGCCAGCACCATGATGTCATTGTCCACGGTCAGCTCGTTCGGCACCGGTGAGTCCGGGCCCGTGAACTGGATGACGCCGTCCCCGTTCAGGTCGTCGAAGCGCAGTAGCCCCGTGGCCTCCCAGTTCGTAAACCATGGGGGCATCTCGGCGTACGGCGTTCCGGCCACGCTGGCAATGAGATTCGTGCGGGCAAATACCGCCACCGCGGGCGCCGTCGTGTAGAGGAGCGCAATGAAGACCAGCGCCCACCCCACCGACAGGCGGGCGTCCCGCACCCGGGGCACCGTGTAGAATCGGATGATGACGTGCGGCAGGCCGGCCGTCCCCACCATCAGCGCGGCGGTGATGAGGAAGACGTCCAGGGTGGACCTGGTCCCTGAGGTGTAGGCGGCAAAGCCCAGCTCCTCGTGCAGCCCGTTCAGACGTTCGAGGAGCGGGGTGCCCGTGGCCTGGTCCACGCCGCCCAGCCCGAGCTGGGGGATGGGGGTGCCCGCGATCGTCATGGAGAGGAAGATCGCCGGCACCATGTAGGCAAAGATGAGGACGCAGTACTGGGCCACCTGCGTGTACGTGATCCCCTTCATCCCGCCCAGCACGGCGTAGAAGAAGACAATGGCCATCCCCACGTAGACGCCGTGGTTCACGTCCACTTCCAGGAACCTGCTGAAGACAATGCCCACGCCCCGCATCTGGCCGGCCACATAGGTGAACGACACGAAGATGGCGCACAGGACCGCCACGATGCGCGCCGTCTGCGAGTAGTAGCGGTCCCCCACGAAGTCGGGCACGGTATAGGCGCCGAACTTCCGCAGGTAGGGCGCCAGGAGGAGCGCCAGCAGGACGTACCCGCCCGTCCACCCCATGAGGTAGACCGAGCCGTCGTAGCCCATGAAGGAGATGAGCCCGGCCATGGAGATGAAGGACGCGGCGCTCATCCAGTCCGCCGCGGTGGCCATGCCGTTGGCCAGCGGGGAGACCCCGGCGCCCGCCACGTAGAAGTCCTTCATGGTGGTGGCCCGCGACCAGATTGCAATGCCCAGGTAGAGGGCAAAGGACACCGCGATGAGGAGGAAGGTCCAGGCCTGGACGTTCATCCGTGGTCCCGCCCCTCGTCCACCTCGTACGCCCGGTCCAGGCGGTTCATCAGCCAGACGTAAATGAAGATGAGGACCACGAAGACGTAGATCGACCCCTGCTGCGCGAACCAGAAGCCCAGGGGAAAACCGGTGCCGGGGATGGTGATGCGGTTGAGGGGTTCGGCCAGCAGGATGCCGAAGCCGTAGGAGACCACGAACCAGACCAGCAGGAGCGCGCCCACGTAGCGCTTGTTCTTCCGCCAGTACTCAGCGTGCCGGGCGCGCACCTCCGCGGGACTGCGCTCCGTGGCCACGGAGCCGCCTACCGCCCGGAAATGGGCAGGAACAGGTGCGCCGCGCTGGCGGCGGTGATGGTCCCAGCGTCGCGCGGGAACGAGATGTCGTCCATGATTCAGAAGCCGCGCCCGCGGGTCCGCGGGAGCAGGTCGTCAGGGTCAGGAAATCCAAGCGACGTTTCGTGGCTGAGCCAAGGTAGGTAGCAGGGAGCTTTCCGGACAAGAGAAATGTTGCGCAGTGTCAACGACGAATAGAAATGTCCCTGGACTTCCGCGCCTCCATGCGCTGCGGCATCCTGGCCCACGGTTTCGCCCGCGTGCGCTGCGACGGCTGCGCCCCTACCTGCCCCATGACCCCGAGCTGGCCGGCGCCATCCTGCGCGTCCGGCTCCGGGCCATCCAAACCCGCCTCCGCCGCACCAGCCCCGGCGCCGCCCCCGACGCCCGCATCGGCGCTGTCTCCTTCCTGCACTGCTGCGGCTCCAGCCTGAACCGCCACTTCCACTTCCACGTCGTAGTCCCGGACGGCCTCTTCAGCGAGCAGCCGGATGACTCCGTGCGGTTGGTTGAGGCCACCCAACTCACAAGCGACGACGCCCGGCACCTCCAACCGCTCACAAGCGACGATGCCCAGCACATCCAACCGCTCCTCCTGCGCCGCATCCTCCGCCTCTTCCAGCGCCGCATCCTCCGCCTCTGCCAGCGCCGCGAGTTGCTCGACCCCAGCATCGTCGAAAACATGCTGACCTGGCAGGGCAGCGGCGGTTTCAACCTGGACGCCTCCGTCCGCATCCATGGCACCGACCGCACCAGCCGCGAGCGGCTGCTCCGCTACTGCGCACGCCCGCCCTAAACGTGGATTGGATTTCCTATCCCTATCACTCCCTTTCTGATCGGCGCCCTGGTCGCTCCAGCTGCCGCATCCAGTGTGGCGCGGGGCCTCCTATCCGAGAACCGCCGGATGGGGCATTTGAGCGAGGGCGGGCAAGGAGAGTCGCAAGAGCACCGGTGCAGGTGGCTCATCCAGCCATCTGGACGTTCCAGGTGGAACGGGAATAGGCCCGGGCTGGCGGATTGCGACTGGGTTTCGCCCGCACCGGTGCCCGTGACCCACCCAGCTATTTCGACGTTCCAGCGGGAACCCCAGGCGCGGCGGGGCTGCGCCACGGCTGGGCGTCTTAAGGCGGGCGCGGAGGGCGCCGCGCTCCGTGGCCCATCCAGCTATTTTGACGTTCCAGCTGGAACGCCAGGCGCTGGGGCGCGGCGGCGCGTGTCGCGCTGGACCGCTGGACCGCTGGACCGCTGGACCGCTGGACCGCTGGACCGCTGGACCGCTGGATAGGCGCCGGTCGGCCGTCTCCTCCTGGGCGGGCCGCGGGCCAGCCGTCCCGTTGTTGCTGAGGCTGGCCCATGCCCGCATGCGGATGTCCCAAACTGCCCATTGACAGGTTTTTCGCCGCCGGTTCGGGCCGCAGGTATATCCGCCTTCTGACGTCCTCGTGAGCCTGCCTGGCCGTCCCTCCAGCGGCCTTTCTCGTCGCGTCCCTCCGCGGAAGACCTGGACGTGCCTCCACGCGCCTCCTGGGCCAACACAGGAGGTCGAAAAACCCCATGTTATATTGGGAGAGAACAATTTCCCGGAGGTCCGCATGGTCCATTTCGCAACGCGTCACGCCGCGCCGAACGGCGGCGAGTACGTGCCGCCCGCCACCGAGCTCTCGCCCGCCGAGGTGGAGCGGCTGGGTGAGGAGATCGCCACCGATTCGGCCCACCTCACGGCGGCCGAGTACCGGCTGCTCCGCAAGATCGCCGTCTTCGACCGCCACCAGGGCTGGTGGCCCGGCTTCCAGAGCTGCGCCCTCTGGCTGAGCTGGCGCACGGGGCTCGCGCCGGGGACAGCGCGCGAGAAGGTGCGCGTGGCGCGGGCGCTGGAGAAGCTGCCGAAGCTCAGCGCGGCCATGGCGTGCGGACAGCTCTCCTATTCCAAGGTGCGCTCCCTCACCCGCGTAGCGGACGAGGCGTCCGAGGAGCGCTTGGTGGAGGTGGGGCTGCAGGGCAGCTCCGAGCACGTGGACCGGATCGTGGGGGCGTGGCGGCGCATCGACCTGTTG
>Ga0214473_10001827_pt1 | contig 27235 bp, 22 predicted proteins | sample RVTome_7_FD_203509 | JGI IMG/M metagenome (GOLD analysis project Ga0214473, IMG submission 203509) | Soil microbial communities from uranium-contaminated site in the Upper Colorado River Basin, Wyoming, United States - RVT98D197 | ecosystem: Environmental > Terrestrial > Soil > Contaminated >...
CATTCCCCAAGCCATCCTCGCCCTCTCACGAGGGCTTGTCTTTTATCCCCGCCCTCGTCACCTACGCGAGGGAGTGTAAAGCATGTCCTGATAACGCCGCGTAAAGGATGTCATGAAACTGAACACAAGAATGCCTGTGCTACTACTCCGGGAGCGCGGAAGGTCATGGGTGGGTCATGTCGGCGGGGCGGACCAGCGCGTCGAACTCTTCGCCGCTGAGGTAGCCCAGCTTGAGGCAGGCCTCGCGCAGGCTGGAATTGGTGACGTGCGCTTCGTGGGCCACCTTGGCGGCCTTGTCGTAGCCGATCTTGGGGCTGAGCGCGGTGACCAGCATGAGCGAATTGTTCACGAAGTTGTCGATGCGGGCGCGATTGAGAGTGATGCCGCGCGCCATGTGGTCCACGTAGCCGCGGCAGGCATCGCTCAGCAGCGTGACCGAGTGCAGAAAATTGTGAATCATGACGGTCTTGAAGACGTTCAACTCGAAATTGCCCTGGGAGCCGGCAAAGGCGATGGCGGCGTTATTGCCGTGGACTTGCACGGCGACCATGGTCATGGCTTCGCACTGCGTGGGATTCACCTTGCCGGGCATGATCGAGGAGCCCGGCTCATTTTCCGGAATGCTGATCTCGCCCAGGCCGCTGCGAGGCCCGGAGGCCAGCCAGCGGATGTCGTTGGAGATTTTCATGAGCGAGCCGGCCAGCGTGGTGATGGCGCCGTGGGCGTACACCAATTCGTCGTGCGCGGAAAGAGCGGCGAACTTGTTGGGATGAGAACGAAACGGCAGATGGGTGAGCTCGGCAATTTTCTTGGCGGCGCGCTCGGCGAATTCGGGATGGGCGTTGAGGCCGGTGCCGACGGCGGTACCGCCGATGGCTAGGTCGTACAGGCCGTCGAGCGCCTGTTCCAGGCGGGCGGCGTCGCGGTCCAGCAGGCTGGCCCAGCCGCTGAATTCCTGTCCGACGGTGACCGGCGTAGCGTCCATCAGATGGGTGCGGCCGATTTTCACCACGTCCGCAAATTCTTTGGCCTTAGCGTCGATGGCCTGGTGCACACGCCGGACCGCGGGGATGAGCGCGTTTTTCATGCGTTCGGCGGCGGCGATATGCATGGCCGCGGGGAAAGTGTCGTTCGAGGATTGCGACATGTTCACATGGTCGTTGGGATGAACGGGGTTCTTCGAGCCTAGAACGCCGCCGGCCAGCTCGATGGCGCGATTGGAGATCACCTCATTGGCGTTCATGTTGGTCTGGGTGCCGCTGCCGGTCTGCCAGACGCGCAAGGGAAACTCGGCGTCCAGCTTCCCGGCGATGACCTCGTCGGCAGCCTGGACGATCAGCCGTGCTTTTTCCGGAGGGAGCTTGCCCAGCTCCTGATTCACCAGGGCGCAGGCCTTTTTTAGTATGCCAAAGGCGCGAATCATCTCCGGCGGCATGACGTCGCGGCCAATGTCGAAATGGATCAACGAGCGCGCGGTCTGCGCGCCCCAATAGACGTTGCTGGGGACCTCGATGGGGCCCATGCTATCGGTTTCCGTGCGCGTCGCTTTCTTTGCCGTCATCTCGCTCATGTCGTTGGCTCGATCCTCTGTTTTGGGCGGGCTGCAAGTACAGCCCGCACCCGATTGGTTTAGTTGCAACCGGAAGCCCAGTGCGGGGCGTTGTCGCCGGGTGCGTGCAGTCCAGCCAAAGCATGTAACCACAGATGACGCGTGGCAATCAAATCGCTGTTCTGGCTGGGCGAATTGAGGCACACCTGTGATTGGGCGTGGACATAACAGGCAGCACGCTTTCGGACGATCCTTGCTGACCCACCTTACGGCCCCACGTGGTCCAGGTTGCAACCCAACGGCGTCAGGTTGGAGCGATCCTTGGGCCATGAGCGGAGTTCGGCAATTTGCAATGCTCCGTCCCAGTCCGGGTTGAATACCAGGACGCGAATGACCAGGGCTCCGCTCGGTTCTTCCTCACAAAAGACCGACACGGAGTTCCACATCTCCGGGACATTTGCCCGGAGCACATTCTGTGCCACCCTCACGGATAGCACGTCCGGATTCATTTCACAGGAGCCGAGTTTCCCTGCTTGCAAGCTGACATGAAATGGCTGTTCCGCCGGCGATGCGGCCTGAATTCCGATGCGTTCCATATGATTCCTCCACTAAGGTCCCGAGTGGGGGAAAGGGATAACGTATGCATACACTGCATACGATAACAATAGATATAGTTGTTGTCAAGAGATATTTTCAAAGGCAGAATGCAGCTATGGCAGGAACAAGAACTTCGCACGAGATCCGCGTGCCCTTGAGCTTTCGCGTCCCCCTTTCGCAACTCGAAGAAATCGAAGAGGCCGTGCGAAAGGAAGTGCGAAAGCACCGGACCGACCTCCTGGAAGTCGTCTGGGACTGGGCCTGGAAGGAATATAAGCGCTCGGGATCGCTCCGGGCGCTGCTGCAGGGCACGCGCACCAGAAAGTATTCGCGCCGGGTTTCGGAGGAATTGCAGGACCAGCTTTACACGGCTTTCGAGACCATCCTCGAGCGTGCCCCCAGCGCCGTCATCGAAGAGGTCGCGAGATTGCTGACCGCACGTGCCGGCAAGTACGGCGAGCCCAAGTGAGCTCAAGCCCCCCGATTAGTCTTGCCACCTGTCTAGAGCCAGCCGGTTAAGACCGGCTTCGGCGGACCCCGGACCCTCGATAGCACAGCCGGCAGCCGCGCGAAGCGGTCGGCGTAGAAAAGCAATTTCGACACTCCGTGATTGGGGCCGGCGTCGCGCGGTGGTGTGCCATTTTCGGAACAGTACCGAATCCGACCGGACGAACCTTCCTAGTGCATCGCTAAAGTCTTATTTCTCAACTGAAATCTCTAGTTCATTTGGCGACTGACGCGCTCGGTAATCCCTGCGAGTCCGTGGCCGCGTTTCGCGGCAGCGGACTAGGCTGGGAATTCTCGATTCGTATTTCCTGAGACGCAGAGCGGGAGGAGAGAGGCCGTGTGTACAGGAGCTGTGACGGCGACGATAGGAGCGGACCGGCTGCAGGCATCAGTGGCGCCAGCCGAAGGACGAGCGCCACTGGATGTTGGAGAACGGGAGAGACTGCTGGCGGAGCATCTTCCCGAGGTGCGCTACATCGCGCGCCGTATTCATGGCCGTTTGCCGCTGCACGTACCGTTGGAGGACTTGGTGCACGCCGGGGTGATTGGCCTGATTGACGCGGTGGACAAATTCGATCCCCTCAAGCAGGTGCAACTGAAATCTTACGCCAAGTTCAGGATTCGCGGCGCCATTCTGGACAGCCTTCGCGCCAGCGATTGGAGTCCGCGAAGCCTGCGCCGCCAGGCGCGGCGTCTGGAAGAGGTGCACCGGGAGATTTCCGCCGGGCTGGGGCGGACGCCAACCGAAACCGAATTGGCCCAGCAGTTGGATATGGCCCTGCCGGATTTCCAGCGGCTGCTGGGAGAGTTGCGGGGTCTCGAATTGGGCAGTCTGCAAACCCGCTCCGGCGAAAACCTGCAGGAGGCAGGCGGATTCGCCCGCCCGTCCGACGGTCCCGACGCGGACCCTTTTTCCTTGTGCCTGCGCTCAGAAATGAAATCTCACCTGATCCATGCCATGGATGGCCTGGAAGAGAGAGAACGGCAGGTGCTGGCGCTCTATTACGCCGAGGAGCTCACGATGAAGGAAGTCGGAGCGATGCTGGGCATCGGGGAATCCCGCGTGTCACAGATCCATTCCGCGGCGGTGATCCGGCTGCGCGGGCGAATGCAAACCGCGCTGCGGTCGGTTGCGCCGGCGCGAAGCGCGGCGTGACCCCAGGCGTTGTACGCTGAACCTATACACTGCACTTCCTAAGGGCGCTCGCATGGGCGGCCGTGCAAACACTTCCTGACCCGGAAAAGACATACGCCGAATTCCTGCTTTGAGGAATTCGGCGTATGTCCTTAGAACGGCCTCAAGCTGAATCTGCGCGCCAGGAAGCGGTTGGGAACTACCCCCTTACGTGCGTATTGAACCAATCGAGCGTACGCTGCCAGGCTAGCTTCGCATTGGCTTCGCTGTAGCGCGGCGTCGTATCATTGTGGAATCCATGCTGCGCCGCGGGATAAATATGTCCCTGGTGGGTGACCTTGGCAGCGGTGAGGGCGGCGTCATAGGCAGGCCAACCCGCGACGAGACGCGCATCCGCCTCACCATGGTGGACCAGCATCGCCGCCTTAATCTTGGGCACATCCGCTTCCGGCGGTGCACCACCGTAGAAAGGGGCGCCCGCAGCCATATCCGGCCCCAGCCTCACGGCGAGTGTGTTCACAATTCCGCCGCCGAAGCAAAAGCCGACGGCTCCGAGTTTGCCGTTGGAATCGGGGCGGTTCTTGAGGTAAAGAGCTGACGCCACAAAGTCTTCTAATCTTTTTGGGGCGTCCAGCCTTCCAAACGCCGCCGCTGCCTCTTCCTCGTTCTTGGCCGCGTCGGGACCCTTCGGATAGCCGCCCAGCGGCGTAAGGGCGTCCGGAGCGAAAGCCATGAAATTTGCCAGCGCCAACCGCCGTGCCACGTCTTCGATGTACGGATTGAGTCCGCGGTTTTCGTGGATGACCAGGATGGCGGGCAGCTTGTTGGTCCCAGCGTTCGCCGGACGAGCAAAGTGGCCCTTGATGCTGCCATTGCCCTGCGGCGAAGGCACGGTGATAGTCTCCGTCTTGACACGCGGGTCGTTTAGCGGCACTTGCTGCGCCAGAGCGTAATTCGGCCGGAGGCTCTCCCAAATGGCCGTGGCCGTCAGGCCGCCCACGGCGTATTTCTGCGCGCCATCCAGAAACTGGCGGCGGCTGATCTCACCATGAACGTAATGGTCGAACAGATTTAGCAACTCCTGCGGGTAATCGGTCGCTTTCTTTCGTTCCATTGGGCGTCACTCCTTTTAAAAGCAGTCTATTCCCCACCGAGGCGGGTAGAGCATACCACCGAATGGATGCCGGGGAGTAGCCCAGGGATGTAAGGGATGTCTGGCACACGTGTTCGGCGCCGAAACCACGTCATTTCGCCCGCCGGGGACCAGGGTCGTTACTGGAAAAGTCCTAGAGAAATTCGCGGGAAGTGCCCTCGAGGAAGGCGCGCAGCTTGCGCGAGCGCGAAGGATGGCGCAGCTTGCGGAGCGCCTTGGCCTCGATCTGCCGGATGCGCTCGCGGGTCACGGCAAACGACTGGCCGACTTCTTCCAGCGTGTGCTCGGAGCCGTCGTCCAGCCCAAAACGCATCTTGATGACCTTCTCTTCGCGCGGCGTCAGCGTCTTCAGCACCGAGGCGGTCTGTTCCTTCAGGTTCAGATTGATCACCGCGTCCGAGGGCGAAACGACGGCCTTGTCCTCGATGAAATCGCCTAAATGCGAATCTTCCTCTTCGCCGATGGGCGTTTCGAGGGAGATGGGCTCCTGGGCAATCTTCAGAATCTTGCGTACCTTGGACACCGGGATGTCCATGCGCTTGGCAATCTCTTCCGATTGCGGCTCCCGGCCCAGCTCCTGCACCAATTGTCGCTGCGTGCGGATGAGCTTGTTGATGGTTTCGATCATGTGCACGGGGATGCGGATGGTGCGGGCCTGGTCGGCGATGGCGCGGGTGATGGCCTGGCGGATCCACCAGGTGGCGTAGGTCGAGAACTTGTACCCGCGGCGCCACTCGAACTTGTCCACGGCCTTCATCAGGCCGATGTTGCCCTCCTGGATCAGGTCCAGAAACTGCAAGCCGCGGTTGGTGTACTTCTTGGCGATGGACACCACCAGGCGGAGGTTGGCTTCGATCAGCTCCTTCTTGGCCCGCTCGGCCTCGGCTTCGCCGCGCAGGATGATCTGCAGCGTGCGCTTGAGCTCCGTCAGCCCGGTCTCGCTGGCTACGGAAATTTCCCGCAACTCGCCCCGGCGCGTGCGCAATTCGCGCCGCGCCTCGGCGGCGGTATCGCCCTTGGCCACGTCGGCGCGGCGCTCCAGCTTGCCGGCCTCGCGCTCGAGCGACTGCAGCCGCTCGACGGTGTGCCGCAGCTTGTCAATCAGCCGCTTGCGCTCAAAAGGATTGAATTCCAGCGAGCGTGCCAGCTCCGAAATCTCGATGCGCGTTCGGGCCACGGCATTGCGCGCGCGCAGATAGACGCGCTTCTTGGATTTCGCCAGGTGTTCGAGCTTGACCGCCTGCTTGAGCGCCGACTCATAGAGATGGGCGATCTTGTCCAGAACCTTGAGCGTCTGCCGGGTCTTCTGCTCGATCTTCTCTTCGGTCAGTTCCTCGTCGTCAAACTGCACGATCTCCTTGATCGAGCGGTCGCCCGTGCGCAGGTCGTCGGCAATGGCCACCAGTTCCTTGACCACGATCGGCGAGCGCGTGATGGTCTTCAGGACCAGCACCTGGCCCCGCTCGATGCGCTTGGCGATGGCCACTTCGCCTTCACGCGTCAGCAGCGGGACCGTGCCCATCTCGCGCAGATACATGCGCACCGGGTCGTTGGTCTTCTCCAGCAGGCCCGGCGTGAGGTCCAGATCGCTCTCGTCGGCCCCGGCGGGCTCCTCCTTGGCCTCGGCCTCGGCCGGTTCCGAAGCTTCCAGCGCAGCGCGCGCCACCTTGGCCGCGGCTGCGTCCTCGTAGATGTCTATGCCATAGCGCTCAAATGTGGATAGGAGGTCGTCAATCTCTTCCGAGGAGTGGACTTCGGCCGGCAGGATGTCGTTGACTTCATCGTAGAGCAGGTAGCCCCGCTCCTTGCCCATGTTAATGAGCTGTCGTACCTGATCGTATTTTTCTTCCAGAGCCAGAGCCAAGGATTCCTCCGTGCCTCTAGAGGACGTCAGGGTCGCGCGGCGGACCCGTCAGTCCACACTTGGACGCACTCGCCCACACAACGAAACGTACGGATAGAGATACAGAATTCCCGCTCGTGAGGTAACTGCACGCGCCGCCGCTTCTTGTGCGTGTCCGTACCGGACTTCCCCGCCGCCCGAGGCGGCCGACACCCTTACTCACCAAACTTAGATGCAGTATCCCCTGCTCCCGTTTCCGCCAAACTGAGGTAAGTTACACGGCCCGTTCTGCGTGCGTCAACTGGATTGTCTTCCAGCGCTTGACTGTCGGTCAACAGGAGGCAACCGGAGGGTCATGCGGGCGGTTCGGACAGCCGCCGGCGCAGCTCTTGCTTGCGCGCCAGTAACCGGCGCAAATCGTCTCCCTGGCCTGCGACAGCCACAGGCTGCGCCTCAATCTGGCGTTGCACTGCCGCGAGCTCCTCCTCCGCCCGGCGGCGATGGAGTACTTCGAGACAGCTCTCAGCTTCTTCCCAGGCGGCTCCTGGGGAACCCTCGAAAGCGATTTCCAGAAGCAGCCGGCGATCCCGATCCTCCAGCCCCTGCGCCAGCGCGGCGACGTCGGGCAGTTTGCCTTCAGCGCAGGCCTCCAGCAGCGCGGAAATGATCTTCTCGGTTTCAAGGCCGCGGTGCAGTTCCTCCTGGCGGATTTCCGCCACCAGGCGCGCGCGCAGATCGCCCGCTTCCATCAACAGTTTCACCAGTCGCCGCTCGGCCTGCTGGCCGGGCCGACTGGCCAGAGCCGCGTGGGTCTTCACCTGGCTGTGCCGCTCGGTGGCGGCGCGTCGCAGCGCCTCCCGCAAGACAGGCTGGTCCACGCGCAATTGCTGCGAGATGCGCGAGGCCCACTCCGAACGCAGCAGCGCGTTGGGGATGCGCTGCACGTACGGCAGCAGGAAATTCACGGCGCGCAGCTTCTCTTCCGCCGTGGCGATCCCCGACCGTTGCGCCCGGCCGATCAAGTAATCCAGATACGGCGGCGCAGCCTCGAGCAGTTTCGCGTAGGCCTCGGCGCCTTGGCTGCGTATGAAGCTGTCGGGGTCCTTCCCGCCCGGAAGCGCCAGCACCCGCGCGTCGCAGTTCTGCTCCAGCAGAATCGAGAGCGAACGTTCCGTCGCCGCCTGGCCGGCGGTGTCCGGGTCGTAGTTGACGATCACCCGGCGCGTGAAGCGGCTGAGCAGCTTCACTTGCATCTCGGTGAGGCTGGTGCCGCAGCTCGCGATCACCTGGGGAATGCCCGCGCGGGCCACGGCGATGGCGTCCATGTAGCCCTCGACCAGCACCACGGCGTCGCGCTGCCGCATGGCCTCCTTGGCGCGGTCCAGGTGATAGAGCACGCTGCTCTTGGTGTAGATGGGCGTCTCGGGCGAGTTCAGGTATTTCGGCAGGTCGTCGCCCAGCGCCCGCCCGCCGAACGCGATGATCTTGCCGGACTCGTTGGCGATCGGAAACATGATGCGCCGCCGGAAACGGTCGTACTGCCGCCCGCCGGGGTCGCGCGAGGTCAGACCGGAAACATCCAGCAGCTTCTCGGGATATTTCGCACGCAGGTGTCGCATGAGTGCCTCGCCGCCCGAGGGCGCGTAACCCAGCCCGAATCGCGCCAGCGCCTCGTCGTCCAGGCCCCGATCAGCCAGATACGCCCGCGCGGCTTTGCCTTCGGCCGTGCCCTCGAGCTGCCGCTTGAAAAATGACGCGGCCTCGCGATGCATCTCCACCAGCGTCGTGCGCTGCGATTGTTCTTTGCGCTCCTCCGGGGAGCGCTCGTGCGGATGCGGCAGCGCGATGCCGCATTTCTCCGCCACTGTGCGCAACGCCTCCGGGAATTCGCAGCGGTCCATCTCCATCACAAATTTGAAAACGTCTCCGCCCGCGCCGCAACCGAAACAGTGATAGATCTGCTTCACCGGATGCACGGCAAACGACGGAGTCTTTTCAGAATGAAACGGGCACAGCCCGGTGAAATTCTGCCCGCTCTTTTTCAGGCGCACGTATTCTCCGACCACGCGGACGATGTCCGCCTGCTGCTTCACGCGATCCGCAAGTGACCCTGCTTCAGCCACTATGGTTTGCAAAGAGAAGAGTTTAGGCCGACCGATACGCGCCGGTCGGCACCAATTCAGCATGCTTGAGGGGGCGTGCGTAGAAATATGTCCACGCCTTCAGTTTGCCCCCATCCAGCCAGACATCCACTAGGGAGCGGCGAAACAAGCCTTCCTCGCAACCCTCAAATTCGTCCAGAATCTTAAGCGTCGAGTCTGGGCGACGCAGGCGATAGAGCTGACCATTCACGAAGCGGTCCGGTCGCTTGGTGGGGACTGCACCGGGATAATCAAGTGACCGAAACTCGTACAGCTCGCCGCGAATTCTTGCAGCGCCCACAAGCTCTACATCTTGGCTCCGCTTGAGCAGATGATGCGAGGTCTCACCTGGCATCAGCGTGCCGTACACAAACAAAAATGCTCCGTTGCCGCCGCGCTTTGTGCCTATCGATGCCAAGCGATCCCTGGACTTCTTCTTTGCCTTAGCCATGGGCGCTCTCCTTTGCACATTCTACCAGGAGGCGGTCCAGATTCTCGAATCCCTGCTCTTTGATGTAACCTCGAATCCTCGAATCCTTATCGACCTGTAGGAGGCGTCTTAGATAATATTGAAACATTGCTTCGATGTCGTGTTGTGTGAGTTGCTTCTCCTGCTTTAGGTAAGCGATCATTTCGAAGAAGTTAAGATATTCAGTAAACTCGTCAAGTACCACCTTCTGCGTGTCCGAGAGGGGTGGGTTCCCGATTGACTCCTGACGCATTGCTTTTCTGATATCGTCCAGGTTGTCGTAATCGATCCGTTTACGGATCGCCTTGTAATTGTCTCCTTCGTAGAACTTCTCGAAAAGCTCAAACAGCCACTTCACCTTCTCCGCCTGAGTGCGCGATCGGTACTCTCTGATGGCAAGCACGCCAGTGACAATCGCCGCCACAGCCAGGACGATCGTGCCGGCGCCAGCCAGATACGTACCCCATGCTGTAAAGCGCACGGCATCAAGTCGGGAATCCATGCACATGCCGATCGAGACTGACACGACCAGCATGAACGCAATCACAAGAATCGCCAGTACGATGTTCCTCATTGATTTCCCTGCCGCAGTCTATCGCTATCCCTTCAACTCGACAACCGTGACGGCAGTTCCGCCGCGCTCGTCGGCTTCGGCGTGGATGCGCTCGACCAGCGGATGCGTCGAGAAAAACTCCGCCAGGCCGCGACGCAGCGCGCCCGTGCCATGGCCGTGAATCACGCGCACCTGCGCCTTTCCCGCCAGAGCGGCGGTATCGAGAAATTTGTCCACCCGGCGCGTGGCCTCTTCCACGGTGCATCCGATTACATTGATCTCGTCGGTCTCGCCGGGCGCATCAGACGGAGCCGCGCGCACCGTGACGCCGCTCGGACGCGCGAGCTTCGCGGCGCCGGCTGCCTTCGCGGGCTGCTCGGTGACGATGGAGGTAATCTCCGCCAGTGGCACCTTCATGCGCAGCGGCCCGGCCTCGACCTCGGCCGTTGAATCATCGCGACGCCGCAGCACCACCGGCGCGGAAAATCCCCGCACGCGCACACGAGCGCCCGGGACCAGTTCCTCCGGCGACGGCCCGCGCTCCGGCACAGCGGCCGCGCCCAGATCGGCCTGCGATTCCGAAAGGTGCGCGACAACGGCGGCGTCGGCTTCCTCGCGCGCATCCGAGCGCGCCTCGGCCAGCCGTCGTCGCGACTGCTTCTCGATCTGCGCGCGCAACTCGCGTTCTTTCACCGCTTCGAGCGCGCGTGTCATTTCTTTCTCGTGCGTGGCCAGCGCGTCGGCGAATCGCTTTTCCAGCTCGGCGATGCGCTTTTTCTGACGCTCGACCCACTCCTCGCGCAGCGCGCGCCGCTCCGTGTCCAGCCGCCGCGCCTGCTCCGCCAATTCGCGTTGCATTTGCTCGAGCGCGTCGCGGCTGCGGTGCAGGTAGGCGATTAAGCCGGCGGCCTCGCGCGATTCCGGAGTGAGCAGCGCGCTGGCCCGCTCGACAATGGCCTCGGGCAGGCCTAGCCGCCGGGCGATGGCGATGCCGCTTGATCCGCCGGGCACGCCCAGGCGCAGGCGATAGGTCGGCGCCAGCCGTTCCTCGTCGAACTCCACGGCGGCATTCAGCACCCCCGGAGTAGTCGAGGCGTAGGTCTTCAGCCGGTCGTGGTGCGTGGTGGCCAGTACCAGGCAGCGCCGCGCGCGAAATTCATCGAGCAACGCCACGGCCAAGGCCGCGCCCTCCTCCGGCGCCGTGCCCGTGCCCATCTCGTCCACCAGCACCAGCGAGCGCTCGGTGAGCGCGCCGAGCATGGACTTCAAATTCAGCATGTGCGCCGAAAACGTGGAGAGGTCGGCGGCAATGGACTGCTCGTCGCCGATATCGGCTAGCACGCGATCGAAAATTCCCAGCCGCGCCGATTGTGCCGCCACTGGAATGCCCGACTGCGCCGCGAGCACGGCCAGCCCCACGGTCTTGAGGGCGACCGTTTTGCCTCCGGTGTTCGGACCGCTGATCACCAGAACGGTCTCTTGCCCGCCCAGTGCCAGCGTCAGCGGCACGACGGCCCGGCCCTGCCGCCGCAGGCCGCTTTCCAGCACCGGATGGCGCGCGGCATCGAGCGCAATGGCCGCCTCGGGGGTGAAGACCGGCATGCAGGCGTCAAAATCGCGCGCAAACCGCGCCCGTGCGAAGAGCGAATCGAACTCGCCAATCGTATCCGTCGCCTGCGAAAGCCCCGGCCGCCCGTCCGTCACGCGCCCGGTCAGCTCTTCCAAGATGCGCGCTATTTCCGCGGCTTCTTCCTCCGCCATTTGCACCAGGCGATTATTCAGGTCGATGGTTTCGAGCGGTTCGAGAAAGACGGTCTGGCCGGTGGCGCTCGCGGCGTGCACCACGCCCTGCACGCCGCGCCGTTCCGAGGCCCGCACCGGAATCACGTAGCGATCATTGCGCTGCGTGACGTAATCTTCGCCCGGCGGCTCGCCGCGCGCGCGCAGGATGCCTTCGAGCGTGGTCTGAATCGTCTCGCGCGTGCGCCCGATGCCCATGCGCACGCGGCGCAGCTCGGGTGAAGCGTCGTCGCGTATCTCGCCGCTGGGCTGTATGGCCCGGCGGATGGTCGCGGCCAGGCCGCGGAAGTCTCCGATGGATCGAGCGCGCTCCGTCAGCAGTGGGAATTTCGCCTGTGCCTCGCGAAAAGCCTCGCGCAGCCAGGCCGCCGTGTCTGCGAGCGAAGCCACGTCCAGCAGTTCGCTCGGCTCGAGCACCGCGCCGGGCTGCGTGAGGCGCTCGAACCACGCCGCCGGATCGGCCAGCGCGCCGAAGCCCATCTCGCTGCCTTGGCGCAGCCAGGCCACCGCTTCGGCGATGGCGGCGAACTCGCGCTCCAGGCGCGCGCCGTCCGTGCCAAACGCCAACGCATCCACCGCGCGGCCACCCGGCGCCGACGTCGTCTGGCCACGCAGCAGCTCGCGCAGCCGGCCGAATTCCAGGAGCTCCTCTGCCGGACGCGTCACGGCCGCCTCAGCCCGGTCCGGGCCGGCCACCCGGCCCGCTCCCGCCGGAAGCAGAAGACCGCCGCTCGCGCGCCAATCGCCGCACGAAATGCTCAGCCGCATCGGACGGAGTGCTTGCTACGTGCACCAGGCGCTCTGTCCCTTCGCTCCAGCCCGAGCCGTGATCCATTTCCACTTCGCGCACGCGCTCGATAATCGGCGCCCAAAACTCACCCAGCACTACGAACGGCTTGCCCTGCAGCATGCCCTTGTTCAGCATCTCCCAGACCACCGCCAACTCCACCAGCGTGCCGGTACCGCCCTTGCAGGCCACAAATCCATGGGCCACGCGGATCAGTTCAAACAGGCGCTCCTGCCAACTGGCTACGGCGCACACCTCATCCACCCAGGCGTTCGCGCTGCTGCGGAAAAACTTCGCCGTCACTGCCAGCGTGCGGCCCCCGGCCTCTTTGGCGCCCCGCGACGCCGCCTCCATCACGCCTCCATATCCCCCGCTGCACACGCAAAAGCCGCGCGCAGCCAGTTCGCGGCCCAGCGCGCGCGCCTGTTCGTAGTCGCCGTCGCCGTCGCGGGGGCGCGAGCTGCCGAAAACTGTGATGATTCCGCTTTCCTCAGCCATGACCGGATAGTGATCCCGAATGATTGTACCCGCTGATTCTGCCCGTGCGATTCCAGCGATGACCCGCCGCGCCGCTGGTTCCGCGCCGCCTAGGGCTGGCTGCTCAACGGTTCGGCTGGCGGTGGAGCGGGCGGTTCAGCCGGCGGCTCGGCGGGCGGCTCGGCGAGCGCCTCGCCGGATGACTCCGAATCCACTCCCAGCTCTTCCACCATGGCCACGCAGACGGCATCCAGCACGGACGCGGCGTCACGCCCGTTGCCCGCGTAGTTGTTGCCAAAGAGCGAGAACACCAGGCGCTGGCCTCTCAGCGACGTCGCATAACCAGAGAGCGCCACCGCACTGTTGATCGTTCCCGTCTTGGCTCGCACCCGCCCCGCGGCAGCCGTGCCCTTCATGCGATTCTCCATCGTGCCGTCTTCTCCGGCCACCGGAAGCGTCGAGGCAAACTCTTCGCCCCAAGTCTGCCGGGCGGCGTACAACAGCACGCCGGCGACGCTTTGCGGCGTCGCCAGACCGTTGCGTGAAAGACCCGACCCGTCGCTCTGCAGCACGTCCCTCGGTGCCAGTCCGATGCCTTCGCGGAATTGCGCCGTGAATTCCAGCGCCTGTTCCAGCGTCTCCGCCCCCGCTCCTTCCTTCGCTGCCACGCGCAACATCAGCTCCGCGTGCAGGTTCTGGCTCATCTTGTTCGTCAGGCGCATGTCCTCGATCAGCGGCGGTGAGAGGCGCTCGGCCACCACTACCGGCGCGCTCGGGCGCGCCGCCGGCGCAGCTTCGCCGGCGTGGCGCGCGCGGCTGCGGCCGGAGATGCGCACGCCGCGCGCCTCGAGCAGCCGTTTCAATTGCGCCGCGGCCAGCTCCGCCGGCTCCGGCACCGCCAGCGATAGCGACCGCGCCGGGGCGTCCGCCGCCAGCGTTCCGCCCAAGCGAAAGACGCGCGACTCCGGGTCGCGCGAAAGCTCCAGCGTCGCGTCCGCTGTCCCCGCGGCCACCGTGCGTGCTTCATTGCGCACCGTGTATGGTCCCGGCCACGGCTCCCAGGAGATGCGGACCGGCGCCCCCGCGGCGGCCCCGGGCCGCACTACCAGGCTCAGGAAATTGTCATTCACCGCAATCGCCGAAACCGCAGCGCCGTAACTCCACACCGTATCGTCCACCGTCCAGCCCGGCGGGAACCGCGCCGGCGCAAAGTAACTGTCGTCGGCCACGATATCGCCGCGGACCTGCTTCACCCCGCGCGCCACCACCTGGTCGGCCAGCTCCGCCAGCACTTTGTCCGCAGGGCCTGCTCGCTCCCCTTGCTTGGCGAACGGAAAGACTCGATTGGATAGATTGGCGTCCCCGCGGCCCACCAGCACCAAATCGCCGCGCAGCCGGCCGGCGCGATCGAATGTTCCGGCAGCCTCGATGGTCGTCCGCACGCGGAAATCGGGGCCCAGCGTGGCTAAGGCCATCGTCGTGGTGAACAGCTTGATGTTTGAAGCGGGCTTGAAATAGTGGTCCGCGTTGAGCGCATACAGCGTCTCGCCCGTTTCCGCGTCCACGACCAGCGCGCCCCAGTAGCCTCTCTCCGCGCCGTTCGAGGCGAGCGCCGTCTCCACCCGCTGGCGGAATCGCGCAACGTCGCTGCGCTCCGCCGCGGGCTGCTCTGCCGCGGGCTGCTGCGTCGCCGCCGGCTCTTGCGCCGCCGCGCTGAACACCGCGGCGCCCATCGCCAGCAGCGCCAGCAACAACGCCACCGGCACTGCCAGCACCGGGCACGCCTTCTCCGGCCGTCTCATGGGCGTCGGTGACTCATGGCTTCCTGCCTTCGAATTATAGACCATCGCGGCGTTCACCGCCGGTCAACACATTCGCCCTGCCCCGCATCAAAGTTACTGTACCCTTGCACCCGCACTGCGAACCAACTAACATGGCCCACGCACGAGTAACATGATCAGGAGGAACGGCATGAGAAAACTTTGGTGCACACTGGCAGCGACCTTCCTCATCGCCTATCCATTCACCACCAGTTCCGCCCAGCGCCGGGAAAACGAGCGCCTCGAAAATGCTGGATCCGTGCTGGAAGAAATTTTGAATGTTCCAGATGATATTCCCAGCGACCTGCTGGGCAAGGCCGAATGTGTCATCGTCGTTCCATCCGTGGTGAAATTCGCCATCGGCTTCGGCGGCAGCTACGGCCGCGGCGCCATGACCTGCCGCAGCGGCGCCAATTTTACCGGCCCCTGGAGCGCGCCGACCCTGATCGCCGTCGAAGGCGGCAGCTTCGGCCTGCAGCTCGGCGGCCAAGCCACCGATTTCATCCTTTTGGTGATGAATCCGCGTGGCGCCAACTCTATCCTGCGCAGCAAGGTGAAACTCGGCGCCGATGCCGCGGCGGCCGCCGGACCGAAAGGACGTAACGCCCAGGCTTCCACCGACCTGGCCTTGCGCGCCGAAATCCTGACCTACTCGCGTTCACGAGGTCTCTTTGCCGGGGTTTCACTCGAAGGCTCGACCTTGCGCCCGGACAATGGCGCCAATGAGGACGTTTACGGCCGCAAAGTTACCGGCGTGCAGATTGTGCGTGAGGGCGCCGTTCAAACGCCGGCGGCTGCCAGCAAGATGATCTCTTTGCTCAACACCGAGTCGCCGAACAACACTTCCGACCCGGTTTCGCTCCGGTAAGCTCATTCATCGCGCCGCCCCGACCCGGTCGGGGCAGCGCGGATCACGCGCTCGCGCGGAATCGCGCACGAGGTTCGCTCCCTCCGCCAACCCGACCCCATGGCCCAGCGCCCCTCTTGCCCTCTCTGCGCCAAACGACGCCCCGAGCGATTCTGCCCGGCCCAGGGTGAAAAAATCTGCGCCGTCTGCTGCGGCACCGAGCGCGAACGCACGCTCGACTGCCCCGCCGATTGCGCCTACCTGATCACCGCGCACCGTTACGAGCAGGAGCACCGCCAGCCCCTCGGCCCCGGCGAATTGCCCTTCCCCGGCGTCGAAGTCTCACGCGATTTGATCTACGAGCATCAGCCGCTGGTTAACAGCTTCGCCCACGCCCTGGTGAAATTTTCCGATGAGCAGCGCGCCCTCACCGATCCCGACGCGCTCGCGGCCATCACCGCGCTCGCCGAAACCTATCGCACCCTGGTTTCCGGCATCTACTACGAGAAGCCGCCCGCAGCGCCGCTCCCCGCCTCGCTCTACGCGGCCCTGGCAAGTTTCATCCAGGAGTACAAGCAGCAGCAAAGCGCCCGCGCGGGATTTGCCGGCCTCAAGGATTCCGCGATCTTCCCCGTGCTGGTCTATCTCGCTCGCGTCTGCCGCAGCTCCGCCAACGGCCGCCCGCGCTCGCGCCTGTTCCTCGAACTCCTCCGCGCCGGTGAACCTCAAGCGCAGGAGCGCCCGGCGGAAACCTCCCGCATCATCACCCCGTAGCAGGGTGTTAATCTGAACAGCCGATGCCTCGCACTGCTCGGAAAGCCTTTCACTCAGAACGTCTCACCGGATGCCGACGTGTCTTTGCCGTTGACGAACGCTTGATCTCCAAAGTAGTCTCCCGGGCGAGACCGGCCGGGAGAGCCTATGCCGCCCAGCTTGGACCCACGAATCCGCAAGTTTACGGTGATCGCGCAGGATCCGGCGGTGCGCGAAGCGCGGCGCATCGTCACCGCCCAGGTAGATGTCCCCGTGGAAGTACTGGCGCCCGGACCGCGGGGCTACCGCGTCCACGTGGTGGACTACGACAGCACGCAGAATGTGCTTTACAGGCCCGCGCCCATCGGTCTGGACCTGCACCAGCCCGACGCCTATGCCCATGTTTCTGACGACATGCTGATCGCCGACCCCAAGTTCCATGCTCAGAACGTGTATGCCCTGGTGATGCGCGTCCTGGCGCGGTTTGAGCTGGCGCTCGGCCGGCGAGTCTCCTGGGCGTTTTTCGGGCACCAATTACAGATCGCTCCTCACGCCTTTGCCGAAGCCAACGCGTACTATTCGCGGCAAGACCACGGCTTGTTGTTCGGATACTTTCTCGGGCGCCGGCGCCATACGATTTTCTCCTGCTTGTCGCATGACGTAGTGGTGCACGAAACCACGCATGCACTGCTGGATGGCGTGCGGCCTCGCTTTACCGACCCCTCGCTCCCCGATCAGCCCGCTTTCCACGAAGGCTACGCCGATGTTGTGGCATTGCTCTCCGTTTTCTCTCTGCGCGGCGTGATGGAGTGCCTGCTGCGGACCAGCATCCGCGAGCAGCGCGAAAAACGCAGATCGCGGGGCGTGGCCGACCCGGGCCCGGCCGATGCGGTGGAGCGCAGCTCTGTGGACGCCGAATGGCTCAAGAAATCAGCGGTGTTCAGGCTGGCGGATGAAATGGGTTCGGAGTTGAGCGAGCGGCGAGGAAAGGCGCTGCGTCGTTCCCTGGACCTGACCCCGAGCCCCGGCCTGCTCGATAGCGACGAATTTCAGGAACCTCACCGCCGCGGGGAGGTGTTGGTGGCGGCCGTGCTCGACGCCATGGCCGGCGCCTGGGCGCGCCGCCTCGCGGACTTGACCCAGGGAGTTAGCGGCGCCATCGCCGCCCCGCAGATTGCCGAAGCCGGCGCCGAGGTGGCCGATTATCTGCTCACCGTCGTGATTCGCGCGCTCGACTACTGCCCGCCCATCGATCTTTTCTTCGGCGATTTCCTGAGCGCCATACTGACTGCCGAGCACGAAATTGTGCGCGAAAGCTCAGCCGGATATGGCTTCCAGGAGCGCCTCCGTGAAAGTTTCAGCCGGTGGGAAATTGCTCCCAAGTCAAACTGGGGCAAGGCGGGGGTGTGGCTGCCTCCCGAGCAGGAGGGTGGTGTCAAGCGGCTCACATTCGAGGGCATCCACCTGGAGTCGCTGCAGCGCGACCCGGACGAGGTCTTTCGTTTCCTGTGGGAAAACCGGAAGGCACTGGAATTGCACGAAGGCGCCTACGCCAAGGTGCTCTCGGTCCGGCCCAGTGTGCGCGTAGGCCGTGACGGCTTCGTACTGCGCGAAACCGTGGCCGAGTACATGCAAATGATGGACGTCAGCCCCGCGGACCTGCGCAAATTCCAGGTGGACGCGCCCAAGAACATGCCGCGCGACGCCCGGGTGCGGCTCTACGGCGGCGGCACGCTTATCTTCGACGAGTTCGGCGGGCTGAAGTACCACGTCCACAAGCGCATCAGCAGCCCTCGGCAGAACCGAAAAGTGAAGCATCTGTGGGAGACCGGAACGCTTGAGCAACGGAAGCGCATCGGCTTCCGGCCGCGGGATGCCGGCGCCCCGCAGTTTGCAGCGCTGCACCGCAGGCGTTGGGCCTGAAGGAGGATGGCATGCCCAGTTTGAAACCCAGCGGGCCGCCCGCGGTTCGGATGTTCAACGTGGGATTTGGCGACTGCTTTGTGTTGTCCATCCCCTACCCAGACCGCAGCCGCCACGTGCTGATTGATTTTGGCAGCAAGCCCAAACCCAAAACGGCCCCCGGGAATTTGATGGAGGAAATCGCCAGGAATATCGCGGCGGTGTGCGGAGGGAAACTCGACGCGGTGGTAGCTACCCATCGCCACGCAGACCATATCAGTGGATTCGGCGGCAAGAGCGGCAAGATCATCGCGGGGCTCAAGCCCACGGTGGTGGTGCAGCCCTGGACCGAGCACCCCGACGCGGCAACCAACGCGACCAAGGCTCCCGCGTTCTTGGCCGTCACCAGGTCGTACATGCGTGGCCTGCGAGAAGCCGGGCGCTTCGGACGCATGCTGGCAGCGCTACCCGAGAATCGCAGGCTCGCCCTGGGGAAGCCGCTGGCGAAACGTTTGCAATTCGCCGGGGAGAATGCCATCTCCAACAAGGCCGCAGTGAAAAACCTCATGACCATGGGCCAGCAGAAGCCAGTCTACGTGAACTTCGGCAGCAAATCCGGGCTCGAGAGCGTGCTGCCGGGAGTGAAGATTCATGTTTTGGGACCGCCGACCGTCGAGCAATCGAAAACCATCCAGAGTTATGCTAAGTCCAGCCCGGACTACTGGTTGCGCCAACAGCGCGGGCTGCTCGCGATCGCCGACCTGGTCGCGCGATCCCAGGCCCGGCGAAGGCTCTTCCCGCGCGCCACGCCTGTCTCGATCCGGAGCGCGAATCCTCAGGCGCGATGGTTCATCCAGCGCATTCGCCAGGCTGCCGCCGACGAAGTCCGCTCGATCGTGACCGAACTCGACGATGTGCTCAACAACACCAGCGTAATCCTGCTCTTTCAGATCGGCAGCAAGAAACTGCTTTTCCCGGGCGACGCTCAGCTTGAGAATTGGTCCTATGCCCTTCATCCGGACCGAGTGAAGCCATACAAGAAGCTGCTCGAACAAGTGGATCTCTACAAAGTGGGACACCACGGCAGCCTCAATGCCACGCCCAAGCGCCTTTGGGATTTATTTGTCCGCCGGAGCGGAACCGCATCGAGCACGCGTTTGAAATCGGCGATGTCCACCATGCCCGGCGTGCACGGAGGCAAGCACGGCAAGCCGACGGAGGTGCCCCGCTCGACGCTGGTCGATGCGCTAAAGTCGGAAACCAAATTCGAGACCACGCAAGGCAAGCCGGCCAACAGCCAGCCGGTGCTCATTGAATTCTAGCGTCATATCACACAGGCCCGGCTGGAGACTTGCTGGCCGGCGAATCTGAGCCGGTCGAGGAGAGACGTCCGTTCAGTTCCGCGCGTTCCTGGGCGCCCAGGCCATCGCCAACTGCTCCGTTACCGGCGGGCGCTTGGTCTCGGCTTCGCGCGGCCATGCCGCGAGATGGTATTTCCTCCGCAGCGCCGCCACTCGCCGGCCGATTTCGCGGCGATACTCCTCCGGTGGATATGCCGAGCGCCCGTACCACTCCTGATATTGCCGGGCCAGCCGGGGAAACTTTTTTTCGAGTAACGGTATGAACTGCGCCCGCGCCGACGGCATCAGGAACAGCACGCTCGCGGCAAACCAGCCCGCATCTGCTTCCCGCGCCGCCCGCGCCAGCGCCTCGAGATCCTCTTCGCCGTCGGTCAGCCCCGGTAGCACCGGCATCACAAATACGCCCGCGGCAAGCCCGGCCGTGCGCAACGCGCGCAGCGCGGCCAATCGCAAGTCCGGACGCGGCGCGCGCGGCTCCAAAAGCGCCGCCAGGCGCGCCCGCGGCGTAGTGACCGTGACGTTCACCGAAAGCGCCGAGCGCGCGGCAATGCGTTGCAAGACATCAATGTCCCGCACGACCAGATTGGACTTGGTGGTGATCGAAACGCTCAGGCCGTCCACGCGCGCCATCTCTTCCAGGATGGCCCGCGTCACGCCAAAATCGCGCTCCGCAGGCTGGTAGGGGTCGGTGGCGCTCCCGATGGCGATGTGCTCGCCGCGAACGGCGCGCGTGAGCAGTTCGCGCGCCGCCAGCCGCCCGGCGTCCTGCTTCACGAAAATCTTCCGCTCGAACTCCCCGCCGTCCAGCTCCATGTACTCGTGCGTGTACCGCGCATAGCAGTAGTGGCAGCCGAACTCGCACCCGCGGTAGGGGTTGATGGTCCAGGGAAACGGCACGCGCCGGGAGTCGCACCGATTCAAAATCGAACGCGCCGGCAGTAGAAAATATTCAACCCCGCGCTTGGCCTCAGCGCGAGGAGAGGAAGAAGCGAGGCGTGCGATGCCCACCAGTTGGGCGCCGCTCCCCGGTGGCAACGGAGCGCAGCGCCCGTCGTCCCGGTGGTACGGGACTGTGGGAAAAGGGAGGGTTGTGGGTGAAGTGGCCATCGCACGCCTCGCCGATGGCGCTATTTATATTCGCTTTTGTTTCGCCTGTCAAGCTCTCTCGGCGTCGCTGCCCGACGCCCCTCCTTCCTCGCCTGTTGACCCATCCGACCCTTCGATAAAAGCCACGCCGAGGCTCGGCCGTCCGAGCGGCTATACTCGCTCCAGAAGGCGAGCAAGAGTGAATAAGATCACCATTCTGGTCATCGATGACGACGAAGCCAGCCAAGCGGCTTTGCGGCAGATGCTCGATTCCGAGGGCTGGAGCGTACACATCGCGGCCAACGCCAGTCTGGTCCTGCCGGCGCTGGCCAAGGCCGATTGGACCCTGGTGATCGCCAACCTGGCCATGACCGGGCACTCCGGCCCGCTCTTCGCCACGCTCAAGGAACTGGCCCTGGCCCCGGCCATGGACGCCGGCAAGGGGCGCCTGCGCGTGCTATTCCTGCTGCCGGAAACTATGGGCGCAGAGGCTCAGGCCACTCTCGAAAGCGAGCGCCTGCCCTACGTGTTGCGGCCATTCAATCTGCACGATTTCCTGGAAAAGGTCAGCGATCTTCTGATGGAGAGAGAAGCCATCCCCTCGCCCATCCGGCGGGTGCGCCAGGAAGGCCCGGCGTCAGGACGCTCGCCCCGCCTACTCCACCCCGAAGCGCGCAGTCAGGACCGTGGCCAGGAAATGTTCGCCAAACACGGGGATTACACCATGACGGAAGAAGAGATCGCCGAGTACGAGAAGCAGGAAAAGGAAGAAGAAGCCCGCCGCAAGAAGAAGAATCTTCCCGCCTTTTAGCCGGGCTCGAGTGTTCGGGCTGGAGGATGCCAGCGCCGTACCTGGCTGGAATCGGTCGTTTCAGCCAGCAGCTCGGCCATGGTCTTGTGCAATAACGGATGACTCAGGGCGGGCGCCAGCTCCGCCAACGGTGCCAGCACAAAACGCCGCAGCGGCAGGCGCGGATGCGGTACCTCGAGTTCGCGGCTGCGGATCACGCTCCCACCGTAAAAAAGTACGTCCAGGTCCAGTGTCCGCGGCCCGCGGATCACCATCCGCCGCCGGCCCAGAGAGAGTTCGATTTTTTGCAGCGCGTGCAGCAGTCGCAGCGGCATCCAGTCGGTTTCCACCTCCACCACGGCATTGAGAAACCATGCTTGCGGCGGTCCCCCGACCGGCTGGGTGGCATACAGCGAAGACTGCCGCAGCACGCGCAGCCCGGCCTGGTTCATCTCCTCCACGGCGCGCGCCAGCGTGGCTGCGCGATCGCCCACGTTGGAGCCCAAGGCAATGTAAACCAGCCGCGTCCTCATAGAAAGTCTTGGTGGGTCGCGGCTTCAGCCGCGACATCACAGGCGCAAGTACCGGCGGGCTTTAGCCCCTGAGGTCCCGGCAGCTTTGGCATTGCGCCGGCATAACGGGGGAATTCTGTCTACTCGCTCGACGCGCCGGCCTGGGCGCGGAACAGGGGCGGCACCTGGCCGGGCGGCTCCAGGCCGAAATGCTTGTAAGCCAGCGGCGTGGCCATGCGGCCGCGCTGGGTGCGGTCGAGCAACCCCATCTGCATCAGGTAGGGCTCGTAGATCTCCTCGATGGCGTCTTCTTCCTCGCTGAGCGAGGCGGCGATGGTGTTCAAGCCCACGGGGCCGCCGGAAAATTTCTGCATGATGGTGAGCATCAGGTTGCGGTCCACTTCATCCAGGCCGTGCTCGTCCACGCCCAGCTTTTCCAGGGCCTCGCGGGCCACAGCGGCGGTGACGCGTCCCTGCGCGCGCACCTCCGCAAAATCGCGCACCCGCCGAAGCAAACGGTTGGCCACCCGCGGCGTGCCGCGGCTGCGACGGGCCACTTCCGCCGCCCCATCGTCGTCCAGCGTGATGGACAGGATGCGCGCCGAGCGGCGCAGTATCTCGGCCAGCTCCGCCGGCTGGTAAAACTCCAGGCGATGCACGATTCCGAAGCGCGAGCGCAACGGCGCGGTGATCAGTCCGGCGCGCGTGGTCGCCCCCACCAGCGTGAAGCGGTTCAACTGAAAGGGGTGAATGCGCGCGCCCGGCCCCTGCCCGATGATCAAGTCAATGCGGTAATCCTCCATGGCGGGATACAGAATTTCCTCGATGGCCGGCAGCAGGCGATGAATCTCGTCCAGGAAAAACAGTTCCTTCAATTCGATCGAGGTGAGGATCGCGGTCAGGTCGCCCTTGCGTTCCAGCAGCGGCCCCGAGCTGGTCTTGATGTTGACGCCCAGTTCGTTGGCGATGATCTGTGCCAGCGAAGTCTTGCCCAAGCCCGGCGGGCCGTACAGGAGCACGTGGTCCAGCGCCTCGCCGCGGCTGCGTGCAGCCTCAATGGCGATCAGGACGTTGTCTTTCACGCGCGACTGCCCGATGAAATCGGCCAACCGCTTTGGGCGGACGCTGGCGTCCAGTCGCGCGTCCTCATCGTACGCCCGCCCGGAAACCACGCGATGCGGCGGCTGTCCCATCTCTCTCAGCCTCCTGCTGCGCTGCTACGCGCGCCCTTCTGAGCCGGCCGGCTCAGCCTCTGCAGCGTGGCGCGCAGCAGCGACTCAAAACTTGCGCCCGCCCCGATGTTATCGGGGCCCGCCCCGATATTATCGGGGCCCGCGCCGTTCCCGCGGCCGTCCTCGACCGCCTTTTCGGCCACCCGCCGGTCATAGCCTAAGTTGATGAGCGCCGAGATCACGTCAGCATCGAGCTGCGTGCGGCCCGTCGGAGCCGCCCGCTCGGGCTCCGGCGCTTCCATGGCCGCCAGCTTGTCGCGCAACTCCACCACCATGCGCTCCGCCGTCTTGCGGCCCACGCCGGGAATGGTCGTCAGCCGCGCCAGATCGCCTTTGCGAATCGCCGGCAACAGCTCCTCGACGCTCATGCCCGATAGAATTTTCAGCGCCAGCACCGGTCCGACGCCCGATGCCGAAAGCAGCAACTCGAAGAACTGTTTTTCGCGCGATGTGAGAAAGCCGTACAGCGCCAGCGAGTCCTCGCGCACGTGCGTGTGGATCAGCAAGCTGACGTCCTGGTGCAATTCGCCCAGCGCGTAGAAGGTCGAGAGCGGTATGAACACCTGATAGCCCACCCCGCCCACGTCCACTACGACCTGGTTGGGCCGCTTGTCCGCCAGTTGGCCGCGCAGATGTCCAATCATTCGCCAGCGATTATTGACTGGCCCCGTCAGTGTGTCAACGCACCCCGGCGGCTCGGCTGTGCGGTCTCGAGCCCTCCGCCGCGATTCCTGCGCGCCGCCAGGTCTGTGGTAGACTCCGCGAAAGTCCGATGCTCAGTCCCGGCACCATACTCGGCACCTACGAAATCACCAGCCACATCGGCTCCGGTGGCATGGGCGAGGTCTATCAAGCTCACGACACCAAACTCGGCCGCGACGTGGCCATCAAAGTCCTGCCCGAGCAGTTCGCCCGCGATTCCGAACGCCTGGCCCGCTTCCAGCGTGAAGCCAGGATGCTGGCGGCGCTCAACCACCCCAATATTGCCGCCATCTACGGCCTGGAAGAGTCCGGCGGCCTTCACTATCTGGTGATGGAGCTGGTGCCGGGCCAGACGCTGCGCGAGCGCACCGCGGGCGAGCGCCCGCTGCTGGTCGAAGAAGCCCTGGCCATCGCCCGGCAGATCGCCGAGGCCCTCGAAGCGGCCCACGAGAAAAACATCATTCACCGCGACCTGAAACCGGCCAACGTGAAAGTCACCCCCGCCAGCCGCGTGAAAGTCCTCGACTTCGGCTTGGCCAAAGCCTTCGCGCCCGACCCAGCCACGGACGATCCTTCCAATTCACCCACCTTGAGCGCTCTGCCCACGCAGCAGGGGCTCATCATGGGCACCGCGGCCTACATGTCTCCCGAGCAGGCCCGCGGCAGGACGGTGACCAAGTCCACCGACATCTGGGCCTTCGGCTGCGTGCTCTACGAATTGCTCACCGGCCGCGCCGCGTTCCGTGGCGAAGACGTCACCGAAATTCTCGCCGCCGTGGTGATGAAGGAGCCGGATTGGAGCCGCCTGCCGGAAGCCACTCCGCCCACCATGCACACTCTGCTGCGGCACTGCCTGCGCAAGGACCGCCGCCAGCGCTTGCAGGACGCCACCGACGTCCGCATCCAGATCGAGGATGCCCTGATCGCTCCCGGTGCCGACGCCCGCACCGCCGCCGCAGCGAAAGCCATGCGCGCGCTCCGCCGCCGCTGGCTGGTGTTCGGACTGAGCTTCGGCGCGCTCGTCGCATCCATCACCGGCCTCGCCGCCTGGTATCTGAAGCCCGCGCCTGCCTCCGCGTCGCTGCCCGTCTCGCGCTTTTCGATTGCACTCCCCGAAGGCGACCGGCTGGGTGCAGCGGCGCCGGCTACCGCGCTTTCCCCCGACGGAAAGCAGCTCGCCTACGTCGCCATCCGTGGCGGCACTCAGATGATCTATTTGCGGGCCATGGATAGCTTGGAATCCACGGCCGTCCCCGGCACCGAAGGAGGCACCTGTCCCTTCTTCTCCCCCGACGGCCAGTGGCTGGGATTTTATGCCACGGGTGAGTTGAAGAAGGTTTCGGTGAACGGCGGAGCGGTAGTGACTCTCGGCGCTGCCCAGACGCCTCGCGGCGCCACTTGGAGCCGCCAGGGCGCCATCATCTTCGCCAACACTTCCTTCGGGACGCTCCTCCAGGTCTCCGACGCCGGTGGCATGCCGCAGCCCCTGACGCGTCACGAAGGCGGAGAGACCAGCCATCGCTGGCCGCAGCTTTTGCCGGACGGCAACTCAGTGCTCTTTGCTGCCGGGCAGGCCACCGCCAACTTCGCCAACGGAGCCCGGATTGTCCTGCAGTCACTCGCGACAGGCGCACGGCGCGATCTCGTCCAGGCGGCCACCTACCCCCGCTACGCCCCCTCCGGCCACCTGATCTACGTGCAAGCCGGAAACCTGATGGCCGTGCCCTTTGATCTCCAGCGCCTGCAAATCACCGGCACGGCGGTCCCCGTGGTCGAGAGCGTTTCGCAGATCCCAGGCGCTGGAATCGCCCAGTACAGCATTTCCACCACAGGATCGCTGGTCTATGTTACCGGCGGTATTCAGCAAACCCAGAGCAGTTTGGTGTGGGTCAGTCGAAATGGGGCCGAGCAGCCCTTGCTCGCCCCTCCGCGTGACTATCGTGTGCCGCGGCTTTCCCCGGACGGCCGGCGGATTACCGTGGTCATTGATGACCAGGAAACCCAGGTCTGGCTGTACGATATCTCCCGCGACGCGTTATCGCGATTTACCTTCGAGGGAAATTCCAACCTTCACCAGCTCTGGACGCCCGATAACAAATGGATCGCCTTTCAATCCAACAAGGAGGGCCCCCAAAACCTGTTCTGGCAACTGGCCGACGGCAGTGGCGGACTCGAGCGGCTGACCACCAGTGAATCCGTCCACATTCCTGCCTCGTTCTCTCCCGATGGGAAACTCCTGGCCCTCCATGAATCCAGCGCTACCGTCCCTGGTGACATCTGGGTGCTGCAAATCAGCGACCGCAAGCTGCTGCCTTTCCTGCGCACGCCATTCACCGAATGGGCGCCGATGTTTTCACCCGACGGGCGCTGGCTGGCCTACGTCTCGAATGAATCCGGCCGCAACGAAGTTTACGTGCAGCCCTATCCCGGGCCCGGCGGAAAGTGGCCCATCTCCACTGGAGGCGGCATTGAACCCCGGTGGAATCCCAACGGCCGCGAACTCTTCTATCGCAACGGTGACACGATGATGGCCGTGGACATCACCACCCAGCCCGCGTTCTCTGCCAGCAACCCCCGCCTGCTCTTTGAAGGACAGTACCCACGAAATCCCGGAGCCATCGCCAACTACGATATTTCCCCCGACGGCCAGCGCTTTCTGATGGTCAAGGAGATCCCACAAGCTGCCTCCGACGCCCAAATCAACGTCGTCCTCAACTGGTCCGAAGACCTCAAGCGCCTCGCCCCCGCCCCCATGCAGTGACTCGTTGTGTACCGCCGGCATCTTGCCGGCATCTCCTCGCTTCTTGCGATCCTCGCGCGCAATAGCCTTCTCGAAATAGACAAGATTGCCGGCGGTATCCACAATGGCCACCGCCATCGTTTAGTTGTTCTTCCTCGCCTCCGCCAGCGCCGGCGCGGCCACCTTCTTGGCGTCCTCCAGGCTGATGGACTGGCCGTACGGAATCGCCATCTGCGCCAGTGCCACCGTCGCGCACAACGTCAACAGCAGGCCAACGAAAGTGTTCACCGCAGTTTGTGGTGACGCGCAGCCTTCTCCTTGTTTTCCTTCCAGCCTCCAGCTTCTACTCCCGGCGGGTGCCCCTCGATAAGAGCGAAGGCGTTGTCAAGGCACAGTTCTGCTCCTCGGTGTGATCAGCACCGCGTCATTGCCAGAGGGGCTGAGGACCGAAGCTCTGGAACTCGCATGGTGAATCACTC
>Ga0214473_10001828_pt1 | contig 27212 bp, 25 predicted proteins | sample RVTome_7_FD_203509 | JGI IMG/M metagenome (GOLD analysis project Ga0214473, IMG submission 203509) | Soil microbial communities from uranium-contaminated site in the Upper Colorado River Basin, Wyoming, United States - RVT98D197 | ecosystem: Environmental > Terrestrial > Soil > Contaminated >...
GGCTCGCACCTCCGGCTCTTCGACAAGCTCGGCGCGCACGCGATGGAATTCGAGGGTGTGGAGGGCACGCACTTTGCCGTCTGGGCCCCCAACGCCAAGCGGGTGAGTGTCGTCGGGCCGTTCAACGATTGGGACGGGCGCCGCCATCCGATGCGCTGCCGCTTCGACACCGGCATCTGGGAAGTGTTCATCCCCGCTGTCGGTCCCGGCACCGTCTATAAGTACGAAATCGTTGGGCAGGACGGCAAATTGCTGCCGCTCAAGGCCGATCCCTTTGCCTTTCAGTCGGAACTCCGCCCCAAGACGGCTTCGGTCGTTGCCGATCCGACGCCATTCGCCTGGTCCGACAGCAGGTACATCGAGGAGCGGGCCAAGCGGGATTGGCGGCGCACTCCGATCTCGATCTACGAGGTGCATCTGGGCTCCTGGCGCCGGCGGGCCGATGGCAGCTTCATGAATTACGACCAGTTGGCAGAGCAGTTGGTGCCCTATGCCGCCGACATGGGTTTCACCCACATCGAACTCTTGCCGATCACCGAGCATCCGTTCGACCCGAGTTGGGGCTATCAGCCGACAGGGATGTACGCGCCAACGGCCCGTTTCGGCGATCCAGCCGGTTTTGCGCGCTTCGTGGACGCGGCACATGCGGCGGGTCTAGGCGTGATCCTCGATTGGGTGCCGGCGCATTTTCCGACCGATGAGCATGGTCTGGCGCGCTTCGACGGGACCGCTCTCTACGAGCATCTGGATCCGCGCAAGGGTTACCACCCCGACTGGAATACCGCGATCTACAATTTCGGGCGCAAGGAAGTGGTGGGCTTCCTCGTCAACAATGCGCTCTACTGGCTGGAGAAGTTCCACCTCGATGGGTTGCGCGTCGATGCCGTGGCCTCGATGCTCTACCTCGACTATTCGCGCCGGGCCGGAGAATGGGTGCCCAACGAGTTCGGCGGCAATCACAACCTGGAGGCGGTCGAGTTCATCCGCAAGGTGAACATGGAAACCTACAGGCTCCACCCCGGCACGTTCATGATCGCCGAGGAGTCGACTGCCTGGAGTGGGGTCAGCGCCCCCGTGCATGGCGGTGGACTGGGCTTCGGGTTCAAGTGGAACATGGGGTTCATGAACGACACTCTGCGCTACATGAGCCGTAATCCCATTCACCGCCGCTACCACCATAACGACATGACCTTTGCGGCGCTCTACAATTTCTCGGAGAACTATGTGCTGCCGCTGAGCCATGACGAGGTGGTGCATGGCAAGGGCTCGCTGATCGCCAAGATGACCGGCGACGACTGGCAGCAGTTTGCCGGCCTGCGCGCCTACTACGCCTATATGTGGGGCTGGCCGGGCAAGAAGCTGTTGTTCATGGGCCAGGAGTTTGCCCAGCGGGAAGAATGGAGCGAGGCCGAGGGGCTGGACTGGTGGCTGCTCGACGCGGGGATGCACGAGGGCGTCAGGCGTCTGGTCGGCGACCTCAACGGCGCCTACCGCGAACTGCCGGCGCTGCACGCACGCGACAACGAGCCGGAGGGCTTCGAGTGGCTGATCGGGAACGACCACGCCAATTCGGTGTTCGCCTGGGTGCGCCGGGCGGATGGCAGCGACCCGGTGGTCGTCATCTCCAACATGACGCCGGTCCCGCGCGAGAACTATCGCGTGCCGATGCCCGTGGCGGGCAATTGGGTCGAGCGAGTGAACACCGATGCGGGCTGGTACGGCGGCTCGAACACGGGCAACCAGGGCAAGGTCGTCGCCCACCTCGTCGAGGGCGAGCATTGGCCGGCCTATGCGGACTTGTACGTCCCGCCCCTGGCGACCCTGATTTTGAAGTTTGAGCCGGCGTGATCGGGATTTTTTACATACGACCCCGCATAAGCGGGGCACTTTGAGGAGGAAACCATGGCTGACTACCGCACTCCATCGCCTCTGGCGCGCGAGGCGATGGCCTATGTTCTGGCGGGGGGACGCGGAACTCGGCTGTTCGAACTGACGGATCGGCGCGCCAAACCCGCCGTATACTTCGGTGGTAAGTCGCGTATCATCGATTTCGCGCTGTCCAATGCGCTCAACTCAGGCATCCGCCGCATATCGGTTGCGACCCAATATCAGGCGCACAGCCTGATCCGGCACCTGCAGCGCGGCTGGAACTTCCTCCGCACCGAGCGAAACGAGAGTTTCGACGTGCTGCCGGCGAGCCAGCGGGTGGCCGAGGACATGTGGTATGCAGGTACTGCCGACGCCGTTTACCAGAACATGGACATCATCGAGGACTATGGGCCGCGCTACATCGTGGTCCTGGCCGGCGACCACATCTACAAGATGGACTACGAAATCATGCTGCGGCAGCATGTGGACACCGGCGCGGATGTGACTATCGGCTGCCTCGAAGTGCCGCGGATGGAAGCCACCGGCTTTGGCGTCATGGCAGTCGACGGGCGCGACCGGGTCGTCGACTTCGTCGAGAAGCCGAAGGACCCGCCGGGAATCCCCGATCGGCCGGACACGGCGCTTGCCTCCATGGGCATCTACGTATTCGAGACGCGCTTCCTCATGGAGCAATTGCGGCGCGATGCCTCCACGGAGGGCTCGAGCCGCGATTTCGGCAAGGACATCATCCCCTATATCGTCAAGAACGGCTCGGCCTGGGCCCACCGCTTCACCCGTTCGTGCGTACGCTCGAGCAATGAGGAAGTGGCCTATTGGCGCGACGTGGGGACGGTAGACGCCTATTGGAAGGCCAATATCGACCTGACCGACGTCGCCCCGCAACTCGATCTCTACGATCGCGACTGGCCGATCTGGACCTATGCCGAGATCACACCGCCGGCCAAGTTCGTGCACGATTATGACGGGCGGCGCGGCTCGGCGCTCAATTCGCTGGTTTCGGGCGATTGCATCATCTCGGGCGGCGCGCTGACCCGGACGCTGCTCTCGACTGGCTCGCGCGTCCACTCCTATTCGGAGCTGCACGAGGCGGTGGTACTGCCTTACTGCACGATCGGGCGGGGCGCGCGGCTCAAGAAGGTAGTTCTCGATCGCGGCGTCAGCATTCCCGAAGGGCTGGTGGTGGGTGAGGATCCCGAGTTCGACAAACATTGGTTCCGGCGCACCGAAGAGGGCGTCACGCTGATCACCCAGCCGATGTTGGACAAGTACCTGGCGAGCCGATGATCGACGTATTGTCGGTTGCGTCCGAAGTCTATCCTCTGGTCAAGACCGGGGGGTTGGCTGATGTCGCCGGGGCGCTACCAGCGGCGCTGGCACCGGAAGGGGTCAGCATGCGCACTCTTGTCCCGGGCTATCCGGCGGTAATCGGCCGGCTCGAAACCGGGCGCGTTGTCGCGGAAATGGGGGACTTTTTCGACGGGCCGGGGCGGCTGGTCGCCGGGCGCGTGGCCGGGCTCGACCTCATCGTTCTCGACGCGCCCCATCTCTACGAGCGCCCTGGGAATCCGTATCTGGGGCCGGACGGAAAGGACTGGGACGACAACTGGAAGCGGTTCGCGGCGCTGGGCTTTGCCGCCTACGAGCTTGGGCGCGGCCTGGTCGAAGGCTACCGGCCGCAGATCATCCACTGCCATGACTGGCAGGCGGGGCTGGCACCGGCCTATGTGGCGTTCAACGCGCCGACCCGGGTCAAGACCGTGCTGACGGTGCACAACATCGCTTTCCAGGGACGCTTCAACTGGGACATCTTCAGCGCCCTGCGGATCGACTTCCGGGCCGCCTCGGAGGGGGCGATAGAGTATTTCGGCGGCGTCGGCTTCCTCAAGGCTGGTCTGCAATGCGCTGACGCGCTGACCACGGTGAGCCCCACCTATGCCCAGGAAATCCGCACGGCCGCATACGGCATGGGTCTGGAAGGGCTGCTGCAGAGTCGCACAAACGACCTGCACGGCATCCTCAACGGCATAGACACCGATGCTTGGGATCCGGCGCGGGACGAGGCGCTGGCGCAGACCTATTCGGCCAGCTCGGCGCATCTGCGAGAGGCCAACAAGGCGGCCCTGAACCAGAGATTCGAACTCGACGACAGCCCCGGGCCGCTGTTCGCGGTCGTGAGCCGTCTCACCTGGCAGAAGGGCATGGACATGCTCGTCGATTGCGCGGACCGGCTGGTGGAACTGGGCGGCAAGCTCTGCGTGCTGGGTTCGGGCGACGTCGAACTCGAGAACGGACTCAAGGGTGCGGCGATGCGCCACCCGGGCAAGGTTGGCTTCGTGCAGGGGTATGACGAGAAGCTTTCGCATCTGATCCAGGGCGGCGCCGACGTGATGATGGTGCCGTCGCGGTTCGAGCCCTGTGGGCTGACCCAGCTCTACGGCCTTCGCTATGGCTGCGTACCGTTGGTCAGCCGCGTCGGGGGTCTTGCCGATACCGTGATCGACGCCAATGAGGCGGCGGTGGAAGCGGGCGTTGCCACCGGCATTGTCTTTGCACCGGCGACCGAGGAGGCCCTGACCGAGGCCATCCGCCGAACCGTGCTGCTCTTCGGACGTGAGAAAGTCTGGAACAAGATGCAGCGCCGGGGAATGAAATCCGACGTCTCGTGGCAGGCGAGCGCGGAGAAGTATGCCGACCTTTATTCCATTCTGCTCGGGTTGAAGCGCGATGACGATCAGGACAATTAGTACCACTCCCTTTGCCGACCAGAAGCCGGGGACTTCAGGTCTGCGCAAGCGCGTCAGCGTCTTCATGCAGCCCAACTATGTCGAGAACTTCGTGCAGTCGGTGTTCGACAGCCTGGAGGGCTTCGAGGGCAAGACGCTGGTCATCGGCGGAGACGGGCGCTATTTCAACGACGTCGCCATCCAGAAGGCGATCAAGATCGCTTCGGCCAACGGCTTCGGCGCAGTGCTTGTGGGGCAGGGCGGGCTGCTCTCGACACCGGGCGCCAGCCACGTCATCCGGCGGCACAAGGCATTCGGAGGGCTGGTCCTTTCGGCCAGCCACAATCCGGGTGGGCCAGACGGGGACTTCGGCATCAAGTACAATGTGGGCAATGGTGGGCCTGCGCCCGAGCGGATCACCGACGCGATCTATGCGCGCAGCAAGGAGATCGACCGGTATCTGATTGCCGACGTGCCCGATGTCGATCTCTCCAAGATTGGCACACACCATTCGGGCGCCATGGTGGTGGAGGTCATCGACCCGGTCGCCGACTATGCGCGACTGATGGAGACATTGTTCGATTTCGAAAAGATCCGCACGATGTTTGCGGCCGGTTTCCGCATGCGGTTCGACGCCATGCACGCGATCACCGGCCCCTACGCGACGCGCATCCTCGAAGAGACGCTCGGCGCCCCCAAAGGGACGGTCGTCAACGGCACGCCGTCACCGGATTTTGGGGGCGGGCATCCCGACCCCAACCTTGTCTATGCCAAGGATCTCTTCGACCTGATGATGAGCGCCGACGCCCCCGATTTCGGGGCGGCTTCGGACGGGGACGGCGACCGTAACCTGATCATCGGCAAGGGCAGGTTCGTCACCCCTTCGGATTCGTTGGCGATTCTTGCCGCCAATGCGCCCCTGGCGCCGGGCTATGCGACCGGCATCGCCGGCATCGCGCGATCAATGCCGACCAGCGCGGCCGCGGACCGGGTGGCCGAAAAGCTCGGCATCGAGATGCATGAGACACCGACCGGCTGGAAGTTCTTCGGCAACCTGCTCGATGCCGGACGGGTGACGATCTGCGGCGAGGAGAGCGCCGGTACCGGCTCAAACCACGTTCGGGAGAAGGACGGGCTCTGGGCGGTGCTGCTCTGGCTCAACATCCTCGCAGCGCGGCAACAGAGCGTCGACCAGATCGTGCGCGAGCATTGGGCGACTTATGGGCGCAACTACTATACGCGGCACGACTATGACGAGGTCGACAGTGTTGCCGCCAACGGGTTGGTCGAAGATGTGCGGCGCCGGCTGCCTGAGCTTGTCGGCAGGGAATTTACTGGAAATCGAATTACTTACGCCGACGACTTCACTTATCACGACCCGATCGACGGCTCGACAAGCGCTAGGCAGGGCATCAGGATCGGCTTCGCCGACGGCAGCCGTATCGTGCTGAGATTGAGTGGAACCGGGACCGTCGGCGCGACGTTGCGGTTGTACCTTGAACGGTACGAGCCCGCGCATGGACGACACGACCTCGACACCCAAGCCGCTCTACAGCCCCTCGTCGACATCGCCGAAACCATCGCCGGCATCAGGACTCGCACCGGTCGTGCTGCGCCGAGTGTCATCACCTAATGGACCACCCGAATTGAAGCCGGTGCTCGTCCCGCGGGGCGGGATGCCGGACGTGCTTGGCGCAACGGTGACCGCCGAAGGCGTCAACTTCGCCGTCTACTCCGAGACCGCCTCAGCGCTGTTCGTTTCGCTCTATGACGAGACGGACCGGGAGATCGGTCGCTTCGAACTCGACGGGCACGACCACAACATCCACCATGGGCTTGTAAGCGGGATTGGCGCCGGCACGAAGTACGGGCTGCGCGCCGACGGTCTCTACGATCCGCTGCAGGGGTTCCATTTCGACCCGCACAAGTTGCTGGTCGATCCCTACGCCAAACGGCTCGACCGTCCCTTCGTGCGCTCGCCCCGGTTGCGGCTGCCGCGCGAGGACGCGGTAGATACAGCGTCGCTGGTGCCCAAAGGGATTGTCGTCCGGGGCGGGAACAAGCCGGTACAGCCTCGGCGCAGGGGGCCCGGTCTCATCTATGAGATGAACGTGCGCGGCTATACCATGCGGCACCCCAGCGTGCAGGGACCGCTGCGCGGCACCATCGGCGGCCTTACGACGCGGCAGGTCATCGAGCATCTCCAATATCTGGGCGTCGACACGGTCGAGATGATGCCGGTCGCCGCCTGGGTGGATGATGCGCATCTGCCGATCCTTGGGCTCACCAATGCCTGGGGCTACAACCCGATCAACTATTTCGCGCCCGACCCGCGGCTGGCGCCCCGCGGCGTGCAGGAATTGCGCAACCTTACCGACCTGTATCGCAGGAATGGCATCTCGGTAATCCTCGACGTGGTCTACAACCATACCGGCGAGGGTGACGCGATGGGGCCGGTATTGAGCCTGAAAGGACTGGATGCTCGAGCCTATTATCGGCACGTCGAGGTGGACGGAAAGCAGGTGCTGGTCAACGACGCGGGGACCGGAAATACGCTGCGCTGCGATCATCCCGCGACGCAGCGGCTGGTGATCGAGAGCCTTCGCTATTGGGTGCAGGAGGCAGGTGTTTCTGGCTTCCGCTTTGACCTGGCGCCGATCCTGGGGCGCGAGCCGGGCTTCAATCCAAACGCGGAAATGCTCAACAAGATCAAGGCCGACCCCATCCTGAGCAAGTGCCTGCTGGTGGCGGAGCCGTGGGATCCGGGTCCGGGCGGCTACCAGCTCGGGCAGTTCGGCACGGAGTTCCGCGAGTGGAACGATACCTATCGCGATGACGTGCGATCCTTCTGGCGCGGCGACCCGGCCAAGATCGGTGCGCTAGCCGGCAAAGTCGCGGGCTCGGCCGAGATTTTCAACTTCGCCGGCCGCAAGCCGAGCCATGGCGTCAACTTCCTCGCGGTGCATGACGGGTTCACGCTCGGCGACCTGGTCACCTACAACGACAAGCACAACGAGGCGAATGGGGAGGACAACCGCGACGGTCACAATCACAATTCCTCGTGGAATTGCGGTGTGGAAGGGCCGACCGACGACGAGACCATCAACCTATGCCGAAGGCGCGACGTGCGGGCGCTGCTGGCGACATTGTTCCTGTCGCGCGGCATACCTCTGATCCAGCAGGGCGATGAGCTCGGTCGCACCCAACAGGGTAACAACAATGCCTACGCGCAGGACAACGAGATCACCTGGCTCGACTGGGAAAAGGCCGACGGGGCGCTGGTTGACTATGTGTCGGCCATACACGCGTTCCGCAAGGCGCATCCGGCGCTGACGCGCGATCATTTCCTCACCGGGCACGCGAGCAGGACGGGGCAGCGGGATGTCGCCTGGTGCCATCCGGACGGCCGCGAAATGACCGAGGGCGACTGGACGGATGCGAGCGCTTCGGTGCTGGGGATGCTGCTTTCGATCGCCGGCGACACTGTACTGGTCTGGTTCAACCGCAGGATGGAGCCGGTCCAGGCAAAGCTGCCAGCCGGAGATTGGCAGCTCGGTTTGATCTCGGACGACAAGGCGGAGGTTTCTGTCGCCAATGGGGCAGTGATGTTGCCGCCGCGCTCGGTGCTGGCGCTGGTGCCGGGAGGCAGATAGGGCGGAGCGCTACTCGGCGGCGTCTGCAGCCTGTAACCCGCCGGCTCGCTCAATGAAGGCGATGATGTCGTCGAGCCCCTTGCGGCGCAGCATGTCGGCGAAGACATAGGGACGACCTTCGCGCACGCGAACAGTATCGGCTTCCATCACTTCCAGGCTGGCGTTCACGTAGGGTGCCAGGTCGGCCTTGTTGATGACAAGCAAGTCCGAGCGGGTAATGGCCGGCCCGCCCTTGCGAGGGATCTTTTCCCCCTCGGCGACCGAGATTACATAGAGCGTGATGTCGGCGAGGTCGGGCGAGAAGGTCGCCGCCAGATTGTCGCCGCCGGATTCGATGAGGATGATGTCGAGCTCTGGGAACTTGCGGTTGAGATCGGCGATCGCGGCAAGGTTCAGGGAAGCATCCTCGCGGATCGCCGTATGCGGACAGCCGCCTGTCTCCACCCCGACGATGCGGTCCTCCGAGATGGCTTGTGCGCGCGCAAGGATCAGCGCGTCTTCCTTGGTGTAGATGTCGTTGGTGACGACAGCCATGGAATAGCGGTCGCGCAGGGCCTTGAGCAGCATCTCGCAGAGCGTGGTCTTGCCCGAGCCGACCGGGCCGCCGATGCCGATGCGCAATGGACCGTTCAGCGATTTCATACGAGCCTCAAGATGACGAGAACGACAAAGGCCGCGCCCAGCCCAATGCAGAGTGGGGAGTATATCTTGCGGTCGAGCGAGCGGAAGGGCTCTTCCGGAGTGAGTTTGGCGAACCACGCAGTATAGCCGGCGACGCCGCGCGCGAAAAATACCAGGCCAGCCAGCACTCCCAGCGTGCTGAGCCAGAAGCCGCCAGCGGTGCGATCAGCGAGCGAGAGCACGACGATGCCTGCGGCAAGGACGGCGACGGCAACGCCGAAGGACGCGATTTTTGGCGGCATGCGCGTGCGGCCAGGAAATCCGGTGACCGTATTGGCCAGCAAGGCCTCATCGCGGATCGGCCAGGTCCCGCCCAACGACCAGATGAAGTGGGCGATGGCGATGGCGAGCAGGGGAACGAAGGCGATAGCGGCGACCAGCATGCTCATGAGCGGAAAATTCTCGGTTCAAGCGTCTCGTGGCGCATCTGCGCGATGTCGGCGGCATAGGCAATCGAGCCCAGATCATCAAGGGTCGACATTGCCGCGCCGGCGCCAAGAGCGGTGACTTCCGGTTCGAGCGCGGCCATGACGCGCAGGCCCTCGGTCTGGCCAAGGGGCACCAGGCGAACAGCGACCGAGACTTGCGAATGGAGGGCGGCGGTCAGGTAGCCGAGCAGTGTCGCGTCGAGGCCGATGCCGTGGGCCGCGGCGATCGCTCCGACGGCGATCGGGTAGGGGCAGGGCTGTGGCAGGCGGGCATAGACGGGCGACGGCCAGGCGCTCGCTGCGAGGGCGAAGGAATCGCCAGTGATTGAGGTCTCCATATGCCGCTCCACGGCGGGCGTCAGCGCCAGGCAGAGATCTGCGAGTTCGCGGAGCCGCTGCGTGTCCTCGGACGCCCTGTGAGCGTGAGCGAGGATAATGGCGTCGGTCCTGATGCCGCCATGCGCCAGGGCGCCTCCGATCCAGTTCTGCAAGGATACGGAGTCGGTTACGGCCCTTTCCGAAATCGCCGATTCAAGTCCGGCGGACCAGGCGAAGGCGCCGACGGGAAAGGCCGGCGAGAGCCAGGTCAGAAGTTTCTGCAGGGCGTGTGACATACCATCCGGCAAGGGCGGCTTCACTGTTTCGGCAGGACAACGGAGGTCATACCACCAAAGTGCTCGACGGTCGCGCCGGGGATTTTTCCGGCCTTTGCGCTTTGGGCATAGAGCACGAGGTCGGCCTTGGGCATGTCGTTGATCGCGGCGATCATGGCGGGGGACGTTGCCACCACCAGATGTCCGATCTGGGGGGTACGGGGTACGTTACGCACGTCGATGAAGGTCACGTCGAGCCCTTCAAGCAGCCGCGGGTCGGGCAGCGCGCCAAGGCGAGGCCTGCCCTCCATGACAAGGCGCGAAAACATGTTGAGCGCCGTGTCATTGGGCGATCCGTAGATCACGAAGGGCTGTGGCAGCTTGCCCATGCGTTCAGCCTCGATGCGGAACAGGTCGACATCCATGTCGGGGGAGAGCAGCACGACGCCGCCAAGCTTGCCGAAGAAGCGGGGCGAGCCGCTCAGCTTCATCTGGCGCAGTGTCTCCACGACAAGGGCCGCGCCCATCGAATAGCCGACAACGACGATGCGTTTGACCCCCGATGCGGCCAGGTCCTCGAGCGTGCGCTCGAGGCCGTCGCGGGCAAAGGCGACGCTGTCGAGATCATGGATGTAGGCGAAGAGTTCATCCTCGGATGGCCAGGCGTAGAGCACCTTGGCGGCTGGAATCTTGAGATCGGTGCCGATCTGCGCCAGCTGAAACAGGCTCTCGTCGAAGCTTGAGTTGAAGCCATGCACGTAGACCATGGCTTCAGCCGGGCCGTCGTAGTGACCCGCCGCATGCGTGACGACGGCACGCTCGAAGGCGCCCGCGCCGGCGAGATGCTCTCCATTCAGGATCGCGAATTCGGTCATTGGGTTCGGCTTGCCGTGGCCGGCGCGAGCGACCATGCCGGGACGGTGGTTGGGGGGGATGCCGATGTTATATGCGGCATAGGTGAGTTCAGTCGACCGCGCGGCGCCGTAGGATCCATCGGACCCGATCTTGCGGGCCGAGGCAACGAAGATCGGTTGAACCACCGGCGTGGCGGTTGCGGAGAGCGGGCGGGCGAAGTCGCCTAGTGTCGTACATCCTGCCAGTGCCGGCAAAACAACGATCAGAACGGCCAGCAGCACATGCCGCACTATCAATACCCCCACACGAATTGCCTGCATTCTATTACGCGACTCTACATACGTCGGGGAGCCCGGAAATGTAAATGTTGCCACGCTGGTACTTAAGGGAAATCAACGATTGAGCAACGCGTGATCATGATCGCCATGCGAGTGATAGGCGCCGTGCTCGGGGAAGAAAGGCTCGGAGATGTCCGTCACTTTGGCACCGAGTCCCACCAGCATGTCGCGGATGACATGGTCGCGCTTGATCAGGATGCGGTGTTCTTCAAGCTGGGCCGGTAGATGCCGGTTGCCCAGATGCCAGGCTAGCCGCACCAGATGCGCCTGGTCCCGCGCGGTGACTTCGTGGAGATCTTCTTCTGCGGCGATTACTTCGACCAGGCGACCATCGCTGAGGACCAACGCGGCGCGGTCGTCGAGGGTCACCGGGTTGGGGAAATCGACCAGCACCTCGTCGCCATGCACGAGCGTCAGCAGTTTGCGGCGGATGCGCCGCTCGTCGTGCGCGAGGGTCACTAGGTCGAAGGGTATGCCTTTGCCGTGGCCGGCGGGGAGATGGGAGACGGCGCGCAGGGTGGTGGTCATGGTCGCAAGTTACCGTCTATCGAAGAGCTTCCCAACCCCGCGAGGCACTCTAGCGGTTCAGGCGCGGGTGTCAAAGAGGAGGTAGATCCAACAGCCCCGGCAGAGAGTCCGGCGCGCGCGCCGGATGCTGCACTGAGGCCTACGGTGTCTGGAGGTGCTCGCTGCACTTGAAGGCCGGGGGAGCGTCGTCGCCCTGAGTCACATCGTACCATTCGGCGTCGGTGCCTTTGGTCCACCAGACGAAGTTACCGGCGACATATCTGACGCCCGAGGCAGCGGTCACGGCGGTGAAGACGTACGTATCGGCCTGGACCGGGATGATGACGAGAAAGTTGGGCGCGGCGTTGATGTATTCGACGTCAAAGCTCGGAATGCCCTCGCAGTCGTACTTGACGGTCTTGAACTCCGCATCGCCCTTGATGACGAGGCCGATCTGAAACGAGGTTTCGGCGGCGAGCGCCCCGCCGGCCAACGGAAGAAGGGCAAGGAGGATGGCGACGGTTCTCATGGCGATCTCCAACAAGCGACGCAACTGCTTGCGCGGAGCCTAGCCCAGGTGGCGATTCCGGACCAGAGCACGCTCATGCAGTTCTCGCCCGGCTCGCCGTCTTCATGGCTGGCCTGCACCAGAACATGACATGAACATTGCCAGGGGGATAAGTGTCTCCCCTATGATGGGGAACCTTGTCAGCCCGGCTGAAGTCACGAACCTGGGGTGCCCATATGCAACCTGTCGGCCGGTCGCCCGGTTGTAGGAGCGACGCCGCCACGCCACCGCAGGAGACCGAAATGGCAGAACTCATCGTTATCGGTTACGACACGCCCGAAAAGGCCGAAGCCGCGCGCGGCGAACTCTTTGGTCTTTCCAAGGAATATCTGGTCGAGGTGGGGGACGCTGTGGTGGCCGTGCGCGACGCGAACGGCAAGATCAAGCTCAACCAGATGGTCAATCTGTGGACGGTGGGGGCGGCCGGCGGCTCGTTCTGGGGTCTGCTGGCGGGAATATTGTTCTTCAACCCGTTGCTCGGCGTGGTGACCGGCGCAGCTGTCGGTGCGGTTGCCGGCGCTCTCAATGACTACGGCATCAGCGACGATTTCATGCGCGACGTGGCGGGCATCCTGCAACCGGGCCAGGCGGCGTTGTTCGTGCTCGCCAATCGCGTGAGTTCGGAGCGTGTGATCGATAGGATCGCCAGGCATGGCGGCCGGGTGCTGCGCACCAATCTCGACACCAGCCAGGAAGACAGGCTGCGTGCCGCCTTCGGTCAAGCGGCCGCGTCGCCGGAAGTGCAGGCAGCAGCCTCAGGGGAAGCGCAGGCTGCCGCTGCCGGCAGCCCGACGGACGAGGTCGGCCCAGCCCCAATGACCTAGAGCCGTGCCAGCCCGAAGTTCAGGCCGCGGTCCACCCCATGTCGGCAGGAATGATGGCGCCGCTAATGTATCGGGCTTCGTCGGAGGCGAGAAACAGCACCAGGTTGGCGATGTCGATCGGCTCCAGCATGCCCGGATTGACGGCGTGGTAGGGACCAAGACGGCCGAGGGCGGCTTGGTCGAGCTTGGTCTGGTCGATGCTCTGCATGATGTTGGTGGTGACACCGCCCGAGGCGATGGCGTTGCAGCGCAGGCCGAGCTTGGCGTATTGGAACGCGGTGCTGCGGGTGAGGCCGATTAGCGCGTGCTTGGACGCGGTATAGGCCGCGCCGGCCGAGCCGCCGCCCAGGCCGGCCACCGAGGCGATGTTGACGATGGCGCCACTGCCCTGCTTGAGCATCAGCGGCACAGCCCTGCGCATGGCATAGAGGGGGCCATCGACGTTAATCGACATGACGCGGCGCCAGGTGGCGTTGTCGACATCGGCGACCGACTGGAAGAGGTCCATGACCCCGGCATTGTTGACGAGGATATCGATGCGTCCGAACTCGCTGACGGCCCGGTCGATCATGGCGACGCACTGGTCTTCCTCGGCGACGTTGGCGGTGACGCCGACAATGCTGCCGCCAATCGATGCGACTGCCGCCTTGATCGCGTCTGCGTGCCAATCGGCAGCAACGACCTTGGCGCCCTGTTCGACGAAGAGCTTGGCAATGGCCAGCCCCATGCCTGATCCGGCGCCGGTGACGACTGCGATCTTATCCTTGAGACGCATGGCAATTCCCCATCTGAGACAACTGGTGACGTGCTTGTTATCCGGCGCCCGAGCCGGAGTCTTGATCCAGATCAGGCGGCCGGAACAGAAGCGGCAGCAACCGGGCGCTAGTCGCTGACCCGCAGGCCGGGCTGCTTGCACAGATCGATGGTGGTTTCGAGTTCGCTGTCGTCGGCAAGGCCGACCCGGACGAACACCGGAGCACACCGCAGCACCTGCAATGGCAGCGAGACCGTCGCCCCGGCCAGCACTTCGTCGATGGTGCCGCCGATATTGTCGTCGATGATCGAGCCATCGGCCCGGACGGGGTAGGCCGACACCGAAAGCACCGACTGCGACGAGGCATTCTCGATCATCAGGGTCATATCGGCGGCCAGCGGGCCGGTCGTGCCGCACAGCAATGCGGCGAGGGCGAAGAGCGAGCGGCGCAACGGAAATTCCTTTCGACGGGGCAATATACTAGCGGCAATTGCGGGGGCGTCGGCGCGCAAGTCGTCGTCCCACCGCGCCTCCCACTGTGGGATCAGAACAGAAAATACCGCTGCGCCATCGGCAACACCGTCGCCGGCTCGCAGGTCAGCAGTTCGCCGTCGGCGCGGACTTCATAGGTTTCGGGGTCGACATCGATGTGGGGCGTCGCGTTGTTGAAGATCATCGAGGCCTTGCCGATGCCGCCACGGGTGTTTTCGACCGGGATCATGCCCTTGTCGACGCCGAGCTTTTTCTGCAGGCCATCGTCGTAGGCGGCCTGGCTGACGAAGGTCACGGTCGAGCTGGTCCTGAGCTTGCCGAAGGAGGCAAACATCGGCCGGTAATGCATGGGCTGCGGGGTCGGGATCGAGGCGTTCGGATCGCCCATCGGCGCGGCGGCGATGGATCCGCCGAGCAGCACCATTTCGGGCTTCACGCCAAAGAAGGCAGGGTTCCAGATTACCAAGTCGGCGCGCTTGCCCACTTCGACCGAGCCGATGTGGCGGCTCATGCCGTGAGCGATGGCGGGGTTGGTGGTGTATTTTGCGATGTAGCGCTTCACCCGGAAATTGTCGTTGTCGCCGGTCTCCTCCGGCAGGCGCCCGCGCTGCCGCTTCATCTTGTCGGCCGTCTGCCAGCAGCGGATCAGCACCTCGCCGACGCGGCCCATGGCCTGGCTGTCCGAGGCGATGATCGAGAAGGCCCCGAGGTCGTGGAGGATGTCCTCGGCGGCGATGGTCTCCTTGCGGATGCGGCTCTCGGCGAAGGCGACGTCCTCGGGGATGTTCTGGTCGAGGTGGTGGCACACCATGAGCATGTCGAGATGCTCGGCGATGGTGTTTTTGGTGTAGGGCCGCGTCGGGTTGGTGGAGGAGGGGATGACGTTGGGGAGGCCCGCCACCTTGATGATGTCGGGCGCGTGGCCGCCGCCGGCGCCCTCGGTATGGTAGGCGTGGATGGTGCGGCCCTTGAAGGCGGCGATGGTATCCTCGACGAAGCCGCTCTCGTTGAGCGTGTCGGTATGGATCATCACCTGCACGTCGTAATCGTCGGCAACGGCGAGGCAATTGTCGATGGCGGCGGGGGTGGTGCCCCAGTCTTCGTGGAGCTTGAGGCAGGACGCGCCCGCGAGGATCATCTCCTCGAGCGGGGCGGGGCGTGAAGCGTTGCCCTTGCCGGCGAGCGCCAGGTTCATCGGGAAAGCATCAAAACTCTCGATCATGCGCTGGATGTGCCAGGCGCCGGTGCAGGTGGTGGCGAGCGTGCCATGGGCGGGCCCGGTGCCGCCGCCGAGCATGGTCGTGACCCCGCTCATCAGCGCTTCCTCGATCTGCTGGGGCGCGATGAAATGGATGTGGGCATCGAAGCCACCCGCCGTCAGGATCTTGCCCTCGCCGGCGATGATCTCGGTCGAGGGGCCGATGATGATGGTGACGCCGGGCTGGGTATCGGGGTTGCCGGCCTTGCCGATGGCCGCAATGCGGCCGTCACGCAGGCCGACATCGGCCTTGTATATGCCGGTCACGTCGACGATCAGCGCATTGGTGATCACCGTGTCGGCCGCACCCTCGGCGCGGGTCGCCTGGCTCTGGCCCATGCCGTCGCGAATGACCTTGCCGCCGCCGAATTTCACCTCCTCGCCGTAGGTGGTGAAATCCTTCTCCACCTCGATGAATAGCTCGGTATCGGCGAGGCGGATCTTGTCCCCGGTGGTCGGGCCGTACATGTCGGCATATGTGGCGCGGGAAATTCTGGCGGGCATGGCGAGGACTCTGCTGGAAGGAACGCAAGGCCATTTGAACCGCCGAATTATGAGGCTGTCCAGCACTTTGCCGCTGTTTTCGGCAGTTTCAATTTTGAGACCAATTTCGGGCCAAAAATTGGAGTATTCGCCCGTTCCCAACCGGCATAGACTGCCTGCCCAGGCTCAGGACAGTGCTAACGGCCGGTATCGGGAGGGGACAAATGCGGGATTTGCTGAAATCGACGCTGGGCGCCGTTCTGCTGGTGGCTGGCAGCGCCGGATGGGCGCAGGCGGCGCCGTCGGCGGAGCGCGGCGACTATCTGGTCAATTCCATCATGGCGTGCGGCAGCTGCCACACACCAATCGGGCCGACCGGCTTCGATCAATCGAAGGCGCTGAGCGGCCGCCTGGTCGAGGATATTCCGGCGTTCAAGGCGATCTCCGCCAACATTACGCCGGGCAGTGAAGTCACGGGTTGGACCGACGCGCAGCTAATGAAGGCGATCCGCGAAGGTATCAGGCCGGACGGCAGCCTGATCGGGCCGCCGATGCCGTTCGAGGTCTACAAGGGCATCTCCGACGACGACCTGGCCTCGATCGTCATGTATCTGCGCACCGTGCCGGCGGTCGATAGCGATCCGGGCGAATCCGAGTACCACATCCCGCTTCCGCCGGCCTACGGCCCGCCGGTCGAACACGTCGCCTCTGTCGCCGAAGGTCCGACCGCCGAATATGGCGCCTATCTCGCCGGCCCGCTGGGCCATTGCATCGTTTGCCACACCAAGTTCGATGAGCAGGGCATGGCTCAGTTCGACAAGTTTCTCGGCGCCGGCGGCAATGCGTTCGTAGGTCCGTGGGGCTCGGTGGTGTCCGCCAACGTCACGCCCGAGGGGCTCTCCAAGTACACGGACGCGCAGGTCGCGATGCTGATTGCCACCGGCACGCGGCCAGACGGCACCAAGCTCACCGGGCCGATGGCGTTCCCCTACTACGCGAAGCTGAAACCCGACGATCTCACGGCCATCGTCGCCTATCTGCGGTCGTTGCCGGCGATTCCGACGCCCTGACCAATCTGGTCCCAGGCAACCCGGACCAGCCTCAGTGGGGCTTGTTCCCCAGCGGCGCGCTCTTGCGATAGACCGCGACGGCGTAGCCGATGATCTCGTCGAGCAGCGAGGCGCCGGCCTGGATATGTTGGTCCATCTGCGTCTTGGCTATGAGAGAAATCCCCAGGATCTGGACGGCGTAAGCCTGCTTGCCCTTGCCCTGCTGATGCAGCGCGTTGCCCTGTGCCTGGAAATCGCGGAGCAATCCGTCATATGCCTCGCGGGTGAGGCCGGCCTTGAGGGTGGGCCATGACGGCTGCTTGGCTTTGTCGATGAGCATGGCGGCAAGGCTGCCCAGGAACCACATGGCCTCGGCGTCGTCCTTGCCGTTCGTCTGCAGGTCCTTGAGCAGGGCGACGAAACGCTGTTTGAATTCTTCTTCTTTGGTCGGCATTGTCCCGCTCGCGTCGAAATCGGCTTCGGCGCCAAACACACGGAATTGAGCCAATGCGCAACCCCTTGCGGTCGAATTCGAAGGCTGGCCTCGCAAAGCGTGCCAGGGCGATCGCACTGGCCGGGGCCATAAGCCTGGCCGGCGCCTGGCCGGCAGAGGCGCAATACGTCATGGATCTGGGCAATCTGATTGCGGCGCTGCAGGTTGGCGACTTCAGCGGCGACGTCGACAACCTCAACAGCGCCAGACGGGTCTATGTCGAGCGCATTTCACGGCTGTCAGGGATCCGGGTGAGCGGGAACCGGCTCGACAGGACCATCGAAATGCGCGAGCGGGTCCTGATCCATTTGCGGGCCATCATCCGTCAGGTGCCCGAGGCGATGAAGGCGCTGGAGCGGCACAACGAGCGCCTGTAGGACGTCATATTCCTCGCCACGACCAATGACGGGACGGCCACGCTCTATGTGGACGATCGCTGACCCGTTCAGAGCTTGCCCATGATCTTCTGCTGGAACCCATAGACCGTGCGGCTGCCCGAAAGCGGCACCAGCCGCACCTCGCGGGCCTGGCCGGGCTCGAAGCGCACCGCAGTTCCGGCAGCAATGTCGAGCCGCATGCCGCGGGCCTTCTCGCGATCAAAACGCAGGCCATTGTTGGTCTCGTAGAAGTGGTAGTGCGAGCCAACCTGGATCGGCCGGTCGCCGGTATTGGCAACTTCGAGGGTGATTTGCGCGGCACCGGCATTGAGCTCGATATCGCCAGATTTGGGGATGACTTCGCCGGGGATCATTTTTTGGCCTCAACGGATCGGTTGGTGGACGGTCACCAGCTTGGTGCCGTCGGGAAAGGTGGCCTCGACCTGCACGTCGTGGATCATCTCGGCGATGCCTTCCATCACCTGGGCGCGGGTCACGACATGGGCGCCCGCCTCCATCAGGTCGGCGACGCTGCGTCCGTCGCGGGCCCCCTCGACGACGTAGTCGGTGATGAGCGCGATCGCCTCGGGGTGGTTGAGCTTGACGCCGCGCTCGAGCCGCTTGCGGGCGACGATGGCGGCCATCGAGATCAGGAGCTTGTCTTTTTCGCGGGGCGTAAGGTTCATGCGCGATCCTATAAGTGCCAGAGGCGCGGCAGCGAACCGGCGCCGGAGAGGTTTGCAACAATTGGCCCGATGATCCTGCGCAGCGCAAGCCCGGATTCGGCGATGGCGCGCACCACCAGCCGTTCGCCGATGAGGCTGGCTCCGCTGCGGCCGCCGAGCAGCCCTCGGACGGGCTCGAGCTTCCGCTCGGCGTCGTCGCCGACATAGAGCACGGTGGCGAAGGCGAGCGCACCATCGAGGAGCGAAAGGCTGTCGCGTTCGCGCGAGTCGGCAGATAGCCGTGTCGCTTCGGCGTGGATCAGCCGGCCATTACGGCGGATGCGCCAGTTGTCGCGGAGGAGGGCGGTGCGCGCATCCTCGCCCATAGCTTCGCGGCCAAGAAGGATTGCCTCCACGGCGCAGAATTTTGCGCCATCCGCCAGATCGACATCGAGCGAACGGTCGAGGCGGGAGTGCTCGAACAGGATCGTTTCCTGCGGCAGCCAGTCGAGCTGGGCTCCTTCCCCCACGACCAGTCGCGTTGCGACCTGCGCATCGGAACCAGTGGAGCGGTAGATACGCTCGCAGGCCTGGGTGGTGAGCACCATGCGGGTGCCCGGCGCCGCCTCGGCCTGCCAGTCGATGCGGTCGCCGCCGGTCAGCCCGCCTGCCGTATTGATGAGCACCGCCTGCAGGCTCTGGTCGTGCGTGTTCGGCAGGCGGATCTTGGCGCAGCCCTCCTGATAGAAGGTCCTGAGCCGGGTGCGGCCATCCTGGAGCTGGGTGGCAATGCGGCCGGTACCTTCGGCGCGCTGGTGATGGACGAGGGGGGCGGTAGCGGTCATTTGCTGCCAGTCCCCAGCCACCGACCTATCCGAAATTCTCCGCACCTCTACACCGTCAAATGCCGGCGCACCTCAGGCTTGTCGAGGTCACTTGCCGGGCCTGCGTGCTGAATTTCACCGCGATCCATGATGTAGATGTCGTCGGCCAATTCCCGGCAAAAGTCCAGATATTGCTCGACCAGCAGGATGGTCATCCCCTTCTCGTCGCGCAGGAATTGCAGCGCCCGGCCGATGTCCTTGATGATCGAGGGCTGGATACCCTCGGTGGGCTCGTCGAGAACAAGGACCTTGGGTCGGGTGACCAGCGCGCGGCCAATGGCCAATTGCTGCTGCTGGCCACCCGAGAGGTCTCCGCCGCGCCGGCCCAGCATGGTCTTGAGCACGGGGAACAGGTCGAAGATGTAGGTCGGGATGTTTCGATCGGCAGGCTTGAGCCCGGCGTATCCGGTCTCGAGGTTCTCGCGGACGGTGAGCAGCGGGAAGATCTCACGGCCTTGCGGCACGTAGCCGAGTCCCATGCGGGCGCGCTTGTAGGGCGGGGCCTTTTTCAGCACTTGGTTGTCGAAGACGATTTCGCCCGAGGAGACGTTGTTGATGCCGGTGATGGCACGCAGCGTCGAACTCTTGCCGACGCCGTTGCGGCCGAGCACGGCAGTGATCCTGTCCGGCCTGGCCTCGATGGTGACGCCGCGCAGGGCCTGGGCGGCGCCGTAGTGGAGATCGATGGAGCGGATGGAGAGGGTGGTCATGCTCCTGCTCCTCCCTCCCCCTTGCGGGGAGGGTAGCGAAGCCTGGACTTGGCCTTGGCCAAGTCACTGGCGGAGCTGGGGTGGGGGGTGGCAGCCAACTCCCGAGCGCAGGGCGCGCCCCACCCTTGATCCCTCCCCGCAAGGGGGAGGGAGACGACTGCGCACATCTTGCCGCTCATCTTCCCAGATACCTTTCGATCACGACCGGATTGGCGCTCACCTGATCGAGCGAACCTTCGGCGAGGACAGTGCCTTCGGCGAGGCAGGTGACGCGTGTGCCCAGTTCACGCACGAAGCTCATGTCGTGCTCGACGACAACGACGGAGTGCTTTTTTGCGATGTCCTTGAGGAGCTTGGCGGTCTCGATGGTTTCGCTGTCGGTCATCCCGGCCACCGGTTCATCGACGAGCAGGAGCTTGGGATCCTGAGCCAGCAGCATGCCGATCTCGAGCCACTGTTTCTGGCCATGGCTGAGGCCGGCGGCGAGGTCTCCCTTGCGGCCGGAGAGGCGGATGGTCTCGAGGATTTCCTCGATGCGCGTAACGTCGTCGTTGGCGGCAACATAGGTGAGCGCGGAGAACACGCCGCGGGGTTTCTTCAGTGCCAGTTCGAGATTGTCCCAGACGGTGTGGCTCTCGAAGACAGTGGGCTTCTGGAACTTCCGGCCGATGCCCAGATTGGCAATCTGCGCCTCGTCCAGCTTGGTGAGATCGGTGCGGCCATCGAAGTAGACCTCGCCGTCGTCCGGGCGGGTCTTGCCGGTGATGATGTCCATCATCGTGGTCTTGCCGGCGCCGTTGGGGCCGATGATGGCCAGCATTTCCTGGGGATGGACGATGATGGAGAGGTGATTGAGCGCCTTGAAGCCGTCGAAGGAGACCGATACGCCGTTGAGGTAGAGCATGGTGCCGAGTTTGTCGGTCATTCGGCGGGCTCCGGGTTGGTTTTGGCTTCGACGCCGGCCTCGGCTTGGGCGCTTTGCTTGTCGAGCGCAATGGAGTTGAGCTTGACCCGTCCGGTGCGGATTTGCCCGACGAGGCCGACGATGCCCTTGGGCAGGAACAGGGTCACCACGATGAAGAGGCCGCCGAGCGCAAACAGCCAGTATTCAGGCAGGGCGCCGGTGAAATAGGACTTGCCGGAATTGACGAGAATGGCGCCGATGATCGGCCCCAGGATCGTGCCGCGACCGCCGACGGCGACCCAGATCACCGCTTCGATCGAGTTTTCCGGCGCGAATTCGCCCGGGTTGATGATGCCCACCTGCGGCACATAGAGGGCGCCGGCGATGCCGGCGATCACTGCCGAAACGACGAAGGCGAAGAGCTTTACGTTCTCCACGCGGTAACCTAGGAAGCGGGCGCGGCTTTCGGCGTCGCGCACCGCGACCATCACCTTGCCGAGCTTGGAATTGACGATCGCCGAGGCGACGAGGACCGACAGCGCCAGCGAGATGGCAGAGGCCGCGAAGAGCGCCGCGCGCGTGCCGGCTGCCTGCACATTGAACCCAAGGATGTCCTTGAAGTCGGTGAGGCCGTTGTTGCCGCCCAGTCCAAGGTCGTTGCGGAAGAAGGCAAGCAGTAGTGCGAAGGTCATCGCCTGGGTGATGATCGAGAGATAGACGCCGGTGACGCGGCTGCGGAAGGCGAACCAGCCGAAGGCGAAGGCAAGGATCCCCGGCACCAGGACGACCATCAGCGTGGCGAACCAGAACATGTCGAAGCCGTTCCAGAACCAGGGCAGTTCCCTGTAATTGAGGAACACCATGAAGTCGGGGAGGATCGGGTTGGCGTAGACGCCGCGATCGCCGATCTGGCGCATCAGGTACATGCCCATGGCGTAGCCGCCCAACGCGAAGAACGCCGAGTGCCCGAGCGAAAGGATGCCGCAATAGCCCCAGACCAGGTCGAGGGCGAGCGCCAGCATGGCGTAGGTCAGATACTTGCCGAAAAGCGTCACGAGGTAGGTCGGCACGTGGCCGGGCTGGCCCACCGGGATGAGCAGGTTGGCAGCCGGGACGGCGATCGCCACCAGCAGGAGCGCTGCGATGATCCAGATGGCCTTCCTGTCGAGTGCGCGGAGGAGGAGTTGGGTGATCATTGCTCCACCGCCCGGCCCTTGAGCGCAAACAACCCCCGCGGGCGGCGCTGGATGAAGAGGATGATGAGCACCAGGATGAGGATCTTGGCCAGCACGGCGCCGGCGTAGGGCTCGAGGAACTTGTTGGCGATGCCCAGGGTGAGCGCCCCGACCAGCGTGCCCCAGAGATTTCCCACGCCGCCGAACACCACGACCATGAAGCTGTCGATGATGTAGCCTTGGCCGAGATTGGGGGAAACGTTATCGATCTGGCTCAGCGCCACCCCGGCCATGCCGGCGATGCCCGAGCCCAGTCCGAAGGTCATGGCGTCGACGAAGGGGGTGCGGATGCCCATGGCCGAGGCCATGCGCCGGTTCTGCGTCACCGCCCGCATCTGCAGGCCCAGCGCGGTGCGCTTCAGGACCAAAAGGAGGATGATGAAGACCACGGCGGCGAATAGCACGATCCACAACCGGCTCCAGGTGATGACGATTTCGCCGATGTTGAAGGATCCCGACATCCATGTCGGATTGCCGACCATGCGGTTGGTTGGCCCGAATATGGTTCGCACCGCCTGCTGGATAATCAGCGAGAGGCCCCAGGTGGCGAGCAGGGTTTCCAGCGGTCTGCCGTAGAGCCAGCGAATAATGCCGCGTTCGATCCCTATGCCGATCAGCGCGGTGATGACGAAAGCGGAGGGGATGGCGATGGCCAGCGACCAGTCGAAGAGGCCGGGGAAGTTCTGCCGGATCACTTCCTGCACCACGAAGGTGGTGTAGGCGCCGATCATCACCATCTCGCCGTGGGCCATGTTGATGATGCCCATCACCCCGAAGGTGATCGCGAGCCCGATCGCGGCGAGCAGCAGGACCGAACCGAGCGAGAGGCCGTACCAGACGTTTTGGCCGACGTCCCAGACCGCCAGGTTGCGGGCGATGGTGTCGATGCCGTTCTGAATGGCGGGCTTGAGTTCCTCGGGGGCAGAGCCCAGTGCGGCGGTGAGGATGGTTTGCGCGTCGCGGTTGCCGCGGGCCGCGATCATATCGACGGCGGCGGCTTTTTCTTCGAGCGAGGCGTCGGTCTTGAGCATGATGACGGCGCGCGCGGCCGCCATCGTCGTCTTGATCTGGGGATCGGCCTCCGTGGCGAGCGCCTGGTCGAGCAGCTCCAGCATCGATGGATCGCCATTCTTCATCACGCTCTGCGCGGCCGAGAGGCGCACAGCGCGGTCGGGGCTTAGAAGGGTCATCTGACCTATGGCAGTGCGGATCTTCGTGCGCAGGCCATTGTTGACCTTGATCTTTTCGACCTCGGCCTTCTTGGCTTCGCCCAGCGCCTCGCCGGTCGCCGGGTCGGTCAGGGCGAAACCGCCGCCGGATTTGCGGGCGATGACAACCTTGCCCGTCGCCTTCACCGCGAAGAGATTACCGTCGCTGAGCGCCGCAAGAATAACCGGCGCACGCTCGTCGCGGGTGGCAGCCAGGGCGTCGATGGCCGCTTCGCGTTCCGGGAAGCCGCCGGATGCGAGGGCGTCGACGAGGGCGGGAAAGTCACTAGTCTGGGCCTGTGCCGGCGCCAGCGTGGCAAGGCCAAGGGCAAGCAGGAGCGCGACGAAATAGAGCGTTCTCTGGAGCATGCCTGGGTTACCGTTCGGTGAGAGGAAATATGCGGAGGCGGCGTACCGCCCCCGCAGGTCAGGAGAACTCGATTACATTGCGGTGCCGCCGCAAGCCTTGGTCTCGGTGTTATAGTTGCCACAGGAGATCGGGGCGGTCCAATCGGCTTCGATCATCTTGGACTCGGGCAGGAAGTCGGACCAGGCGTCGCCCGGGACGAGATCAGTTGCCTTGACCACGTCGAACTGACCGTCGGCCTGGATTTCACCGATCAGCACCGGCTTGGTGATGTGGTGGTTGGGGAGCATCTTGGCGACGCCGCCGGTCAGGTTCGGAGTCTCGAGGCCGATGATGGCGTCAAGCACCGCGTCGGTGTCGGTGGTGCCGGCCTTTTCGACCGCCTGGACCCAGAGGTTGAAGCCGATGACGTGGGCTTCCATCGGGTCGTTGGTCACGCGGTCCGGATTGCCCGTGTAGGCCTTCCAGGCTTCGATGAAAGCTGCGTTCTCGGGGGTATCGACCGACTGGAAGTAGTTCCATGCGGCGAGGTGGCCGACGAGCGGGCCGGTATCGAGGCCGGCGAGTTCTTCTTCACCCACCGAGAAGGCGACGACCGGAATGTCTTCGGCCGAAACGCCCTGGTTGCCCAGTTCCTTGTAGAACGGCACGTTGGCGTCGCCGTTGATGGTCGAAACCACGGCGGTCTTCTTGCCGGCCGAGCCGAAGGCCTTGATGTCGGAAACGATGGTCTGCCAGTCGGAATGCCCGAACGGGGTGTAGTTGATCATGATGTCTTCGGCGGCGACGCCGTGATCGAGGAGGTACTGCTCCAGGATCTTGTTGGTCGTGCGCGGATAGACGTAGTCGGTACCGGCGAGCACCCAGCGCTTCACCGAACCGCCTTCTTCGCTCATCAGGTAGTCGACGGCCGGGATGGCCTGCTGGTTCGGCGCGGCGCCGGTATAGAAGACGTTGCGCTGGCTTTCTTCACCCTCGTATTGCACCGGGTAGAAGAGGATCGAGTTCAGTTCCTCGAACACCGGCAACACGGACTTGCGCGACACCGAAGTCCAGCAGCCGAACACCGCCGCGACGCCATTGACGGCAATCAGCTCACGGGCCTTTTCGGCAAAAAGCGGCCAGTCGGACGCGGGGTCGACCACCACGGCTTCCAGTTGCTTGCCCAGGAGGCCGCCCTTCTTGTTCTGCTCATCGATCAGGAAGAGCATCGTATCCTTGAGTGTGGTCTCCGAAATCGCCATCGTCCCCGAGAGCGAATGAAGAATGCCCACCTTGATGGTTTCCTGGGCGTACGACGTCACCGTCGACAGTCCCATGGTGCCGGCCATCACGGCGGCGAGTGTCGCACCAAGTGCGAATTTCATGCTCATCTGTTTGATCCCCTGAATGGTCCAATGCACCGAGTCACCATTGAGGCGCTGGTTACGGGCGGCGACTGTGGGACCATTGTCGCGGAGCCCCTATACGTCGATTGACGTAAGTGGTGTACCCGATCGTTGAGAGGACGTGCGTCGCCGGCCAAATACGTGCTAAGCAGGCCAGCGGCAGTTTTTTGAGCAATCTGGGCGCTTGACGAAAAAATAGACAGGGGCAATGGCGCGACAGCGGATCATTCCAATCAGGCGCGAGTATAACCGCTGGGTCGCCAACCAGACCCTTGAAGACTATGCGCTCCGCTTCACTGCGAAGTCGGCGCGCCGGTTCTCCCGCCAGAGGATCTCACAGACAGCGATCGGCGCGATTTCGTTCCTCGCCCTGGAGGCGATCGGCGGGGCGATCACGCTTTCCTATGGGACCACCAACGCGATCGCGGCGATCATCATCGCCAGTATCGCGATCCTTTTGGTCGGCGTGCCGATCTCGCGCTACGCGACGCGGCACGGCGTCGATATCGACCTTCTGACCCGGGGCGCGAGCTTTGGCTATATCGGCTCGACCATTACCTCGCTGATCTACGCCAGCTTCACCTTCATCCTTTTCGCCATCGAAGCCTCGATCATGTCGAGCGCACTGGAGCTGGCGTTCGGGGTGCCGCTCTGGCTGGGATACATTATCAGCGCGGTGGCGGTGATCCCGCTGGTGACCCATGGCGTCAGGCTCATCAGCCGGTTCCAGCTGCTTACGCAACCGGTCTGGATCGTCCTCAATATCCTGCCGTTCGTCTTCATCGCCTTCATGGATTGGGAAAAATTCGATCTCTGGCGCGCCTTTGCCGGGGTGCACGCAACGGCGGCCCCGATCGGCGAAGTCTCGCCATTCGACGTCGCCAAGTTCGGTGCGGCCTCGGCGGTGATCCTGGCGCTCATGACCCAGATCGGCGAGCAGGTGGACTTCCTCCGCTTCCTGCCGGCCGAGGAGCAAGAGCGGAAGCGCCACCGCTTCGGCGTTTTTCTGGCCGGGGCGGGCTGGGTTATCCTGGGCGCGCCGAAACTCCTCGCCGGTTCGTTCCTCGCCGTGCTGGCGCTCTCGACCGGTGTCTCGCCCGAGCACGCGTCCGAGCCCGGGCAGATGTATGCCATCGCCTTCGGTTACATGATCCCCGACAAGACGCTGGCGCTGATGCTGATGGCGGTCTTCGTGGTGGTCAGCCAGCTCAAGATCAACGTCATGAACGCCTATGCGGGGTCGCTCGCCTGGTCGAACTTCTTCTCGCGCCTGACCCACAGCCATCCTGGCCGCGTGGTCTGGCTGCTGTTCAACGTGGCGATCGCGCTGCTTTTGATGGAATTGGGCATCTACCGCCTGCTCGAGGCGACGCTGGCGATCTTTTCGATCGTGGCCATGGCTTGGCTCTGTACGATCTCGGCGGATCTGTTCGTCAATAAGCCGCTGGGGCTGGCGCCGCCCGGGATCGAGTTCAAGCGGGCGCATCTATATGACATCAACCCGGTCGGGCTCGGCTCGATGACGCTTTCCGCCAGTATCGCCCTGGCGGCCCATTTTGGCGCCTTCGGCACCATGGCGGCGGCGTTGGCGCCTTATGTCGCGCTCGTTGTTGCCTTTATCGCTTCGCCGGCGCTCGCCTATGCGACCAAGGGCAAATACTACCTGGCCCGCAAGCCGCGCAAGCAATGGCAGAACGAGAAAACGATCGTCTGCTCGATCTGCGAGCATCCGTTCGAGCCCGAGGACATGGCCTGGTGTCCGGCTTATGCGGCGCCCATCTGCTCGCTCTGCTGTTCGCTGGACGCGCGCTGCCACGACCTCTGCAAGCCCAATGCGAGCTTCAAGGCCCAGACCCACGCGGTGGCGGCCAGCGTCCTGCCCGAA
>Ga0214473_10001829_pt1 | contig 27197 bp, 20 predicted proteins | sample RVTome_7_FD_203509 | JGI IMG/M metagenome (GOLD analysis project Ga0214473, IMG submission 203509) | Soil microbial communities from uranium-contaminated site in the Upper Colorado River Basin, Wyoming, United States - RVT98D197 | ecosystem: Environmental > Terrestrial > Soil > Contaminated >...
AGGCTATCATCTCCATAACGTGCCTCCTTACGGCGGTCTACCGCCTTTTTAGGTCCAGCGGTATCTTACCCCCGCCGGAGGCACGCTTTCATACAATCATTCCCGCGCAGGCGGGAATCCAGCTACGCAGCGAACTATCTGGCCCCCCGCCTGCGCGGGGGTGACATGGCGGAGCTCCGCGGGATCGAGGTCAGGCGTACTAGCTGATTCGCGTGCGCAGGTTCCGGATAAAACCGGAGAGCACTTGCTTGGGGATGTCCTCCAGCTCGGGGTCGGGCGCCTCGCTCTTGGCAAACTGGTCCAGGATTACAGTGGCCTTGCGCCGGTGCGGCACGATGCGGTCGGCGGTGCGCTGCGCCTCGTCGAGACGGCCGTCCACCATCTGACGCAAATATCGGACGATGTACTCCGTCAGTTGCTGTTCTGAGATTTCCGGGGCCGGCCCGCCCGGGCCTGCGGGAGGCTCGACGGCATTCTGTTCCTCGAGAATGTCCCGGGTCAGTCGATAGGTCTCGGCCATCAACTGCCGCTGTTTCTGTATCTCGCTCTCGTCGAGTGGAGCGACCTTCAACTCTTCATCGTCGGTCGCCGGCAGGGGGACATACAGCTTATTATGGCAGGCGGGACATTTGCCCCATTTGCCTCCGGCATCATCCCGGGCCTCGATCTTTTTTCCACAGTGTTCGCAATGGAGCTTGATAGGCATTTCCGTACCTCAGACAAGAACGCTCAACTGTCCGCCTTGTACTCCGCGGCAACCTCGGTCGTGATGCCGCCGCGCGGCGTGAACCGGGCTGTCACTTTCATCCAGCGAGGCCTGCACGCGCTGCTCAGGTCATCCAGTATATCATTTGTCAGTGATTCGTAAAAGATGCCTTTGTTCCGGTAGCTCTGCATGTAGAATTTCAGGCTCTTGAGCTCGATGCAGGTCCGGTCGGGGCAGTACTCGATCGTGATCTCGCCAAAGTCCGGCTGGCCCGTCCGCGGGCAGACGCTCGTGAACTCCGGGCAACGGATCGTGATCCGGTAGTCCCGCCCGGGACGCGGGTTGTCAAATACTTCGATGTTGTCGCGTTCACTCATGGAAACACCTGTCGTCCTATTGTCACAATATACTCCTGCCGCTTTCGAGAGACAAGCCGGAACCGAATCCAATGGCTTGTCTCTTGAGCTTTCCCGGCAGGAAGCACCGCCACAAGCCCTCCTACGCGAACGCTCCGGTGATTGTTCCTTAGCCTGCCCGATCCCCGCGCGTGTCTGGGTGGCAGCGGCAAGCGCTAGCTTGCCGATGGTTTGCCCATCCGCCGTCGGAAAAGCCTTCGGCCTTGCCGCTGCCACCCGGAAATGCGCCATGCGTGACGAGCGACCCAGCAGTAATTGGTATGACAAGGCAGTTCCACTGGCAGGTCTTCCCTGTTATACTGCGTGAGGTCGCTGGCCTGGAGGATATGCTGAGGTCGCAGAGGAAATACGGAATGACTCAGAAAGCAGCTATTGTATTGTTGAGCGGCGGATTGGATTCCGCCACGACCCTCGCCATCGCCCGCAACGAGGGCTTTGTCTGCTATGCGCTTACGTTTCTCTACGGGCAGCGCCACCGGCGGGAAGTCGATGCTGCTGCGAAAGTGGCCCGGTCGCTCGGTGTTGTCGAGCATCGGATCGTGGAGATCGATCTTGCGGCATTCGGGGGCTCGGCCCTGACCGATGCCGCGATCCAGGTGCCGAAGGATCGCCCGGACCTCGACACCACCGCAGCCATTCCATCGACGTACGTGCCCGCCCGCAACACGATCTTCCTAAGCTACGCCCTTGCCTGGGCGGAGGTCCTGGGCGCATTCGATATCTTCATCGGGGTCAATTCGACGGACTACAGCGGGTATCCGGATTGCCGTGCGGAGTTCATCGCCGCCTTTGAGAGGATGGCGAACCTGGCGACGGCAGCCGCCGTGGAAGGCAAGGGCCGGTACCGGATTCATACGCCAATTATTGACAAGACCAAAGCCGAGATCATCCGAACTGGCACGGCCCTTGGCGTCGACTACTCGTTGACACACAGTTGTTACGATCCGGATCCATCGGGCCGAAGCTGCGGCCGGTGTGATTCCTGTCGCCTCAGACTCCGGGGTTTCGCCGAAGCCGGCCTGCGCGACCCGCTCGCGTACGCGGAGCAGAGCGTTTGATGCCAGTTATGAACTTAGCAGCTCATCGCAAATGCTTGGGTGGCAGCGTCAAGGCCGCAGGCCTTGGCGATGGCTGTATCGCATCTCAGGAAAGCCATCGGCAAGCTGCGCTTGACGATGCCACCCGAAGTGTGTGCCGATCGGCTGACAAGATTGAAGGGCATCCATGCGTATAAGCGAGATCTTCTATTCTCTCCAGGGCGAGGGGATGCTTGTCGGCACGCCGAGCGTGTTCGTGCGGCTGGCCGGCTGTCCTCTGCAATGCCCCTGGTGCGACACCAAGTACGCATGGGATTTCCAGGCGGCGGAGGACCTTGAGCCGGCTCAGATTGTCGAGCAGATCAGTCGCTGGTCCTGCAGGTTCGTCGTGCTGACCGGCGGCGAGCCTCTGATGGGGCCCGACCTGGCTGCACGCGAGGGACTCGCCGATCTGACCCACTTTCTCAAAGCCCTGGGCAAACACATCACCATTGAGACCGCCGGCGTTCTGTTCATCCCTAATCTGGCCTGCGATCTTATCAGCATCAGCCCCAAATTCCTCGACGCGACGCTGCGGCCAAGCCCTGCCGAATCCTGCGAGGCGGTCGGGTCCGATCTGCAGGCGATACGTCAATTGATCCGAGCGTATCCTTACCAGCTCAAATTCGTCATCGAATCGTCGCGGGACATCGAGGGCGTTCAGGATATGCTCAGGAAGTTGGGGCCGCCGGAGACCGAACGGGTCATGCTGATGCCGCAAGCCGCGACGACGGAGGAGTTGCAGAGCAGGTCAGCCATGGTCGCCGAGTTGTGCAAACAGACTCACCTGCGATTCGGCCAGCGACTGCACATCCAACTCTGGGGCAAGCGACGCGAAGTGTGAAAGGCATCAGCGTTTGCTGTTCTCAACCCAGTACTTCTGAATGATGCCATCCTTCACTTCGAAGTACACCGTCTGCTCGCTCTTCTTCTCATCGTTCACGATGACGAACGGCATCACGATATTGTTTTCCTGGGTCTTGCTGTACTTGTACTTGAGGAGCTCGACGCCCGTATCGGTTGTGGACTGTTCAGAGGGCTCTCCAAGTGTGACCACGAGCCAATCCCTGCTGGTCTTGCCGCACTCGACCTGCTTGAGCGTGGAGCTCGACAGGGGGGCTCCCTTGTCACCGTAACTGACATCGCTGTTCCAGATGAAGCAGCCGGCGACGGGCAGGAGGCTCCCAATGACGATCATGGCAAGAACGAGCCGATGACTTTTACGCTTTTCCATGTTCATATCTCCCAATATGGTCTCTGGCTGATGATATCTCTACAGGCCCGAAGCATACTGGATTTCTGTGAGATCTGCAAGCCGCCACGGCCGCATTTGCTGAAATCGCCGTTGACAGGCCCTGGCTTCCACATCATAATACAAATGTCGATCCGCGCGGGTGGCGGAACTGGCAGACGCGCTACTTTGAGGTGGTAGTGTCCGTAAGGACTTGCAGGTTCGACTCCTGTCCCGCGCATTGTTGAGGAGTCGGCATGAGTGATGTCACTCGCATTCTGGGCGCCATCGAACGGGGGGACACTGAGGCTACAGACCAACTCCTGCCACTGATGTATGAGGAGCTTCGAGCCCTTGCGGCCCAGAGGCTTTCCCAGGAGCCTCCCGGCCAGACCCTCCAGGCGACTGCCCTGGTCCATGAAGCGTACCTGCGGCTGGTGGGGGCCGAGCCGCAGAGCTGGGTAAGCCGGGGCCACTTCTTCAAAGCCGCCGCCGAAGCGATGAGGCGTATCCTGATCGACAACGCCCGCCGCAAAAAGAGCCTCAAGCGAGGCGGCGACCGCCGGCCGGTGGACCTCGATGAGTCTCTGGCGGTTGACGACGCTTGGCAGGCGGAGGACATGCTGGCGCTGGATGAGGCCCTTGCCAAGCTCGCCAAACACGATCCGACCAAGGCCGACCTGGTCAAGCTCCGCTATTTCGCCGGCTTGACGATTGAGCAGGCGGCGAAAGCCCTGGACATCTCTCACGCCACAGCCGAGCGGTACTGGGACTACGCCCGCTCCTGGCTGCGCGTGGAAATCGGACAAATCGACGAAACCGGCGCATCCTGAGCCGAGATTCTTCACCACAGAGACACTGAGGACACGGAGGTTTGAGAGAAGGGGTTAATGTAAAAGGAAGGATTCCCACTTCCTGTGTTCCTGTCTTCTCCGTGTTCTCTGTGCCTCCGTGGTTGTTTTTTTATATTTGCCGTGAGGGGATCGGCCCCGGTTTTACGCATTGAATAACGAAAGGAGCCGTCGTGTCTACGGAGCACAAGATAACCGAAGAGGCAATCTACTACGAAGCCATCGGCAAGGCGCCGAACGAGCGGGAGGCATACCTCCAGGCGGCCTGCGGCGAGGATGCCGCCCTGTTGGCCCGCGTCAGGACGCTGCTGAAGGCACGGGAAGTCAGGGACAGCTTCCTGGAGTCCGCCCCGTGGGACCCCGCTGTCATACTGGATACTTCCCCTGTCACAGAACGTCCCGGCACGACCATCGGGCGATACAAGCTCTTAGAGAAGATCGGCGAGGGGGGCATGGCGGTGGTGTATATGGCCGAGCAGGAGCAGCCCATCCGCCGCAAGGTGGCCCTCAAGATCATCAAGCTGGGTATGGATACACGCCAGGTCATCGCCCGCTTTGAAGCCGAGCGGCAGGCTCTGGCCCTGATGGACCACCCCAGTATCGCTAAAGTCCTGGATGCCGGGGCCACAGAGACCGGCCGGCCCTACTTTGTCATGGAACTGGTCACAGGGGTCTCTATCACCGAGTACTGCGATAGGAATAGTCTGGGCACCAAGGACCGATTGGCTTTGTTCCTCCAGGTCTGCAACGCCGTGCAGCATGCCCACCAAAAGGGCATTATCCACCGCGATATCAAGCCGTCCAACGTGATGGTCACGCACCACGACGGCAAGCCCGTCCCCAAAGTCATCGACTTCGGCATTGCCAAAGCCACGAACCAGAAGCTGACGGAAAAGACGCTCTTTACGCGTTACGCTCATATCATTGGCACCCCGGCTTACATGAGTCCGGAGCAAGCGGAATTGAGCGATCTGGACATTGACACCCGCTCCGACATCTACTCGCTGGGCGTCCTGCTCTACGAGCTTCTTACCGGGACCACGCCCTTCACTGAAGAAGAGCTTCGCAACGCCGGCTACATTGAAATGCAACGCATCATCCGCGAACAAGAACCTGCCAAACCCTCCACGAAGCTGAGCACCCTTGGCGAAACACTGGGCGACGTGGCGAAGCACAGGGGCGCCACGCCTGACCTGCTACGTAAGGCCATTCGAGGCGATCTGGACTGGATTGTGATGAAGGCTCTGGAGAAAGACCGTCTCCGCCGATATGAAGCGCCAGAAGGCCTCGCCCTGGACATTCAACGCCACCTGGAACACAGGCCGGTCGTGGCCCACGCGCCCAGCGCGGGCTATCGCCTGCACAAATTCCTCTGCAGAAACAGAGTGCAGGCCATTGCCGTGCTGGCGGCTGTGTTTGTGGTCGGTATTATTGTCACCTTCTCCGTCCGAAATCGGCATCAGGTCCGCCTCGCACAGGCCGAAGGCGTCAGGCAGGTGAGCGTCCTGGCTGAAGCTCGCAAGCTCATCGCTAAAGGCGACTTCACGGCGGCTCGCAAGACCCTCAGACCGATCCTCGAGAGCGAGCATGTGGGCCTTGAGGCCAGAACCCTTTTCGCCGGCCTCATCGTCGATGGTCAGGAGCCTGACGAGACAGTGAACGCGACTGAGGCCATCATGGAAAAGCATTATCGCGAGAGGGTGCAGTACTACAGCGAACAGATCGCAGCAAATCCGAATGACCCAAACAACTATCTGCGACGCGCACAGCAGTACCACTATCTGTGTCAAGAGCAGAACATCCATGCCGACATGACCCGGTATGCTGGCATTGTGAGCCCCGGATCGCTTCCCGTGCGTCGGTTCGGCACAGCAACCAGGTTCAGGCCTGTCATTCACACCACATCTGGCTATCAGTTCGTCTTGTCCGCGGCAAGACGTGAAAGTGGAATTGTCGTAATGTCTGTTGCCTTCGGGCAGAAGGGAAGGTCTACCATGAAACCGTTTGAGATTCCTATGTTGATAGCGTCACTGTTTGGGGCCTGTTTCCTACCAGGTCTTAACGCGCCGGTCGTCCTTGCGGATTTCACGTTCGGTGAGGCGGTGATTATGGAGTCACCCGTTCCGGCTAAGGACAACATCATCGATTGTCTCTCCTCGGATGGGCTGGAGATGTACGTTTCATCCTACAACCGGCCCGGCGGATATGGCGACTGGGATCTACACGTGCTCAGACGTCCTTCGAAGGACGCTGATTGGGGTCCGCCAGAGAATCTTGGGCCCGCTGTCAACAGTTCGAAGGAAGATTCGTTGTCGTCCATGTCGGCTGACGGGCTCTCGCTCTATTTCAACTCGAACCGAGCGGGCGGGTATGGGACCTTCGACATTCATGTGACGACACGCGCGACGAGGAACGCACCTTGGGGACCGCCTGTGAATCTGGGTCCGACCATAAATGGCTCGGCTGGCGAAAACGCTCCGTGGGTCTCACTAGACGGCTTGGAGCTGTACTTTGTGTCGTATCGGTCCGGCGGATACGGTGGCGCGGATATCTATGTAGCAAGACGCAAGACAACGAACGATTCCTGGGGTGTTCCGGTGAACGTAGGATCAGTTGTGAACAGCGCGTACTCGGACCACTTCATCTCCCTCTCGCCGGATGGACTCGTGCTGTTTCTCAGCGATCACCAGAATGCTACCACCATCCGCCCCGGCGGCTACGGTGGACCTGACATATGGATGGCAAGACGCGCGAGCCTGAATGACCCCTGGGGTCCCCCTGTCAATCTGGGACCGCAAATCAATACATCTTTGGCTGATGTCGTCGCACGCATGTCGCTGGACGGCAGCACATTGTACTTTGCCACTGGCAGCCCAGGCGGCAATTGGGATTACTACGAGGCGCCGATCATCCCCGTTGTGGACTTCAACGGGGACGGGAAGGTCGATGGGAAGGAAGTTCTGGCTATGGCCTACAACTGGGGCCAGAACGTGTCGGCGTACGATATTGGGCCGACGGCGTTGGGCGATGGCGTCGTGGATGCCAACGACCTGATCGTGCTGGCGGACTATATCGGGACCGAATGGGTCGATCCGACATTGTTGGCTCGCTGGACGCTGGACGAGGGCACGGGCAGCGTGGCCATCGATTGGGTCGGCCGGCATGATGCGATGGTGGGCGGAACCGTACTCTGGCAGCCCGAAGGCAAGATTGGTGGCGCGCTGACCTTCGATGGCAAGACTACCTTCGCGCGCACTATGTCGCTTGTTGTTGATCCGGCCAAAGGACCATTCAGCGTCATTGCCTGGGTCAAGGGCGGAGGAGCGGGCCGGGTGATCGTCTCGCAGGTATCGGGAGCAGACTGGCTCTATCTGAATCAGTACGGCATGTTGACGACGGACCTCAAAGCAGCCGGCACGAACGGAAAGTCCCTGACGTCGGATGCTTTCATGATCGATGACCAGTGGCATCGCGTAGCGTTGACCTGGGACGGCACGAATCGGACTTTACAGATGGACGGTGCCGAGGTCGCCAGAGACACGCAGCCGAGCCCGGCGTCATCCACCGGCAGCCTACAACTTGGCGGCGGCAAGAGCCTTGGGGCAGGTACCTTCTGGTCCGGCCTGATCGACGACGTGCGAGTCTACAATCGCGTCGTACAGCCGTAGAACACCTTCTCACGTGGCAGATGCGAAAGGACCGGCGGAGAACGGAGCGCCGGCCCTTTGTTCTTTTGGGGTAGAGTCATGCACCTGTCAGCCACGAGGTATTTTTGCTTGACTCGGGCCTGGAAAGGGCGCATAATAAGGGTGCTTTTTCATTTGGCCCCTGCTTTTCTTCCTCCCACCACCTCCTCAAAAGCAGGGGTTTTATTCCGCCGCTATTCGACGGCGAACTCCTTTTTGCGGGTGTTCATCTGGGCCTTGAGGCGGGCGACGATGGAGGAGTGCATCTGGGAGACGCGGGACTCCGACAGGTCGAGCGTCGCCCCGATCTCTTTCATCGTCATTTCCTCGTAGTAGTACAGGACAATAATGAGCCGCTCGGCGCGGGTGAGTCCCTTGGTCAGGAGGTTCTTGAGGTCGCGTTTCTGCGCTTCGAGCAGGGGGTCCTCACTGCGGTGGTCCTTGATGACGTCGATTTCGCAGACGTCCTTCTCTCCCTCGTTGTCGCCGCACTTGGTGCTGAGCGACACCAGGCAGGCGGCGTTGGCGTCGCGCTGCAGGCGGCCGAACTCCTCGACGTCCATCTCCAACTCCTCGGCCAGCTCCTGCTCATCGGGCCTTCGACCGAGGTGCATCTCGAGCGCATGGGTGGCCTTGGCCAACTGGTGGGCCCGGGCGCGGACCAGTCGGGGCACCCAGTCCATGCTGCGAAGCTCGTCGAGGATCGAGCCCTTGATTCGCGGGGCGCAGTACGTTTCGAATTTCACGCCGCGGGACGGGTCGTACGCGTCGATGGCGTCCATCAGGCCGAAGATTCCGGCGCTGATCAGGTCGTCGAGCTCCACCTTGTCCGGCAGCTTGCTGTGCAGCCGCTCCGCCGCATACCGGACCAGGTCCCGGTAGTGCTCCATCAGAAGGTTGCGGTAGCGATCCTCATGAGTCCTGTGGAATCCTTCCCAGACTTGCTCGATCGTCAGCTTCTCATCCATCTTGCCTGCCTGCTCTGTCTTCACGGGTTGTCTCCGTTACGATCTGCACCATGCGTCCTTTTGCGCAGTACTACAGCCCTTACTGTCGCATGCGTACCGTTATCACCCTCCTGAGGAGCCTGCGTGATTCCATACGGAACCCCACAACCTCTTTATCGGCCTCTCCGTGGCGGACTTTAGTTCAACCACTTGACGACCTTTCGGAAGAAGCCGCCGGAGAGCTCCGCGTCGCGACGAACGTCGCTCAATCGTTCGGCCAGCTTGGCCAGCGATGAGCTGATCTGCGCGTTCGGGTACGCCAAAACCACGGGTCTTCGCGACCGTACCGCCGTGCACAGGCGCTCATCCCTGGGCAGCACGGCGGCAAAATAGAGGTCTCTCTCGAGGAACTTGCGGGCGACATCGGCGATGCGCTGATACGTGCGCTTTCCTTCCGCCATGTCGCGAGCCATGTTCACCACGATGCTTATCGGTCCTTGGTACCGCTTACGGGCGAGCACCTTGATCATGCCGTAGGCGTCCATCATGGCGGTAGCCTCCGGCGTCGTGACCACCAGTACGTGATCGGAGGCGAGACAGAAATTCACCACGGACCGGGAGATCCCTGCGGCGGTGTCCACCACAATCGTGTCTGTTTCCTGCTGCAGCTTGGATAGATGCTGCAACAGGTGGCGCTGTTCGCCCTCGCTGAGATCGGCGAGCCTGTCGATTCCGGAGGCGCCGCAGATGACCTGCACGCCACCTGGACCGGGTTGAATCACATCCTCCATGTGCTTGTGCCCGTTAAGCACGTGCGAGATGTTGTACTTGCTGCGGATGCCCAACACGACATCGACGTTGGCCAGCGAGAAATCGGCATCGAGCAATAGCACCCGCTTATTCAGGGCGGCCAGGCAGATGGCCAGGTTGGCGGCGATATTCGTCTTGCCGACGCCGCCTTTGCCGCTGGTTACAGCAAAAACGCTCGCCCGAGGGCTGTGAGCGTCTGCCAGATGCAAGTTGACTGCCTGATCTCTCATAGCTTCCGTGCGATGTCCCCGCTCACTCCGTTGCCGAAGGGCGTGACGACAGGTCCTCCGGGAACGCGTCGGTCGTCACCGCGTTGCCGGAATCCACGTTGGGCAGGCAGCAGGGCATTCCGGAGTGCCGTCGTATCAGCTCCTGTGCCACCTTGCCGTTCAGAGAGTTCTCCACGAGCCTGTTGATCTGCAGGTTCAGGTATTCGTCGGGGTCTGTCCTGAGAAGGGCAGCGGCGTGGTCATCCGCGATGGGATGGATGCGCATCGTGCCGCCATCTCCGAAGGTCATGTTTGCCGTGTCCCGAAACAGGAGCCGCTGGTGTTGAAGGTGCTCGCTGATGGCTACATGGAGGAGCTCGGCAAACTCGATGACCGGCAAATCCCGTGGTATGTAGCCCGGCGTGTCCATGCCCCGGATGTTCCCGTTCAGGATGCCGCGACGCAGCTCCGCGAACTGGACGATCTTTACAAGGACCTCAGTGACGTTGTCTGGGATGAACGATAGCAAGTCCATGGGCGTCCTCTCAAGCAAGTCCTCACGCTCCTAGTCGCCAATCGTTCGGCAACACAGGCTGAACGATGTCTCGTCGTGCGACGAACTCACGTGGATCAACGGCAAGGATGGGTGTGTGGCCCAAAGAGAGGTCGCGGATTCCAAGTAGCCCTGTACCGCGAGAGTGCCCGGCGTGAACAACCAAAGAGAACGGAAACCACCCAGTAGAGATGAAGCCGCATGCACCATCCTTGATCCTTTCGGTCTTCCTTGAATCACCCCGCGAGCTCGACCATCCAAGGTCGCCGCTCGCGCGGGCCTGCCTTTCCGTCATACACTTCAATTACGTCGTTCTCAGCATCTGCGCTCCTCGTGTGCAGTCGGGCCCACATCCATGTGGTCCGAGTCCTCCAACGCCAGGGGACTGCCGAGGGTATTCCTGTGATCCTTCACCGAAGACTTGGAGGCTTTCTCCTCATCGGTGAGGAGCCGCCGGATCTCGGTGAGGCTTTTCGTCTTCTTCAGTTCCATGATTCGAGAGAGCCGGTCGAACACCGATTCGTCGTAGAGGCGGTGGCCGCCCTGCGTCCACTCCGCCTCGCGAATGAGCCCCATAATCGTGTAGTTGTGGATCGTCTGCCGGGAGAAGGGGCTGTAACGAACAAGCTCACCGATCCGGTAGCGTTTCGCCGGGACCTTCAACATATGATGTCCATGATTCCACGTCATGTGCACAGCTCAAGCGGCTGCGTAGTTCGCGGTCCAATAACCTTTGAATCCACGACCATCGAGTTCCGACGGGCGCCTGTCTGCGAAGCAGGAGGAACGATGCCTCCGATGGAGCGTGACGGCGACAACAGAGGCCTCCATCGATGATCCTTTGTGCAACCAGGGCCGGGGAATACTGCGAAACAAACGCAACCTCCCACTTTCCAAAGACATCGTGACACGCCAGTGACATTTGGCGGGAGCCACAACCGCCTCGTGACACATTGCGATTCGACGCTACGACCTACGGCACACCAAACCTGCAAGTCCTCTGAAGTCAAACGTCTTTTACGTTTTGTAAAATGCAAAATAGGAGAACGTCACAACCTTGTCAACACTTTTTCGGTCGAATTTTCGAAAAAAAGATCGGCCGAGGATCGATGCGGCGGCGGGACTGACTCGCGCGGCCGCCGGGCTGGGACGAGAGGGCCTATAACTACCGCGTGATTTCGCAAGTTCCACAGCTATGGAGGGAGACTGCTCTGTCGTGTCGCTCTTCGCGATGACGGAAATGGGCGTTCTATGTGATTGCGAGCGCAGCCCATCATGGGCCTTCGGCCCGCCACAGAAAGATGAAAAATGGCCTTGGGTTGCTCGCAGGGTGGGTCCTTGACCCACGCGGTCATTCTTTTTCGCAGGAGCGCAGTAATCTCTCAGTCACAGGACTTCTGAAGCACGCTCCTGGGCGCATCCGGGCCGAAGTCGTCGGCGCAGCCCACGCGTGCTGCTGCTCGTCCGATATGTCCGCGAGGCGACGGGATTTTTTCCGAATGGGCTTGAGAGAATGGACGATAGAGAGGTGGTAATGACAGTGCAGAAAGTCACAGGTCAGATAAATGGCAGATAGGATGATGAGCGAAGATAGCAAATCCACGGACAGCGTGGTTGCCTGCCCCGGCAAGACCACTTTGTTGGAGCAAGTGACTCCACTGACGCGGCAGATCAATTGCCTGGATATTCATCGCGTCGCGGACGCATGCGTCAAGAAGATCCCGTCGATGGTGGGTACGCGGTTCGCCTCGCTCTACATGCTGGACGAAACGGGCAGTATCCTGCACCTGGTCGGTCACAACCACCCGTTCCCCATAAACAGGATCGTCTCCTTGAGCCAAAGCCCGCCGTCTCCGATGGTTATGGCGATCAAGAGCAAGGAACTGATCCTGACCGGCAACATCGACACCCACACGAAACCGGTGATCAGACGGTCGCAGCGCGCCTTTGCGGAGAACTACGAGACCACCAACTGTGCGATCGTGCCGCTCGTCTGCCAGGAGCGGGTCGTCGGCGTGTTGAATCTGGCGGATAAGACGGACGCGGGCGCCTTCACACGGGAGGATATCTTTCTGATCGAGTTGTTCGGGCAGCTCATCGGGGCATCAATCGGGAATATCAAGTTATTCGAGCGGATCCAGCGTCAGGCGACGGTAGATGGGCTGACCGGTCTGATCAATCACAAGACCTTCTATGAGGCGCTGGAGAAAGAGGTGTGGCGGTCCCGGCGGTATGGCGGGACGATCTCGCTGATGATGGCGGATATCGACAACCTCAAGGTGATCAACGACACGTATGGCCATAGGGCCGGCGACAAGGTCATCAAGGAAGTGAGCCGGCACATCCGCGATTGCATTCGCCAAATCGATCTGGCGGCCCGCTACGGGGGCGATGAGTTCGCGGTGATTCTGCCCAACACGGTCCTGGAAGAAGCCGTGGTCGTTGCGGAGCGGCTTGTGGATGCCGTCTCGAGCGCCCCGGTGGTTTGGCAGCGGACGCAAATCCCGTTGTCGATCAGCGTGGGCGTGGGGCAGTACGGCCCTGATGTAAGCCCGGACGATATCACCAGCCGGTCGGACCGGGCGCTCTACAGCGCCAAGCAGTCCGGCAAGAACACGGTGAGGGTGTTCGTGCCCTCGCGGGGCCAGGAGGCCGGCCGGCCATAGGCCGCTGCGTTGCCTGCCTTGCCTGATCCTCCCATCCCGCCGAATGCACGACACAGGACCACAACTGGGCACGGCCGTGCACTCTCCTAATCGCACGCCTGGGATTGTTTCGCTGTGCTCCTGACGAAGTAACAGATGGTCTCACGTATACCCAATGCGCCATCGCCAATCCTTCGGCAAGCTCAGGAGGGGCGCTGCGCTTGACGCTGCCACCCGTCTCTTGGGCGACTTTGCGTTTGCCTTGGTGTTATGCGCAGCCATCCCTTGACAAGAATTCGCATAGCGGTTAGAAACGATTCCACGCGATGGCTGAAACTGGATTCGGCCGCAGTATCTCTTGCCTGTCGGAATCGGATTGTCGTATGTTAACAGCGCTTGGATCAAGAACCGTCCAGGAAGTAATCAACGCCGGTCAAATGGGGCGGTTTGCCTGGCGGGCGACGGCCACCTCCGCACGCAGCTTTGCTCGTCGCCGCACCTATCCGCTCATCTGGAACCAGATGTTCTTCATCGGAGTGCGCAGCGTTCCGGTGGTCATGACCACCGGCGCATTCGTAGGCATGACGCTGGCGGTCCAGGCGTACGATCAGCTTGCGGGCATGGGACTGGAGGAGCACCTGGGCGTGCTGATCAATATCTCCGTGGTCAAAGAGCTGGGTCCCGTGCTGGCGGCGGTCATGCTGGCCGGCCGTATCGGCGGGGCGCTCACGGCGGAGCTTGGAACGATGAACGTTACCGAGCAGATCGACGCGGTCAGAAGCATGGGCACGGACCCGATTCGCTATCTCGTCGCGCCACGGCTCCTGGCCAGCTTGCTGCTTACGCCGGTCTTGACTATCTTTGCGGATTTCATGGGCGTCGTCGGCGGCGCGCTGGTCAGCTTCCTCCAGTTGGGGATCAACAGCCGCGCGTACTGGAACCACAGTGCTTCGGCCGTGGCGATGTGGGATATTTCCGTTGGAATCGTCAAAGCGTTCTTCTTCGGTGGGGCCATCGCGGTCATAAGCTGCTACAAGGGCTTTACCTGCAAAGAGGGGGCCCATGGGGTCGGGCAGGCCTGTACAGAGGCGTTTGTCGCCAGCTTCATCTCGATCCTGGCCCTGGACTTTGCGCTGGCGGTGATCTTCAAGAACATCTACGAGATCTTCTGGCCGCTTACAAGCATAGTTACTTGAGTATGGAGTTCTGCGAATGGAAGCTGGGCTTACCTGCAAAGCTCCGTTCATCATCATGGAGAGCCGGCGTTGGATGAAATGACGGGCGATAACAACCAGGGGCACGGGAACGGTCGGTCGGAAGCGATCATCGAGGTCCTGGACCTGACCAAGAGATTCGGTGAGAAGCTCGTCCTCGATAGCATATCGCTCTCGATCGAGAAGGGCAAAACCACCGTGGTGATCGGCCCGAGCGGTTGCGGCAAGACCGTGCTGATCAAGCATTTCATCGTTCTGCTGCGGCCGTCCGAAGGCGAGGTGCACTTCAAGGGCCAGCGCGTGGATAACCTGAGCGAGCACGAGCTGGAGGATGTGCGCACGCACTTCGGGTATCTGTTCCAGGAAGGGGCGCTCTTCGACAGCATGACCGTCGCAGAGAACATCCTGTTCCCGATCCAACAACATCATAGGATCAGGAACTCGCGGGAGATTGAGGAGATCGTGAAGGCAAAGCTGGCGATGGTCGGGCTGGATGGTTTTCAGAACTACTATCCGGCCAGGCTCTCGGGCGGTCAGCGCAAGAGGGTGGCCCTGGCCCGCGCGATAGCTCTCAATCCGGAGGTGATCCTGTACGATGAGCCGACGACGGGCCTGGACCCGATTCGCGCGGATATCATCAATGAGCTGATCCTCAAGCTGGAGCGGGAGCTGGGCGTGACCACCGTGGCGGTCACCCACGATATGAAGAGCGCGTACAAGGTGGCGGACCGGATCATCATGTTGCACAACGGCAAGATCATTGCGGATGGGGACGCCGACTATATCCGCAACCACCCCCATCCGGTCGTGCAGCAGTTCATCCATGGTCAGGTCAGCGAGGACGACCTGGCTGTGCTGCGGATGACCGGGGCCGCGGCGACATCGCAGTTCCTGCCCAGGGATTTCGAGCAGTAAGCGAGCCATTCAGTGAGAACGTCGTGACATGATGAAGAAAGAGCCAGGGCAAATTGCCGCCGACCTGACGAAGCTCATCCGTGGGGATGTGTTCGCGGATATCATCCATCGCGTCGCGTTCAGCACGGACGCCAGCAGTTATCGGATCGTGCCTCAATGTGTCGTGGCTCCTCGCGACGCGCGGGAGATTGTGGCGATTGCCCAGTATGCCGCCAACGAGGGCCTGCCGCTGGCGGCGCGGGGCGCGGGCAGCGGGCTGGCGGGCGAATCCCTATGCAGCGGGATCGTCCTGGACATGACCCGCTACATGAAGCGGATTGTCCGCATGTCCGATGAGATCGTGACCTGTGAGCCGGGCGTGGTGCTGGACGATTTGAACAAGCGGCTCATGGAGCTCGGCCGCAAGATCGGGCCCGATCCATCGAGCGCCAACCGGGCGACCGTAGGCGGCGTTGTGGCGAACAATGCCACTGGCGCCCACTCCCTCCAGTACGGGCATATCGGCGGCTACGTGGAGAGCGTCGATGTCGTGCTGGCCGGCGGCGGCACGGCGGAGTTCCATAATGCCGTGGACGTCGAGCAGGCTCGCGGGGACCGGGCAGGCTCCATTGCTCGGGAATGCTGGTCGCTTCTGACGGCCAACAAGACCGTCATCGACAAGGCTCTGCCTGCCACGAGGCGCAACCGCTGCGGCTACAACATCGCCGGAATCTGCTACGACAACACGATCGATCTGGCGCGTCTTCTGGCCGGCTCGGAGGGGACGCTGGCGGTCCTCACCAGCATCAGTCTGCGGACCGTGCCTCTGCCGGCCGTGAAGGGGCTTTTGCAATTGGAGTTCGACTCGTTCGACAGTATGGCCCGGGCCGTGCCGACGATCATCCGGACTCATCCGACCGCATGCGAGGTGATGGATCAATCCCTGATCCGGATGGCCATCGATCAGCTTCCTCAATACCGGGATATCCTTCCCGCCGGCGCCGCCGCCGTGCTTCTGGTCGAGCACGTGGGAGACTCGCAGACCGAGGTCCGCGAGAAGATCGAAGCGACCGATCTCGCTGTCGGCAAGAGGGCCACCGGCCGGACGATCATCATGGAGCCAAAGGCGCAGGCACGTGCCTGGAAGTCCCGCAAGGACGCCGGGCCTTTGCTGTACCGGGGACGCAGCCGCAAGCATCCGGCGGAGTTCATGGAAGATGTCAGCGTGGACCACAGGCGGCTCGCGGACTACCTTGTCGGGCTGCAGGGAATCGCGAAGAAGTACGACATCACGATGTCCTTCTTCGGACATGCCGGCGACGGCGAGCTGCACGTCCGCCCGTACATCGATCTGAGCGATCCGAGGGATCGGGCCAAGATGCTGGCCATCGCCGAGGACGTGTACGCACTGGCCTGGTCGCTCGGGGGCACAATCAGCGGGGAACACGCGGTGGGCCTGATTCGCGCCGGGTTTGTCCGACGTCAGTACGGCGACGAGTACTACGAGATCCTCAAGAAGGTCAAGATGATATTCGACCCCGCGGCTTTGATGAACCCTGGCAAAATCCTCAACGAGGACCCCGACGTGATGTTCAAGGATCTTCGTCGGGCACACGTCGTTGTGCCCGAGAGGGCCAGGTCGGAGATGCTCTTCAGGCCGAACGAGCTGGAGCTGGAGTTCGAGCAGTGCTACGGGTGCGGGCTGTGCCTGGGCAGGGAGCCGGGGCTGCGCATGTGCCCGGTGTTCCGGGCGATGGGCGATGAGCTGGGCAGCTCCAGGGCCAAAGCGAATCTGCTTCACTACTGGGCGACGGGGCAGCTTGAGGAGAAGGACTTCGAGTCGCCGGAGTTCCGCAAGTTCCTCGATCTGTGCGTGGACTGCAAGATGTGCGAGCGGGAGTGTCCCTCCGGCGTCGCGGTTTCCACACTCATGGCGGCGGCGCGTGCCGAGTATGTCAAACGCAAGGGATTGCGCCGGCCCGAGTTCGCCCTGGGCCGCAACCGTTATCTGAGCGGGATGGGCAGCCTGTTCGCGCCTCTTTCGAACGTCCTAATGCGGCTGCCTGCCTTAAAATGGCTGCTGGAGAAGGTCGCAGGCATTGACGCTCGGCGAAGTATGCCGAGATTCGACCGGGGCTCATTCCTGAAGGCCGGACGCAAGCACCTGGCGGCATGCGAGCCGATCGCGGAACCGGTGGACAAGGTGGCGTACTTCGTCGATACGTACGCCAACCACAACGATCATGAGCTTGGGTTCGCCGTCATTGATGTTCTGCGGCACAACGACGTGGAGGTCATTCTGCCCGAACAGCGGCCCGCTCCGCTGCCGGCCATCGTTTATGGCAATGTCAAGACCGCGCAACGCGATCTCGCGTACAACGTGAAGCAGCTTGCCCAGGCCGTGCGCGGCGGCTGCAAGATCGTCTGTTCCGAGCCCAGTGCAGCCCTGTGCTTGCGAGAGGAGCTGCGTCATTACGTTGCGGGCGAGGACGCGACGCTGGTCTCGCAGAACACCCGCGAGCTGATGACCTATCTGCTGGACCTGCGAGGTCAGGGCAAACTCAAAGCTCCGGAGCGGCCGGTCACGGGCAAATTCGGTTACCACCTGCCCTGTCATATGTGCGCGCTCGGCGACGATACGGTCACGTTGCGGCTGCTGCAGGAGCACTTCAAGATCGATGTCGCAGACCTTTGCGCGGGCTGCTGCGGTCTGGCCGGCACATTCGGCATGCAGGCGAAGAACTACGATCTGTCCGCGCAGATCTCCGAGAGTCTGCGCAGCGCTCTTAAGGCATCGCCGACGCAGGACATCATCACGGAATGTGCCGCCTGCAAGATGCAGATCGAGCACATCGCGTCCGCCGCCGCCACACATCCCGTCAAGCTCATTGCCCGCAGCTACGGGCTATGATATGAGGCGAAAATGATGTCCGGCAGTGTCTCTCGGCGCATAAGCCAAGGTAATCGCAGAGTCCTGACAATGGATGTGTTGAAGACATTCGCCGGGTGGCAGCGTCAAGGCCGAAGGCCTTGGCGATGGTCATGCGCACGGGAAAGTCGCCATCGCCAAGCTGCGCTTGACGCTGCCACCCGCCATGTTGGGCGGCTTTGCGTTCGCCCTGATACATAGGCAATCGCCCACTTGTGCGTAGTACCGTGGGGATGGTAAATCCTGGCATATGGAACCGACAGAACTATTCAAGGAAGCCGTGCTTTGGCATCCGGCAGAGGGTGGACGGGTGCAGTGCTACCTGTGCAATTTCCATTGCCTGATCGGCGAGGGCAAGCTGGGGCACTGCTCCGTGCGCAAGAATATCGGCGGCAAGCTGTACTCGCTGAATTACGGCAAGATCTGTGCGGCCAACCCGGACCCCATCGAGAAGAAGCCGCTCTATCACTTCCAGCCGGGCAGCCGCAGTTTTTCCATCGCCGCAGTCGGCTGCAATTTCCGCTGCGAATTTTGCCAGAACTGGCAGATCAGCCAGGCCGCCCTTGAGACCGGCCGGATCGACGGTGAGAAGACGTCGCCCGAGCAGATCGTTACGGCGGCGGTCCGAACGGGATGCAAGAGTATCGCTTACACGTACACCGAGCCGACGATTTTCATGGAGCTGTGCAATGACTGCGCTCGGCCGGCCAAAGAGAGGGGGCTGGCCAACGTCTTCGTCAGTAATGGCTACATGACGCGCGAGGCGATTGATTTCGCCGCCGACTGGCTCGATGCGATCAACGTGGACCTCAAGGCATTCACCGATGATTATTACAGGAGGCTGTGCGGCTCGCGACTCCAGCCCGTGCTGGATTCGATTGCCTACATCGCCAGACAGACGAAGATCTGGATCGAGATCACGACTTTGCTCCTGCCGGGCCAGAACGATTCGGAGGAGGAGTTGAAGAAGCTCGTCGATTTCCTGGTCACGGAGGCCGGCCCCGATGTCCCCTGGCACATCAGCCGGTTCTATCCGCAGTACAAGTACACGGATTCCGGCCCGACGCCGCTGGAGTCACTGCAACGGGCGGAGCGGATCGGCAAGGCCGCCGGCCTGCGTTACGTGTACCTCGGCAACGTGGCCGGCATGGACTCCGAGAACACCTACTGCCATAGTTGCGGGCGGATGCTCATCGAGCGGATGGGCTACCGGATCGAGGCGAATCATATCCAGGATTCCAAATGCCCTCAGTGCGGGGCGCAGATCGCAGGTGTCGGGTTGTGAGGCGACATGAAGATCGTGGCCGATGTAAATATCCCGTTCGTTCGTGAGTGTTTCTTGTCGGTGGGGGACGTGGAGGTCCTGAGCGGGCGTGACATCACACCGCGGGTGATCGCCGATGCGGATGCGCTGCTGGTTCGCTCCATCACGCCGGTGAATGAGGCGCTGCTCTCCGGCAGCCGCGTGCGCTTCGTCGCGACGGCCACAATCGGCTTCGACCACGTGGACTTGGATTACCTGAATGAGCGCAACATCGGCTTTGCGTCGGCGCCGGGCTCGAACGCCAACTCCGCCGCCGAGTACATCATCGCCGCCTTGCTGGAAGTGGGGCGCAAACACGGGATTCCACTGGAGGGCAAGTCCATCGGCGTCGTCGGCGTGGGCAACGTGGGTAGCCGGGTGGCCCGCAAGTGTGAGGCGCTGGGCATGCGCGTGCTGCGGAACGACCCGCCGCTGCAACGTCAGACCGGCGACCCGAAGTACGTGCCCATCGAGTCGCTCTATGACTGCGACTTCTTGACGATTCACACGCCTCTGACGCACGAAGGTATCGACAAGACGTTCCACCTCGCCGACGCCGGATTTTTCTCGTCGCTCAAACCGGGAGTGGTCTTTCTGAACGCGTCGCGGGGGGCCGTGGTTGACACGAAGGCCCTGAAGGCCGCAATCCGAACTGGCCGGCTGCGGGCGGTCGTGCTCGACGTCTGGGAGGGCGAGCCGGACATCGATACCGAGCTGCTGGAGATGGTCGATCTTGGCACGCCTCATATCGCCGGCTATTCGCTCGACGGGAAAATCGCCGGCATGACCATGATCTACCGGGCCTTCTGTGACTACTTCCACCTGCAGCCGCGATTCGATGCACGCGACTTCCTGCCGGCCCCGGAGGTCCCGCGGCTGGAACTGCACACGGCGGGTCTGGCCGATGAGGAGTTGCTCGCCCGGGCGGCAGAGCAGGTGTACAGTGTGAGGCGGGATGATCAGGACCTCAGGCGAATTGTGGATCAGCCGCCAGACAAGCGAGGCCGCTTCTTCGATGCTTTGCGGAAGAACTACCCCGTTCGCCGGGAGTTCCACAATACGACGGTCGTGCTCGATGAGACCCGAGAAGCCCTGGCGCGAAAGCTGCGGGGCATTGAGTTCAAAGTGGAAGAGGGCGTGTGACATGGACCAAACGAGAGAAGTCGTGCTTCAATGGCCGACGGGACAACTGGACTTCTCGTCCGGCTGCCTGCTCATGGGCATCCTGAACGTCACGCCGGACTCGTTCAGCGACGGCGGACAGTTCTTCGACTTCAGCAGGGCGGTCGAGCACGGCCTGGAAATGATCAATGAAGGCGCCGCCGTCCTGGACATCGGCGGTGAATCGACCCGGCCGGGCTCGCAGCCTGTCCCGTCGGCCGTGCAAATCCATCGCGTTGTCCCCGTAATCGAAGCGCTTGCGGAGCGAGCCGATGTTCCCATCAGCATCGATACGCATGACGTTGAGGTTGCCCGTGCGGCGCTCCAGGCCGGAGCGTCGATCATCAACGACATCACGGCACTGGCCGACGAGCGAATGGCGGAACTGGCCGCCGAGGAGCAGGTCCCGGTCGTCCTGATGCACATGCAGGGCATGCCCGCCACGATGCAGGTCGAGCCGACGTACACGGATGTGGTGAAAGAGGTACGTGACTTCCTCGTCGAACGCGCGAAAAGAGCGGAGGGCTTCGGCATCGCCCGCGAACGGGTTTTCATCGATCCGGGGATTGGCTTCGGCAAGACGCCGCAGCACAACCTGCTGCTCCTGAAGCATCTCGACAAGCTGGCCGCCACCGGCTACCGGGTCCTGGTCGGCCCGAGCCGCAAGGCGTTTGTCGGCAAAATCACAGGCAGGGACAAACCGGCCGACCGCGTCTTCGGCACCGCCGCTGCAGTCGCGATGTGCGCCGCCGGCGCGTCCATCATCCGCGTCCACGACGTCGGCCCTATGCTCGACGTCCTAAAAGTGACTCAGGCCATACTGAACGCTTGACATGGATCAGGCTTGAGTTTTTCACTGCCTGCCGTAAACATCCGGGTGGCAGCGTCAAAACCGAAGGTCTTGGCGATGGCTCTTTCGCAGGGGAGGAAGACCATCGCCAAGCTGCGCTTGACGATGCCACCCGACGCCTTATCGCGCCTTCCACTCGTCACAGGCTCTGATAGACGTAGTGGGCGTCCAGGGCCTTCTGGATCTGGACGCTCGCGTCTCTCAGGTGAGCCTGGGTGTACGGGTCCAGCGAATCCTTGTGCGTGTCGAGCACAGAATCGGTTTTCCCCTTGAGCTGGCGAAGCTGTTCGACGACGAGGGTGCCGATCGGCTTGTACACGGCCGAACTGATGGCGTCCGACCTGCTCAGGTCGATCAGCCGCTCCAGGTGCTCGCGCTGGAGGTTTCGCCGCAGACTGGAAATCATCGGATTCCGGGCGTCGTGCTTGGCGCCGGACGGCTGATCCAGCTCTGTCCAGGCGGCCTGCCTGACTGCTTCGAGCAGCTCCGGCAGAGTGACGACGTCCGTCTTCGCGGGAACCAGGAACTCGTTGTCGTAAATCTGCCGCAGCGTGTCGGGATTCATCAGCATCGTCAGCGTGTAGGCTTGGAGGCCCATGATCTGATCGTGCACGGGCCAGGTCGAATCCGCGAAGATCGAGTCCCAGTCGTCCCACCATTTCTCCTCGGCCAGGTGGCTGAGCAACTCCGGCGTCAGGCCATACGCCTGATCCTGAAACGCGTTCTCGACCACGAACGCCAGTGCATCGCGTTGCTGCTTGGCGGGGACCGGCTCGATAGGTACGCGGCCGTTCTTATCGCCTTTCTTGTCCCGGTGAATGAAATCGCCGCCGAGCCAGTTCGCCATCATGCCCACCGCGCGCATCTGCATGCCGAGGGTCAGCTCGTAGTAGCGCCGCGCCTTGGCCCAACTGTCGCCCTCTTTCACCAGGTCGCTGAGGATTCTCCCGCGGTTGCGCTTGGCGATGCGCATCTGGTTGCGGGCGTAGTCCAGCGGGTCCTTGCTGAAGTCGTACCGGCGGGCCAGCGGGTCGGGCCCGAACGTGTCCTCATCGGTCGCGTACTGCAGTTCCGGCTCGGCCACCCGGCTGAGGATGTCCTTGAGTTTCTTTTCATCCTGCGCATATCCGTACTCGATGGCCCAGGTATCGTACGGGCCGACGCAGATCATGCAATAGTCGCCCTGGACCTCGCCGTCCTCAAGATTCATATTGACGGGCAGGTAGTCCATGACGGAGGCGGCGTGCGGCTTCGCGGTCTTCATGGCCTTGCTGTTGATCTCGGACATCGTGTACGTGCTCGAGGCCTTGAAGTTGTGCCGCAGTCCGAGCGTGTGCCCCACCTCGTGGCACGTCAGCTCGGCCAGCAGCGGACCGATGAAGGATTCCGGCATGCCGTCGATCGTGGGCTCCTTGTCCTCCTCTTTCTTGTCTTCCTCTTTCTTGCCGTCCTCTGCCTTGTCTTTCTCTTGGGCCTCTGTGTCGGCGAGGGCCGATTCCATCCTGAACATGGCCACGTCGAAGGCCTTGCCCCATTCGAGCGTACACAGCCCGTTGCGCTGGCACATCGTGCCGGCCAGCCCGTCGTACTCATCGTCGCCGATCAGCTCGGGCCGCACGCGGGTGATCGGGTGCCCGCCGTACGGCATGCCTCGCTCCTGGGCGATCTGCTGCTGCAGGTACTCGCGCTGGGCGGGCGGGGCCAGGCGGATGCGGGGGTCCCAGCGGGGATGGTCCGCCAGCCAGGCCAGCGTCTCAGGGCTCAAGCCCTCCATCGCGATCTCCGGCATGACCTTGTTGTAGGTCGTCCAGTAATGACGAATCCACCCGTCCGTCAGAATGACGTCGGCGTCGAGGATCTGTCCGGTCTCCGGATTCACGCGGCTGGGGCCGATCGCCGTGCCCTGGTTGTTGCTCAGCCACCGGATGAAGTTATACCGCACGTCCTCCGGGTCCTTCTCCATGTGGGCGCCCGATTTCTTGTCCTGGTAATAGACCTCGATGGCGTTCGAGATGCCGACCTTCTCGAATGCCTGGTTCCAGTAGAGGATGCCCTGACGGACCCATCGGCGGTATCGCACGGGCGTCGTGTTCTCGATGTAGAAGACGATCGGATTCTTCGGCGGGCTGACCTGCAGGGACGGGTCGGCCTTCTCCACGTTCCATCGGTTGACGTACCGCACTTTGGTCTCAGGGTCTTTGAACTGCCCGTAGTCGCTGAAGGTCGTGGTGAAGTAGCCGATGCGTGAATCGGCCTTTCGCGGCTTATAGCCGGTGTTCTGAGGGATCACGCTGATGGAGTAGTGCAGCGTCTGGAGCCGTCCGCCGGCTGACGGAATCTCGAACGCCAGCTCGACGTTCTCGGGGAAGGCCTTGGCCTTCTGAATCTTCACCAGCTTGGGATTGGAGACCTTGTAACGGCTGCCGAAGAACTTTTCGCACTGGCCGATCAGCATCGCGTCCATGTCGATGACGACGCTCGAATCCTTCCCGATGGTGACGATCGGCACATCGAGGATGATCCGGTCCGTGAACAGTCGCTGCACGGAGTTCTTGGACTCGTCGTCGCCGGTGGACTTGATGTCGATATTGGGCTCGACCAGGGCCAGGCGGTCGTCGTACCGTCGCCAATACACGTACATGCTGCCCGCCTGCAGGCCGGCGTAGTCCTCGCCGCTGGAGATGGTCAGCGCGATGAAGAACTTCTTGCTCTCATAGTCTGCGGGCAGAACGGCCAGCATCTGCCCGTCTTTCGCCCGCGTCCAGATGGTGTACAGGCTCTTGCCATCCGTCGTGGAGATGACCTTCTCATAGCCATCGAGGACCTTCTCGATGGGCGGGAAATCGGGCTTTTCCGCTTCCTTCTCCTTGGCCGGTTGCGGCCCCGGACCGTCGGCCGCACGGGATGGCAGCATCAATCCGACAACAAGCAACATGGTGCTCAACAGACCGATCAGAATTTTCACTCTTGAATTGTCCATACGATATTCTCCCAAAAACACAGGATCTGGCCATCGATGTGCTCGCGACATCGTTGATGACGTGCATTGTAGCGTGCTTCCGCCGCCCGCATGTCCTCAATGTCGCTGACAAACTGGCATGAGACACCCCATATCAAAGAACATACCGACGGACGATTCTACGTCTCGTTCGCGACAGGTCAAGGCAATCACCCAATTATTCTCGCGGTAATCGCCGCTCTTCCGGCAGGGGAGCAGACCGCCAGGCAATATCGGACGTATCGCCCGAGGCAAGGGCTATAACCACCTCTCGAAATTCATGTGGATCCCGTGAAAAATGCGCAGGAAGAGATGAGAATTCTGATGGGAATTCCACCGGATCGTCGAGGAGGTATTCCGCGCGATTCCTGCACTGCAAGACAGGCCTTGACTTGGATTTCCCAGTGTTCCACAGGAGAATGCAGGGACCGTCCCTCGGCGGTCAGGATCACGACAGAACAGATGCGTCCCCCGTTTTTTCCCTTAACAAATCGTTCAAGATGGTCTTGACGAATGCCGATTCATAGTGATATACTCAGGTTAATATGCCCTGAGGTTTTCATCCACAATCTGTTGGGGACATCGTTACAGTAATACAAGAATGCGAAACGGCAGTTCAGCTTTCTTGTAGGCAATCGAAACAGATACGCTTTGTCGAATTTCGGTCGAGCGTACGCTAGTGTGAGGGTGAAGAAAGATGAACAGACAAAGTTGTTTAATGTTGGTCGTATTGCCCCTGGTGCTCGTGGGCCCAGCGGCGGCACAGTTGGAGAACGCGGACGTCGTGCGCGGCGGGTCATTGTACGACACTTGGTGGGAAGTGACCGGCACCGCCGCGCCCACCACCAATCACCCGTTGTGGGCGTCGCGGCCGGATACGGTCAGTAACACCCGAAAAGGCTCGGTCACCTGGCGCTGCAAAGAGTGCCACGGGTGGGACTATAAAGGGCGGGATGGCGCCTATGGATCGGGTAGCCACCGAACGGGTATCGCGGGCATCTCAGGCACTGCGAAGACGGCCCAGCAGGTGTTCGATCTGATCAAGACCGACCACGCGTACGGAGCCGCCGGCCTGAGTGACACGGATATCTGGGATCTGGCCAAGTTCGTTCTCGCGGGGCAGATCGACACCAATAGTATCATCGACGCCACCGGAGCGTTCAAGGGGAGGATCCAGGCAGGGCGGACGCTTTACGACTCCGGCATCGGCACGAGCCTGGCCTGTGCGGTGTGCCACGGCACGGACGGGCTGACCCCGCCGCCGGGGTATCCCGGGTTCGACCAATACGTCGGGTTGCTGTCGAACGAGAACCCATGGGAATTCCAGCACAAGGTTCGGTTCGGTCAGCCCGGTACGGTGATGCCAAGCTCCGTCGGCGGGGGTGGCACGGTCTCGGATGTGGCGGACCTCGGAGCGTATGCGCAGACGTTGCCGCAGAAACCTCGCCATGTGCCCGTGGCGCGTGGGGGTGCGATGTATGACACGTGGTGGGCGGTCCTCGGGGTCGCCAAACCCACGACAGATCACCCGCTGTGGGCTTCGCGTCCTGACGCAACGAGCAACAAGCGCACGGGCGCCGACACGTGGCGATGCAAGGAGTGCCACGGCTGGGATTACAAGGGCGTCAATGGCGCCTACGGCAAGGGGAGCCATCGAACCGGCTTCACAGGAATTCTCTGCACCACCAAGACGGCACCGGAGGTGTTCGACCTGATCAAGACCGACCACGCCTACGGAACTGCCGGCCTCAGTGATGAGGACATCTGGGATCTGGTCACGTTTGTTCTCGAAGGGCTGATCAATACCGGGAGTATCATAGACGCCAACGGAGTGTTCGTGGGGAACGTGGTGACCGGACAGGCGCTTTATGATTCCGGGATTGGTACGAACGTAGCGTGCGCGACATGCCACGGGGCGCTTGGGCTGACCCCGCCGCCGGGATATCCTGATTTCGATGCTTACGTCGGGGCGCTGTCGAACGAAAACCCATCGGAATTCCAGCACAAGGTTCGGTTCGGTCAGCCCGGTACGGCGATGCCAAGCAGCGTCGCCGGTGGCGGCACGATCCTGGATGTGGCGCACATCGGGGCGTATTCACAGACGTTGCCGAAGGAGCCAGTTCCTGAGACGATTACGTTTGATCCCAACACTCCTCAGTCGGTTCTATTGCAGGGCAAGGCGATCTTTGAAGGCGCATGCGGTGTCTGTCACGGCCTGCCCACGGCGAACGACATGAAGGCCTTCCCCACCGATGACGCTTTGGTGGCGTCCGAGATGCGAATGGCAGAGTGGGCGGGGTTGTCCGAAACGAATACAGAAAATGTAATTCGCTACCTGCTCGCTTTGCGGCACGACGTACTCGTAGCGGCCGCTCATGAGCTCAGCCGGCCGCGAACGGTCGCGCTATTGGCAGGGCTCTCAGGGATCGGCGTGTACGTCCCCGCGCGGCGATGGAGGCGCAGGCGGGCGTGACAGGCCGGGGGAGGGGGAAGGGGTCACATCTTTAATTAACTAGTTATTTCGCTTGGTGGGTAAAGTCGCCGGAGGGGCCGAAAGTCGCCGGAGGGGCCGTGTCTTCATTATTCATTCGCGGCGTATTGGTCTAATTCCGGGGACAGCATATAATGGCACTAAGTTAGGCAATTGGCTTTCATAAAACAAGGCCTGCCTTGCCGATGAGATAGGTGCAAACCATCTATCCTAACTCATGGGTCAAG